>JAANMV010000339.1_pt1 | contig 58262 bp, 47 predicted proteins | sample 7279661 | NCBI WGS metagenome assembly JAANMV01 (sample SAMN14094540, study PRJNA606508) | bioreactor metagenome | isolation source: A lab-scale SPAN reactor treating ammonium-rich wastewater day 121 | place: Ireland: Galway | collected 2017-05-16 | reverse complement strand
AGGCGATTCGATGTTGGATTAAAATCGAAGTTGATTACGAAAACGATGTGATGTAGAAAACGAAAACGATTGAAAAACCACGGAGGCAATAACCCGTAGTGGCGGACCCCCGTGTCCGCCCGAAACGTAGGGGCGAGCCGTTGCTCGCCCCAAAGAAAATAAAACCACAGAGGCACGGAGACACAGAGAAGACTGCGTCATGGAGTAAGCCACAGAAGTGGCTTCTTTATACGCCGGACGGAAGTCCGGCTTAACTTAGGAATACGCAAGTACCGCCTTAACTCGTCGAGATGCAAGTTCCGCCTTAACTCGCCGAGACGCAAGTACCGCGACAATCACCCAGCGAAGCGCTTGGGAGTAAGCCACGCAAGTGGCTCCTTTCTTCACGGTACGCAAGTGCCGTATAAAACCTTTGCTGCACATTCGATAAATACTCAAATTGAGGTAGCGGCGGGGTTTACCCCCGCCGTCATTCGACTTAATCGTCCTTCAAACATGCGGAACGTGGTAAACCCGTTCCCTACCTCTCTTTAGAAATTTTACGAATCAGCTTACGCAATCAACTTGCCGTAAAACATTTGCAGAAAGGACTGGCGGCGTCACTAAAGCAAAAAGGACTGGCGGCGTCCCGCCGCCGTACTTCCGCGCGCCATTTGGAGTGCGGAGGCCTTAGACTCCGCTCTTTCTCCGCAGGCGAAGACTGCGGCATAGAGTAAGCCACGGAATTGGCTTCTTTATACGCCGAACGCAAGTTCGTCCTTTCTTCGCGGTACGCAAGTACCGCATTTTTCGCTAGAGAACGTCGGGCATATATTCCGAAGGACGCCGTTCTCGACGACTGTTTTTCATAGCCAATGCAATTTCCTCCTTATCATGGTAAAATATCCCCGGCGGAGAAAACATGCCGATTCGGTATTCCAAATCTGGGGCTTCTTTTTGCGTAGCGCACGGCGCAACCGTAACGGCGCCGACAAGCGTAGCGCAAGCTTCCAGCCTGCAACATACACTTCCGAATATTTCATTTGCAAAAAGGACTGGCGGCGTCTATTGCCGCAGCACTCCACAGAGCAAGTACCGCTTGCGCAAATCCCGCTTCGCAATCTGCGCCGAGCAATACATATAAGGAGGGCATGATGATACGCATTGGCTTGCAAATTACCGGTGCATTTACATTGTTCATAATTATGGTATTTGTTATTGTCCATAATTTAAATCGCAAGGAAGATAGTTATGATAACAATATCATTTTAGGAAAAAAGTACTCCGAAAAACAAAAGCGCAATCAAAATACTGTGCATAACATAGGTAGCGAAGAACTTTTCAATTACCCATTGGGTCATAGTGTAGATGACATATGTAAAAAGGTTATGGCAATATGGTTCGATGGAAGTCGTTCAAGCGACATAAAAATGAGCCTTAAGTATGATAACCTTCTTGTTTATGGTGTGTTAAATAAAAGTATAATAAAAGGGTCAAATATATTAGTAATTGGAAATAATCTTGCTACTATGGCCGCAACGGATCGATATATGATTATGGCAGATATGAAGGATCAAGTGTTAAAAGCTTCTTTTATTGAATGCGATGCTCTTGGAACTATGAAATTAGGCGATTTTGAAGATGAAAATATATGCCGCTCATTCCCCTTAGCTACATTATACCCATTGTACATGCATTATGATACCCAGGGAAGTGGAGCTGTAGATATTTTTTCATGTAATCCCCAAAATGTATCTTCTGGTGACTACTATGTACTAGTGTGGCTTCCGGCAACATTGAAAGGAAAGAGCTTTGCCTTAAATAATCCCTATTTACTCGATGAAGCAGTAAAAGAACTATTCTATGTAAAAATATTGTAATATTCCTCCATTCTATAATATTTTGCCATTCTTAGTACCGGCTGAAACTTTCCAAATCACCATTCCCCGATCCGCCTTCCGGGAGAGCAATTCGGCCACCCTCTTTAACGCGAACGCCGCGCGCGCTAAAATCATCGCGTGCCGGAACAAATCGACAGTTTACCTAACGCCTGCGGGAAAAGTGGGACGCGGTTGCGCGCCGTGTTTTGAGTGCTATTTCGCCAATCGAAGCCACCCCCCCAGCAATCCTTGTGGGATACAGTGGCGGGCCGGATTCCACCGCTCTACTATATGCCTGCGTGCACCTTCGCGAAAACTGGCACAGGCTCGGCGATTCGTGCTGTCTTGCGCCTCATATCGCCGCGGCGCATTTCGACCACGGACTTCGCAAAGGCTCCAAGGCCGATGCAGATTTTTGCAAACTTACCGCGGCCGAAATCGGTGCGACTTTCATTTCGGAAAAAATGGCGGATGCCGGCAAATCGAAAGGCGGCGCCGAAACGCGCGCGCGCGAAATGCGAATCGAATTTTTGAAACGTGCGGCGGCGCATTTGTCCGCTCATTTTTACGGCGGGGACGAACCGCCGAGCCAAACCGAAAATCAAAGCCCGCCAGCGCCCTGCCCCGTCTGCGTGCTGCTTGCGCACACGATGGACGACCAGGCCGAAACCGTGATTATGAACCTCGCGCGCGGCGCGGGCGTTCGAGGCGCGGCGGGAATGCCGGCGGTATCTTTTCTTTTAAGCTACGGAAGCGCCGGATGCGAAATTTCCGGCGGCGCGCCGCCCGAATCCGCGCTGCTAATCAGGCCGCTGCTAGAATTTTCGAAGCGGGAAATCCTGTCGCTGCTCGATGAATCCGGAATCGAATATCTGACGGACGAAACTAACGCCGACGCGGAATATACCGCTCGAAACAAAATTCGCGCCGAAGTTTTGCCCGCTCTCGAAAAATGCTATCCGTCCGCCGCCGAAAAACTGGCGAGATTCGCGGAAATAATGGCGGGCACCGAATCGGAAACCGAAGAGCGTGCCGCCGCGTTCATCGAAAAATATGAGCGTCCGTTTTGCGCGCTCTTCCCCGGCATTTTCATCCCCGGCGAGCCGCGAATCATGGGCGATTTTCTGCCCAAACATTCGCTTCGATTTCTTTCGCCCCATGTGCGCGCCCGCGTATATCTCGATTGGCTGAAAGGCGGCACGGCCTGGCGTGCGGACTATGCCGCATACAAAAACCTCGACGATTCGCTTTTCGTTGACGAGCCGAAAAACGCGAATGGAATTTTCGAAACTTCCCGCGATTTCGTTTGGCAACCGAGCATTTCCGGAATAAAAAACGATACCCATCCTATGTTTCGAGGCGAGGCTTTCGACCTCCGCGAATTCGGAGAATCCCCCGCGTTTTTCGAGTCTTGCGGCGAATTGGCGATTGCGATTGTAGTTTCATCGCCGGACGCGCTGGACGAAAAAATCGAAATACCGAAAATCGGAAAAATCTGCGGAATCGGCGGCACGGTGACGCTTCGCGAAATAATTTTGCGGGGAAATCAGTATGCTCTCGCCGCCACGCTTGCGCAGTCAAAGACGCCGCTTATGTTCAAGGAAATCGATGACGAATTCCATAAGCCGCCCGGGACGGACTCGAAAAACATACGGCTGAAAAAATACTATTCCGGCCTCGGAATTCCGGCGTCGATTATCCGCCGGCTTCGCATACTCGTCGACGCGAAAGGCCGCCCGCTCTGGCATCCGCAAGTGTCGTCGAACCCCGCCGCCGCCGTAATCGAGAAAATCGGCGCGCACGAAAAATCGCTCGTGTTCGTTTTTCTCGGGCCGGAAATGCGCCACATTTAACCGAAAGGCTATAATCCTCCGTCATTTTTAAGCCCTGGAGCCTGCTTATGATTTCGGGTTTACTCGTTTTTTTTGCTCGCCGCATCCGGCGCGCTTTTTCCTGCCCAATGCTCGCATCGCCTTTTCCGCCTGTTAAAACCGCGATTACGCTGGCTTTGATAACGATTTTCCTTACCGCGGCGGCAGGCCATGCAGGCGCAATCGGCGACCGCAAACTCACGCTCGAAGCGGGATTCGGCAAGCCCTACATCAACGGCCAGCTCCCCGGCACGCTTCGCATTTCGCCCGGCGAAAAATGGATCGCCTGCACTTGGGCAGAAGACGCGCGCGGCTATTCCGAAATCTGGCTTTTCTCGATGGACGGAAGCGAGCGCCGCAAACTTACGGATACCAAAGAAGCGAGGCTCGCAGAGCTTAAAAAAGACAACGAAAAAATCGAAGACCCGGATAAGCGCAAGACCGAAGAAGAACTGATAAACGCGCTGGAACGCGAGCGTAATTTCGGCGGCCTCGAATGGGAAAAAGACGGCAGCAGGCTTTGGTTCGTCTATCGCGGCAACCTTTACCGCATACCCGCGTTTCCGTCCGGCTCCGGAACGCCCGCGATGGAAAAAATCCTGCACACCGGAAATTGGGCGGGCGACATCAAATTCAGCGACGACGGCAAATTTCTCGGCATATCGCTCGCAAGCGAAGTGTGGATTCGCAACCTCGAAAACGGCGCGCTTATCCAGCTTACGACGGACGCTCGCGGCGGAATGTCGAACTACGGCCTAGAGTGGAGCGCCAGCGGCAGGTATCTCGGGTTTTACCAATACGAAGGCGGCCCGCTTCGCACTTCGTGGATGATCGACTACCTATCCGAAAACGCGAATCCCGTGCAGCTCACGCGGCCTCGCCCCGGCGACACTATCGGCAAAACCCGGTTCGGCGTAATCGACCTTCAAACCGAGGAATTCGGCAAACCGAAAATTACGATGCTGAAACCTGGCGGCGGCGAGGAATTGTACGGCGGCAAAATGGTTTGGGCGCCGGACGCCGACCGGCTGCTCGTTTCGATGATTTCGAAAAACACGGAAACGATGACAGTTTGGGAAGCGGTGGATTTCAAAACCGGCGATTGCGCGAAACTATTCGAATATAACGACGAGGCGTGGTTCAACGACGCATACTTCGAAATTTACTGGGGGCCGAGCGCCGACAGCTTTATAACCTGTCTCGAAACCACGGGCTGGTCGCACGTTTATCAAGTAGATTTCGCCGAAAAACTCGCTTCCGAAAAACTTCGGATTAAAACCGAAAAAGAAAAAGCCGAAGCGGAAAAACCGAAACCGGATTCGCCGCAGGCGGCATCGGAAACCGAACCGGACGATTTGCATTCGCAGGAAAGCGAAGATTCGAATTCGGATTACCATTCGGAAAATATAGAAGATTCCGCGGATTCGCCGGACGCGCCCGCCGAGCCCGAAGCCGAGGCGGCAAACGGGAAAACGGATAGCGATAGCGAAAAAGAGAAATTCCCGAAGCCGACGCAAATCACGTTCGGCGAATACGAAGTGACTTGGATACAGGTTTTGAAAGACCGGCGCACCGCATACATAATCACGACGGAAGACGGCCCGTACTATCGCACAGTGCTGAAACTCGACATCCCGTCGCGCGGCAAAAAGCGCGTAACAAACCGCGCCGGTTTTTGGTCGTTCGGCGGCGGCTGGGGCGAAGGGATAAGAATCAGCGACGCCGAAAATGTCGCGATTCTTTACGGCAGCGACTTCGGCGCGCCGGCGGCGCTTTATGCCGTAGCGCTCGAAAAAGGAAATCCGCATCTCGTGTACGATTCGCGCCCGGCGGACTGGCGGCAATGGCGGTGGGTTTTTCCCGAGGAAGTTTCATTCCAGAATATCGAATTTCCGGGCCGCGTTCATGCGCTTTTGTTTCTTCCCAGCTATCACAAGGACGGCGACAAGCGGCCCGTAATCGTGCACATTCACGGCGCGGGATACGCGCAGGACGTGAGCGCGCGCCATTCGTGGTTCGACGCGCACCACACGTACCTTGCCGAAACTCTCGGATACGCCGTGCTCGTCGTGGACTATCGCGGCTCCAGCGGATACGGCAGAGAGTGGCGCACGCAGGTTGCGGGCAGGCTCGGCTGGCTGGAAGATTCCGACGCGCGCGCCGGCGTGGAATATCTGCGGCGCAGCGGGATCGCCGATATGGACAAAATCGGCATATGGGGCTGGAGTTACGGCGGGTTTCAAACCAACATGAGCATGTTTATTTCGCCCGGATATTGGAAGGCCGGCGTGGCGATGGCGGCGGTGAACGACTGGGCGAACTATAACCACTGGTACGTGACCCAGCGGCTTGACGACCCGAAAGAAAAAAAAGACGCGTATAAAAAAAGCTCGACGATTACGCACTCCGAAGGCCTCGAAGGCGATTTATTGATGATTCACGGAATACTCGACGACAACGTTCTCGCGCAGGACTTTATGCAGCTCTCAGCGAAACTAATAAACGAAAACAAGAATTTCGAAATGTTCGCATTCCCGGAAGACGGCCATGGCATTTACAGCGACAAGCGGATGATATACCTGATGCGGCTCGTGGCCGACTATTTCGAAAGTAAATTCGGCAAAGGCCCCGGCGCGTAGTTTTATCGTAAAAAAGCAGCTAACTCCCTGCGCGATATCGGTACAATTATTACGGATAAATGAGAGAAACCTTGGCCATGGATTTTCATTGAATTAATGCAGCCTATTATACAGCCTGCCAAAGGAAAAGTAGCCATAACAAGATAAGTTGGTTAGTTGTTCGGTTTAAGTTGACATTCTATTATATCTTTTCTAAATCATAATAGCCTATAAAGCCTTCCCACGGCATATTCGCAAAATCGCCAAAATAGCAGTCAAACGAATTCAGTAGAATAGAAGATCCCCTAATGAGTGGATCGACCATAAAATCCTCATAGGTGTCAACACTATGCGCGAATACGTACTCGCTAATAACTTCATTCTCGATATAGCTTGGGTAGTACCTAATTACCAAGTTTGCATATGGATATTCCGTCGGTACAGTTCCGAACGGATTTACGCGGAATGACGAGTCCGGATCGCTCCAATCCATTCCGTTGCTCTGGATCCAATTTAACAAAGTGTTAATATTGTCCTTGGATATCGCAGGAAAATCTTCTACAAGCTCGCGTTGCCAATAGGGAATAATATAGAACGGGCTTGCTTTTTCGTCATATCTAATATACCGCAAGTAGTTTCGCCTTGCCAGCAGATTAATCCGTTGAAATGGCACGTCGATATCAATTTTAACCCACCCGAATTGCCAAAGGCTATCTACTTCAGTCAAGTTATGCTCCGCGCGGTAGTTTGAATGTGCGTTGGCAAAAGCGCTGTCGGGAGAAACGCTTATTACTATCTCTAGGTGTCCGCTCAAAGTGGAAATCCAATCTTTGATTTGTGGTGAATCATCGCCTCCGCTTCCATTTGGAGGTTCAGAATTTGAGTCTTCACCGGGCGTGCCACCATTATCTACCGGATCAGAATTATCAGAATTGCTAGGGGTTTCTTCATTATTATTCACGTCTTCTTTTGGAGGAACAAAAGGTGGTCGTACAAATGGATTCCCTTGTTTACTGTCTTTGGAAGTATTTGTGCACGCGATGCACAAGAATATTACTAAAACGACAAAAAACAGGAGTATAAGATTAGTACCAAAAACACGGCTCGTGAATAGCATTTTATTCTGTACCTCCTACATAGTTAGTAATTTCCAATTCGTGCACCAAAAATGACTACGCGATCAAAATCACTTGCTTTAAAGCCTGCAAAACCGAATGTACAGCCGCTATTAGGCTTGCTTCCAATGACATGGCTCTTCAAACTATTCCCCCAGCCAGCGACGGGCTTAGTCGTCGGGGATGGGCGGACGCTGCCGATTGAAAAGCCGCCTTGCGCATAGTAACTGCCGTCGCCGCGGCCCGCGGGGTTCACGTCTCTTCCCAGCATCCAGCTTTTGACGCGCGCACCTTCGTACATCAGGTTCGCACCGGATATTTCGGGCGCGCCGCGGTAGGGCGGGCGGTATGTGGAGTGCGGCGGCTTTAGACGCCGCTTTGACTTCGGCGGCCTTAGACGCCGGTTTAACTTTGGCGGCGAGACGCCGCCAGTCCTTTTTGAAATAGATATTTTTGGAATGGAATTTTGCAGGTTGGAAGCCTGCGCTACGATTGCCGTCGTAATTGTAGTTGCGCCGCGAGCTGCGCCAAATTCAGCCACAGTTCCAGAATCAGCCCCAGATTTAGAAAAATGTTTCGGCATTTCTCTCCGCCGATTAAATTATACCGGATTATCGCGGAATTGCATAATTCGCGGAATAATTGTGGAGGCGCGACATAAAAATATTGCGGCGCGGGGCGAGTTTAAGGGCGGCGAGACGCCGCCAGTCCTAGAGTTAATGGGATGTTGGCTGTCATTTTTTATATCGGGAGCAACGACGTTTATTTTTTTGTAGGTAGGGAACGGGTTTACCCCGTTCCGCATTTTAATTATGGGATGGGTATAAACCCCATCCCTACCTCAATTTGAGTATTCTTCGAAGGTGCAGCAAAGGTTTAATACGGCACTTGCGTCTCGACGGGTTAAGGCGGTACTTGCGTACCGCGAAATAAAGGCGGTACTTGCGTACCGCGAAGAAAGAAGCCACTTGCGTGGCTCACTCCATGCACGTAATTTATGCTCGTATTGCATGCGCGTAATCGCCACATACAATACTTAATTATTCTCTGTAGCTCAGTGCCCCTGTGGTTTTATATTTCTTTCGGGCGGACACGGTGGTCCGCCCCTACGGTTCTGGCGGGCGCGGATTCGCTCCGTGCGCGTTCCCTCTTGCGCGGTTTGCCCAAAACGCATTTTCGCGCCCCATTCGATAATCGCTTTCGGCATAGGTTATTACTATTGCCATATTTCAATTCTAGGAGCAGTCAATGTTTAGAAGCATAGAAGATTTCGCAAACGTCTGGGCGTTCGAATCGGATTGCACGAGGAAACTTCTTGCAAATTTGACGGACGCCGAACTCGGCAGGCCGATCGCCGCCGGGGGATTCTGGACGCTCGGCGAACTTGCGAACCATATAGCCATCGTCATTCCCGTTATCGGCTCGATGGCGGGCCTCGATTTTCCCGACGCACCCACGACCGACGTTCCGCCCGCGCCGTCTTCCGCAAAGGAAATTTGCGACGCATACGACAAATGGGCGTCTGGCGTGGTCGAGCAGGTCAAATCCAAATGGACGGACGGCGACCTCGGCTCGACCGACCGGTATTTCGACCATTACGATTGGGCGAAGGGTTTCGCTCTGCACATTCTCGTCACGCATCAGTCGCATCACCGCGGCCAAATGACAGTGCTAATGCGCCAGGCGGGGCTGCCGCTTTGCGGCATTTACGGCCCGACGAAGGAAGAAACCGAAGCGTATCTCGCCAGCCAGCAAGCTTAGGCGAAATTGGCCGGTAACTATGGGCGCGGCGATTGTAAATCCGCGATAATCGGGATAAAATAAATTCCGGGCGCGGATTCGGTTTCGCGCGAATATCCGGAGGTCATTTATGTTTCGCAGCATCGAAGATTTTCTCAAAGTTTGGAATGCGGAAAGCGCAAACACTTGCAAGGTCATCGCCGCGCTCACCGACGAATCCCTCTCGCAATCCGTGGCGGGCGGCCACCGTACTCTCGGCAGAATGGCATGGCACATCGCGCTTACGCTCGGCGAAATGACGGCCAGAACCGGCCTCAAGGTCGACGCGCCGCCGGAAGACGCGCCGGTGCCTTCGGAGGCCGAAGATATTTATCGCGCATACTCGAAAGCATCGGATTCGCTTGCAAGCTCCATCGAAAGCGAATGGATGGACGAAACGCTCGAGGTCGAGGACGATATGTACGGCGAAACATGGAAGCGCGGTTTCTCGCTGTTCGTGCTCCTCGCGCACGAAATTCACCATCGCGGCCAAATGACTGTGCTGATGCGCCAGGCGGGGTTACAGGTGCCGGGCGTGTACGGGCCGTCGCAGGAAGAATGGGCGAATTACGGAGCGGAGCCGCCCGCTGTATAGCGCCATTGCGGAGGCATGGCAAGTTGATCGATATCGGAATGACTTTTCTCGCGGGGTTGATCGGAGCCGGCGCAATGGAAGCCACTTTCACCGGCGGCGCGGTTTCCCGCGACGACATGGGCGGTTTCGGGGCGATATCGGGGCGGTCGTTTTTCTTTTTCATCCTTTCGCTTGCGGCATTTCTTTTCATCGGCTGGTAGTGGACGGGATTTTGGATCGCAATTTTCGGGCTAAAAATGATTTTCATGCGGGGCCGGACTCATTCATATGAGCAGGAACCGGACGAAATTTCGCACAACTACGGGCGGTTTTCGGAAATCGCCGGCAGGCGGACAGGCAGCGCGCCGGTGCCGGACGACCCGCGGCTGAAAGAGCTTCTCGCGCAAGGCAAAACTGACGAGGCGCGCGCACACACGCCCGCGAAATGAAACGCGCGGCTCTCGAATTCGGCGACCCGGTCAAAGCCGCGCGTTACGAGCGATGGCTGGACGGATAGCTATTGGATTCGAGACTCATTGCCGTTTGACGCAAGTTTTAAAGTCAAATTCGCTATGCGATTCCCTCCGCTTTGAGCCGCTTCCATTTTGGGTATAACTTCGCGGCTGTATGGAGGAAATCCTTGAAAATACAAGTGGTCGCGGTTATCGAAATCGACGAGGATAGCGGCATGTACGTTGGAAGCGTCCCGCAGATTCCCGGCGCATACACCCAAGGTTCGACAATCGAGGAACTCAGGCTGAACCTCGAAGAAATCGTTCAATCGCTTATCGGAGAAATGCGCGCGCGCGGCGAAGATGTGCAAATCGGCAGGCTCGTGGGCACCGAAACTCTGTCGGTGTCCGTTTAAGAAGCCGCAGTCTGTTTCGACGCCGATGCGGGGTTAGGTTGCCTTCGGGCTAGTGCGACTCTTCGAACGATACGCCGTGAAACGCCCGCATATACGCGATTAGCGCGCCGCGATGACCGGCTTCGTGAGATATGACCGTGGCGAGAACTCTGACGGGAGTCGCGGGGCCGTTCGCGAGCGCTTCTTTCGGAAACTTGCCCTCTTCGGCGAGTTTTTTGTGGGTTTCGAAAGCCTTGATTGTCCCGTCCGTTGGCTCGTGCGCCTTTTCGATAGGCCAGGTCAGAACTTCTTCCCACTTACCGCGCACTTCCTTTAGGTACGCTGCGACTTCCGGTGCGCCGAACTCGCGATTTCGGGTCCATTCGCCGCGCGGCATATTGTCCGGGAACTTCAGAAAATAATCTTCGTCTTTGATTTCTTCGCCGGTAAGCTGTCCCAAAAACATATATGCCGCGTCCGCAATGTGCGCGGCGATTTCGCCGAGAGCGAACTGCCAGCCGCCGTCCGGACTCGGCGGGCGCCAGTCGAAAATGTCCTGCGAAATCTTGCTTACCACCCTGTCCGTGTAATCCACGTTCCAGCGGTATGCGGGCAGCGCATTCGCAATTGTCAATAAAGGCGCGGATGACGATTCCATACAATGACTCCTTTGACCGAAAAAATTGGGCAATGCATATTACCCGCGATTAACGGGCTTTTCGCCTACGAACCGAAATCCGGACTAAAACATCATTCGGGCGAAATGCCATGATAAGCGCGCAGATATGCGATAAGGGCGCCGCGATGACAGGCTTCGTGGGATATGAGCGTTGCAATCATCGAAATCGGAGTCTCCGGGCCATATGCCAGTTTATCGGCCGGATACTTTCCATCCGCCGCGAGCTGTTCGAATTTCTTGTAAACTTTTATTGTGCCTTGGGTCGGAATATATGCCGAATCAATCGGCCAGTTCAGTATTTCTTCCCACTTTTGCCTGGCCTCCGAAAGCTCGGCGAGTACTTCGCTTAATTCGAATTCCCGGTTTCGCGACCATGCGCCTCTCGATGCAGGGCCGGGCGAGCGCATAAAAAACGTGCGTCCGGTTTCGTTATCGGTAATTTCCGCCCAGAATAAGTGGGCAACGTCAGCTATATGCGCGGCGATTTCGCCGAGCGCGAATTGCCAGCTGCCATCGGGGCTGGGCGGGCGCCAGTCGAATATTTCCGGAGTAATTTTGCCGATAACCTTGTCCGTGTAATCGGCGTTCCATCGGTAAGCCGGCAGCGCGTTCGCGATGGTTAATCCCGATTCGCCGGATAAATGCATTACGCCTCCAATAATCAGGATTGAAAACCAATTCTTTTTACCACGCCGGCTATCGTTTTGTCCGGCGCCGGCGCAATCGCGGCTTGACGGGCGGCGCGAGCGGGGATAAAATCGGCTCTCGCGCGGGAATAGCTCAATGGTAGAGCATCAGCTTCCCAAGCTGAGGGTTGCGGGTTCGATCCCCGTTTCCCGCTTTGACTCGAATTGCGAGGTGCGAAATTGAACGGGATTTTTTTAAAGACAGCCATTTCTATGTCAACGGCTTTGATTCTCGGAGCAATATTCGCGGCGCAGGCATTCGCGGCGCAAAGCGCCCCTGCGCCTGAAGCGGCAGGCAGCGGGAAACAGAATTGGGACGGCGTTTACGACAAAGACAAGCTGGTTGCGCCGGCTCATTGGTCCACCACGGCAATCAAGTATCTATCGAAATTGGGCTATTGCGATTACTTCGATGAGAGTATGATTGAAGAAGGAAAAAATTTCCGGCTGCCCAAAAAAACCGGAACGGCCAAGCTTGCGGTTCAAGCATACGGAGCGATGCGCGAAAAACTTAACGAAGACGAGCCGGTTCCGTTCGAGGCTTGGTTGATGCTCGGCGCGCTGGGTGGTGAGTATCAAAAGGAAATTAAAGAACTCGGACAAAATCCTGCCGACATGTTCGTATTGGCTGGGTATATGCTTCCGCAGCCCGACGTCAATATGCCGCCATTTGCAGACATGCCGGAAGAGCATTGGATTGTAAATTCGATTGACCTTCTTTTTAGGGAAATAACAATCCCTATTAAACCGAGAGGATTTTGGATTAGTCTAACCAATTTAGAGGTGTATGGGTACGTTAGCATGGCTTATAAAAATTACCTTCGATTTATGGAAAAGGGCAATCCGCCGGATTCGGGGCTTTTGTGGATTATTTCGGAACTCGAAGGCCAGTTTCATCCTATGGTCAAGAAGTTTTACAATGAATATGCTTCGGAAAATGATTACGAGGATATCCGAGTCCAACTGCGCTCAAGGCCGGAATTTCCAAAGCTGATTTAACGCTGCAAGCCTTTTTTTGCGCTACCGGCCGGCTTCGATGAACGGATAAACTTTTTCGAAATTTTTCCTCGCGGTTTCTGCGGTTTTTCGCGCGGCGATTTTCGCCAGGTTCTTTTCGTGTGGTAACATTTCAGCCGTCCCGGTTTCGGGGCGGTATGGGGCAAGGATGTACGAAATCGACCACATCGGTATTGCGGTGCGGGAGCTTGCGCCCGCGGTTGATAGGTGGCGGCGGCTTTTGCGCGTGAACGAGGCTTCGGTCGAATATCACCGCGTCGAGCACGCGCGGATGGATATGGCTTATCTTCCCGCGGTAAACCTCAAGGTCGAGCTTATGTCGCCGTGGGACGAGGAAAGCACGATTCACAAGTTCATCGAAAAGCGCGGCGAAGGCATTCATCATATATGCTTTGCAACGGACGCCATCGAAGCGGATTGGAAGCGCGTAAAGGACGAGGGATTTCCCGTCGTCGACGACAGCCCGAGAGAATCTCTCGGCGAACTCATCGCATTTCTGCATCCAAAAGGGCTGTCCGGCGTTTTAATCGAATTCAAGGAGAAATGAAGTGGCCGTCAAGCGAACGACCGAATCGAGAATCAAAGAGCTCGCAGTAAAACGCGACAAGGCGATACACGCATCGAGCAGCGAAGCTATCCAAAAGCAGCACGAACGCGGCAAGCTGACGGCGCGCGAGCGGCTGGACATCTTGCTCGACGAAAATACTTTTCAGGAAATGGACCTGTTCACTCAAAGTCCCGCGGCGAAGATTCCCGGCGACGGAGTGGTAACGGGTTTCGGCACGATAAACGGGCGCAGAGTGTGCGTATTCGCGCAGGACTTCACCGTAATGGGCGGCTCGCTCGGCGAACGGCACGCGGCGAAAATTTGCAAAATGCTCGACTTCGCCACGAAGGTCGGCTGTCCCGTAATCGGCTTGAACGATTCCGGAGGGGCGCGCATTCAAGAAGGCGTCGTTTCGCTAGGCGGCTATGCCGACATTTTCCTTCGCAACACGATGGCGAGCGGCGTCGTCCCGCAAATCGCGGCGATTATGGGGCCGTGCGCGGGCGGCGCGGTCTATAGCCCGGCGCTTATGGACTTCATATACATGGTTCGCGATACGAGCTTTATGTTTCTTACCGGTCCGGACGTCATCAAAGCCGTTCTCAACGAAGAAGTCACTTTCGAACAACTCGGCGGCGCGCTGACGCATAACCAAACTTCCGGCGTCGCGCACTTCGCGGCGAAGAACGAAATGGACTGCATGCATCAGATTCGAAAGCTGCTTACATATCTGCCTTCGAACAACATGGAGAATCCGCCAAGAATAAACAGCGGCGACGAAGTGAACCGGCGCGAGGAAGAGCTTTCGACTATTATCCCGGACGACCCGAACAAGCCCTACGACATGAAACGGATTATCGAACTCGTTGTTGACAGAGACAGCTTTTACGAGGTCATGCCCATATATTCGCCGAACATAATGGTCGGATTCGCGCGGATGGGCGGCCAGACCGTGGGACTCGTCGCAAATCAGCCGAGGGAACTCGCCGGCTGCTTGGACATAAATTCCAGCGTCAAGGGCGCTCGCTTCGTGCGGTTTTGCGACGCGTTCAATATTCCGATTATCACTTTCGAAGACGTGCCGGGCTTTCTTCCGGGCACGAATCAGGAGTGGGGCGGCGTCATCCGTCACGGCGCCAAGCTTCTGTACGCCTACTGCGAAGCCACCGTCCCGAAGATTCTCGTCATCACCCGCAAGAGCTACGGCGGCGCATATTGCGTAATGAGCAGCAAGCATATAAGGAGCGACTACAACCTCGCGTGGCCAACCGCGGAAATCGCGGTTATGGGCGCGCAAGGCGCGGTGAACATTATTCATCGCCGTGAAATCGCCGATTCGAAGGAGCCGGACAAAACCCGTCAAGAACTTATAGACAAATACAACGAGGAGTTGATGCATCCCTACCTCGCGGCGGAGCGCGGTTACATCGACGACGTTATCGACCCGAGGGATACGAGGCCCAAGCTTATCGCCGCCCTCGAGATGCTGCGCGGCAAAGTTGACTTGCGTCCCAAGCGCAAGCACGGGAACATTCCGCTTTGACAGCGGCGAAAAAGCCGGACTTTCCGCCGTTCACGCGGCAGGACTTCGACATGCTCAACGGCAGCAACACCGGCGCGAATTCGGTTTACAAGCGGTTGTCGCTTTTAAGATTCGCGATAAGCAGCAGGCTCAAAGACAAGGGCGTCGAATGCGCAAGCGTAGTGGCTCATCCATCGGTTTCGCGGGGCTCGGACATAAGAAAAGCGGGATGGCTGGGGTTTTATCAGTCGGGAAGCAAGCTGTCCGATGCTAGTTTGAGCCCGCTGTCCGGCAAAATTTCCGCGAGCGTGTTTTTAATGGGCAAAGGCAATTTCCGCGGCGAAGAGGAAGGCCTTCAGGCTGTTCTCGAATTCGGCGACGGAAGAAGACTGGATGGCGAGAAGGATTTGTTTAGGCGTTTCTTGCTCGCGTCGGATTATTTATCTCTGGCGTTTTTAGGCGGCGCAATGTCGCTTCGCTTGCGCGGATTGCCGGAAACGACGACCGCGCTCGATTCCGCGGATTCGCTTGTGAGGTTTCTGAAAATATCTTCCGGAAAGTACGAAACGACGAAACATTACATTACAATCGGCAAGTTCTATTCGGTGGACGAAGCCGCCTCGCTCGGCACCTTGACGGCCGGCGTTCTCGCGGATGCCGTTAGGAAGTTGTACGCGCTGATGGTGTCTTTCACCGGCAAGAGAGTATGAATATGGCCAAGAAACGAAAAATAAAGCGGATTCTGGTTGCGAACCGAGGCGAGATCGCCCTTCGCATAATCCGTACGTGCAAGGAAATGGGAATCGAGTCCGTCGCCGTTTACAGCACGGCGGACAAGAATGCCTTGCACATCGTGCATTCCGACTATGCCGTGCATTTGCAAGGCAGAACTTCGGCGGAAACTTACTTGCAGTCCGGCAGGCTAATCGACATCGCTCGCGAGCTGAAGTGCGATGCAGTGCATCCGGGCTACGGTTTCCTTTCGGAAAACGCAGGTTTTTCCGCAGCGTGCGGGGAAGCCGGCATCAAATTCGTCGGCCCGTCTCCGCAGGCAATTCAGGATATGGGCAATAAGCTCGTAGCGAAAGAGGTTATGTCTTCCTGCGGGCTTCCGACCGTTCCGGGCAGCAAGGGCGCGGTGACATCGACCGAAGAAGCTATGGCGGTGATCGCCGAAATCGGGCTGCCGGTCATTTTGAAGGCGGCGGCGGGCGGCGGCGGGCGCGGAATGCGTGTGGTTTCGAACGAAGCGGATTTCGAAAAAGCGTTTAGGTCTTGCCAGAACGAAGCGATGGGCGCGTTCGGCTCCGACGAAGTATTCATCGAAAGATACGTCGACCATCCGAAGCACATCGAATTTCAAATTCTGGCGGACGAACACGGAAACGTAGTTCACCTAGGCGAACGCGATTGCAGCGTGCAAAGACGCCACCAAAAGCTAATCGAAGAAGCGCCGAGCCCCGCTCTCACGCCCGCGCTGCGCGAAGAAATCGGTAAAATGGCTTGCGAGGCAGCGCGTGCGGCGAATTACTCAAACGCCGGAACGGTGGAGTTTTTGCTCGATTCGAAGGGCCGGTACTACTTCATGGAGATGAATACCCGGCTTCAGGTGGAACATCCCGTCACCGAAGAAATCACCGGAATAGACCTTGTAAAACAGCAGATTCTCGTCGCCATGGGCGAGAAGCTTTCTTTCGGGCAAGGAGATGTCGAAATCCGCGGCCACAGCTTCGAAGTCAGAATCAACGCGGAAGATCCGTTCCGCCAATTTCTGCCCGCGCTCGGAAACATAAACCGCTACATCCCCCCGCTTGGCCGGGGCGTCAGGTTGGACGCCGGTACGTACGAGGGATATTCGATACCCGTCGAATACGATTCGATGGTTGCGAAGCTTATCGCCACCGGCACGGACAGGTTGGACGCAATCGAAAGAATGAAGCGGGCGCTCGACGAATTCGTTATTACTGGCGTAAAAACAACCATTCCCTTCCACCAGTTCGTTTTTTCGCATAAGGAATTCGTGGACGGGAAACACGACACCGGATTCGTGGAAAGAAACTTCAGCGGCGATTCGGCGGAGGCGACAAAGCTTATAGGCGATGAGAGCGTCAAAGACGCCGCTGTCGGGGCTGCGCTGGGCTATTACATGGCGAAAAGCAGGATTCTTGCCGCGGCAGCCGGCGAGGACGGCGGGCTGTCGCCTTGGGAAGCGGCAAACAGGCGTGACAGAACGAATTTCAGGGAGCTTTAAGCGATGCATATCGTATCCAAAATCGGCGGAAAGTCGTTCAAGTTCAAACTGCATTCCGACCTTACGAACGAACAGCTCTTCTACTTCGATCTCGGCGACAGGAAAATTCAGGTCGAGCTTATCGAAGTAAAGCAAGACAGCGTAACGGTCGCGATCGACAATCGCGTTAGATTCTTCGAAATCCACCGGGAAAAGGGACGGATAAAGGAAATCGCGACAAGCGCAAACGTCTTCCCTGTGGAAGTCATGACGCCGCAGCAGGAAGAATTGGAGCAGGTGCTGGAAAAGTACAAGTCCAAAGAAGCGCATAGCGTGAAGCTCGAAATCCAATCGCCGATGCCCGGCAAAATACTCGAAATCCTCGTACAGCCGGGCGAGCGTGTAGAGCTTGGCCAAGTTGTCGCGATACTCGAAGCGATGAAGATGGAAAACGAAATCGCATCCACCGTGGACGGAAACGTGAAGGAAATCAAAGTGGCGAAAGGCGACACCGTCGCCCTGGACCAAGTGCTCATAACTTTCGAATAAATCCGGATTCTTATAGTTTTCTTTGCCTTTTATTAACTTTGCCGGACTATTTTCAAATCGCCAAAGAGGCTCTTGGCGCATTGCCGGAGCTTCCATATTTGTATTCAGAGGTTTGAAATGAAGGTTTTCGGATGGGTTTTCTTCGCGATTCTGCTTGCAGTTTCGATTTCGGTTTTCGGGTGCAACGATTCGACCACGCTGAACCGGCCGCAGCCGCCGTATAGCTCGGACGACATCGGCGGCGGTCACGGAAGTGGGGGCGGCGGCGGTCAGTAAGCGCCGCAATTTCCAGTCATTACACTAATGTTATTGGGCGCTTGCGCCCAATTTACGCGCAATAAACGCGCCGGATTTCTGCAAATCATTCCATTTTGGTATTAATTTTGCGCGAATCTATGACCGGCTGGTCGTCGCGCTATCGGGCATTCCCGGCGTTCGAATTTGAAATAAATATTTGGTTTGTGATTTTTTGCGCATAATCAACCTGCCGATTCACAAAATTCAGGCGCGCATAATTGACGCGGATTTAATATGCCGCTGCATAAATCCAATCTTTCAAGTAGGATTAGTAATTCCCGAGTGCAATTGAATGTTTGCGGCACGCGACCCGATTCATTCGCCTTCGGACGCTTCCGATGAACAAAAGGTTCGGAGAAGACCGTGAGTCCGGAAATCGCCCAGGGCTTGTGCAAAGCGGCATTCCAAATCTCATGGTGAAATATGCAATAACAGGCATATTTAAAATGACAATTGATTAACCCGGTGAGCGCTGATTTGTGAATGAAGTCACTTCCGGTTGATATGATTTTAGGAAAAACGTATTTTGCAAAAACTTTTTGCGTTAATCGCGGCTATTGATTTGACTTGCCGCATTTGTGTGAATAAAATCACTATCGTATTTGAAATACACCTGCTCTGCAGGGTTTTGAGTTGTTTCTACCGGCGTACCACGCCGATTCGGAGGTTTGAAGTGAGGAGCAGAATTTGGTTGATGTTGTTGGCACTTCTGGTGCTGTCTTTCGACATCATCGCCTGCAACAATTCCACAACGGACGTACGTCCCGGCACGCCGTATCCCACACCCGGCGTACCCGGCACGGTTCCTCCCGTGATTACAGGTGGAATTCAGGCGGACGTCGCGGCGCCGGTAGTTGGACAGAACGTCGTCTTTTCGGTTAACGCAACCGATCCGGACGGCGGGACGCTTACTTTTGTTTGGAGCGACGGCGGAGCCGGCGGAACCTTTTATGGCAGCGGCGCGCAAGTCGCTTGGAAGGCGGCCGAACCCGGCAACTATGTAATAACGGTAACGGTCCGAAACCAAGCGGGTCTTGAAACGATGGCCAGCTTCAACGTTTCCGTGACCGCCGAGCCGACGGGAGGCAACCTTCCGCCTGTAATAAATTCATTCACGGCGTCAACGACCAGTCCGCTTGCGGGCGAAGACGTGGCGCTGACGGTTGAAGCGACCGACCCCGAGGGCGGCGCGTTAACCTATGAATGGATGGACGACGACGACGGCGCAAGCGGAGTTTTCACCGGCAGCGGCGCGGCGGTAACCTGGAAATCGGATGCGGTGGCCTCGTTCATCATCACCGTCAAGGTTACGGATGACGGCGGACTTACGGCGAACTCATCGATTCTCGTAAAGGTCCGTCCCGCGAACAACGCCCCGTCCTTCCCGGCCGCAATGACCGCGGACGTGGCGAATCCCGTCGCGACTCAGCTCGTCCTCTTCAAGGCGAAGGCAGTTGACGAAGACGGAGACACGCTCGCCTATTCATGGAGCGCCAGTATTACGGGCGAGTTCAGCGAAGAGGCCGTCGCGGAAGACGGAACTGCGTCGGCGTTCTTCAAGGCCGGCGTTGAGGGCACGCTAATCGTCACCGTGACTGCGGACGATGGCAACGGCGGAACGGCGGAAATCTCGCTCGAAAGACAGGTCGCCGCACTTCCCACCACGTTCGGATATGTGGGATATCTGAACTGCTTCGACGCTTGCCACAGCTCGTTCTCGCAAGTTACGCAGGCCGGCTGGCTTACGACGGCGCACGCAAACGCCTTCGAAAACAGCCTCAGCTCCGGCCACGGCTATCGCAACGAAGCCTGCTACGTTTGCCACGCGGTCGGTATGGATCCGGTCGGCAGCGGCGGTTTCATTTCGATGGACGTCACCCCTCAATTCGCGAATATTCAGTGCGAGTCTTGCCACGGCACAGGCCAGGGCCACCCGGCCAACGGCAAACTGCCCACCCCGTTCGACGCATCACTCGGATACGCTCGCGACGGCGAAGGCAATCTCGTGGAAATCGACGGCGTATTCCAGTATGACGATGCGTACGACGGCTCGATGGGCTACGGCTGCGGCCTTTGCCACGAAGGTTCCCGCCATGGCACGTTCGAGGAATACATCGATTCTCGTCACGGCTCGTTCCCGCTTTATCTCGAAGACGGCGTGACGCCCGAGCATTACCTGACGAACACCGGCTGCGTTAAATGCCATAACGGTTACTATTTCGTCGACATAACTATCAGAGGCAACGCGGCTCCGGCGGAAAACCTGACCGCTCTCGATGAAGGCAGCACGCATATTTCCTGCGCGGTCTGCCACGACCCGCACGACAATCAGTACGAAGCCCAGCTTCGCATCGATGCAGCCGGCACTCGGACGATTCCGTTCGACAACACGGTCGTTAACGGCGGCAAGGGTAACCTTTGCATCGAATGTCACAACGGACGCCGCAACGCGAACGACCTGAACAATATGGTTATCGGAAACTCGCCCAGAGGTATGCACGGCAACGGACAGGGTTCGCTTCTGTTCGGTGTTGCCGGTGCGGAAGTCGGCAGTGTTCCTTACGAAAAGGATCACCCGCACGCAACTTGGACGAACGACAGCTGCGTCTCCTGCCATATGTATCTGAAGCCCTACGAAAACGCCGATAATCCCGCTCTTTGGGGCCACACGTTCGAGCCGCAGGGCGTCCAGTGCCTGCAGTGCCACGTCGGCACCGAAGCTGATGTTTGGGCGCTCACCGAAGACTTCCAGTCCGATATCGAAGAGCTTCTCGTCCAAATCGAGACTCTTTGGCCGACAGCTTGGAAAGATACGGCCACCACGCCTCCCACTCTCAGGTTCCGCGATGCCGATCCTTCGGACGGCTCCGGTCCTCCGAGGAACGACCCGTCTTACGGCGACCGTTATCGTCAGATCTGGTGGAACTACGATTATGTAGGCCACGAAGGCAGCTACGGCGTACACAACCCGCGCTATGCGAAGCAGCTTCTCGAAGCGTCCGTCGCACAGCTCATCGAACTTAACGCTATGACCCCGTAGTTTGAATCCCGCGGGCGCGAGCCTGCGGACGATGTCCGGCGGCTTGTCCGCCGCACGGGATGACTTAATCTCCCAACTTGGGAGGGCTATTGGGAAACGGAGGCCGCGGATTCCGCGGCCTCTTTTTTTTGCCTCAATTCGATTCTGTTTTCCAAAAAAAAGCCCGGAAATTCCGGGCGATGCGCGTCCTTGGTGTGGCGTCATATTCTATCCTGCAAACTTTGAAAAAAACAGCCGCTGCAGTATCAAGCTAATCTTAGGTAGCTTTGCGGGCTGAGTCGCCCGTCTGATGATAAAATTCATAGCTTTGAAACGAGCCATCACAGTATTCTTCCCCGGAACCGGAACGGGCGAGACCATCGAATTTGCCGGCGGCGATTGGAATCCGTGCGAAGGCGGCCCACCGAAATACCGTGCCGTTTGGAGCCTGATAAACGGAGATTTCGAATTCGACCTTTCGGACCAGACGATTCCGCTCGAAATTGCGCCGGTGGCGGCGCTTAGATTTCCAAACATTTCTTCGATGGAGCGCCTCGGCCCCGAACACCTTTTGAAACTGCTTTCCGGCGAAGAAATCGAATTGACGGAAGGCGAGCCGCTAAAAAAATCGTTCCTTTTTCTCTGGCGATGGCTCAAGGATGAAGACCGCGACCTTACCGGATGGGCTTGCGCTTTCGCCGATAAATTGGAATGCGCAAGGCTGGAAATGCTCCGGCTGTTTTATGAGCTCGAATTCGACGCAATCGCCCGAATGTCGCTTAGCAAGTACGTGCCTTTGCCTCCTCCTATGCTTCAGAAGCAGGAAAACGCTTCCGTTAAGGCGCTTGATCCCGAATCGCTAATACTTTCTTCGTTTCAGCGCGAAAGCCGGCTGGCGAAGGCGATGCGCAGTTTCGAATTTCGCGCCGAGCAGGCGGAAATGGCCGGTATCGTATGGAACGCGCTCGATGTGGAGCGCAACCTGATGATAGAAGCGGGGACCGGTATCGGCAAATCGCTGGCATATTTGCTTCCCGCCGCGATGCTGAGTTCGAAAGAGCGCACTCCTGTCGTTATCAGCACCAATACGATAAACCTTCAGCAGCAGCTGATGACAAGCGACCTGCCCGCAATCGTTGACGCCCTCGAAGATCTGAAGATTTCGGTGTCGCTTTTGAAAGGCAGAAGTCATTATTTTTGCAGGCTTCGTGCGAAGGATGCGCTCTTCGGCGCAGGCGAGCTTGCTCAAAGATTGAATACGTTATGCGCCGAGGCAGGGGATTCGCTTGTCGAATATGCGGTAAGGCTGGCGTTCTGGCAGCAGTCGGCGGAATGCGACGGCGATTTGGACGCGATTTCGCAGCCGCCGGGGCTCGGCGTAGAACGGCAAAGCGCGTTTCAGCGGGCGATTGATTGCGGAAGCGCAACCTGCCTTCGAAGCAAGTGCCAGTTCAGGCAGGGCTGCTGGTTTTATCAGGCACGCGACCGGGCGGAAAAGTCGCACATAATCGTGATGAACCACGCGCTTTTGTTCAGGTTGTTCGGAGCGCAAACCGCGGACGTCGAAACATTGCTCGACAAAATCAACTATTTCGTCTTGGACGAGGCGCACAATCTGGAAGACGTAATCACCGGCCAATTCACATTCGAACTTACCGGACAGGGAATGCTCGAATTCGCGAACGACGTTCAGCGGCTGTTCGACGAACCGGAAATGCGCGAAGTTTGCGCGGCGGTCGATGCGGCAACCGCCGAAGAAACGGGGAAGCGCCAGCCTGTTAGGGAGGAAATTCAGAACTCGGTGAGAGACTGGGTAAAGGCGAAGCGAGAACTCGACAAATGGGCGGCGTCGTTCCTAAATGGAAAAAGAAGCGCGGAGCTATCGTTGACGAATCCCGAGCAAGGCGACCGTGGGGCGGCGCAATCTCTCGAACCGCTTTTGGAGCTATGCGCCGGCGCGCTTTCAAACTTAATGGCGGCTGCGGAGCCGGCGAAAAAATCGGCGACGTCCGAGGATTCGGAAAAATACGTTTCAATCGATGAATTTCAAACGCAGGCGCAAATGGTTTTTTCCACGATGAACGACCTTGAACGAACGCTTGCCGCGCTTACGGTCGAAGCCGGCGAGTCCGTCAGGTGGGCGAAAATCGCTACGTCGCGGGAGGGGATTACATTTCGCTGTTACGCGTGCCCCATCGAGATCGGGGATATTTTTCGCGATTTTCTGGATAAGCAGAATTCGGTCGTGATGACCAGCGCGACGCTTACCGCGGGCGGCGGGTTTTCGTATTTGAAATCGAGGCTCGGGCTTGAAACGCTGGACGAAAAATCTCTCGAATGCGTGCGGCTGACTACGCCGTTCGACATCGAAAATCAGGCGCGCGTCGTGATACCGCTCGACGTGCCGGAACCGGTGTATTTCAACATGACGCCGTTCATCGAATTCGCCGCAGGCTCGATTTGCGAAATCGCGGAGGGGTTCGGCGGCGGGACGCTCGCGCTCTTCAACAGCTATGCCGACCTCGACAAAGTTGCGGCGATTGCGGCGAAAAAACTGCCGAAACATTTGACGCTTTTGTGCCAAGGAACGGACGGGCCGCCGCACGTTCTCGCGGGAAAAATGAAAGGCGGTAGCGGCATCGTCCTTTTCGGAACGAAAAGCTTTTGGGAAGGATTCGATATGCCCGGCGATGATTTGCGGGCCGTTGTGCTGACCAGGCTGCCCTTCGCGAATTTCAAAGAGCCGGTATTGAAGGCGCGTGCGGAGGCGGTTAAGGAAAGAGGCGGGAACGAGTTCATGGAGTTTTCCGTGCCGCAGGCGGCGATGAGGTTCGCGCAGGGTTTCGGCAGACTCATACGCTCGAAAACCGACAGGGGCTGCATTTTCGTAATGGACACGCGAGTCGTAACCAAAAGATATGGCGCGCTGTTTTTAAACGGCTTGCCGGCGCATACCGTTTTAAAAGGCAAGGCGGCGGACGTTATTCCCGAAGCCATTGAATGGTATCGCTCCGGCAAACTCGCCGCGGCGGGCGGCGATTGATATGATGCCGGGCGGTCAGAAAATTCTGGTGGTCGGCGCGGGGCCTGTCGGTTCGCTGATATTCGCGGATTTGTTTTTGAGATTTCGAAGCGAAAAGGCAAGCGGAAAGATTTTTTGGCTGGTGCGCAGCTCGAAAAAGCGAGCGTCTTTGTTGACCTATGGACTAATCGCCAAACCGGCTTACGAAAGCGGCGGCGATGAGGAACTTGAAATAGACTTTCGCGATAATCCCATCGCCGAAATTATCGATTGGGATGACGCCGCGGGAAAACGATTCGACGCCGCGCTAATCGCGGTCAAGGCGTATTCGCTTTTTTCCGCGCTCGAATCAATCGAGGCTGTTTCGCCGGGTGCCCATGTTCTCGCGGTTGCCAACGGCCTTGTCGAATCGGACGATTTCCTTCTGGGCGTAAGTTTCGGCGGAGGCGCGATGACGGGAACCACGCTCGAATATACTTTGGAACCTAAGATTCACTTTGGCATTTCGATTTACGAAAAACGCGCGAATACGAAAATCCGCGATTTCGGAAAGCTGCAGGAAGTATTGAGTAGTTTCGCGAGCGATAAAGGGCTTATCGAATGGCGGCGCGACGAGAATATTCACCGGACGATGCTCGAAAAAGTCGCGATTAATTCGATTGTAAATCCTATCACCGCGATTCTTGACGCGCAAAATGAAATAATGCTATATCCTCCGCTTCTGCCGTTAATTTACAGACTGGCGGACGAAATTTGCGATACGCTTAATGCAAAATACCCGGCGTATAAATTCGACAAAGAAAATGCCGTTAAAAATATCCTCGAAATATCCAAAAGCACTTCCGTCAATTTCAGCTCGATGCTTCAGGATGTACGCGCCGGCCGCGAAAACGAAACGGCTTTTTTAAACGCCAAAATTGCAGAAATCGCGGAGAAACACGGCATTAAAACTCCGCTGAACCGCTGGGTGCTGGATATGATGACGGCAGTAACCCGCACGCCGGATAGCTGGTTCAGGGTTATTCCTTAGCGCCCATCGCGGTATTTCCGAGAATGTATATTTTTCCCTTCTCGCCGAATATGTGAATCTGATAATTCACCAGCTGCTCGTCGCGAAAGATTTTCTCGTAATAAATGTTGCCCGGCGATTATTCCGCGTCGAAATCCCGGCTTATGGTATCGGCTATTTCCGCGCCGTTGTAGGGATTGACCGGCCACTTAACGGCGGGCGGCAGCATAGGCCTGACTTGCTCTATGTTTTCGGGATATTCCGCGAATTCCCTGAAATACTCGTCAACAAGGCGGGCGATTTGCCTCGTCGCCGTCATCATTTCCGCGTCCTTTCCGGTCGGTTGGCGCGCCGGACATCCCGAGTGCAAAACAAGGGCAGCGGCAGCAGCCGCGAATATAAACAGCGGCAACTTTTTGCTTTTCATAACTTGAATCATATTGCATTCGCCTCCTTTCGAAATCAGTCCCTCAAAACCAAATCTATCGCCAAAAGTATCGATCGCGTCAGCGAATCTCCCCCCCTGCCAATGCAACCTACCCATTTCTTGCCGTTTTCGTTGACGTATTTCCTCAGCTTTCTTCCCAAAATAGTTCTGATCAATCTATGCACGACCACCACGTCGGAATTGCTCAATTCTCCCTTCATGTTCTCGTATTGGCGTCCGAAATTGTTGTTCCAACATGTGAAATAGAATTTCAAATTCAACTTGGAAAAAGCCTCGCCTAATTCCTTTTCGATTTCCTCGCGACACTTAGTTTCGTACTGCGCTTGTTTTTCATCTCCGCCTATAACGAGTATGCTAATCCGCTCGCGGCCGGATAGAAGCGATTTAAGCGTATCGCTGTCGGGCGAATCGGCAAGTTCGATTTTACTTCTTAAAATCTCCAGCCGTTTTCGTGCGCTTTGTACGAGCGCTTCCGACTCTTCCGCCAAGGATAATTTGTCGAGCCATTCTTCGATTTCCTCCGCGTCGCCTGGATCATGACTTCTTTCCGCAACGCTTATCAGCCTTTGAAGCAAACCTTTATCCGCCGCCTTGAAAAGCCGCGAGTAATCGCCGCAATCCCATGCGCGCTCGAAGGCAAGCGATTGCAGGTCCAGCGCGGTTAGACTGTGGAGTCCGTCTTCCGCCAGCAGAAAATCGATCCAATCCGGGAAAAGAACGGGATGCTCGATGACAATCGAATCGACGGTCTCGATGAACGCCGCAACCGCGGATTCCGAAAGCGCTATGTTCCCTTTAAGTATGTCGAGGTAAATCTCGAATTTCGCCTTGTATCCCACGCCGGGCTGATTGAGCACTTTCTCCAAAAGCTGCCAAACCTCGGGACTTTCGGCGGCAAGCGCGCCGAGAACTTCTAGAAACTCCTTGCCGGGCTTTTGCGGCAGGGGATTTAAATTCGAGACGCCCAGCAATATTTCGCAGGCGCTTCCCGCCCTGCCGAGCAAGTACAAATCGTTCAGAAGCGGCAGAGCGTCCTTCCAGTCGACATCGATACCGGCGGCAATCGCAATCTTATAGCTTGCGGCTATCTTGTCGGCATTGGCGGGAACTTCCGTCTGAAACAGCGACTTCGCCAGCAAATGATGCGCCGGCGCAATCAGTAATTCCGTCCGCGGGCAGTTCGAGCTTGCGGAGAAAAGCGATATCGCCTCCTCGAATTCCTTCGCGGCGCCGGGAAACTCCGAGCAGTAATAATGCGCCGCTCCGAGCAGGTATTTCGCCCTTCCGGCTTCGGCCGGCGACATTCTCGACGCGGATATCAGCGCTTCGGTTTCGGCTGCCAAAGTTTTAAGCCCGCCTTTGCGCCTTATCGCGTGCGAGTGAATTTCCATTTCATTTGCGAAGCCGGCTTTTGCGAGAACCAAATCGACCAGCGCCGCCGCTCGCTCGGCAGCGGACGCGCATCCCGCCTCCAATTCCTGAGCTGCAGTGGAAAGTAAGTCCTTGGCCTCGCGAAAATTGCCCGCCGCCATATAGCAGTTGGCGGCACACCTTCGCATTTTGCCGAGCGCGGACTTAGCCTCCTTCCCGCCGCCCATTGATTCGATTTTGGCTTCGGCGATATTCAACGTCTTGCCGACGGCGAGCCAAAGGTCTATGCCGTGCCGATTTCCCGCCGATTCGGCGAACTCCGCTATTTTTGGCGAAAATTTTTCAAGTCTGGCCGCAAGCTCGCCGATTTCGAGGAACGGGGCGACCGCTTCGAGAACTGCGGCTGCGTCTTGCCACCTGTCCCGCCGTTGCAGCGACGCTTCCAAATCGCGCGCGAACTGCGCCGCAATGTGGGGATTCGCAAGAAGATCCGCCACGTTTTCGCGCCGCCCGTCGTAAACTTCCGATAGCTTTTCGGCGAGACCGGACTCGATATATCCGCCGATAAGCCCCAGCGTGTAAAAGCGTGCCGCTCCGGCGTTTCTTATTTCGCCCGGCTCGATTAGTCTTACGCCGGTCATTGCTTCGAGATAGCCCGAATGATATACGCTTTCGGTTCGGTCGGAATTGAGGTGAATCACTTCGTCCACTAGGTCCGCGATTTCTTCAAGCGGAAGCGAGCCGAATTCGCGCTCGGCGGAAGCCTTGACGAGCTTGCGTATTATCCTGTCGAGAACGGTCTCCCATTCGCCCGTGGAATCTTCGGCCTTCAATGCGTCGTACGCAGGATAACCGGAATCGTGCATATCTTCGCGCAATTCGGACTCGGCGGTTTCATCCTCATCATGCCACTTTCTTAACTTATCTACCAGACCAGTGTGTTCGAGCAGGAGCCTGGTCCATTCCGGGTGTCCCGCCGTGCGTTGAAAAAACGCCGCCAAAATGACGAGAAACGAATCGAGCGGGAAATTGGGATATGCCTTCGAAAATTTGGCCGCAGCTTTTCCGCACTTGCTCCAGTCCATCTCATTCCAGTTTCCTTTGCTGTCGAGTAAATGGCCATTTGCGGGCATTCCGGTTTTCTTAAAGAAATCGGCTTGCTCGACCCGGTATCTTTCGTTGAAAAACTGGGTGAGCACTTTATCGAACAAAGTCGGCGCGGTCTTGGGATCTTCCACCCGGTTCTTAAGCCACTGCCTGAATAAATCCAGAGGCATGCGCATTAAAAAATCCGTGCGAAAGCCGCCGCTTTTGTGCAGGGTTTTTCTGATTATCGAATCGGGAATGGAATTTATGAACGACTTGAGTTCGCGCAAGTGCTCGTCGCCGAATTCCTCAACCGCGCGTACCATGATTTTTGGCGTAAAAAGCTCGAACTCGCTCATGCATCCAACCTTCCTTACGGGATGCAAAAAGTATACCCGATAACGGCGAAATCTCTCGCCGCGCCAGCCGGTATTGCCGGCCGCAAAAAATTCGGATTTATGAACCGCCTATCCGAGCGCGCATTCGTTTTTGCCGCCTTCCAAAATATCGGCCTCCATGTCCGACGCGCTTAAAAGACCGGCATTTATGCCCTTGATAATTCTGTATGAGTCGGGAGGAGTGGATATCCGTGCGTTAATCCAGCTTAAAAACGCATCGGGCTCATGAAGTTTGAAGTGCGGATTCTCCGCCTTGATACCGGCGAGAGTTTTGCAAACCGTCCTGTCTTGCGCGCGCTCCGCATCGGTTGCGTAATGCGCCGGCAAAATTCTCAGGGTGTCAGGCCATTCGCTTATCGCGCGCTCGATGCTTTTTAACAGCGCGCCGCTCCATTCTTCGGTTTTACCCGCCAGGTCGGGCCTGCCGATGGACGCAATGAACAAAAAATCGCCCGTAAACGCGGCGTCGCCCGCGATGATGCACGCGCTTCCTTCGGTGTGTCCCGGCGTATGTATCGCTTCAACGACTCGCCCGCCAATGCCAATTGTAAGCCCGTCCGAAATCGGCTCTATATCGAGCTTGCCCGGCGTGCCGTCGTAGGGATAATAGTTGTCGGCAGGATGCAAAAAGTATGGCGCGCCGTGTTTTGCCGCAAGCGCAGGCCCTCCGCTGATATAGTCCGCGTGAACATGCGTGTCCAAAACGGACGCGATTCGAGCGCCGGATTCTTCTGCAGCGCGTTCGATATCTTCGAATTTGCGCGGCGGGTCGATAATTGCCGCCTCGCTTCCCGCGACGAGCATATACGCAAGCGAGCCTTTCGCGATTCTGTCGAACTGCACAAGCCGGGCGAAACCCGGCGGCGGCGCGATTTCGCGGGCGACAAGTACGTGCATCCATGCCGTTATTCCGCCCGATAGCGACAGAGCGTCGAATCCGCTGTCGGCAAGGTGACGCGCCACCCTCATACTATCGTGACCGCGTCCGCACACCGTGACGACCGGCATAGAGCGGTCGAGACCCGCTTCCGCGGGGTCGTCCATTTCGACAATCTGCGAGCCGCGTACGTTTATGAACTTCGCCGGCGCGCAACATTCGATTCTGCCGTTCGCAAGCCTTTCGGGCGCGCGCACGTCGAGAATCTGCAAATTATCTCCCGCTTCGAGGCGGACCGCAAGTTCGCTCGGCAGAATTTCCATTCAATCAACTCCGCAATGCATAATGACTTTAATTAACAAAGGATTATACAGCCCGTTCATACTCCAAACAGAATGCGGTTTCATAACTTGGAAAGTTTCACCGCCTACAACGCCATGCGGTAGGAGTAATACAGTTGGAAAGGCATCTCGTTAGTGTCGATATATGAAACGCCCGGAATTCCGCTGGCGTCCACAAGCGTCACGCTTTCGAAGTATCCGGTGTTGACGGTCTCCGCCGCACTCCAATCGCCATAGCCTGGGCCTGTGTTTCTACGGTAAACCAAATCCTCGCCCACGAGCGGCCCGGATACCGTGTATGCAACGCAAAGGTTTCCGTTGATAATCGCCATGTCCTGACCGCGTGCGGTGGGATAATCTATCGCGTTGATAGTGTGAAATTCGCTCCAGGCCGTTCCGCCTTCGTCGTCCGCGACCGCGAGTTTAAGTCCCATCGGGTCCATATCCCAGTACATGATTACGGGCTTGCCCGCATGGAACAAAAGCCTGATGTTGGAAAAATAATCGCCTGTTGCAGAATCTACTACCGCCGGAGTTCCCCATGTGCTGCCCGCCGAATCGTTCGCGCGTATGAACAGCAGCGACTCGTTCGGTACGTCGAAATATGCGATGGCCGGATACGCCACGCCTTCGACGTTAACCCTATGAAGCGACGGATAACCCTGTCCCACGCCTTCATCTACGGTTACCGCCGGATTCCAAGCGTCGCCGCTCACGTCTTGCGCGTAAGCAAAGTAAAGATTGCTATCGAACCAGCTCGAAGAAGCGATTGCCGGGAAAAAATCGGTCGTGTATGCGAAATCGAGAGAGAGATAACGTCCCGAACCGAAAGTCGAATCCGCCTGAATCTGGGTCTGCCACGCGGCGCCTGTCGCGGACGTTGCCCTAACGAATGCCGCATAACTGCCCGAGCTTTCAAGCGCGATGCACGGCATTCCGTTCGCAAAAATCAAGTCCATCGATACGCCACGGTCGCTCGTCGCTTGATATACGGTTCCCCAAGCCGTGCCATAACTGTCCGATGCGAGAACAAATTTCGTATCTGAGTCGTTATATTCGTAAGCGGCTATGGCCGGCACGCCCGCAACCATCGTCATCGCAGCCGCCCGGAAATCGCCGGTGGTCCCCATCGGATTCAGCGTCGTCCATGTATGAGGCTCTTGGAGTTCCAGCCAAGCGCTCGCCGTCGCGGAATCGCCGTAATTATCCGTAACCTGAACGGTCACATAGTACGTGCCGGCCGCGCCGAAGTCATGTGAAGCGTATGGCGAATTGCCGCTGTCTTCGTCGTAAAAGCCGTCGCTATCCCAATCCCACTGATACAAAACGATTTCGCCGTCCGGGTCGCCCGACCCCGAGGCGTCGAAGCTGCCGGTAGTCGGCCCGTCCGGCATCGCGGAAAGCACCGCGAAGGGCGGATAGTTTGCAGGCGGGGCGACGTCGATTTGCACCGTCGCCTCGTCTTGCGCGCCGAGGTTGTCCGTCACCCTAACGGCCGCGAAGTATGTGCCGGACAGCGGATATGCGTGCGTGGCGTAAGGAGTATCGAGCGTGTCGAGGTCGTATGTTCCGTCGCCGTCGAAATCCCATTCGTAATTGTCGACCGTCCCGTCCGAATCGCTAGAAAACGACGCGTCGAAATTGACGGTTTCGTCTATTTCGGGATTAGTTGGAATCGCGGATATATTCGCTTCCGGCGGAACGTTGCCGCCAACCGTAACCGTAATCGTCACAAATGCCGTCGAGGACGCGCCTTCGTTGTCGGTAACGGTAACGGATGCGTCGAAAATCCCGCCGCCGAAATAAGTGTAATCCGCTTCCGGCGTTCCCGTGCTCAAATCGATATTGCCGTCGCCGTCGAAATCGAACTGATATCCGACTATAAAGCCGTCCGGGTCATAGCTGCCGGAAGCGTCGAACGAAACGTCCAGCGGCGCTTCGCCGGAATCCAGCGTCGAGACGAGGTCCGCAACCGGCAGTTGATTGCCCGCCGTCGAAACCGGCACGCTCACCGGTCCGGTTGCGCCTTCGGAATCGTACGGCTGAACCGCCAGATACGGCGGAACGCCCAGCGTCCAACCCTGAAAAAAGAACCTAATCGGATACGTGCGGTCAACCGGCATCTCAACCGAAGTCACCATTATCCACGGTCCGTCGGGCGAATCCGACTGCAATATGTGGTAACCGGAGACTTCGTTCAAATAGCCTAGCGCTATCGACGTGATATCGGGAATTCCGATTTCGCCATTTGCATCGCCGTCGATCCAGCCGTCTATCGGATGAAGCCAGCCCGACATTATGTCGATTACGTGTCCGTAATGCAGCGCCACCGGCGTAATGTCGGGAACGCCGACCTGACCGGACAGGTCGTAATCGCCTTTGTTCTCGTACGACCACTGAAGTTCCCACGCGCCTGTGTCGAAATAAATGCTCGTCACTTTTCCGGCGTCGCCCTGCGGCGCGCCGCTTACCGCCTTCGAGTAATCCCCATCAAACCGCTCGTCGAGCTGGCGCAAAAGCTCGGCTTTGAGAAGTTCGAACGTGCCGGGAGAAACTCCTTGCGGAACCGGAAGTGAAGCGATATCCGGCCTGTAATCGCCATTTTCGCCGGCGGATTTGCCGGTTACGGCAGCGCCGCCTTTCGTGCCGCCGGAGGAACATCCGAAAGCAAAAATCAGCGCGATAAATATCGAAATGCCGGCGAAAAACGCGGCTGCCTTCGCTCCCGAAAAGCGCTTCGTAGTCCAATTCGAATTGATTCCGGTCATGGTCAAATTCGCTCCTTGATTTCGTAAACAAGCAATCGAGCTAAACTACCCCGTACAATCGTGAATAATCTAGCCGTAAGTTCACGGCTCGCCGCGGTTCGCCCTGAAAACGGCGCATGGCCTATTTCGTTCTTCCCGCAATTTAAGCGGACGTTCTGTATGCGTAGCGCACTTTGTTCGGCGTGTTTTCGATGTCGTAGTATGAAATTCCCGGAATGCCGTTTACGTCTTTCAGCGTAACTTTTTCGAAAAATCCGTTTTCGACGTCTTCCGGCGGCCCCCAATCGCCCAGTCCCGGCCCAATGTGCTTTCTGAAAACCAGCCGCTCGCCACCGAGCGGAAGCACGACCGTATATGCGGCGCAAGGCGTTCCGGCGATTATTGCGAAATCGAGGCCCCTCCCGCTGGGAACGTACTTCGTTTCCACGCTGAACTTGTCGTTCCAGGTGTCGCCCATTCCGTCGCTCGAAAAAGCCAAAACATATTCCATAGTCGCCGCGTTCAAATAAAACACGACCGGCGTATCGCCGATGTTCGACAGCCGCAGCTGTGTCGTGTAATCGCCCACGGCGCCGTCAACCACTATCGGCGAACCCCAAGTGCTTCCGTCCTGATCCGTCGCCCTGACGAACAAAATCCGCTGGCCGGGCACGTCGTAATACGCGATTGCGGGAAGTCTTGTCCCTTCCTTGAACATATGTCCCAGCGACGGATAGCATTGCCCGACGCCGGAATCTACCTGAACCGGCGATCCCCAAATCTCGCCGTTTTCGTCCGTGGACGCGGCGAAAGTAAGATTTCCGGATGTCCAATTCGCGGTCGCTATCGCCGGATATTGCGCCGGACCGACTTGCACGTGCGTGAGCGAAAGCATACGCCCGGCGCCGAATGTCGGCTCTATGGGAAACGCAAGAGGCCACGAAGACCCGTTCGCCGCGGTCGATTGAGCGTACATCGCCATACCGATGCTCGCTTCATAGGCCATCGCAGGCTTGCCGTTCGCTTCCAATAGCCCGTACGAAGTGCTCATGTCGGTTGCGATTTCGCGCGTGGTGTCCCACGCATTGCCGAAATTGTCCGTAGAAGTCACATATCGCGTGGTTCCGTTCGTGGAGTTTCTGAAAACCATTGCCGGCCGTCCGTCCACCATCGAAAGCACGGGATGAGTCGTATTCGCGACTTCGCCCGCTGGATAGCGCAAATGCCAGGTATGGGGTTCGAAAATGTCAACGATTACCGAACTTGTTCCCGTCGCGCCGAGCGCATCCGTAACTTTCACGGTCGCAAGATAGCTTCCCGGCGCGCCGTAGTCGTACGTCGCGAACGGGTCGTCGCCCGTGTTCAAATCGAACGAGCCGTCCGTAGTCCAATCCCATTCGTACATCGCTATTTCGCCGTCCGGGTCGAACGAATTCGACGCGTCGAAAGCCGCGCTCGTCGGCCCGTCCTGCATCGCCAAAAGAACGGCGATGGGGCTATCGTTTTCCGAAACTATTATTTGTACGCTTGCTTCGGCGCTCGCCCCGCCGTTGTCAGTCACGCGCACGGCGGGTTGAAAAACGCCCGCCGATGTATATAAGTAATCTGCGAATGGCGAATCTGCAGAATCGTATTCATAATCTCCATCGCCTTCGAAATCCCATTCGAATTTCACGATTGTGCCGTCGCTGTCGTACGACGCGCTCGCGTCGAAGATGACAATCATATCCACGAAAATGTCGGTTGCGTCCGGCATTATGACCGCATTCGGCTCAAGGTTTTCTTCAAGGTAAACGCTAATCGTCACGCCGGCAATCCCTGCGCCGCCGGAGTTGTCGGTCACGCGCAATTTCATGTCGTAAACGCCGGGGTCGTTATAATCCCAGCTTGTAAAGGGATCATCGCCGGTGTCAAATTCGTAAAAGCCGTCGCCGTCGAAATCCCATTCGTACTTGACGATTGTACCGTCCGGGTCGTACGAAGTCGATGCGTCGAAATCAACCGTAAGCGGCGCCGTGCCGCCGAGCGTGCTGGGCGTGAAAAACGCGTACGGTAGCTCGTTCGCCGTTTGCGAAACGATATTGCTCGCATCTCCCGTTCCGCCGCTGCCGTCGGAGGGCCGCACGGCGATAAAGTTCGATGGATTAACGAGCGTAAAGCCATACTCGAAAGTAACTGGATACTGCGGGGACGCGGGAAAATTGACGTTATCGAGCAGTTCCCACGGGCCGTCCGGCAAAGGCGCGCCGAGAATTTGATAGCCGGCGACTTTGCTCAAATATCCGAGCGCAATCGGCGTGATGTCCGGAATGCCTATTTCGCCGCTATCGTCGCCGTCGATCCAACCGTCTTCGGGATGCGGCCAGCCGAGCATTATGTCCAACGTTTCGCCGTATTCAATGCGACGGGCGTGATGTCCGGCACGCCGACTTCGCCGCTCAAATCGTAATCGCCCGCGTTTTTATAGCTCCACGAAATATAAACGACGCCGAACTCGTCTTTGTAAAACACGAGGTCGTCCACTTTGCCGGCTTCGCCTTGCGGCGCTCCGCTGACGGCGCGTGAATAATCGCCGCCGTACCTTTCGTCCAGCTGCCTTAAAAGCTCGGCTTTGAGCGTTTCGAACGCGCCCGGGCTTACGCCATCCGGCACGGCCAGGCTCTCGATTTCCGCCCGGTAATCCCCGCCGGTTTTTCCAATACGAGGGCCGTCCGCGTTTAAGCTATCTCCCGTTTTTCCAATACGTGCGCCGTCCGCGTTCCATTCCAGGCCTGCAGTTTCCCCTGCTGCGCCAAGGTTTCCGCCGCCCGAAGCGCACGAAAACTGAAAACCCGCCGCAAAAGCCAGCGCAACCAAAATGGCGAATAGCGCCGTCCATCGCCCGAATCCGTAAGTCATTCGTGTCTCCTGTCCGCAGTCGCGATTTATTTCATACCTAAAGAGCAGGATATTATACCCGCGAAGAGGGGGGGATTGTTTTCGGAGAACCGCACTAATGATTTTGGTTTAGGGCTTTTGCGGAAATGTTGACTGAAAAATGGCGTGACTTATGTGCAGTGTAAAACTTGCGCTTTACGCAAAAGCGTATGGCCTGCTTGTCTGTTGAGGCTAAGCGGAATTGCAATATAAAATTAATCTATTTAAGAAGCTTAAGCAAATCCTCAATGGATTTTACTTCATCATATTCCTCGCTTCGAACCTCACGAACCTTAAAATCATTATCAACTCTTTTTAAAAATTTGTTGAAATCCCTGTTTTTGGCAAGCTCATTCACAGTTTCCCAATCAATTTCATCCTTTTGCTTTGCTTGACATATTATTTCTGTTGAATCTGGATCTTCAATATTTAATCTAATAATACCGATACCAAATGCTGAAGATAGGCGCCTTATTACCGGCATAAAATCACGATCTTCTACAATGTTTGCAGCTACCAAATAACCTTCATTTGCCCATGTGGAATTGGATACTGCTTGAAAAAATGACTCTCTTAAATTTCCAAAATTCAGCTCGCGCTTTATTTCGAAAGAAAGCAATCTAATGGAGGGATATCCTAACTGAGCGCTAACATCGACAACTTCGCTATTCCATTTTTTGAATGAAAAAACACATCCGACAGCGTCAGGATGCGCCCATTCCCCAAAACTCATTTTTGAAGACTTACTAGCATTTATTGTCTTTACATGTGCATCTAGGTAATAATGCGCATAAAATGCCAAAAATGGATGCAAATCCCGCTCCAAAAAACTTGGTTTTTGAGTTTTGACAACCTCCGTAGGTTGCTCAGCTTGCTGAGCTTGCGCCTGCAAATAAAACCTTTTTGGTCTAGTGTCTGTTGCTGCAAAGTCCGAATTTACATTGTCTCGGACATCCACATATAGCTGCGCGCCGATGGATCGCCATGGGGTTTTGCCCTGTGACAAAATGAGCTTGTCAAAACCTTTTTCAACAGCGATTGACCAAATTTCTTCAGGAGAAAGTGCTTGATTAGATTCCTCAAGTACTTTTTTTGCAATTTGAATGAACGAAAGTTTAGTCATGACTCAGTGTCCGTAATTAAAACTACTTAAGAATTAAATCAAAAAAATGGAGGTGGGGGGAATCGAACCCCCGTCCGGAAAGGCACCCGGGCGCGGCATCTACGGCAGTAGCCTGTGAGTCGATCTTAGCGCTTGGCGGTGGTCACAGGCAACACCGCTTCGGCGAGCATCCCTTGTCTTAGTCGCGAATCGGGAGGGCCGCGAGGCATCCCCTGTAACTTGCTCCGCCTCCCCGCCCCAGGGGCGTGGCGAGGTGCGAAGTCGCCGCTAAATTAGGCGGCGAGAGCGAAATCGCGATTGGCGATTGTTGTTTGCTGGGGTTGTTAACCCGGCATCCAGCCGCCGGATGACGCAGCCGGCCGTGCAATCCACCCGTCGAATCCATACACCCCCATTTTAAACGTGCAAGCCCCAGAAATACCAAGGGCGATTGATTATACCTCGAAAATTCGATTTTTGCAACCGCCGTGAATTCTTTTTTTCACCACCTATATGAATCCGGCGGTCGCATTGAAACCGCTCTTTGGAAATGTGCTGGCGCGCGCGATTTAACCGGGCCGTTTGCCCGCACGCGCAAATTGCCGATTTGAATGCATATTCGACCGCTCATTTCGCCGCACATTCGGCCGCGCGTTTGGCCGCGCGCTTGGCCGCGCAAGGCAAGTCAAAGAAACCCTGCGATACGCCGTTTTGAAAAAAAGTTTGGGAAAAAATCTCAAGCGCGGCGATTAAAACAATAAACAAGATAAAAGATATACAATATATCCGGTATTTCCGAAGCCGGCGGTTTCGGAAGCCGGAAATCGGTTTATTCTTTGATTTGGAGGACGAAATGACAACAGGATTCGAACTGACCAGGACGGTCGGCGATATCGTGGCCGAGAGCATCGGACGCTCGGAAGTGTTCGAAAAATTCGGCATAGACTATTGCTGCGGCGGCGCGACGCCGCTTGGCGAAGCGTGCGCGGCGAAGGGCCTCGACCCGGCGGCGGTAGTGAACGCGCTTACGGAATTCAACGGAAGCAATCCGCTGGCGGACGTCAATCCGGCCGCTATGGGACTGGCCGAGCTTTGCGACCACATCGAGCAAACTCACCACGCTTACCTGCGCGATGCGCTGCCAAGGCTCACCGGGCTCTTGACGAAAATCGCCGAGGTGTATCGCGACAGCCATCCGGAACTCGCCGGCCTTGCGCAAGTGTACGCCGGACTTCGGCTGGAACTCGAACAGCACATGCTTAAGGAAGAGCAGATTCTGTTTCCCGTGATCCGCGAAATGGAAGCCACGGACGGCAATTTCGATTTCCACTGCGGCAGCCTCAGCGCGCCGATTACGGTGATGGAAATGGAGCACGACAATGCGGGCGGCGCGCTTGCGAAAATGCGCGAAATCACGCACGATTACATCCCACCGGTGGACGCCTGCACGACCTACAAAGCATCGCTCGACGCGCTTGCGACGCTGGAACGCGATTTGCACATCCACATCCACAAGGAAAACAACGTGCTCTTCCCGCGCGCTCTCGCGATGGAGCAGGTCGCGAAAATTTCCGCCGCCGGCGCATAGCGTAGTTTCGCTGCCGGCATCTCTGCGCCCGCCAAGGCATTTAACCGGCTATGCGGCTCGCGAAAGCGTATAATCGGCGTGTGGAGCCTTGTATGTACCTTGTCGGCGGCGCCGTGCGCGATTTTTTTCTAGCGTACCCCGAAGGCGCGCATTTCCCGATTTCGCCGGAAGAATCGCGCACTGATTCCGATCCGCTCGAAGCGGCATGGCTCGATATGGCGACACTTGCGGCGTTTCTAGATTCGGGCTTTCCGGAGCGCCCGGTGGAATGCGATTTCGTCGTGTGCGGCATTCCGCTGGACGAACTGGCGGCAAGCCTCGGCAATCTCGGCAAAGCGGATTTCGTCGGCAAATCGTTCGGCGTGCTCAAGTTTTCGCCCGATTCGGACTGCGAATTCCTCGGCTGGCGGCTTAAAGGCGGCAGGCGCTACGATTTGGCGCTGCCGCGGGTGGAAAAATCCACGGGCTCGCATCATCGGGACTTCGAGGTCAGCTACGACCCGTTTATCCCAATCGGGCGCGACCTTTTGCGGCGTGATTTCACGATTAACGCTATGGCCGCCGCGCCCGACGGCGCATTAATCGACCCTTCGGGCGGGCGCAAGGATTTGCGCGATAGACGGCTGTGCACCGTGTTTGAAAAATCGTTCGAGGAAGATCCGCTTAGGATTTTGCGGGGCGCGCAATTCGCGGCGCGTTTCAAGCTTGAATTCGACCCCGGCTTGATAGAATCGGCGAAGCCGGTTTCTCTTGAGGGAATAAGTCCGGAGCGGGTGCGGGAAGAGCTGATAAAGGGAATCACGCTGCCCGAAAAACCGTCGCCGTTTTTCCGGCATCTCGCGGATATGCACAAGCTCTCGGAAGCATTCCCCGAGGTTTCGGCGATTGCGGATTTCGAGGATTTCTGCAGGCGGCTCGATAGCTGCGATGCGGATTTGCGACTGGATATTTTGTTTCGGTTTGCTGGCGGGCGCGGGAAGAATTTGTTCGAGCGGCTAAAGTTTTCGAACGGCGAAATTCGGCGCGCTACCGTGTTAAGAGAGCTTGCCGGCGAATTCACACAGGTAACGGCGGAATTTTTAACGCAATCGAAGCTGCGGTGCGCATTGAAAAAAGCGTCGAAACTGCCGGGATGCGAGAATGGCGCGGAAGGCATCGAGACGTTTCTGCGTTTCGCAAAGGCGGCTTTCGGCACGGAATTCGACTGGCTCGAAATGCCGATGAGGGCGGAAATTCCGGCGGCGCTCGAATTCACCGAAAATCCGCCGGTTACGGGCGAGCGGCTGCTCGAAATGGGCTTTGCCGAGGGTAGGCAAATCGGCGAAATACTGCGGGCGGTCAGCGAAGCTCACGACCGGGGCGAAATCGAAACCGCCGCGGATGCGGAACGCTGGGTGATGGAGAGATACGGGGGTGGAGGATAGAAGGGGGATTGAATGAATATCCGGCTAGAGGAAATCGAAATGCCTTTTTCGTAGTCTGAAATATTGACGGTTTATCAATACCACGCTATATTGCTTTTATGTCTCCACAAGAAATTACGAAAACGTTTACCGCGATGCTCGCGCCGGATTCTCCACGCGTTGCGTCATACCTTTGGCTCACCCACAGACTTTGGAATCACCAGCTGGAATTTGTCATCAGCGAATATCTTCATCTTCGCCGCGCTGCTGAAATCGCGCGCGCGGGAGGCGATATAGAATCGGCGACGGCAAGTCTTGGAATAGAAGGGAAGGCTGCAGTCAAAAATAAATTTAATTCATTTGTCCAAAGATTTATGGACAATCACGGGCTTGACGAAGGTGACGCGCGCGATGTCGCTTTGAAGATGGGCGTAATGAGCGATTATTTCCTTGTTGCCCCGGAAGGTTCAACTTGGAAAGTTCCCCAGAATATGCATGGTTTTTTCCAGCAGTTAACCAAGCTTAAACCTTCGGAAAAAATATTACGCGATTCGTTTGCTAAAGTTCCTCCGAACGGAGCGCCGGAAAATTTGGTAGATTGGCTTTTCGAGTTTCATAACCGCGGCATTCTCCAATTCGACCGAGACGAGGTTTTGTCATTAGGTTGGTCTGAAAAACTTTTTAACTCCGCGGCGCGGCATGTCCGAAGCCAAGGGGAGTTGCGAAAAATACGTGAAAGTGAGCGCGAAGAGTGGAGAATTAAAAAAGAGAAATTTATCGAAGATAACGCCAGTTTTTTTGCAAACAAGTATTCTTTTTTCCAGGCTTACGAGATTGAACGAACCAAAAAGTCTCAAGAGCTATTATTGACAGACCAACCCGGCAGAGCAGTTAAAGATTCAGTGAAAATCCGAGGCGCAATGGTAAAGGGAATAAATAGCATCCTTTCCGCGTGGTCGGATGAAGGGCTTTGGAAGCCGAAAAAGCCAGTAGAGCAAGGCTATATTAAAACCCGTATCGAGCGCAGAAAAGCTATTTTTCATGAAATGCGTTCTGCAGAAATCGAAAAATACGGCGACCATGTTTTCTTCGAGTGGCTCGCCGAACATGCCGACGATTGGCCCGAATTCTCCGAAGACTTGAGTACGCTTCTCGACTTTAACAGCAAATTTTTGGATGACAGGCAGCCGAAGCCGATAGGATTTTCACGACCATCGTTCGACAAGCACCCCACATGGTACGAGCTTGAAGAGTGCTTCGACGGCAAGCCTGCAATTAAGCACTACCTTGTAGATTTCGGCGAACGGCGGCTCCTGTTAAGAATACCCATACCGAAAACCGACACGATAAAAGAAAAGCAATATGACCGCTGGAACCCCGAAAGCTCGAATTTGCCCGCGCTTACCGATAAGGAAATTGACGAGATAATAAAAAATCCGTCACTTGCGACAGTGCAGTTCGTTCCGTTCGCTTTCAAGCCGGATTCAAGATTTCGTAAATTCGTAACCGTCAACGAATCGCCGGAAAGGGAAAGAGAATGGGCATATCTTTACCGGGACGAGATAACTCACGAGAGCTATCCGTTTAGGTTTGGCGGATTAAAACTGGTTTATCGTCCTCGCCCGATTGTCGCGGGAAAATGCAAGCCGTATGTATATTTCTCCGCACAAGTCAAAATGCCGTTCGATAGGCCGCGCCGTACGAAGAAGGAAGAACGGAACATAGAGCCGGGTACACGCGTTCTTGCTGTGGACTTGGGCCATCGTCATCGCGCTTTCGGAGCGATTCGGGAATACGACGGTAAAGGACAAAGCGTGCAGATTTGGGCGGGTTCGATAAAGCCGCCGGGCGGCAGGCACCTGTCACATGTGGACACGCATGAAGAAGCGCATCGGCAAAAGAGAAGCGCCGCACAAAAAGTCAAGAGCGGGAAAATGAAGTTTCTAAAACGCGGACAGGAGTTCGACAAAGATTTTCGAGACCATATAGTGAATCTGAAGGACGACATCGCAAAACAAACCGCGCACGCAATAATCGAAACGGCAATAGAGCATAAGGCAACGATTATCGTAATGGAAATGCTTGACGGTTATAAGCCGCAAACCGACCGGACGCGCCGCGAAAACCGAAGACTGCGTACCACTGCGTTCCGTGCGTTGTACCACGAACTTACATCCGATAAGGGCAAGGGGGCGAAAAACGCACAAGGCGTTGACCGGGCGGGCGCATACGGCATTCCAGTGTATTCGCTTCCCGCCGCATACACGAGCAAGACCTGCCATAAATGCGGATGGCCGGGCGTTCGCTTTAGCGAAATATCCGCATCCGCTTTCATAAACCGGCGGGAAAAAGTCGGCGTTCCATTGACGCACCGTAAGGCTGCCGGAAAAACAATCGTTCTTTCCGACGTCGGCAAAGTCCTTATTCAACCGGGCGGCAAGCTGTTTTGTTGCTCCAATCCCAAATGCGAAGTCGTTAAAATAAACGCGGACTACAATGCCGCTCAAAACCTTTTAAGGCAATTCAGCGGCGAAAAACTAATAGAAGTTAAGGGGAAGGAATCCACCCGAACGCTGGTTCATCCATCGGAAGGCCAAATGAAACCCAAGGACTTTTGGAAAACAGCGGAAGAGAGCGCGCAGACAAAGCTAGTTTCAAATGGATTCGCGCTTGCGGGCTTGACGAAGCCGGAAAACGAAGTATAATTGCGGCGAGGGCGGTGGAAAACCGTCCGGCCGGGCTCCGTAATCACGGAGCGCCAGCGGAGCTGACTGTGTCGTGCCGGGCACCTTAAGGGTTCACTCCCCTAAAGGTTAAGTTGCGGGCTAGGGCTCCGGGATTGCATTATAACGATGCGTTGAACATTGCCTCATCGTTTTTGCGGCGGGCCGTAATCGGAAGTCTGTGTAACCTCGAAACCGGTGAATTATGCGATAGGTTACACGAATGCGGCGGATTCATTTATTCATGCGCATTTGCCGTTGATTTGGAGCGGTTGCACGTGCGTTTTGCGGTGGAATTTCCTGCAAGTTTTTCGGCGGTTACACAAAACACCACGCTCAGCCCTTTGTTTATGCGGCTTTTTAAAGGGCGGGGTATAAATTGCGGCGCCGCAGAGATGCAATTTGACACGTTATAGCAAAATCTGCGCTTGCTGTCATAGCACGATAGGGTATAAATTGCGGCGCCGCAGAGATGCAATTTGACACACTATTACTGTCTTTCAGCGAACGGACGCCGGAATAGGTATAAATTGCGGCGCCGCAGAGATGCAATTTGACACCCAAACTGGCGCAGTCCGCTGCGAAGGAACGCGCGTTCTTGTATAAATTGCGGCGCCGCAGAGATGCAATTTGACACGAGTATTCCGCCGATTAACTGAAACGCCACCTCGAAAATAAGTATAAATTGCGGCGCCGCAGAGATGCAATTTGACACATCGGACGCCTTGAGCTCATAAAGCCCGCCGCTCCGTCGACCGTATAAATTGCGGCGCCGCAGAGATGCAATTTGACACTTTATATCGTCCGGACCGATAAGCGGGTTACTCGCATCGGGTATAAATTGCGGCGCCGCAGAGATGCAATTTGACACGTGGGACGGCCGAGAGGAATCATCTGTCCTGCCTCCACGTATAAATTGCGGCGCCGCAGAGATGCAATTTGACACGCTGGCGTGATTGACATCGAAATAGAAGGCTGGACAGGTATAAATTGCGGCGCCGCAGAGATGCAATTTGACACTATCCCAATCTTCAATATAGTCGATACCGTACGGTGGGTCCATGTATAAATTGCGGCGCCGCAGAGATGCAATTTGACACGATAATCTCATCCAGCTTCCACTCGAATTCCTCCGCCGGTATAAATTGCGGCGCCGCAGAGATGCAATTTGACACTCGAGCCGCTTGCGATTTGCCCGCGTGAACTGCGCTGTATAAATTGCGGCGCCGCAGAGATGCAATTTGACACGCAACGCGCGATTTCTATATATGCTCATTCAGTTTTTCAACTCCTCTCCGAGTATAAATTGCGGCGCCGCAGAGATGCAATTTGACACAACAGCGCAGCGAACGCATCGCCAATGCAAACCACCGGAAACGTATAAATTGCGGCGCCGCAGAGATGCAATTTGACACTCAAAAAAAGTTTGCGAGGCCGCATCAACAAAGGATTGATTTTGTATAAATTGCGGCGCCGCAGAGATGCAATTTGACACACGAAGGGCATAACGCATACCAGCAATTGCTCGACGTGTATAAATTGCGGCGCCGCAGAGATGCAATTTGACACGTTCGGCGGGAATAAAGGGCCACGGCGCCGGGACGGGTGGGTATAAATTGCGGCGCCGCAGAGATGCAATTTGACACTTAAGTATTGAGCCGCAACCCGCGGCGAGAGGTGCAGTATAAATTGCGGCGCCGCAGAGATGCAATTTGTAAGGAGCATTTGATGAAGCGAACGATGTATATTACCGACCTCGATGTCGCGCTAAGGAAACGCTCGGAACGAATCGTAATCGAGCGTAAAGGCGAGGAAATCGCCGAAATTCGTTGCGACGAACTGGATACGATTATATTGCTTGGGCCAATAGAGTTTTCCACACAAGTTTTGTTCAAGCTTGCACAGCATGGCATAGAACTTGCAATCTGTAACTCGCGAGGAAAACTAATTGCACAGCTTACTCCGCCTTGCTCGCTGAACAGCGGGAGGTTAATCAAACAAATTGATTTATTCCGCGATTCAACTTGGGCATTGGAGTCGGCCAAAAATACCGTAAGAGCAAAACTGTCAGGATGCATTTCATTGCTGGAAGATTCATCTCGAAACATGCAATTGCCGGCCATGAAAGATGCAATATCGGCATTGAAAGAAATTAAGAAAAAAGTGGAGGTTGCAGAAACAATAGGTTCGCTTCTTGGGATTGAAGGAAGCGCGGGAAATGTTTGGTTTGCGGCATTCGGGTTGATGCTGAAAGATAGAGATTTTGATGGCAGGAATAGAAGGCCGCCGCGAGACCCGATTAATGCAATGTTGTCGCTCGGTTACAGCCTTACCGCGTCGGAAATAAGCGGGCTTATTGACGCTTGCGGACTTAATCCGTTTTTTGGCTTTTATCACCAACTGCATTATGGAAGACCGGTGCTTGCATTGGACTTGATGGAAGAATTCAGAGCGCGATTGGTTGATAGATTTGTCTTAAGAACGTTTAACTTAAAGCAATTTGCAGAAAACGATTTCGAGGAGAGCGGCGAGGGTTATTTACTCAAGCCGGATGCATTTAAACGATTCTTAAAATTATGGGAGGAATATCAAATGACCGATTTTAATTTGCCATGGGGGGTTAAGACTTTCAATGAGGCGTTTCGAGCTTCGGTTGAACAATTAAGAAAATGCATTGACGCTGGAAGCCCGTATTCGCCGCTCCCGCTTGGAAATGATTGACGAAAGACGCCTATATGTTGTTTGTTACGATATATCATCGGACAAAGTCCGGACCAAACTGGCGAACAGCCTTTTGGATATTGGAGCGCGCGAGCAGAATTCCGTTTTCGAGGTTCGGATATCAGAAGACGGATTGGCTTGCTTACTGCAAATGCTGGCTTCGGTTGAAATCGAAAGCGAAGATTCCATAACCGTTTATCCAATCCACAAAGACGCAATTGGCAGTATAGTAAGATACGGCAAAGAGCCGCCTGAATTTGAGGACGTGCTAGTTTTTTAGCAAATTTCGCCCCCCCCGCTCGTGCTACAATCCTTGTCCCTAATTCGTAGTTTTGAGGAGCCGGATATGCCGAGGACGCTTTCACGCAGGATAACGGGCGTTGCGCCGTATTTGTTCGCCGAGATCGACAAGGCGGAGGCGGCGGCGCGCGCTCGCGGCATCGACGTCGTAAAGCTATCGATCGGCGACCCCGACCTGCCCAGCCCGCCGTTCGTCGTCGAGGCGATGCAGCGGCTGACCGCCGACCCGAAATATCACCGCTATCCGCCGTACGAGGGCACGGATTTCTTTATCGCCACGATACGGGAATATATGGCTGCAAGGTTCGGCGCGGACGTGCCGGAGAAAAACATCCTTTGCCTCGTCGGCGCGAAAGAAGGCATCGCGCACCTTTCGCTTGGGCTGTTCGACGCGGGCGACGTGTCGATAAACCACGAGCCGGCCTATCCGATTCCGGCCACCGGCGCGGCGTACGCGGGCGCGTTTATTCATCAATGCCCGCTGATACCGCAAAACGACTTCCTGATCGATTTCGAGGCGATTCCGGCGGACGTAGTGCGGCGCGCCAAGGCGATATGGGTGAACTATCCGAACAATCCCACCGGCGCGACGGCGCCGCGCGACTTTTACGAGCGGCTCGTGAAGTGGGCGCTGGCGAATGATGTGTTCGTCGTGAACGACCTAGCGTACAGCGAGAATTATTTCGACCCGGCGAAAAAACCTGAGAGCATTCTTACGATACCGGGCGCGATGGACTGCGCGCTCGAATTCCACAGCTTTTCGAAAATCTTCAATATGACGGGCTGGCGGCTCGGCTGGTGCTGCGGGAACAAGACGCTCATCGGCGCGCTGGCGAGCATCAAGAGCAATCACGACACGTCGCAGTTCGGCGCGATGCAGGACGCGGCGGCGGCGGGGCTGGTGCATCCGGACGCGCCGGCGTGGATAAGGGCGAACAACGAGCGGATGAAGGCGCGGCGCGACACGGTCTGCACGGCGCTTAAAAGCTGCGGCATAAACGTCAAGCCGCCGGACGCGTCGCTCTACGTATGGGCGCCGCTGCCGGAGGGCTATTCGGACAGCGTCGCATTCGCCGCGAAACTGCTCGAAGCCACGGGCGTCGTAATCGCGCCGGGCAGGTCGTACGGGCCGAGCGGCGAGGGGTTTTTCCGCATTTCGCTGACATACCCGGAGGCGCAAATCGAAAAGGGCATGGATAGACTGCGTGAGTTTTTCGCGGGGAAATAGGCGCGGCGCGGCGCGAATTCGGCGGGCATTGCGATAAAACAGGCGCAGGGGAAATTTTGTGATATAATGTATATACGGTGTGCTACCATTCGTGACACATCGTATATACGGAGGTGCGTTATGCGCAAAAAACTTGTTAGGCATGGAAACAGCCTGGCGCTGATAATCGACAAGCCGATTCTGGAACTGCTCGGCATCGGCGAAGAAGATGAGGTGGAAATCCGCACGGACGGGCGCAAGTTGGAAATTCTGCCGGAAGGATATGTGGATTATACGCAAGAGGAATTTCGCAGGGTTCTCGATAAGGTGTTCGAGCGCCACGACGCGACTTTCAGAAAATTGGCGGAGTAAAAGATGGAATTTATGAAATTCCTCTCCAAAGCCAGCGTGCTGGAAATTCATTCGAATTCCATCGCTAAGTATGGAGGATTGGGGGGAGTAAGAGACGACGGGATGCTCGAGTCCGCGCTGGCAATGCCGAGTGCCTCATTCGGCGACTCGTACCTACACAAGGACATTTTCGAGATGGCCGCGGCATACGCCTACCACATAGCGATGAATCACCCGTTTATCGATGGCAATAAACGTGCTGGGCTTGCGAGCGCGCTCGCTTTCCTTGGCCTCAACGAGATTGCACTTCTCGACCCGGAGGACGTTCTCGAATCCGCCATGCTCAAAGTCGCGGCGGGAGAAATGGACAAATACGAGTTTGCCGATGTTCTGCGCGGATTGCCGCGCGACGAATAAAATCGCTCCAATGGCTGATTCTTCATCCTGCAAATTGAAGACCGCGGGCGGAAATGCGTCTATAATATCGGCGGTTAATCCGGGAGAAAGTTATGCGCAAACTATCCGGCGCCGGGATTCTGGCGCGTGTGCTGGGAGCGATCGTTTTCGTATTTTTCGGGCTGTTCATCGTGGGCGAAGGCTTCAGCGGGCCGCACCCGTTCGCCGGCGCGACCACTTGGCAGGAATGGGCGATGATTTCGCTGATGCTCGTCGCGTGGTTGGGGCTTCTGGGCGGGTTCTTCCACGAATGCGCGGGCGGAATCGCGACCGTACTGGGAATGCTCGGCTGGTTCGCCGTCGAGCTGTTTTTCTCGCGCGACGCGCCGAGAACGCCCAATACGGACTATTGGCCGTTCTATCTGATGCTGCTCGCGGGCGTGCTGTTCGCGATTAGCGGCGCCACGCGCGGCAAACCGAAAAAGCCCGTCCGGCAGCAGTGAATATGCGGCGTTTTTCGCCGTATGCTATCGTAAGCGCCGTGAGCGATTTTCGAGTCGCCGGTTTCCGGGCGTGCCGAAATTGGTGAGAAAAGGAAACAAAATGCGGCCGCTTTTAATGGTTGTGAACTTATATATGCTGCTCGTAATCGCGTGGGCGATTATGACGTGGATACCGGGCGTGGCGGGCGGCCCGCTGCATAACGCGGTCGGCCTTCCGGTCGTCCCCGTGCTGAACCTGTTTTCGTTCGCACGCGTGGGCGCGGTCGGGTTTCAGGCGATGATACTTTTGTTCATCCTCATCGCAGTTCAGCGCTGGCTGGAGCGAAATATCGAGCGCCGCGACGTTGCCGCAAGCATCGCACGCGGCGAGCTCGACCCCGCGGAAATGCAGGACGCCGCGCCGAAAGACAAACAGTGGTGGGAAGATTTGGACGAGCAGGAAAACCGGGAGAAGAATGAAGGGGATTCGGATACGCGATAAGTTCGATTGTGCGGCGAGTTGATTCGAGCCGGGGGAAATCCGCAAGGCTTACTTAGAAGCTTGACAATTGTATTGCCATGCCGTATTATTTCTCCGTGCCATGAATTTGGAAGACGGAAAAAACTATCTGTTCTACGGCGACAACCTCGACGTGCTTCGCCGGTACATTCCGGACGAATCCGCTGACCTCGTCTATCTCGACCCGCCGTTCAAGAGCAATCAGGATTACAACATCCTGTTCGAGGAAAAGGACGGCGCTCAAAGCGCGGCGCAAATCCTCGCCTTTGAAGACACTTGGAAATGGGACACCAGCGCAGTTGCCGCGTACGAAGACGTGCTGGCATACGGCGGCGCGGCGGCCCGTGCGCTGAAGGCGTTCCGCGACTTCCTCGGCACAAACGACATGATGGCCTATCTCGCGATGATGGCGCCGCGGCTTATCGAGCTTCGCCGCGTAATGAAACCCACCGCAAGCATATACCTGCACTGCGACGATGCGGCAGCTTCGTATTTGACAATTATAATGGACGCAGTTTTTGGACAAGATAGTTTTAAGAATCAAGTTGTTTGGCAGCGTACAAATGCACATAATACAGCGGGCAGGTACGGAAGAATTCATGATGTGATTCTTTTCTATTCCAAAGCTCCAAATTATTTTTGGAATAAAATCCACACTTCTTATAGTGATGCGCAACTAAAGAGATATAAGGAAGACGAAAACGGCCGTCTATATACAGCGCAAGATTTGACGGCAAGCAGACCAAACAGCAATTCAGGAAAATTTGAATGGCGTGGCACATTTCCATCCGAAGGGCGTGGATGGGGCTACACGATTGAACAACTAGAGAAGTGGTGGAAGGAAGGCCGAATCCTATGCAAAAAGGACGGTACGCCTAGAATGGACGGGTTGAAAGTTTATCTCGATGATATGCCCGGCAAGCCTCTTCAAGATGTATGGACTGATATACCAAGAATTTCAAATACTTCCGCGGAACGGCTCGGATATCCCACTCAAAAGCCCGAAGCGTTGCTCGAGCGGATTATTCAGGCGTCGTCGAACGAAGGCGACACCGTTCTCGACCCGTTTTGCGGATGCGGAACGACTGTCGCCGCTTCGCAGCGGCTCGGCAGGCGCTGGATAGGCATAGACATAACGCACCTCGCGATTTCGCTAATCAAACACCGGCTGCATTTCGCATACGGCGAAGACGCGAAATACGTCGTCACGGGCGAGCCGGTTGACCTTGAGGGCGCGAAGGCGCTGGCGGATCAAGACAAGTTTCAGTTCGAATATTGGGCGCTGGGGCTCGTGGGCGCAAGGCCGTTCGAGCAGAAAAAGGGCGCGGACAGGGGCATTGACGGCAAGCTGTATTTTCACGACGAGGGCCAGGCGGGGCGCACGAAAACCATCGTGATTAGCGTCAAAGGCGGCCACGTGCAGGTTTCGCACATACGGGATTTGCGGGGCGTTTTGGAGCGCGAAGAGGCCGAAATCGGCGTTCTCATCACGCTCAATCCGCCCACCGCGCCGATGCGCACCGAAGCCGCGGACGCGGGGTTTTATTCGCCGGGCGTGAAGGCGCTCGCCGAAAAGGGCATCGCGGCGACCGAAAGGTATCCGCGGATTCAGATATTGACGGTTGACGAACTGCTGCAAGGCGGTAAAATAGACTATCCCGCGCGCGGCGGCGCGGGAAACGTGACGCACAGGCGTGCGCCGAAAGCGAAGCGTAAGACTGAAAGCGCCGGAACGGAGAGGTTGATTTAGCAAGGATGAATGATACCAAGCAAAACGCGACAACGATCGATTCAGTTATGCAAAACAACCTACTGCGTTATATAAACGAACGACGTATTCAACATATTTCTATTACTTTTCCCGAACTTGGCGCATGTGATCACAGCGGATTTTTATCGCTTTGGAAATATATTGATGTAGCCCCCTATAAGTATTATTCCAAATTAACTTTATCACAGTTTCAAAAATGGTTGTTAAACAAATATAATACTAATCGGAAGGAATTGCTTTCATATTTGAAATCCCAATATGATGCCTTTAGCCGAGCAATGCTCTGCTACAATGACATTTGCGGTTACAAATGGCATGAATGGTTTGATGTATCAAACGAATATGAACGGCTAAAATTTATTGATTTGCATATTCATAGCGCATATCTTCGCTTAGCCGAAACCGTACTGTCACCATTGCTCAAAATTATTGCTCACTTTTTAAGAATTGAACGCGGCAAGACATCTGAAGGTTTAGATATCTATAATATAGTTGAGGAGTTAAAAGGAACTCCTTACGAAAGCTTTGGTGTTAGTTATTCACACATAATACGCAATGCTATTGCTCACGGACAAATACGATATTATCATTTAGCAATAGACTACAGTGCACGAAGCAAAAGCATTAGAATTGATGATAGCCAAATGATTACGCTCCTAGACAATATGCTTGACACTTGTAGTGCGCTTATTTGTGCTCTGTCAATTTTTCTTTTCTTGCACTTTAGAGAGCTAAAAAAGCTTCCTAGGCAGCTTCTCATTGAAGAGCTGCAGTATGTGACGCGCAATCCTTGGTGGGAAATTAATGGATGTGTTCAAGGACAAATTCCAGGCGCGGACCAGCTTATTATTTATGCAAACACAAATACAAATGACCAGCATAAAGTAAATTTGCTCGCCTTTCAAACTGGAGTTCTTGCAGAAAGGTATGCCCCTGGTTTTGACCGATATTTTGTTCACATAGGCAATGGTTCTTCCACATGCGGATGGGCCTCGTTTAATGGAAAGGTCTTGGGTCATTTAAGGAAATCTCAAGAAGTACGTCTTGATCAATATTTACACGCTCTTGATGATGGAACCATCTTTTTTATGCCTGGAAATAGAGCTGGCAGAATAACATCTCGCTTGGATACTTTAGCAAAGTCCCTTGCCGTGCATTTCCCTATGGCCTTAGATGATATCATGAAAAATATGGACAGATGCAAAATATACCCAAGAATAGCTAAAATGCACATCCGCATAAAATACTGCTATTTAGAAGGTGCAGTATACATTGATGCACATGGCAAACCTATTGTTAAAGATGACATTAGAAAAAACTGTGCTCGTATTATAAAAGCCGTGTGGAATATGGCAAAAAGGCAGAAGAAAGCAACGTTTGGTCTAAGCTTTTTACCATTGGGACATGCGCGTGTGGGAGTGTATTGCAGCGATAGAAGAAGAAGAGAATATGAAATTTATGGTTTAGGCCGGGATTTAATATGTACAGTGCAAGAAAGCAGAGACAAACGTATAAAAAGCCCCGATATATTTGGGTCTGAAATAGAGGAATGTGGTCGATTTAGAATCGCATGGAATAAGTCATGGCTACAAAGGGATTCGATAAGCTTGAAAAAGGAATAAGAAACCGCGAATTCCTGATAAAATCGCGCTATATGGAATGCGCCTGTCCTTTGACGGCGCTTTAATTTTGCGAGGCTTGACTCGCCGGGCATGGAGTGAGTCACGCAAGTGACTCCTTGGAACGGACACGCGAGCGGCCGTTGATTGCGCAAACGGACGGATGAAAAGCTATGGTTTTTGCTCGCGACTTGCGTCGCTCGGCTGAAGGATGAACTTGCGTTCATCACTCCAAAACATCGGATGTGCGGGGTTGAAAGCCCGCTCTCTTTTTATATTCCGCAGGCATGGCTCGCTAAGGAAGAGCGGAGTCTATGGCCTCCGCAGTCCATACAAGACGCCGGATTCGAACGACGGCGGGGGTAAACCCCGCCGCTACCTGTGTAAATGCGATTCCGCCGCTACCTGTGTAAAAGCGATACCGCCGTTTGTTACGGCAGGTAGGGAACGGGTTTATCCCGTTCCCGGATATCGAAATGTAGCGCAGGCTTCCAGCCTGCATGCAGCCAAGATGGCTGCGCTACGGCGGCGGGGTAAGAAATCGCAGCGGGCTATGCTCGCGGCGGGCGTTTGCTAAAATCAAATTTTCGGCGGTATGGAGGCTTTTATGGAAAATTCCGGCGGATTTCAGGACTCGTGCATTTTTTGCAAAATCGTGCGCGGCGATTTGCCGTCGCACAAAGTCTATGAGGACGGGCTTTTTCTAGCGTTTCTCGACATTTCACCGCTCGAAGCCGGCCACACGCTGGTCGTGCCGAAGGCGCATTGCGCCGATTTTTCGGCGATGCCGGACGAGTATGCGGCGGGCCTGGGGCATGCGCTTTTCAAGGTTGCGGCAAAGCTTAAAAACGCGCTTTCGCCCGCGGGACTGAATCTGATTTCGAACGCCGGGGCGCGTGCGGGCCAGGAAGTTTTTCACGCGCATTTTCACATCGTGCCTCGCGCCGCCGGAGACGGGCATTTGAATTGGAAACCGGGCGAAACGGACCACGCCGCGCTCGCCGCGCTTGCCGAAGAATTACGTTCCTTTTAAGTCTGGTTTGCGGCGGAAATTCGGAGCGGTTTCGTGTTGAATGAACTCGTTTGGAAACCCGCCGCTTGCGTGGCGAAAAAAATCAGGCGCCGACTTCGAGGCCTTCGGTGTCCGTCCTTTCTTCCACGCCGCCGCCGAACAGCGCCACGTCGAGCGTATGCCACGACAGCGTTGCGCATTTGATGCGTGCGTGCAGCTCCCGTACGCCTTGCAGGACGATAAGCTCGCCCAGTTTTTCCTCGTCGGCTTCGCCGCTTTCGACGAGCATTGCGAGAAACGCGTCGATGAGTTCCTTCACTTTCGCCAGCGGCTTTCCCATCACGCGCTCGGTCAGCATCGACGTGCTGGCGGTGTGGATGGCGCAGCCCTGGCCGGTGAAACCGACGTCGGCGATTATGCCGCCTTCGAGCCTGATGTAAAGGTCGAGCTTGTCGCCGCAAAGCGGGTTGTGGCCTTTAACGGCGTGCGTGGCGTTTTCGACGGCGCGCTTGTTCCGCGGGCGCTTGTAATGGTCGAGAATGACGTCCGTATATAAGTCGCGTAAAGACATGTGTACTCCAGCTAAAGTCCGAAGAGCGATTTGGCGGCTGCGACGGCTTCGATGAGTCTGTCGGCGTCGTCGTAGGTATTGTAGCAGTGAAAGCTGGCCCTTGCCGAGGATTCGATGCCGAGCGCGGCGTGAAGCGGCTGGGCGCAGTGATGGCCGGCGCGAACGGCGACGCCTTCGCCGTCCAGAATCGAGGCGGTGTCGTGCGGATGCATTCCGGCGATGTTGAACGGAATCGCCGACGTGCGGTTTTCGACGTTGCCGTATATCTCGACGCCGCCGAGGTTTATAAGCCCGTTTTCCGCGTATGCGATCAGCGCACGCTCGTGATTGAGCGCGGCTTCTTTGCCGAGCGCGGATACATAGTCCGCCGCGGCGGCAAGCCCGACCGCGCCGGTTATATTCGGCGTGCCCGCTTCGAATTTCTGCGGGATTTGCGCCCATGTCGAGGTTTCGAGCGTGACTTCTTCGATCATCGAGCCGCCGGTGTTGAACGGTTCCATTTTTTCGAGTATTTCCCGGCGTCCGAAGAGCGCGCCGATGCCGGTCGGGCCGAGCATTTTATAGCCGCTCATCGCGAAGAAATCGCAGTCCGTTTCGGAGAGATTCACCGGCATGTGCGCGGCGCTCTGGCTGCCGTCGATTACGAAAAGCGCATTCGCCGCCCGCGCCATTTTCGCAAGCTCGCCGACCGGATTGACGCAGCCGAGCACGTTCGAAAGGTGAACGGCGGCGGCGATTTTCGTCCGGGGCGTGAACAAACCTTCGGCAGTTTTCAAATCGAGAGTGCCGTCTTCGAGAATCGGTATGTATTTGAGAACGGCGCCTTTGAGCCGGGCGATGAGCTGCCACGGGACGAGGTTCGAATGGTGCTCCATTACGGTTAAAACGATTTCGTCGCCTTCATTTAGGTTGTGAAGGCCCCACGAATATGCCACAAGATTCAAGGCTTCGGTGGCGTTTCTGACGAAAACGATTTCGGCCGGGTCGGGCGCGCCGAGGAAGCGGGCGATGCATTCGCGAGAGTGTTCGTACGCGTCCGTCGCTTCGTCCGAGAGCATATGTATTCCGCGGTGGACGTTCGCGCCGGAATGCATGTCGAAGTTTCTGATCGCTTCGATTACTTGAACGGGCATCTGGCTTCGTGCCGCATTGTCGAGATAAACGAGCGGCCTGCCGCTACGCGCAAGGCGCTTGAGCACGGGAAAGTCGTCGCGTATGCGGGCGAAGTCCGTCGCGGGCGTGGCGCCGCCGGTTGTCGAAATCGCTCCGGTTTCGGTATTCGTCATAGTTCTCCGTTTCGCGCATCTCGCGCCATAAATAATACCGGCGCGAGCATTGCATGTTTTACGCCCGGCGCCGCGCTTCGCAATGATGGGCCGCGCATTGCCGCTCGTGAAACGCATCGAAGCTTAACAATCGAAGGCGCGGCATGCAATGAAAACGCCCCTTGTGCGGTAGATAAAATCGTCTAATTGTGCAATCATCCGGTTTCGGAGAGCTTATATGCAGGTAATTCGTGCGAGGAAAATGGGCTTCTGCCACGGCGTGCAGAAGGCGTTCGACACGGTCAGCGAGCTTGGCGAGTCGCTCAAAGCCGAGTCGAACGGCAGGCGCGAGATTCTGATTCTCGGCGACATCGTCCATAACAAGGACGTCGTCGGCCGCGTCGAGGAATCGGGGCTGAAAACGATTCAATCCACGGAGAACGTAAGCGGCAAAACCGTGGTGGTAAGGACTCACGGCGAGCGCAAAGAAAGAATCGAAGAGCTTGCCGGCGCGGGCAACGAGCTAATCGACTGCACGTGCGTAATCGTCAAGAAAGTGCGTGAAAAGGCGCTTATGCTCGAAGAGCGGCATCCGGCGGTGATTATCGTCGGAAAAAACTACCATCCCGAAATAATCGGCCTCGTAAGCTGGATGAAAAACCCGCATGTCGTAATGACGGCGGAGGAAATCGAAGCTCTGCCGGAATATATCAGCGTCGGCATCGTCAGCCAGACTACGATAGGAAGCGACCATTACGAAAAGTGCATCGGACTTCTGGAAAAAAAGTACGGCGTTTGGAACTCGGAGGCGGGCACGGGAGCGGAATGGCTGCAGACGATTTGCAGCCACACGAAGCGCAATCAGGAAGCGAGCGTCGAGACGGCGCGGGAAGTTGACGTGATGATCGTCGTCGGCGCGCCCCATTCGTCGAACTCGAACAAGCTTTTCGAAAAATGCAAGGCGGTAAATCCGAAAACGATTTTCGTACAGAAACTGGACGAACTCGACCTCGATATTTTCGCGCCCGACATGAAAGTGGGGATTTCGAGCGGCGCATCAACGCCGGACTGGCTGGTAGAAGAAATCGTCGAAAAATTGCAATCGGTTTCGTGATTAGAATCTTCGCAGGGCGCCTTAAAATTAAATAACAAGAGCGGAATGGCATTGTCCAATGCCTTCGGGTATAATTTATACGCCGCTGCTGTTACAAGGCAGGGCAGGAGCGAAAATGGTAAAAAGGCTCTCGGCGATTATAGAAAGGGACGGAGACTGGTTTGTGGCGGTTTGCCCGGAAATTGACGTTGCAAGCCAGGGAATGTCCGTCGAAGAAGCGCGCGCAAACTTAACGGAAGCTGTCGAGCTTTGGTTCGAGACGGCTACTCCGCAGGAAATCGAAGAGCAGTTTAAGGGCGAAATTTACGTCACAAGCTTCGAGGTTTCGATTGGGTAAGCTAAAAGTGCTTTCGGGGGAGGAAGTTTGCAAGATTCTCGAATCCCAAGATTTTTCTAAAGTAAGTCAACGTGGAAGCCACGCGGTAATGCAAAAAGCAACGCATAACTCATCAATAACGGTTCCCGTTCCTCTTCATTCAGAGGTCAGGCAGGGAACGCTGCTTTCAATTATTCGGATATCAAGTCTTCCCCGTGTTTTATTTGAGATTCAAAACTAATCCAAATACGAGGATTGGTATTGCTTGAATTTTGAGCATCTTTTTTTTTGGCTGCCGCACTCCGGCAGTCCTTTCCTGAATTTCAGAAGGCGTAAGCCGGTTAATACTGGACTTCGAAAGTTCCTTTTTTGGAATGCAGGCTGGAAGCCTGCGCTACTGATATTTTTGGAAATGGATTTTGCAGGCTGGAAGCCTGCGCTACGATTGCCGGCGCCGCTGAGGTTGCGCCGTGTGCTTCGCCAAATTCAGCCGCAGTACCAGAATCAGCCATAGATTTTGAAATCCGGTTCGGCATGTTTTCTTCGCCGAAAGAATTATACCGGATTATCCGGGAATTGCGTAAGGCGCGGAAAAAATGCGGCGGCGGGGATTGGGTCTTGCGAAATAAAGGCGGTACTTGCGTACCGCGAAGAAAGGAGGAACTTGCGTTCCTCACTCCATGCCGCAGTCTTCGCCTGCGGAAGAAGAGCGGAGTCTAAGGCCTCCGCACTCCATATGGCTTTCGCACTCCACATGCGCGCGAAAATGCGGCGGCGAGACGCCCTCAGGCCTTTTAGGGGAAAAGCGGCGGCGGCAGGCTGTAAATGGTACTATGTCCGCTCGAATCCCCGCTGTCCGGTGAAATTATGTTCGACTTTTCAAATCGTTTGACCATCCGGCTCGCCGCCGTCTGCGTCTTCGCAATTCTGTTTGCGGCCGCGGCGGCGCCATCCCGTGCGTCCGAGCCGAATCTCGAAGGCGTCGGCGGACTGATAAACACGCCGCTCGCGGAAGCGGTCCCCGACGGCAGTTTGAATTTCGGATTCGGCAAAAACCAAAACCTTGCGGATGCGAGATTCGGGTTTACACAATACAACCATTATTTCGCCCTCGGATTTTTGCCGGGGTTCGAGATTTCGGGGCGGCTTACGCGATTTCCCGACTTCGAAGACCCGCATGTGCCGCGGTTCGGCGACTATAAAGACCGCGAAGTCAGCGTTAAATGGCAAGCGCTGAAAGAAACCGGCGCCCTGCCCGCATTGGCTGTGGGCGCGCGCGATATCGGCGGCGAAGCTCGCACGCAAGAGGCGTATTACGCCGTCGCACAAAAGGAGATTTTGGACAACCTGACGCTCAGCATCGGGGGAGGCACGGACAAATACGAGGGCGTTTTCGGCGGCGCGGTTTACCGTCCGGTTCCCCAGCTCGAACTTATGGCGGAATACGACACGGAAGGGATAAACGCGGGGGCGAGGATTCACGCGGCGGATTGGCTTGCGGTCACGCTCGCGTCGCTGGACGGCGGCGATTTCGGCTTCGGGATAAACGCCAAAATAGATCTTCACAAATATTCGAAATCGGACGCGAAGCCGGCGGGCGTGCCGCTTGCGAGACTGAACGCAAAATCGCAGGCGAACCCGGCGATTCTCGCCGAAAGGCTCGCCGAAAACGGATATGAAAACGTGAGCGCGTTTATTCAGGACGGCGAGCTTGTCGTGTTTTACGAAAACAGAATGCACATCCTCGAAGAAAGCGCGCTCGGCGCGGTGGCCGCGATTTCGGCGATTCACGCGCCCGCGGAAGTAAGCTCGATGCGAATAATCGCCCAGATAGACGGAGTTGCGCACATCGATTTCGTCGCGCCGCCGGACGAGTATCTCAAATTTGCCAAAGGCGAAATGACCGGGGATGAATTCGGCGAAATCGCGACGTTTTCGTACCATCGCGGAATCGCGGGCGGCGCGCCGGATTCGCCCGTGCACAATTCGTCGAGGCTCAAAACCGATTTGTTTTTGCGGCCCGGCTTCGACTTCGTTATGGGCGAAGCGTACGCGCCGTTCAAACAGCGTGTCGCGATAATGCTTGACCCGGAAGTGAAATTGGGAAAAGGATTGTTCGCCATCGGCCGGGCGAGTTATACGATTAACAACAATCTCAACGACATAGACGGATTCGAAATCGAGCGCGGCTATCTGGGCTACGGCGGACGCAGCGGCGCAATGAGCTGGCTGGCGAAAGGCGGCCTTTTGGCGCTCGACCTTTACGGCGCGCAAATCGAGGCGGAGTACGACATCGAAGGCGCGGGCGCGTCCGTGGGCGGCAATTTCGCTTGGATGGAAAACAACTTTTACGGCTTCGATTATTTTCAGGCTCTCG
>JAANMV010000338.1_pt1 | contig 58301 bp, 46 predicted proteins | sample 7279661 | NCBI WGS metagenome assembly JAANMV01 (sample SAMN14094540, study PRJNA606508) | bioreactor metagenome | isolation source: A lab-scale SPAN reactor treating ammonium-rich wastewater day 121 | place: Ireland: Galway | collected 2017-05-16 | reverse complement strand
AATGCGGGGACAGTATACTTATTTCCGGGGAAATAAGCATACTGTCCCCGCATTGTCGTCCCCGTATTGTCCCGTTCGCTTCTTGCCCAGAAATAGGTATACTGTCCCCGTATTAACCCGGCAGGGCGCCGAATGACTGTCAAAACAATCGACGGTGCGCCTGACGAGGGATTCGACAGTGGGGAAAGTCAGGCGGCGCCGGCCTTGGCGGTCAGCAGCGCCGCGGCGCGGCGGCAAACCGCGTGGCCGACCTCGCGCTTGCTCATCGGCGGCAGCGGCTCGACCCCGCCGGCCGAATCGAGCAGGGTGACCTGGTTGCTGTCCGCCGCGAACCCGGCCTCGGGCGACGACACGTCGTTGGCCACGATCAGGTCGAGCCGCTTGCGGCTCAGCTTCTCCGCCGCCTTCTCGGCCACCTCGCCGACCTCGGCCGCGAAACCGACCACCACCTGCTCGGGCCGCGCCCGGGTCGCCACCGCGGCGATGACGTCCTCGGTCGCCGCCAGCTCGACCGTCACCGGCCCGCGGCCCTTGGCCGGCTTGCCCGCCGCCGGGTGCACCGGCGCCCAGTCACCCACCGCGGCCGCGCCGACAACCAGATCCATGTCATGACAACGATCGAGCACGGCGGCGAGCATCTCGGCCGCGGTGCCCACCTGGACCAGCTCGACGCCCCACGGCGCCGGGAGCGCGGTCGGGCCGGACACCAGGGTTACCTCCGCCCCGCGGATCCGTGCCGCCTCGGCCAGCGCGTAGCCCTGCTTGCCGGTCGACGGGTTGGACAGGAAGCGGACCGCGTCCAGCGGCTCGCGGGTCGGCCCGGCGGTGACCAGCACCCGGCGGCCGGCGAGATCCTGCTCCGGCCAGACCGCCCGGCGCAGCTCGGCCAAGAGGTGGGCGACCTCGGCCATCCGCCCCTCACCGGACTGCCGGCAGGCCAGCCAGCCGGACTCGGGGCCGACGAAGCGATGCCCGGCCGCCCGCAGCGCGGCCACGTTGGCCTGGACCACGGGGTTGCGCCACATCGCCTCGTTCATCGCCGGGGCGAAGATGACCGGGCAGGTCACCGACAGCAGCGTGGTCGACAGCAGATCGTCGGCCAGCCCGTGGGCGGCCTTGGCCAGCAGATTGGCGGTGGCCGGGGCGACCACCAGCGCGTCGGCGCCGCCGGCCAGCGACAGGTGCCCCATGCCGTAGGTTTCGGGCGCGGCGAAGGTCTCGGTGTAGACCGGATTCCCGGACAACGCCTGGAAGGTCACCGGCCCGACGAACTGAGTCGCGTGGTGGGTCATGACGACCCGCACCACCGCGCCTTCCTGGGCCAGGCGGCTGACCAGCTCGGCGGCCTTGTAGGCGGCGATTCCACCGCTCACCCCGACCACCACGCAGCGATTCCCCAGCTCGCTCATGGGGCCACCTGGGCCCGCTCGTCGCGGATGATCCGCTGGAGCATGTCCACCGCCACGTCGAGCTCGTCGTTGACCACCTCGTGCTCGAACCAGCACCGCTCGAGCAGCTCGCGCTTGGCCGTCTCGATCCGGGTGGCGAATGCCTCAGGACTCTCGGTGGCGCGCTGCCGGAGCCGCTGTTCGAGGACCTCCGGCGCCGGCGGGGCGATGAAGATGAAGGTCGCCTCGGCGCCGCTGTCGCGGACCTGCTTGGCGCCCTGAACGTCGATGTCGAGAATCAGATCGCGGCCGGCGGCGCGCGCCCGGTCGAGCTCCTCGCGCGGCGTGCCGTAGGCGTGGCCGTGAACCTGGGCGTGCTCCAGCAGCGCGCCGGCCGCCACCGCCTGGTCGAACTCGGCGGTCGTGACGAAGTGGTAGTCGACCCCCTCCTCCTCGCCCTGCCGCGGCGGCCGGGTGGTCATCGAGACGGAGAAGCGCAGGCCCGGGTCCTGGGCCAGGAGTTTTTCCAGCAGAGTCGTCTTGCCGACCCCGGACGGTCCGCAAACGACGAACATGAGGTTCCGCCGGTCCTGGGCCATGGCCCTCCACGCTCCCTGCCGCCCGCTGACAGCCGGCCTGCCTACCCGCATTGTAACATTCGCCCCGGATCAATGGAAAACTTTGTGGGTCGGCAGGAGGGTGGCCCGAGGAGGCCGGCGAATCAACGTTTGCCCGCGGTGGCGGGCGGCCGGCAGGTCTGGCAGGGCGGTTGCAGGTTCTCGGCGCACCCGCTCGCGGGGCAGTCCGGCAGGTGACGGCGCACCGGGATTCCGGGTGTCGCCCAAGATTCGCTGGCGGACTCCGGCGACCCGCCGCGTCGCCGGGTGTCTATGTCTGGGTAGGGCAGGCCGACGGAAAGGAACAGACCAGTGACCGTGACGACACGCGCTGTTCGACGCTTCGATGATGACGAGCGAGCCGTCTACCAGACCGCCGTACACCTGGCCGAATCGCATCCCACCGGCTTCGACGCCGGGATGCTCGCCGATTCTCTGCACTGCTCCCACGAAGAGGCGGAAGGCTGGCTGCACTGGCTGCGCGATACCGGCGACTTCTACGCCATCGAGGAGCAACGCCCCCATTGAGACGCGGCCCCCAGTCTCACCGTCCGCCGGATGAGCGGCGTCGCTTCTTCAGCGCCTTCTTGATCCGCCGCTGACGGGTCCGCTCGATGGCTTCCTTTTTCGTCCGGACCTCGTTGGCCAGTTCACGGTCGACCCGTTGGTCCAACTCCGCCAACCGCTCGCGCGAGAAACTCTCCAAGTACGTTCGGTCGTAGCCCAAGAATCGGCTCTCCTTTCCGGCCGGCTCGGTCACCGGCGTCAGTCCGCACACACCAGCGCGTCCGGCTCCCGTTCGGTCCAGCGCGCCACGTTGTCAAGCACCACCGGTGAGCGGTCATAGATATCGCTCAGCAGGTGGTGGTACCAAGCCTCCTCGGCGCTGCGCAACCGCGCCGACGAGTGCTCGCGCCGGTAGGCTGGGTGATCGAATCCGGCCAGCCGCCGGACCAGCTCCCCCTCCAGCAGGCCGACCGTCCCGCTGCCCTCGTCGAACTGCGCCTTGTCCCGCCACAGGATCGAGTCCGGGAGCAGATCGCGGCAGGCGTGGCGGAGCACCAGCTTCTCGTGGCCCGGCCCGGCGCCCGGCGGCAGCTTCAACTCGGGCGGGATGGCCAGCCCGTCGGCGATCATGTCCACATCGAGGAACGGCACCCGGCCCTCCAGTCCATGGGCCATGGTCAGGCGATCGACCCGCTGCAGGTTGACGTTGTGCAGCGCCGTGACCGACCGGCGCAGCTCGCGGTGCAGCGCGGCCGGGTCGACGATGTCGCGGTAGTAGGCATACCCGGCGAACAGCTCGTCGGCCCCCTCGCCGGTGAGGATCACCTTCACCCACCGGGCTGCCAGGCGCGAGCAGAACCAGCACGGGATGGCGCTGCGGACCAGGTCCTGGTCGTACGATTCCAGGTGGTAGAGAATCTCGGGCAAGGCCTCGAACACCTCGTCCACGGTGTACAGGTGCTCGTGGTGGACCGTGCCCAGGTGCCGCGACACCTCGCGCGCGGCGAGGATGTCGGGCGAGCCCTCCAACCCGACGCTGAAGGTGTGCAGTTCCGCGACGTGCCGCCGCGCCAGGGCGCAGATGACGCTGCTGTCCAACCCGCCGGAGAGGAACGCGCCGAGGGGCACGTCGCTCATCATCCGCTTGGCCACCGCCGCCTCGAGCGTGGCCCGCAGCCGTGACGCGTGCTCGTCCAGGTCACCCGGCGCCGGCGCGGGGCGCGGCACCCGGTAGTAGCTGCGCAGCCCGTGCTGCGTGTGGTACCAACTCCCGGCGGGGAACTCGGACACCGCGACGTCCCTCAGGCCGGCCAGGGCTTTCAGCTCGGAGGCGAAGTAAAGTGGTCCGTCGTCTCGGGAGCGGCCCAGGTAGAGCGGCTTGATGCCGATGGGATCCCGGGCCAGAAACAGGTCGCCGCCGTCGGACAGGGCGAAGGCGAACATCCCGTCGAGTCGCTCGGCCGCCGCCGGCCCGTGGTCTTCGAACAAGTGCAGCAGCACCTCGCTGTCGTTGCCGGTCCGCAGCTCGTGGCGGCCGGACAGCTCGTCGCGCAGGCGAGGGTAGTTGTAGATCTCCCCGTTGGCCACCACGGCCAGCGAGCCGGACTCGTTGTACAGCGGCTGGTCGCCGCCGGTCGGGTCCATGATGGACAGCCGCTGGTGGCCGAGCACGCCGTGGCCCGGCTCGACGTGCAGCCCCGCCGCATCCGGGCCGCGGTGAACCAGCCGGGCCAGCATCCGCCCGGCCACCACCCGGTCGTCGTCGCGCCAGATTCCGGCCACTCCACACATGTCAGGCTCCTTGTCCGCTCGGTTGGTCCGGGCTCAGCAGCCCTTCATCCATCAGATAGTCGCGGGCCACGTCCCGGGCGCGGCGGTGCTCTTCGTCCACCGCGTAGTTCAGCCGCTGCATGGTGGCGTCGTCGATTCGGCCGGCCAGCGGTGCCAGCGCCTCGCGGATCCCCGGCGCGGCGCGGAGGGTGTCCAGTCGCACCACGGGCGCCGCGTAGTAGGGTGGGAACAGGTGCCGGTCGTCGGTCAGCGGGCGCAGGTGGAGCGCGGGGATCCGGCCATCGGTGCCGAACCCGCAGATCACGTCCACCTTGCCCTTGGCCACCGCCTGGTACATCAGCCCGGGATCCATCATCCGCACGTCGCCGAAGCGGAAGCCGTACACCCGGGGGAAGGCGCCGTAGCCGTCCGGCCGCTCGATGAACTCGCCGGTGAAGCCGGCGGTCAGCTCCGGCGCGGAGCCCGCCAGATCACCGATGGTCCGCCACCCCCGCCGCGCCGCCTCGTCGTCCCGGACGGTGATGGTGTAGGTGTTGTTGAACCCGAACGCCGGCAGCCACTCGCACTCGAACCGGCGCCGGTAGTCCCGGGCGACCAGCGCGAACACCTCGGCCGGGTCGGTCATCAGCTCGTGCTTGAGAATCTCCATCAACGCCGTGCCGGTGTACTCGGCGTAGAGGTCAATTTCGCCCTGAGCCAGCGCCGCGTGGACGATCTGCGTGCTGCCCAGGTCGAACTTGCGCTCGACCGTGAGCCCGGTCCGGTCCTCGATCAACTGCGCCATCATCTCGCCGACGATGCGCTGCTCGGCGAACGCCTTGCCGCCGATGGCGATGGTGCGAACCGACGCGGGCGGCTCCGTCCGGCCGGCCAGCAGGCTGGCCGGGACGAGGATCACCACCAGCGGCGCGACGGCCCAGGCCGCCGCTCGGACCAGCGACGGCCGCCCGCCAGGCCCGCGCCGCAGCGCCAGCTCGACCCGGCCGATGGTGAAGTCCAGCACCAGCGCCAGCACCGCCGCCGGGACCGCACCGACCATCATCAGGTCGTTGTTGCTCGACTGGATGCCGCGGAAGATGAACTCACCCAGCCCGCCGCCGCCGATGAACGCCGCCAGCGTGGCCACGCCGACGCCGATCACCGTGGCGGTGCGAATCCCGGCCACCAGCACCGGCAGCGCCAGCGGCAGCTCGACCATCAGCAACCGCTGCCGGGCGGTGAAGCCGACCCCGTCGGCCGCTTCGATCAGCGAGTCCGGCACTCCGTCCAGGCCGGTGAAGGTGTTCCGGACGATGGGCAGCAGGGCGTACAGCGCCAGAGCGACGATGGCCGGGCGCTCGCCGATGCCCAACCACGGCAGCAGGAGACCCAGCAGGGCCAGGCTGGGGATGGTCTGCACCATGCCGACCAGGCCCAACACCGGGCCGCGGACCCGCACTCGGCGGGTTACCCACAACCCAAGCGGCAACCCGCCGGCCACCGCGATGGCCACCGCCACCGCGGTCAGGTGAAGATGTTCGATGGTCCGCTGCGCCAGCTCGTGTCGCAGCTCGTGGACCAGCGCCAGCCAGCCGCCGCTCATCGTTCCGGCTCCCCGAACGCGGCCAGTTGCCGGGCCGGGTTGTCGAACAGCTCGCGGACGAACGGTGTCGCCGGCCGGCGGCGAATCTCCGCCGGCGTGCCGAGCTGCTCCAGCACGCCCTCGTGCATCACCCCGATCCGGTCGGCCAGGGTCAACGCCTCAAAGATGTCGTGAGTGACGAAGACGATGGTCTTGCGCAGCCGCTCCTTGAGCTCCAGCACTTCGCGCTGAAGCGCATCACGCGTGACCGCGTCGAGCGCGCCGAACGGCTCGTCCATGAGCAGCGTCTCCGGATCGGCGGCCAGCGCCCGCGCCACCCCGACGCGCTGCTTCTGCCCGCCGGACAGCTCGGCCGGGTACCGCTCGGCATAGGTTGCCGGATCCAGGTCGACCAGCTCGAGCAGCTCCCGCGCGCGCCGTCGCCGTTCGCGGCGCGGCCGGCCGGCAAGCTGGAGGACGATGGTCACGTTGTCCTCGACGCTGAGGTGCGGGAACAGGCCGATCCCCTGGAACACGTAGCCGATGGACCGGCGCAGCTCGACCGGATCCTGGTGGCGCACGTCGCGGCCGTCGACCAGGATCTCACCCGAGGTGGGCTCGATCAGGCGGTTGATCATCTTCAGGGCGGTGGTCTTGCCGCTCCCCGACGAACCCAGCAGGACCACCGTCTCGCCGGCCTCGACCCGCAGGTCGAGGCCGCGGACGGCGTAGCTCTCGCCGTCGTCGAACGACTTGCTGACCTGGCGGAGGTCGATCATCCGCCTGCCGCGTCCCGCCGCAGCTCAAAGATGCCGAGCACCCCGTGGGCCGCGCCCAGGCCCTGCTGGAGCTGCGTCTCCAGCATCCGCAGCACGTATCCGAGCTGCGGCTCGATGATGTTCGCCAGCGGGTCGCCCATTTCGAACCAGCGCACGTTGCGGACCACGTTGCGGACCGTGCGGATGGCCTGCCGAACCGCCTCGCAGTAGTCGAAGTCCACCTCCTCCTTGAGTTGCTCGTCGTTCAGCGAGAGCGCCTCGATGCAGGCCAGGACGACCGTGTTCCAAGCCATCTGGAAGGTCTCGAAGAACTCGTTCAGCTCTTCATGGCCGGGTTTGGGGATGTAGTCGAACAGCAAGTCGTACATGTCCGTGCGCTGGTTGAACTCGTGAAGGCTCGAGACCACGCGCCGGATCGGTCGGGCGTTGGGGTTGAACTCGGCCGTGTCCATGTGCCGGCCCACCAGCACGCTGCGATCGCGGATGCGGCTGTTGGCCACGCTCACGCCGTGCCGGCCGACCACCCCCGCCACGAACTCGGCCAGCTCGCGGCCGCCCCAGAAGCGGAGCGGGAACGTTTCCACGTCGAGCTGATCGACCACCTCGGGCGGGTAGATGTACGACATCGAGTACCCGCGCAGATTGGTCCCATCGTCGTCGGGGTCGTCCCAGTACTGCTGCCACTCGTACGAGTACTGCCCGACCAGGTCGGCGACGAAGATGGCCGACTCGCCCATGTGCCGGCAGATGCCGTCCAGCAGGCGAGCCACCGCTTCGTCGTCCAGGTGGGACAGCGAGCCGAAAGAGGAGAAGTAGATGTCGTAGGGGGCCTCGTCGGCGGTCACCGGCAGACCCTCATTGAGGTCGGCCACCTCGAACTGCAGCTTGGGATTGCCGCAGTACACCTCGCGCGACTTCTCGACCATCGCCCGGCTGATGTCCACGCCACGGTACAGACCAAGCAGGTACTCGGGCATGACCTCGATCTCGCCCGGCGCCAGGGACAGGCCCTCGCGGCGCACGGAGGTCAGGATCTCATACCCCTCGCCCGCCCCGCAGCCCAGGTCGAGCACTCGGATGCGGGACAGGTCACGCCGTCGGCGCTCGACCAGATGGGCCAGGCTGTCCTGCAACGCGTACCGGTTGATCTGATCTTCCCAGTACCGCCGCACGTTGTCGTGCTTGCCGAACAACCCCCCGGCCGGGCGCTCATAGGCGCCGGCCGCCACGGCGTTCGAGTAGTTGCGCAACGCCGATGGCTCGACGGCGGCCAATTCAGGCATGGTGTTCCTCCCTCACGGTGGAGCGACTCCCCGGCGCGAACGACCCACGCCGGCGAGGCCACCGGATTACAGACGGTTCAGGTACTGCCGCGTCACGCCGCCGGTGGCGTGACCGGCCCAAACACAGATGGTCGCCGGAGCGACTCCCGCCGCGGCCAGGTCGGCGAACCAGGCGCGGCGCAGCTCCTCGGCGGTCAGGGGCTCGACCCCGGCGGACTGGGCCACCCGGACGAGGATCCCCCGCACCGCCTCGGGCCGCAGCCGTTGACTGCCCACCCGGCCATTCTTCAAGACTGGGAGCAGCAGCGCGCCCGGCGCGCCGCCGCGGCAGGAAAGCCACGCGCCCAAGGCCTCGAGCACCGCCTGGGCGAGCGGGATGTCCCGCGGCCGGTGCGCTTCCAGAGCCGGTACGTGGAGCACCTCCCGGCCCAGGTCAACCGCCTCCAGGTCCAGCGCCACCGCCTCGGAGCGGCGCAGCCCGGCGCCGTACAGACAGGCCAGCAGGCACCGGTCACGGCTTTGCCGCGCCGGCACCTTGTCGCGCAGGACGGCGTCCAGCAAGGCGGCGATTTCATCCCCGCGCAATCTGCGCAAGGGTTGGTTCACGGGACGCGGTGAGGGCTCCGTGAGCAACGCCGCGGCCAGTCGGTCCGGGCTCATCAACCCCAACCGGCAACAGGCCCGCAGCACGCCGCGGACCGCGGCCAGGGTGACCACCACCGTGCTCGGACGGTAGCGGGCGGCCAGCAAGTGGCGCAGGTCGGTCAGCCGCTCTCGAGTCACAGCCGGCCAGTCGACGGCCTCCGCGGCATCGGTCCCGGCCAGCGTTCGCGCCGCCAGCTTCAGCTTGCTGGCCATGGTCACCCGCGAGGTCGGCCGGAGCCCGGCCAGGTAGGCCGCCACCGGCGACGCCGCGCCGCTCGACTCCTCGGCCCGATCTACGGCCGCCGAATTGTTGATCGTGGTGCCCACGGCAATATTACCTCTTAGAAACTACCCCAGATCCGCGCCCTGGTCAAGCCTTCCGCGAGTCCGGGGAAGCGACGTTAGGGACCAAAGGGACCAAAGGGACCAAATGGACTGGAGCGACGCCCACCCCACTGCCCACTGCCCACTGCCCACTGCCCCTCTTGACCTGGGGTAACGCCATGGGTTACACCCGTCTTCGGGGACAGGAGGCGGCGGTGCGGATTGATCCGACCAGCCGGGTGCCGATCTACCGACAGGTGGCCGAACAGTTCCGCGAGGCGGTGGCCACCGGTCGCCTGACCGTGGGCGAGCGGCTGCCCTCGGTCCGGGACCTGTCGCGGCGGCTGGTGGTCAACCCCCACACCATCACCCGAGCCTACGCCGAGCTGGAGCGCGAGGGGCTCATCGCCATCCGCGCGGGCGTCGGGGCGTCCGTGTTGGAATATGACTCAACGTTGACCGACTCCGCCCGGCGCGAGCGGCTGGCCGAGCTGGCCGACCGCCTGGCGCGGGAGGCGGCGCGGCTGGGCTGCACGCCGGAGCAGATCATCGGCGCCGTGGCCGAACGATGTCTGGGGACGCATCCCGTCACCCGGGAGCCGACCGATTAGGAGGGATCCGTGGCCGAGGCCATCGTGACCGAGAAGCTGACCCGTTACTACGGCCCGAAGTGCGTCGTCAATCAGCTCAACCTGCGCGTGCCCGAAGGCTGCGTCTACGGCTTCCTGGGCCGCAACGGGGCGGGCAAGACGACCACCATCAAGATGCTCCTGGGCTTCGTCCAGCCCGACTACGGCAGCGCGACCCTGCTGGGCCAGCCGTCGCGCGATCTGCCGCCGGAGACCCGCGCCCGGATCGCCTACCTGGCCGAGAACCACCCGCTCTACAAGACGATGCGGGTGGGCGCCATGGTCGACTTCACCCGGGCCTTCTACCCGTCCTGGAACGACACGCTGCTGGCGCAGATCCTCGACCATTTCGAGCTGTCGCGGAAGACTCGCATCGCCAGTCTGTCGAACGGCCAGAAGGCGCAGTTGTCGCTGGCCCTGGCGGTGGCGCCGGACCCGGAGCTGCTGATTCTGGACGATCCGACGCTCGGCCTGGACACCGTGGTCCGCCGCGACTTCTTGGAATCGCTGGTGCAGATCATCCAGCGCAAGGGGCGGACCATCCTGTTCAGCTCCCACATCCTGGGCGATGTCGAGCGGGTGGCCGATCGGATCGGGGTGCTGGTCGACGGGGTGCTCCGGGTGGACTGCACCACCGACCACTTCCGCGCCACGGTGCGCAAGGTGGTGGCCGAGTTCGGCGCCGAGCCGCCTACCTTCCCCGGCTGCGCCAAGCTGGTCGGCAGCCGGCCGGTGGGCACGACCCTGGAGCTGGTCTTCGCCGGCTACGGCGACGAGCAGCAGGCGGCGGTCGAGGCGATGAGCCCCCATCACGTCGAGGTGGTGCCGTTGAACCTGGAAGACGCCTTCATCGAGTACACCCGCGGCCCCGGCCGCGCGATGCCGATCTTGGCGGTGGAGAAGCCGCGATGATGCGGGCGCTGATGCTACGAGAACTGAAAGACGTGGGTCCCCTGGTCGTGTTGGCGTGGCCATTTGCCTGGGTGGCCGTCATGGCCATCGGGTTCGAGCCTTCGTACCGTACGCGGCCGTTCAACTCCCCAGTCGCCTTGTTGGCGTTGCTGGCCGCTTACGGGGCTGCTGCTTCGGTGTTCATGGCGAGCATCTTTCCTCGACCGCCCGGTGACAGCGGCCAGTTCTCCATGCTGCTGCATCGGCCCGGCGGCTTCCGGCGAGTCGTGGGCGCCCGACTGGCCATGCACATCGCCGTCTACACCATCCTCGGCGCCGGCGCGTTGGTGGGCGGCGGGCTGTGGGCCATGGTGCCGGGTCGATGTGAGTACCCGTTCTACTGGGGCCTGTTCGCCCGAGCCGCCGTGGCGGTGCCGGGCACCGTCGCGGCCGGCATGACCACCTACGCGGTGGCCCTGAGCCGCGCGACGCTGGCCGGCCGCGTGTTCGCCGTCTGTGGTGCGTGCTACTGGCCGGTCTTCCTCTACCGCGTGTCGTACTACTCGTGTCCGGCCGCCTGGGCGCTGGCCCTGGTGACCATTGTGCTAGCCGTCCGATCCGCCATGCTGGCCGCACCGCGGAGGGACTACTGATGGGCACCCTCAACCCCAGACCGGTCCCGCCGCTACCCAACCTCTTCGTGGCCGCGTGCATCGCCTTCGGAGTCGCGGTTACCTGGCTCGCGGGCTCGGCCTGGGTGGTTCAGCACCATTCCACCAGCGTGCGGTGGCGACGGTGGTACAAGCCGAAGGAAGCCAAGGTCCTGCCGGACCTGATCCACATGTTGGCGGATGGCACGCTGACAGTTTACGGTACCGGCGATTCCTTCGCTGAACGACCGCTCGACGGGTCGAGGCCGTTGCCAGGACGCAAGGATGAGCGGCGAGTCGCTGGCGAAGCGTGGTTCGTCGGCCTGGGGGAGCCGGATGTCCGGCCACCGCGGAGTTGGGGTTGGAGAGTCGACAAGCTCTACACGGGTCAAGAACACGGCGGTCGCGCCTACGCGGTCTACGAAGGCGGTCAGAACGGATCCGTCTACTTCGTCGCTTACGACGAAGAGTCGTCGCGCCGGCGGGGCTATCTCGGCCGACATGGCCGGTGCGCCGTTCGACCGCCACGCGAAGATCGATTCGACATGCCGCTCTCGAGCTGGCTTGACGGGCACTGGTCCAGCGTGACTTCCAGGGCAGCCGTGACGACGGGCAGGGAGGAGCCGGAAGGCTGGCGGGCGCGGGCCTACCACCCCGCCACGTTGTTCGTGTCGGACGGCGTCCTGTACGCCGTGGACTTCGCCAGCATGGAGGTGCGCCGCCTGGCCGAGGCGCCGGGCGCGCGGCAATGCGGTACGCTCGACATTCCTCGTGCGGGAGCCCGAATCGAGCGGCACACGGACGACCCTGAGCTGAAGCACGCCATCGCGTTGTTCGACGGCTCCGTCGTCGACGTGCTGGCCCTGCCCGGACTCAACCGTATCGCGCGTTACCGCGTGCCGGACGAAGTCGGCAGAAAGCTGTTCTGGTTCCATCTGACCACCGGCCACACCGCACTCTTCATGCCGGACTTCGACGGGGAGACGGAGCCGGCGGAGGCGAAGCTGTTGTGGACGGCGCCGGACGGCGCCGTGGTCAAGCGCCGGACCGTACCGCTCCGGGGCGGCTACGTCCCCATCGTGGAGGCGACCAAGGAAGCCTGCGCGCCGCTCGTCTTGCCGATACCCGTGGCAGCTTTCGGCGTCGAGGCCGTCCTCCGGCACCAGTTTCGAGAGCGCTTCCGCGGCATCCCGAACGGCGCTCCGCCCCCAATTTCCTTGGTCGCCTGGCTCCTCTTCAGCCTCATCTGCCTGCTGACGTTGGCCGCCGCCGCCCTGTGCGCCTGGTGGCAGCGGCGGTACTGCCAGGGCGGGACGTGGGTCTGGGTGCCGTTCGTCCTGCTGCTCGGTCCGGCCGGGCTGCTGGGCTACCTGCTGCACCGTCCCTGGCCTTGTCTGGAGCCCTGCCCCGCCTGCGGCCGTGAGGCGCCGCGCGACCGGCCGGCCTGCGCCCACTGCGGTCACGACTTCCCGCCGGCGGCTGAAACCGGGACGGAGATCTACGACGAGCGGCGAACCGGTCCCGGATAGAGTGCCGGAGGCTGGCATGGCACACGATCAGGACAAAGTGGACGACTGCACCCTCGCGCTGATGGACTTGGTCCGATGCGATGATCGGTACGGTGCTCGGGCGTGGAAGGGCTTCGACTGGGACACGCTCGATCGGCTGTTCGAGAAAGGGTACATCAGCGACCCGAAAGGCAAGGCCAAGTCGGTCGCGCTGACCGAGGAGGGGATGCGCCGGTCCGAGGAGCTGTTTCGCGAGATGTTCGGCACCGGGGACGAGTGAGTCATCGCGAACCGTGGCCTTGTGCCGGGCGGCACGCGCGCGAGCCCCTCACCCCCGACCCTCTCCCACGCTGACCGCGGGGAGAGGGGAGTCCGGTGGCGCGATCCCCTTCTCCCCCGCGCGGGAGAAGGGGCCGGGGGATGAGGGTCGGCGTGCCGAGGCCACTTGCCGCCCGATTGACGTGCCCTCCCGCGGGGGTATAATCGGCTTGGTGACGGAGGTTGAACGTGGCACGCCGGATCCGGGGCCTGGGGTGGCCTGACGCGCGGGCGACCGGGCGTACGGATCGTCGCGTGCCCCGCACGATGCCGCGCGGCTGCGGAGACCGCCGCGCGGTGCGTGGGTAGCCGGCCACCTGGAGTAGGGCGGGCACGACCCATCGCCGACGCGGCGATGGGTTTTTCGTGTCTCAACCTGCCATCTGAGAGGATCCGATCGTGAACATTCAACGATATCTGGTCACCAGCGCCCTGCCGTACGCCAACGGCCCGATCCACATCGGCCACGTCGCCGGGGCCTACCTGCCCGCCGACATCTACGTCCGCTACCTCCGCGCCCGCGGCGAGGAGGTGATCTTCATCTGCGGCTCCGACGAGTACGGCACGGCCATCACCGAGACCGCCCGCAAGCTGGGCGAGACGCCCATCGCCGTGGCCGACCGCTTCCATGAGGTCATCCGCGACGGCTTCGAGCGGCTGAGGATCTCGTTCGACAACTTCTCGCGCACCTCGCGGCAGGTGCACACCGAGGTGGCCCAGGAGTTCTTCCTGCGGCTGTACGAGAAGGGGCTGCTGGAGACCCGGACCACCGAGCAGCTCTACGACCCGGAGGTGGGCAAGTTCCTGGCCGACCGCCAGATCCGCGGCACCTGCAACTACTGCGGGCACGACGACGCGGCCGGCGATCAGTGCGAGAAGTGCGGCAAGGCCATCGACCCGCTCGAATTGGGCAACCCGCGCAGCGTCCTCTCGGGCGCGGCGCTGGAGCGGCGGGAGACAACCCACTACTACTTCCCGTTCGACCGCTACCAGGCCTGGCTGGAGCAGTACCTGGGCAGTCGCGAAGGCTGGCGGCCGCAGGTGATCGGGTTCTGCGAGGGCTACTTCAAGGAAGGGCTGCGCGCGCGGCCGGTGACCCGCGACCTGGACTGGGGCATCCCGGTGCCGCTGCCGGATCACGAGGGCAAGGTGCTCTACGTCTGGTTCGACGCGCCCATCGGCTACATCTCGTCGACCAAGGAATGGGCCGAGAAGATCGGCCAGGCGGACAAGTGGCGCGAGTACTGGTGCGACCACGAGGGCACCAAGCTGGTGCACTTCATCGGCAAGGACAACACCGTCTTCCACGCCCTGCTCTTCCCGTCGTGGTGCCACGCCCACGGCGACTACGTGGTGGCCACCGACGTGCCGGCCAACGAGTTCCTCAACCTGGAGGGGCAGAAGTTCTCGACCAGCCGCAACCACGCGCTGTGGCTGCACGACATCCTCGATCGCTGGCCGGCCGACTACCTCCGCTACTACCTGACCACCATCCTGCCGGAGACCGCCGACAGCGACTGGAAATGGGCCGATCTGCGTGAGCGGGTGAACTCGGAGCTGAACGACAACCTGGGCAACTTCGTCCAGCGGGCGCTGAAGTTCATCGCCCAGTACACCGACGGGCGCGTGCCGGCGGCCGGGGGGCTGCGCGACGACGACCGGCAAGTGCTGGCCCGCGCGGCGGCCTTGCCCGGCGAATTGGGCGAATTGCTGGCGGCCTACGAGTTCAAGCGCGCGGTGCGGCACCTGCTCTCGCTCTCGACCGAGGGCAACGGCTACTTCCAGCGGCAGAAGCCGTGGGAGCTGCGCAAGAGCGACCCGGAGCGGTGCGCCACGGTGCTGCACGTCTGCGCGCAGTTGTGCCGGACCCTGGCCATCTGCCTCGCGCCGTTCCTGCCCGAGTCGGCGCAGCGAATCTGGTCGCGGCTGGGGCTGGAGGGCATCGTGGCGGAGCAGCCCTGGGACAGCGCGGCCGAGCCGGCGGTGGCCGCCGGGCAGGTGATCGTCGAGGACCCGCAGCCCATCTTCTGGAAAGTCACCGAGGAACAGATCGCCGCCGAGATGGCGCGTCTCGGCGGCGTGGTCCCCGAGGAGCCCGTGGCCGAAGTGCCGACGATCAGCTACGAGCAGTTCGCGCAATTGGACCTGCGTACGGCGCGGGTGGTGGCGGCGGAGAGGGTGCCCGGCGCGGACAAGCTGCTCAAGCTGCAACTGGACGTGGGCGGCGTGCCGCGGCAAATCCTGGCCGGCGTGGCGCAGTTCTATGCGGCCGAGGAGCTGGTCGGCCAGACCATCGTGATCGTCGCCAACCTGGAGCCCCGCAAGCTGCGCGGCGAGCTGAGCGAAGGGATGCTCCTGGCCGCCGACGCCGGCGACGGGCCGGTGCTCCTGACCACCGTGACCGACATCGCCTCGGGCGCGAAGATCAAGTAGGCCGCCGCAATCCGGTGACAGTATACCTATTTCCATGAACGGGGGCGGTCTGCCCATAAATACGGGGACAGTATACCTATTTCCGTCCCGGAAATAGGTATACTGTCCCCGTATTTATGGGCAGACCGCCCCCGTTCATGGAAATAGGTATACTGTCACCGGATTGCGGCGGCACGGGGTTTCGGGTATAAGTAGTTGGATTCCGAGGTCCTGCGGTGTCTCTGCGCCTCCACTTGATCCATACGGGACTGACCTACCACGGGTTCGCCAGCGCCGGGCGCGATGGCGAGGCGAGCATGATTCACCATGGCCTGGCGATGATCGGGGCCGTGGCGCGGCAGGCCGGGCACGACGTGCGGCTGACCAACCTCCGCGCTTGCAGCGGTTGGGAGGACCTCCGGCGGCGGCTCGACGAGCACGATCCGCAGGTGGTCGGCCTGACCATGATGAGCTGCGACTACAACCATGTGCTGGAAGCGGCGCGGATGGCCAAGGAACGGGACCCAAGGGTGGTCACCGTGGTCGGCGGGCCGCACCCGTCGCTGATGCCCGAGGAGCTCGAGCCGCGGGTCGAGGTGGATGTCATCTTCCAGGGCGAGGGTGAAGTCACCTTCCCCCAGGTGCTGGCGCAGATCGAGCGCGGCCAGCGGCCCGAGCGGGTGATCCGCGGCGAGGTGCCCGACCTGAATCAGGTGCCCTTCGTCGCCCGGGACCTGTTCTGGCACCCGGAGATCCCGCAGGTCACGCTGTACTTTCCCAAGCCGTACGTGACCATCATCGCCGGTCGCGGCTGCCGCTACAACTGCGCCTTCTGCCAGCCGGCGGAGCGGATGATCTTCGGCCGGAACGTCCGCCGGCGGAGCGTCGACAACGTCCTGGAGGAGTTGCGGATCCTGCGCCGCGAGGTGCGCTATCGCAGCCTGACCATCCACGACGACTGCCTGACCGAGGATCCGGACTGGGTCTCGGCCTTCTGCGACGGGCTGCGGGCCGAGCGGCTGGCGGTCCCGTTCGTAGCCCAGAGCCGCGCCGACCTGATCTGCAAGAACCCCGACCTGATCGCCAAGATGCGCCGGGTCGGGCTGCGCTGTCTGATGATCGGCTTCGAGAGCGGCAGCGACCGGGTGCTCAAGTTCCTGCGCAAGGGCGTGACGCTGGAGAAGAACCTGGCGGCGGCGCGGATCTGCGACGAGCTGGGGATCCGCATCTGGGCCAACTACATGCTGGGCATCCCGACCGAGACGCCGGACGAGGTCCGCGCGACGGTCGACATGATCAAGACCATCCGGCCCGCGTTCTGCTCGGCCGCCTACTACACGCCGCATCCCGGCAGCGATCTGTACCAGTACTGCCGGGATCACGACCTGTCGCTGATCCGCTCCCATGAGAGCTACAGCCGGCATCCGACCGAGCCGAAGATCCGTGGCGTGGACTACACCTTCCTGGAAGAGATGCTGGCCGAGACGCACACCGCCCGGCGGCTGCACCCGATCGAGAAGCTGTCGAAGGCGGCCCGCCGGCTGCATGTCCCGGCGGCGGTGCGGCGCGCCGCGCAGAAGCTGATCTCGCCGAGATAGGCCGGAGGGATCCAGGCGGCCGCACGGAACCGGCGCGCTCAGGAGTCGCGCCATGCCACCTCGCATTGCGGCCGTAATCGGAACGTACTACCCGTACTCGCACGCCGACGTGATCGTGACCAAGTTCCTGAAGGGTTTCCCGACCGACGATCACGGCCGGCTGGCGCCGCGGGTCAAACTCACCGACGCGTATCTGGACCAGGTCGATCGCCGGGACATGGGTCTGCCGATGCTGTGGCGCAACGGGGCCACCGTGCACCAGAGCATCCGGGCCGCGCTGACCGGCGGCGACGGCAAGGAGCTGACCGCCGAGGGCGTGCTGATGATCGGCGAGCACGGGGACTATCCCTACGACGAGATGGGCCGCCACATGTACCCGCGGAAGTACTTTCTGGAGCAGATCTGCGGCGTCTTCGCCGAGACCGGCAAGACATGTCCGGTGTTCTGCGACAAGCACCTCAGCTACAACTGGCGGGATGCCAAGTGGATGTACGACCGCGCCCTGGAGATGGGCTTCCCGTTCATGGCCGGGTCGTCGCTGCCGGTGGGCTACCGTCGACCCTGGCTGGAGCTGCGCAAAGGCTGCCGGATCGGCGAGGCGGTGACCCTCGGCTACGGCGGCGCCGAAGCGTATGGGTACCACACCATCGAGACGCTCCAGTGCATGGTCGAGCGCCGCGCCGGCGGCGAGACCGGGCTGGCCAGCGTGGAGTACCGCGAGGGCGACGCGGTGTGGCGCGCCATCGACGACGGGACCATCGACAAGGGCTTGGTGGAGACCGCGGTCGAGTGCATGGAGGACCGGCCCGACGGCCACTACCGCGATCACTGCAAGGAGCCGATGGCCTTCCTGTTCCACTACCGCGACGGCCTCAAGGCGTCGTGCGTGATGCTCAACGGGTACATCAAGCAGTGGGGCTTCGCGGCCCACGTGGACGGCGAAGTCCAGGCCTGCGAGGTCCATCTGCAGAGCGGCTACCCCCACAGCCACTTCAACTACCTGAGCCTGAACATCGAGGAGATGTTCGTCACCGGGAAGCCCAGCTATCCGGTCGAGCGGACCCTGATGTCGACCGGGATGACCAACTTCATGATGGTCTCGAAGCATGTCGGCAAGCGGATCGACACGCCGGAGATGGAGATCGTCTACGAGGCGCCGGAAACCATCCCGTGGCGGACCATGCACCCGCGTCCGACCGGGGCAAACCTGGAGATGTGGCCGCCGATTTCGTGACCGATGATGGGACCGGCCTGCTTCACGACCTGCGCCGGGGCGGCTGTTGCGCCAGCAGCCAGGTCAGCAGGAGCAGGCCGGTCGCCAGGATTCCCGCTACCTGAAGCATCTTCACCGCGCGCCTCCACAAGGTTCAACACGCCGTCGCGGCGAAGATGTTCCGCCACGGGTCGGACCAGGACGCCATGGCATCGCCAAACATCGCCTTGATCGGGTTCATGGCGGCGGGCAAGACCACCGTCGGCCGCGCCCTGGCGGACCGGCTCGGCTACCGGTACGTGGACCTGGACGAGCGGATCGTCGCCGCGGCCGGCCGGCCTATCCCGGCCATCTTCGCCGACGAGGGCGAGGCGGGTTTCCGCCGCCGGGAGCGCGAGGCGGTGGTCGAGGCGGCGGCTCAGGCCGGGCTGGTGATCGCCTGCGGCGGCGGCGTGGCGCGCGATCCGGACAACGTCGCCGCCCTGCGGCGGAGCGGCCGGATCGTCTGGCTGCGGATCTCGGCCGCCGAGGCGGCGCGCCGGATCCTGGCCGACGGGCTGGGCCGGCCGATGATCGACGACCACGTCACGGCCCGGACCTACGACCACGTCCTGGCGCGCTCGGCCGAACTGCTGGCCGAGCGCGAGCCGGACTACGAGGCCGCGGCGGACCTGACCGTCGAGGTCGACCACCGCGCGGTAGCGGCCATCGTCGAGGCCGTGCTGGCGGGGAGCGAGCGGTGAAGGAAACCGGCGTCGATCCCGCGACCATGCTGATGCTGACGCTGTTCATCGCCGCGGTGGTGGGCCTCGGCCTGTTGGTCTCGTTCCGCCGCGCGGCGGACATCCGACGGCGCAGTTTGGCCGGGTCCGAGGAGCACGAGCTGCGGCTGCAACACCTCCAACTCCGGCTGGCGGCGCAGAAGCAGCAGGCCGGAGCGGCCGGCCTGGCCGGCCCGGAACGCGTCGCCGCGCTGCGCGGGGCCATCGCCCTGTGGCGGCGGGCCAACCAGACGCGCGACGCGGCCGACGACGAGACGTTCGAGACCATCAAGCGGACCATTGCCGCCATCGAGGACGAGCTGCGCTCGCTCGGGGCCGAGCCCGACGAGTGAGCCGGAAGGAGCCGTGGCCGTGGGCAGTGAGCGACCGAACCTGCTGATCTTCTTCACCGACCAGCAGCGCTGGGACACGGTGGGCGCGTACCGCTCGCCGCTGGACCTGACACCCCACCTGGACGCGCTGGCGCGGCGGGGAACGTTGTTTGAACAGGCATTCACCTGCCAGCCGGTCTGCGGCCCGGCGCGGAGCTGTCTGCAGACCGGGCGGTACGCCACCCAGACCGGCTGCTGGCGCAACGCGATCCCGCTGCCTGAGGACTCCGAGACCATCGCCCGGCGGCTGGCGGGCGCCGGGTACGAGACCGGTTACCTCGGCAAGTGGCACTTGGCCAGGCGGCGGGAGTACGAGCCGGTCCCGCTCGCGGAGCGGGGCGGGTGGGACCAGACCTGGGAGGCGGCCGACGTGCTCGAGTTCGCCTCGCGGCCGTACGCCCTACGGATGTGGGACGCCGCCGGGGCGACGGTCCGCGGCCGCGGGTACCGGGTCGACGCGCAGACCGACCGCGCGCTGGACTTCGTCCGACGGCCGCACGACCGGCCGTGGTGCCTGATGATCAGCTACCTCGAGCCGCATCACCAGAACAACCTCCAGCGCTACGTCGCGCCGCGCGGCTACGCGGAGCGGTACCAGAACGCCTGGGTGCCCGAGGACCTGCGCCACTTTCCCGGCGACTGGCCGGCGCAGTGGGCGGACTACTGCGGGATCATCCGCAGTCTGGACGAGAACCTGGGCCGGCTGGTGGCGGAGTTGGACGCCGGCGGTCAGTTGGCGAACACGGTGATCGTGTTCGTCACCGACCACGGCAGCCACTTCCGCACGCGCAACGCGGAATACAAGCGCTCGTGCCACGAGTCGTCGGTGCGCATCCCGCTGGTGATCGCCGGGCCCGGGTTCGACGGCGGCCGGCGGGCGCCCGAGCTGGTGTCGTTGATCGACCTGCCGCCGACCATCTGCGAGGTGGCCGGGGCGGGGGTGCCCGCGGCGATGATGGGCCGCAGCCTGCGGCCACTGGCGGCGGGGCCGGTGGCCGACTGGCCGGACGACGTGTACATCCAGATCAGCGAGTCGTGCATCGCCCGGTCGGTGCGGACCGAGCGGTGGAAGTACTGCGTCACGGCGCCGGACGCCGGGCAGGACGGGATGAGTGGCGAGTACCGCGAGACGCATCTGTACGACCTGTGGGCCGATCCCCACGAGCTGGCCAACCTGGTCGGCCGGCCGACCCACCGGGCGGTGGCGGACGACCTGAAAGAGCGCCTGCTCCGCCGCCTCCGCGCCGCCGGCGAGCCGGAGCCGACCATCGTCAACGCGAGGTACCTGTGAGCGGGAGAGGATCATGTCCGGTCGAGCCTACGTCCTGTTGTTCCTGGCCGTGGCGGCGGGAGCGGCGCCGGTGAAACGGGAGCGGACGCTGATCACCGACGCCGAACTGGCCGCCTGGCGCGCCGATCCGGGCATGTTGCGCCTGGCGATGAACGGCGATTCCTGCGGGTTCAGCGGTCACCAGGGCTGGCGGCCGGCCAAGACCTGGGTCGACAAGACCGACGAGTGGCTGTGGAAGCTGATGCTCCCGACCACCATCCTGCGCACCTACTGCGTCGGCAACGACCACTTCTCGCCCGACAAGCTGGGCTGCCCCGTGCACGGGCGGGAGATCTACAAGATCAACCCGTTCTACCCCTGGATCATCGATTGCGACGGGCTGCCCGGAAAGATCAAGTGCCCCATCGGCGGCGAGACGTACCCGTCCAACGACTACCAGGCGGGCGACATGACCACCGGGCCATACGCCGATGACGGCAGCGGGTGCGTGATCGACGGCAAGCGGTACCACTTCATCGGGCTGTACGCGCACTACGCCTACTGCACCGGCGTGATCCCCGGCATCCGCGCGCTGTCCCGCGCCTACACGCTCACGGGCGACCCGCGCTACGCCCACAAGGCGGGGGTATTGATGCTCAAGGAGGCGACCGAGTACCCCAACCGCACGGACCGCAAGAACCGGACCTACATCCCCGGCTACGGCGACTACGCCGGCATGGTCACCGACGTGGTCTGGGCGGCCGGGGCCTTGCTTGGCGACGCCTACGCCTACGAGGAGATCTTCGCCGCGCTTCGGGTTGACCAGGAGCTGATCCGCTTCGCCCGCGAGAAGGTGCCGGACATCGCCACCGGCGACGAGCTGCTGGAGTACCTCGAGGAGCACTTGCTCCGGCCCGGGCTGCAGGCCTTGCTGGATCACAAGATCCAGCCCAACGTCGGCTGGGGCCAGCAGGCCACCGCGGCGGTGGCGCTGATGCTCAACGACTACAGCGACCGGCACCCCAACACCGCGGACGCCATGGAGTGGCTCTACTACGACGCCGGCGGGAAGCTGCGCTACCTCGGCAACCAGTTCTACAAGGACGGATCGAGCTACGAATCGACCGGCTACAACGACGCTCGGGCGGCGTTCCTGGACGTTGGGCCGACGGTCGCCCGGATCAAGCAAGCGGCGCCGCGGCCGTACGACGAGGCGCGCTACCCCGACATCATGGCCAACGAGAAGCTGCGCCGGTTCAGGGACTATCAGGCCGCCATCACGGCGGTCGGCCGGCGCCGGTTCGACGTGGGCGACGCCGGTTCGGTCTACGCCATGCCGGAGCACAAGCCGCCGCGCGGGCAGCCGGTGCGCGCCACCGAGACGCTGGACGGCTACGGCCTGGCCATCGTCCGCGACCGGCCGGACGAGTTCAACGTGTCGCTGTTCTACGGCGGGCTGCGCGGCCACGCGCACTACGACCCGCTGATGATCGGGCTCCAGGCGTTGGGTCGCGATCTGTTGCCGAACATCGGCTACCCGCAGTCGTGGAGCTTCGCCTCGTCCTGGGAGTGGTCGCCGGGCACGCACCAGACGGTGGTGGTCGACCGGGACGAGAAGCCCTGCTCGACCACGGTCGGCTCGCTGGAGGTGTTCAACCCGGCCGGCGAGGTGCAGGTGATCGAGGCCTCGAAGCGGCCGTACCGCAAGGACCAGCCGCGCGGGGAGGCCGGGCCGGACGTCACCGACTACCGGCGGCAGATCGCCCTCATCGGGCACGGCGACGGGCCGGTCTACGCGCTGGACATCTTCCGCGTCACCGGGGGCGCCGATCATCTTCAGCTCTGGCGCGGGCCGTACTGCGACCAGCCGGTCGAGGTCGCCGGGGCCAAGCTTACCGAGCAGGGCCAGGGCACCCTGGCCGGACCGGAGGTGGCGCTGGGCCAGCGCTACCGCGACGCCGCCGGCAAGGAGCGGTGGGACCCCTACTGCTGGTACCGCGACGTGGCGCGCGGACCGATCGAGTCGGTGGCCACCGGCACCTGGTCGCCGGCGACCAGCGATCCGGCCCACCTCCGGCTGCACTGGGTCGCCGCCGACGCGACGGAGCTGATCCGGGCCAACGCCGGCGCGCCCATCGCGCCGGACATCCACGTCATGCAGGTCGCCTTCGCCCACCGCGCCGGGACCGCGCCGCTGGTGTCCCAATTCGTGACCGTGCTGGAGCCGTACGCGGCGGAGCCGGTGGTCCTGTCGGTCAAGCGGCTGCCGGTCACCGGCGCGCCGTGCCGCGGCTACGCGCCGCTGGCGCTCGAGGTCACGTTGGCCGGCGGGCGCGACATCCTGCTCGCCACCGGCGGGCCGGAGGGCGAGGCCGTCGGCGACGGGTTCCGGTTGCGCGGCCGGTTCGGCGTGATCAGAGAGCGCGCCGGCCGAGTCTCGCTACACCTCACCGACGGCACGCGGTTGCGCTTCGGCGAGCGGACAATTGAGCTTCCCGAGGCCGCGAAGGCCCGCATCACCGCCGTCCGCCGGGGCGAGCGGACGGTGCTGGTCGACGGTCCCCTCCCGCCGCTGGAGACGCTCGCCGGGCGGCGGCTGGTGATCGACAACCATGGCGAGCGGCGCTGCTCGTACACCATCACCGCCGCAGCTCCCGAAGGGCCGCAGGCGCGGCTGACGCTGGACTCCAACGGCGAGTTGGGCGAAGGCGTGGCCAGCGGCTTCGAGGACGGCTGGATCAAGAACGCCGAAAACATCAACATGCCGTTCGCCGGGCTGGTCAAGCTGCCCGACGGCCGGCTGGACACCAGCGACTGCTTCCACTACGGCGCTCATCTGGAGAACGGCCGGCCCGGCGTGTCGTACCGCGTCCGGGGCGTCGAGGGCTATGCCTACCAAGCCTGGGCGCTGCTGCACAACGCCGGCATCAACCACGTCCACCTGGTGGACAAGGTGCCGAAGGCCGAGCTGGCGCGAGCCTTCGCCGACCGGCCGGAGTTCACCATCTACGAGTACGGCCCGGGCGACGAGGTCTGGTGCGACCGCTCGGCCGAGGCGCGGTTCGGGCCGGACGGCGTGGTCAACATCACCGCCACCGACCCGCTGACGCTGACGGTTCCGAAGCCCGCCGTGCCGGGCGACGGGCCGTGGATGCGGACCGCGTCGGGCGAGGTGAGGCGGCTGACCGGCGCCTCGGGCGCGGCGCTGAAGGTCCAGGTCCCGGCCACCGGCTCGGGCGCGGCGGCGGTGGTGCCGGCCCGGCCGGCGGACCTCGACCTGACCGACCAGGAGCCGCCGGCGGTGACGGCGGTTCTGATCGACGGCGGCGAGGCGGCTCCGGCGGCCGATGGGAGGTACCGCCTGCCGCCCGCCGCGAAGACCGTGATGGTCGACTGCGCCGACGCGCTGAACCATCTGGCGGCGGACAAAGTGGTGGTCAAGGTGTCCGCGGAGCGCACCGTCGAGCTCCGTCCGGGCGCGCCCGGGGTGCGGTTCTCGGGCGGGCCCGACCCGAAGCGCGGCCGGCTGGAGCTGACCCTGGCGCCGCTGCTGACCAGCGCCATCATGGCCGATCGGGCGGACGTCGGCCGGGTCACGACGATCGTCGTCACGCTCGACGATACCGCCGCCGACGAGCTGGCCACGACGGTCCGGCTGGTGGCGGTGACGCTGCCCGCGGTGCCGGCCAACGCGGTCTACCTGAGCGATCTCAAGCCGGCGCGCTCCTTCGCCCACGCCGGGCTGAAGGCCGACACCGCCTACCTGGGCGGCGAGCTCCGGCTGGCCGGCGTGCCGTACGCCAAGGGGGTGATGATCTGCCCCGAGCCGGCCGGCGACAAGGCCTACGGCGAGGCGGTCTACGAGTTGGGCGAGGGCGCCGGCCGGCGGCTCAAGGCAGTGGTCGGCGTCGACGACGCGACCGCCGGCCGCGGCAGCGTGACCTTCGCGGTCCAGGTCGAGCGGGACGGGCAGTGGGTGGAGCTGTGGCAGTCCCCCGTCCTCCGCGGCGGCGCCGCCCCGGTGGCGGTGGACGTGGACCTGGGCGGGGCCCGGAAGCTGCGCTTGCTGACCACCGACGCGGGCGACAACATCGATTCGGACCACGCCGTCTGGGCGCTGGCGCGATTCGAGTGAGGGCCGGGCAGGAGGCCCGCCGGGCGGCGTCAATAGGCTCGCGTCGCCGCCACGGAGCGCGAGCATGAACTGCATCTGGATCACCGTCGACAGCTTCCGGCAGGATCACGTCCACTGTTACCACCCGTCAGGCACCTCGGACCCTGGCGGGACCTCCCTTCAGGTCCGCACCCCGCGGATCGACCAGTTCGCGCGGGAAGGCGTGTTGTTCGAGCGGCTGCGGATGGAGGCGCTGCCGACCGTCTGCGCGCGGCGCGGCATCTTCACCGGCCGGCGGATCTTCCCGTTCGCCGACGAGCCGACGCACAAGGGGATGTACATCACCATTGCCGGCTGGCGGCCCTTGCCGCAGTCCGACGTGACCGTCGCCGAGCACCTCTCCGAAAGCGGCTACGTGTGCGGGATGATCTGTGACGTCTACCACCTCATGAAGCCGTCGCAGAACTTCCACCGGGGATTCCAGTGTTTCCAATGGATCCGCGGCCAGGAATACGACATGTACCAGAGCCAGCCGCTGCCCGAAGGCTATGTCGAGCAGTTCCTCAAGCCCGGCTCGAACCCCAGCCTGTACCGCAACCGGGTGCTGACCCAGTACCTGCGCAACCAGTTCTATCGCGAGGGCGAGCACGATTTCCAGGCCGCCAAGACCTTCCGCGCCGCGATTCAGTGGCTGGAGCGCAACCACCAGCACGAGCAGTTCTTCCTGTACGTCGACAGCTTCGATCCCCACGAGCCGAACGAGGCGCCCAAGCGGTTCCTCGATCTCTATGGTGCCGACTGGGACGGGCCGAAGCTGATCTACGGCAACCCGTATCGGCGCGATGAGCTGACCGCGGCCGAGCACCACAACATCCGTGCGCGGTACGCGGCCGAGGCGTCGATGGTCGATTACTGGATCGGCGAGCTGCTGGACGCCATCGACCGGCTCGGCCGGCGGGACGACACGCTGGTCATCCTGCTCTCCGACCACGGTAAGATCCTTGGTGAGTGGAACCACTACGGGATGCCGCCGCAGGATACCGGCCTGGAGCTCAACCGCGTGCCCTGCATCATCCGTCATCCCACGGGCCAGGGCGCCGGGACGCGCTTTGGCGACTGGGTCTACAACGTCGACGTGACCGCCACCGTGCTGCACCTGCTGGGCGCCGGCGACAAGCCGATGATGGACGGCCGCGACTTCTGGCCGGCGCTGGGCACCGACGGCGAGTTCCGGCGGGAGGCGGTGGTCGGTCACGGGCAGATGATCTCCTGCTGGCACGAGGACTGGCTGTACCTGATCAACACGCAAGAGAACCAGGCGGCGCTGTACAATCTGGCCGACGAGCCGAGCCGGGAGACCGACCTGGCTGACCGATACCCGAGCGTGCGCGACGATCTGCGGCGCCGGGTCGAGGCGGTCACCGGAAGCTGACCGACGAGCGGGGAACGCGTCGCGAACGGGAGTGTGAGATGGCATCGAAACTGGCCTTGTTCGGAGGGCCGCGCGCCGTGCCCGAGGGCTTGCTGCAACCCTGGCCGCAGATCACCGACGACGACCGCAAGTCGGTCGCGGAGGTGGTCGCCGGAGACGACATCCGCCTGCAGCGGACCGCGCAGGGCGAGGCGCTGGCGGAAGAGTGGAAGCAGTTCCTGGGCGTCAAGTACTGCCTGCCGACGAACTCCGGCACCTCGGCCCTGCACATCGCCGTGGCCGCCGCCGGGGTCGAGCCGGGCGACGAGGTAATCTGTCCGGCCTTCACCTTCTGGGCCACCGCCGCGGCGGTGCTGCACCACTGCGCCATCCCGGTCTTCGTCGATATCGAGCCCGTGGCGTTCTGCATGGACCCGGACCAGGTCGAGGCGGCCATCACGCCGCGGACCAAGGCCATCATGCCGGTCCACATCCACGGCATGCCGGCCGATCTCGACCCGATCGCCGCGCTCTGCCGGAAGCACGGGCTGAAGCTGATCGAGGACGCCTGCCAGGCGCACGGAGCCAGGTACCACGGCCGCCGCGTGGGCACCTTCGGCGACGGTGCGGGGTTCAGCACGCAGCAGAGCAAGTGTCTGACCACCGGCAGCGAGGGCGGGCTGTACGTCACCGACGACGAGGGGATGTTCGTCCGCGGCAGCCGGCTGGTCTACTTCGGCGAGACGGTGGTCGCCGGGCGGGAGAGCGAGACGCAGCAGTACAACGCCCGGGGATTGGGCTGGATGTACCGCGGCGACGTCTTCGGCCAGGCCTTCTGCCGCAGTCAGCTCCGCCGGCTGGACCAGTCCAACGCCACCCGAGCCGCCAACGCCGCCAGGCTGACCGCCCGGCTGAAGGACCTGCCCGGCGTGGCCACTCCGGTCGAGCCGGAGGGGCGCCAGTCGAGCTGGTACAACTACGTGGTCGGCGTGAATCCCGAGCCGCTCGGTCTCGACGTGGCGCCCGATAAGTTCCGCCAGCGGATGATGGAGGCGCTGCAGGCCGAGGGCGTCGGCTGCAACCAGTGGCAGCGGCTGCCGGTCCCGGCGCAGGACGTGTTCCAGACCAAGACCGGTTTCGGCCGCGGCTGGCCCTGGAGCCAGGTGCCCGATGCCGATTATGTCTACTCCGGCGCCGACTATCCCGAAACGGTCGACTTCCTGGCCCGTCACTTCTACGTCCCGGGCATCTGGCCGCCCAACGGCGAGAAGCTGATGAACGCCTCGGCCGACGCCTTCGAGAAGGTCATCGAGCAGGTCGAGGAGCTGTTCGCCGAGGAGACCTGACCGCGCCGGCACCGCTGAGCGAGGCCCCGGTCCATCTGGCCGCCGACGCGGTCGACGTCAGTCCGCCGGCGCGGCGACGCCTTCCTCGACCAAGAGGGTCTCGATCCGGGCGCGGATCTCGTCCCGCACGCGGCGGTAAACCGCCAGGGCGTCCTCGCCGGCCAGCTTCCGCTCGCGAACGAGGGCCGGTGGATCCTCCAACGACCAGTGCAGACTGCGGCTGCCCGGCGGCGTCACCGGACAGGCTTCCCGGGCGTTGTCGCAGACGGTGATGAACAGGTCGAACGGCGTGTCGGCATAGGCCTCGATGGCGTCGCTGGTGTGGTGGGAGATGTCCACGCCCGCCTCGGCCATGACCGCCACGGCGGTGGGATTCAGACCGTGGGGCGCCAGCCCGGCGCTGCGGGCTTCAATAGTCGAGCCGGCCAGATGGCGCAGCCAGCCCTCGGCCATCTGACTGCGACACGAGTTGCCGGTACACAGGAACAGGACGCGCTGCGGCTCCCCGGACATGTCGTTCCCTTCGCGTACGGCCGTTGGTTCAGACGCCGCCGAGCGCCACCAGGTGGCCGTTGGCCCGCCGCTGCTGGCGCGGCTTGGACGGCCGTGCCGTGCGCGGGTCGAGATGCGCGTTCATGGTCGCCATGAGATCCAGCAGCCCGTACGAATCCAGCGCGTGAGCGGGCACGCCGTCGCGTGGCTCGGACCGGACCAGACCGGCGGAGCCCAGCACGCGCAGGTGCTCGGTGACCCGGTCCAGGCTCAAACCGCTGTGCGCGGCCAGCGCCTCGTCCGTGATTTCGCCGTAGCGATGCAGCACGTGCAGCACGCGCAGCCGTTCCGGGTCGCCCAAGGCGCGGAAGCTGTCGGCCATCCGGTGCATTGCCCGCTCCGGTCGCTCGATGCCGTTGGCATACATAAGCGCTCCTGTTCCGCACGCCGCGTTGCGAGTACTATTCCCCAAAGGTTGTCGCAACAACGTTACGCGCGCGTGCAGCGCTTGTTGCAGAGCTGTTGACTTGCGGAGCGATTTCCGTCAGGCGCGGTGCCGCATGGGCCAGTCGTAGCGCCGGCCGACCACCCAGCGGTCGTGGTTCGGCCCGAGCTGCACCGGCGGGCCGGTCGGGGCGATCAGTTCCTGGCCGTCGGTCAGACCCATGTCGCGGGGCAGCAACTCGTCGATCAGCCGCTGCTTCCACATCGCGACGCGCTCGGCATGGCCGGGGTCGCTGGCCAGGTCGTGTTCTTCCAGCGGGTCCTGGTCGAGATCGAAGAACTGAAGCCGGTTCTGGCGGGTCAGCCAGATCAGCTTCTGGTGCCCGTCGGTGACGTAGTGGTTCTCTTGCAGCCGGCTGTAGCAGGCGGCGTGCTCGCCGTGGATGTAGTCCCGCCAGCCGTCGGTTTGACCGCTCAGGAGGGGCATCACGCTGCGGCCGTCGACCAGCTCGGGGATGGGTACGCCGGCCACGTCCAGGAGCGTCGGCATGACGTCGCGCAGCTCGACCACCTGATCGATCACCTGCCCGGCAGGCAGGCCGCAGGCCTTCGGCGGGCGGACGATGAACGGGACGCGGGCCGAGCCTTCGTAGGCGTAGGTCTTCCGCCACAGGTGGTGGTCGCCGACCATGTCGCCGTGGTCGCTGGTGAAGACAATCAAGGAGTTGTCGAGCTGGCCGACGGCGACCAGCTCGTAGAGCAGCAGGCCGATCTGGTGATCGATGAAGGTCACCGAGCCGTAGTACCCGGCCCGGGCACGGCGGCGTTGGACGATGGGCCGCTCGCTGCGCCAGGCGCTGGTGTTGGACTCCACCCCAGCGTCGGCGTAGATGTCCGACCAGTCACCGACTACCGGGTCGAGCTCCTCGCCCCGGCCGTCGTACATGTCGAAATAGCGCTGCGGCGGGTCGTACGGCGAGTGCGGCCGGGCGAAGCTGGCGAACAGGAAGAACGGCTTGGTCTCGTCGCGGTTGCGTAGGAAGCGGCGGGCTTCGAAGCTGGTCCAGTAGGTCGGGTGCAGGTGCTCCGGCAGGTGCGAGGGCCGGCTCATCCACGAGTTCCAGTCGAGGGAGTGGTCGCGGTAACCGACCGGCCCGTCGCAGTGCTCCTCGAAATACTGGTGGTAGTCACTGACGAAGCCGGGTGTGTCGCGCCGGCCGCTCTCGTCGAGCAGGACGTGCTGGAAGCCCCACTGCTTGCGCTGCGGGTAGACGTGCAGCTTGCCCACCGCCCGCGTCTGGTACCCGGCGGCGGTCAGCTCGCCGGCCATGGTGTGGGGAAACTCGCGATCGATCATCCCGACCATGCCCAGGTTCCCGGTGTTCCAGGGACTCATCCCGGTGTACAGCGTGCACCGCGCCGGGATGCAGCTCGGCACCGAGGTGTAGGCGTGCGGGAACCGCGCGCCCTGGCTGGCCAACTCGTCCAGGTAGGGCGTTTCGCACACGGGGTGGCCGTCGCAGCTCAGGCAGTCGCCGCGCTGCTGGTCGGTCATGATGAAGATGATGTTCGGTCGCGTGTCCGGCATGGCTCGGCTCCTTCGATGGTCCCATCGGACGCCGGCGGCGGAGTTCCTCTTGTCGGGGAAGGGACGAAAGAGACGGAAGGGACGGAAGGGACGGCCGCGCCGCTCGGGTCCCTTGCGTCCCTTCTGTCCCTTGCGTCCCTTCCGCGGGGCAACCGCTGCCGCTCGCCCAAGGAGGGATGCCGGCTCGCCGGCCGTATAGCCACCGCCCGGAGAGACTGCCATGACCCCCCGCGAGCGGTTCCTGGCCTATGCCAAGGGCGAGCCGGTGGACCGGATGCCGTACTGGCTGGGCGGCCCCCGTGCGTCGACCTTCGCCGCCTGGCGCCGGCAGGGCCTGTCCGAGGAGCAGCAGCGCCAATGGGGCAAGTTCGTTGGCGGCGAGCCGTCGACCGGCATCGGCAAGGTCTACTTCGGTCCGGTGCCGCCGATGCCCGAGGAGATCATCAGCGAGTCCGGCAACTACCGCATTTGGCGCGACCATTGGGGGGTCTTGCGCAAGGACGCCATCCACCAGCCCACCGACGGGTTCGTGACCCGCTCCTATCTCGAGTTTTTCGTCAAGGACCAGGCCACCTGGGACGCGATGAAGCAGCACTTCGATCCCCGCTCGCCGCAGCGCACCGGACCGGGCGGCGACGGCGGGCCGTTGACCGACCTCAACCCGAACCGCTACCGCCATGTGGGCGACGGGCCGAACTGGTGGGACCGGGTCGAGCTGTGCAACCAGAGCGACGCGCCGGTCTTCCTCACCGTCCCCTGCTTGTACTGGTCGCTGCGCGACATGTGCGGGTTCGAGGGCCTGTCGATGATGTTCTACGACCAGCCCAAGCTGGTCCACGAGATGATGGAGTATTGGACCTGGTTCATCATGGAGATCCTCGACCAGCCGCTGTCGAAGATCACCGTCGACAAGGTCTGCTTGAACGAGGACATGGCCTACAAGGGGATGTGCATGATCTCGCCGCGACTGATCCGCGAGTTCATGCTGCCGCACTACCAGCGGCTGTACCGGTTCTTCAAGGACAAGGGCGTGGCCGTGGTCGAACAGGACTCCGACGGCTATGTCAAGGACATCCTGGAGGTCATGTACCCGTCCGGCATCGACGCCTCGCAGCCGCTGGAGATCGCCGCCGGGAACGACCCGGAGGCGTTCCTGCGCGACTACCCCGGCGTGTTTCTGTCCGGTGGGATCGACAAGCGCGAGCTGCGCTTCGACTACGCCCAGGCCCGGGCCGAGGTGGTCAAGCGCTACCGCACCGCGCGCGAGTTCGGGCAGTACATCCCCCGCATCGACCACGGCGTCCCGCCCGACATTCCGCTGCGGACCTTCCTCTATGTCTGCGAGCTGCAGAAGGGCCTGGCCGACGGTCAGGACCTGGACACCTGGGAGCCGCCGTGCGAGCTGGAGCGGCAGCTCGGCCCGGTCGAGGAGATGTTCGACCCTCTGCAGGCCATCGCCCGCGCCTACGGAGCCGCGGAGGACGAACCGGAAGGGTAACGACGGCCATGGCCGTCACGTTCCACTGTCGGTCGTGCGGCGCGGCGTACCCCTGGTCCGCGGCCGTCTGGCGCTGCGCCTGCGGCGGGCTGCTCGACGCCCAGGAGCCGGATCGATTCGACCCGGCGTCGGTCGAGACCGGTGACCCGACCCTGTGGCGCTACCGCCACGCGCTGCCGGCCGCCGAGCCGGTCAGCCTCGGCGAAGGCTGGACGCCGTTGCTCTCCGACCGCCTCGCCGGGCGGGAGGTGTATCTCAAGCTCGACTACTTGATGCCCACCGGCTCGTTCAAGGATCGTGGCGCCTCGGTGCAAGTCGCCCGGCTGGTCGAGGCCGGTGTCGAGCGGGTGGTCGAGGACTCCTCCGGCAACGCCGGCGGGGCTCTCGCCGCCTACTGCGCGCGGGCGGGGATCGGCTGCGGCATCTACTGTCCGGCCGCGACCTCACCGCACAAGACCCGGTTGATGGAGGCGGTCGGGGCCCGGGTGATCCGCGTCCCCGGCCCGCGCCAGGCGGCCGCCGAGGCGGTCCGGGCAGTGACCGAGACGACCTTCTACGCCAGCCATGGGTGGGATCCGGCCTACCGCGTCGGCACCGCCACGGCGGCCTACGAGATCGCCGAGCAGCTCGCCTGGCTGGCGCCCGACTCGGTCGTCGCGCCGGTGGGCAACGGGACGCTGATCCTCGGCCTGGCCGCGGGCTTCGCCCGGCTGCGGCGCGATGGGGTGGTGGGCTCGGTGCCGCGGCTGTACGCAGTCCAGGCCGAAGCCTGCGCGCCGTTGGCCGAAGCCTGGCGGATCGGTGGCGACGAGCCGGCGGCGGTGACGCCGGCGCCGACCATCGCCGAAGGCATCGCCGTCGCCCGGCCGGCGAGAGGAACTCGGATTCTCGCGGCGATTCGTGGAACCGCGGGTAGGGTGCTGTCCGTTGGGGAATCATCAATCAGGCAGGCGTTGTCCGAGCTGCACGGCCGCGGCTGGTACGTCGAGCCGACCTCGGCGGTGGCGCTGGCCGGCGCGGCGGTCCTCGGCGGTGAGTTGGGCCGGACAGCGGTGGTGGTGCTGACCGGCTCCGGGATGAAGTCCGGCGAGTCGGTCCGGGATGAGCGAAGGTGAACGCGACGACACGGCAACCGGTCCCGAATCACCGACCCACCCCGCCCACCGGGGTGACCTCGGCGGTGGGCTTCGATCTCCTCGCCGCCGCCGTTCTGCTGTGGCTCTTGGTCAACCTGTCGACCTGGTACGCGCCGACTGCGGACTTCCTGATCCCGTTTGGGCTGTGCGGCGGTTTGGTGGCGATGCTGCTCGGTCTGGCCTTCAGCCTCCGCCGCGGCCGCGCCGGCGCGTGGCTCGCGCAGCTCGTGCTGCTCTGCGGCGCGATCGTCCTGATGCCGTTCCCGAACCTGATCTGGGTCCCGTTGCTCTGCGTCTGGTGCGGCCAGCCGATCCGCGACTGGTTCGATCCGCCGCTCAGGCAGCAGTTCGGGCCGAGGGGCCTGTAAGGACGCGGCCTGCCTCGTCACCACACCTCGGCGGGCCTTCAGCCGGCGGCGATCTGCGGCAGGGCCGCCAGGACGTCACTCAGGCCGGCGTTGCCGTCGGTGTCGAGCCGCGCCCCTTCCGCCAATAGCGCGAGCTGCTCGGCCGCCGGGAGTTCGCGGTTGGCGGCCTGCTTGAGACACTCCGCCACCCGGCGGTAACCCTGGGCCAGCGGCGCCACCACCTGCGCCGTGGTCGGGTAGAGCTGGCCCAGCTCGGTCAGCCAGGCCGCCGCCTGCTCGCGGCACTCGCCCCACACCGTGGCGTTCCACCACTGCCCGTGACCGGTGCCGTGGCCCGCCTCCACCGCCTGCCACCAGTTGCGCCAGGCGTCGGGCCCGACCCCGTAGTCCCGGTCGCCGTGCCGCGTCGGGTTGGCCCACAGGTCCTGCGCGTAGCGCAGGCTGGCGACCACCGCCGTCAGCCGGTCGGCCGGCTCGCGGCGGCGCAGGATGTGGAAGTCGACATGGACCTCGTCGCCGAACTCGGCCCAGGTCGTCCAGGTCAGGTGCTTCTGCGGGAAGTCCAGCTTCGGCGCCCAGGGCTGGGCCGTGAACATCCCGGTCTGGTCGTAGCCGGTGATCAACTGGTACTCCATGTTGATCAGGAAGCAGACGTGCCCCTCGTCCAGGGCCGCGCGCAGCCTGGCCTCGATCTCCTCGCGCGGCCGGTCACCGCCCCTCAGCCAGCAGAACCCCAGAGGCTCGGTCTCCAGGCCGACGTTCCGCGCCACCGCGTAGAACGGATCGCGGTTCCAGCAGTACGGCCCGCTGGGACAGATCTGCTGGTGGATGTTGATCACGAACGCGTGGCCGGTCAGGCCGTAGAGCATGGGCGTGCTGAGGTCCAGCCCGTAGAAATCGGCCGCGCCGCGGAAGCAACCCATCAAGGTCGCGTTGAACCCCGGCTGCTTGAGTCCGGCAAGCTCCATGGCGGCACTCCCCTGTCGAGCAGGGGTTCGGGCTCCGCCGCCGCCCTCCTGCTCAGCGGGACTGCCCGAGCAAACTCGGATCGCCGGTGGCCCGGCGCCGCTCGTCCTCGGCGATCGCCAGCTCCTGCACGGCGGCGAGGTGATTGACCGCGGCCATGGTCCGCATCCGCAGCGCGTCGAGCACCTCGACGTTGAGCGCCAGCCCGTTCTGGTAGCGCAACTGCATCAGACGGTAGTCCTCACGCGCCGAGGCCAGGACCGTCCTAGCGGTGTCGACATTGGTCCGCGCCGTGTTCAGCCGCTCGTGGACCTGGTCCACCTCGCGCGCCACGCGCAGGGCGGTGTCCTGCTCCTGGGCGGTCAGCCGCGCCTGTTCGGCCCGCGCCCGGCGGACCTGGGCGGTGCGCATCCCGCCGTCGAACAGTGGCAGTGAAACCCCGACGCCGGCGGTGTACTCCTCCCAGCGGCCCATGTCGTTCATCCGGTTGGCGAACACGTCGGCCATGCCGAACAAACTCACCTGCGGCAGGAACTCGGCCCGCGCCGCGTCGAGCTCGTGTCCGGCGGCCTTGACCCGAGCCCGGGCGCCGGCCAGCTCCGGCCGCCGGCGCAAGGCCAGCTCGAGGTCGGCCAGCAGCACCGGGTCGGGCGACGGCGCGGCGGACGACGGGGGCGCCGGCGCGGGGGCCGGCTGGCCCTCCGCGGCAGGCGCGGGCTGCTCCTCCTTCGCCGTGGCGATATCCAGCGCCGACAGCGGATGCACGCCGATCAGCGCCTTCAGGTCGGCCAGCATGACGCGCACGTCGCGCACCTGGTTGGCCAGCCGCTGCCTGGCGACGGCCAGCTCCGCCTCGTTCCGCAGGACATTGGCCAGCGGCAGGCGACCGACCTTGAACGACGCCTGGTCGTTGCGCCAGCGCTCGTCGTTGGTCGCCAACTCCTCTTCCGCCACCTCGATCATGCCCCGCATGGTGGTCAGCCGGCGGACCATCGCCAGCACCTCGAAGGCCAGGTCGAAGCGCATCGTCTGGAGGTCCTGCTCGCTCGCCCGCATCCGGCTGCGCTCGGCGTTGACGCGCGCCGCCAGCCGGCCGCCGGTGAACAGCGGGTACATCGCCATGAAGTTGGCGTCGAGACTCGGACCCGCCGGCACCATCCGCGTCGGCGCCGGCTGGACGATGGGGCTCCCGCCGACGATCATCGGCGCGTCGCCGTAGGTCCCCCAGGCGTTGGCCCCGACCATCGGCATCCTCCGCGCCCGGGCCATGGCCAGCATCTGCCGGGCCATCTCGACGTCCTGGCGCATGGCCGCGATGACCGGGCTGTAGCGCAGCGCCAGGGCCACGGCCTCGTCCGGGTCAAGGGCGCGGTCGACCCGCGGGCGGGTGCCGTACCAGGCCTCCGCCGTGGCGCTCGACGCCGGCGGCTCGGCCACGGTTGGCCTGGCCGAGGTCGGGCCGGGCGCGACGGTCTCGACCGGCGCCGGCGGGCCCAGGCTCTGCGCCGCCACCGCGGCGGCGGCCAGGGCCAAGAGGAGCGCTCGGAACGGGTAGGACGTATTCACCAGCTTACCTCATCTCCAGCGGCGAGGTGCCACGCAGCTCCGTGACCCGGCGCTGCTGGGCCTCGTCGAGCGTTGCCCACATCCGCTCCCAGTCGGCGTGGCGGCGCCGCGCCAAGTCGGCCGACAGCTCGGCCAGCTCGGTGCTGTGCCGTTGGACCTCGGCCTGATCGAACCGGCCTTCGGCCCGGCGGGCGCTGAGGTAGCGCGACAGCTCGTCGCCGGCCCGGGCCAGGGCGGCGCGCGTGGCGGCGGTCTCCTCGTCCCAGGCCGCGGCGACCGCCTCCGCCCGGTGGAGCTGCTCCGCGGTCAGCGGGATCTCGCCGCCCCGGCGCACCAGCCAGGCCGGCTCCGGGATCAGACCGAGCTCGGAGTTGGGCAGATCCGCGACCGCGGCCGGGTCCACCGGCGCGCGGCCCGCCGGCGCCTGCCTGGCGGCGCGCACCACGAACAGCGCCAGGACCAGGGCGGTCAGCAGTCCGGGCCCGAGGGCCAGGGGCCCGACCCGCCGCCGGGGCGGCACGGGGAACTCGACCGGCCGGCGCTTTCTAGCCATGAGTGTCCTCCTCCGGCCCCGCTGGCGGGTCGGTCTCATGCGCCTTGAGATCCGCCTCCATCGACTCGTCCAACTCGTGCAGCGCCGCGGCCGTCTCCGCGTCGAGGGCCGGGTGGTCGCGGTTGAAGTCCAGCACGAACGCCTCGTCCTCCGGACTGAGGTCGGCCAGCTTCGGCCAGTGGTACGGCCGCCGCAGCAGCTTCTCGTGGATCCACCGGTTCAGGTCGTCGATCAGGCTGTGCATGATGGGGATGTCGAACAGGGTCAGCAGCGTGCCGATGGTCAACCCGCCGAGCACCGTGGTGCCCAGCGGCTGGTACGCGTCCATACCGGTCTTGGGCGCGAACGCCAGCGGGATCATCACCACGCTGGTGGTACAGGCGGTCATCAGGATGGGGCGCAGCCGCTGCGGGCAGGCGGTGCGGATGGCCAGGTCGCGGGACACGCCCCGGTCGCGGTAGTGGACGATCATGTCGACCAGCAGGATGGCCGCGGTGATGTCCATGCCGGTGACGATGATCACGGCCATGATCGACACGCTGCTGAAGGCCTGGTGCGCCAGCCACAGGGCGAGGAAGATGCCGGACAGCTCCAGCGGCAGGGAGAAGACCATCTGCAACGGCTGGATGAAGCCCCGGAACTGCGCCACCAGGATCAGGAAGATGAACAGGATCGACAACTGCAAGCCGATCAGCAGCCGGCGGAAGCTGTCCATCATCTGGGTCATGTCGCCACGGGCCTCCATGCCGTAGCCGGGCGGGAAGTTGAGCTGGGCCATGGCGCCCATCATCAGGTCCATGGTCACGTCCATGGACGGTTTGTGCCCGATCCGGTAATAGGCGTTGACGCTCACCACCCGGCGCAGTCCGTCGTGTTCGATCAGCGTCGGGGCCGCCCGGCGGACCACCCGGGCCACGGTCTTGAGCGGCACCTGCTCGCCTCCGGGCGTGGCCAGATATAGGTTTTCGAGGTCGCCCACGTCGGCCCGGTCCGACTCCTCGAGCCGGATCAGGATGGTGCCCTGCCGGACGTTTGGCAGCCGCAGGAACTCGCTGCTCAAACCGCCGCGCAGGGCGTAGTAAGCCTGATCGGCGATGGCCGCCGGGGTCAGCCCGACCTCCGCCGCGCGCGCCTGATCGACCTCGATCTGCCAGGTCGGCTTGGTCATCTCCCAGCTCGAGGCGATCTGGAACACATCGGGCATCGACCGGCCCAGCTCGACCGTCTCCCGGCCCAGGTCGGACAGCGTCTGGAGATCCGTGCCGTAGATCAGCACCGACACCGGCGCCAGGGCGGTGGCCATGACGTCGCTGCCCATCTCCTTGATCTGGAACCGGCGAATGCCGGGGATGGTGGCCATCGCCCGGGCCTGAACCTGGTCGATGACGTCCCAGATGGTCCGTTCCCGCTCGTCCTTGTCGCTCAGCGTGAGCATCATCATCGCGCCGTTGACTTGCGGCATGGAGTAGCCGGTGTAGAACGGCGTGAAGCTCTCGAACATGGTCTCGGCGCCGATCTCGACGCTGGCGCTCTCAATCTCCGGGTACTCAAGCATCAACTCCTCGACCCGGCGAACCGCCTGCTCGGTCTGCTCGAACGAGGCGTCGGGCTCCATCTCCAGCGCCCCGACCGCCTGCGCGACATCGGCCAGGGGCATCATCTCCGAGCCGATGAAGTTGTAGAAGATGAAGCCCACGATGACCGTGGCGAAGATCCGCGCCAGGTTGGTGAAGCGGTGGCGCAGCATCCAGTCGATGGTCCGCGCGTAGCCCGCCTCGGTGCGGTCGAGCAGCCGCTGGAACGGCGCCAGCAGCAGGTTATGAAGGAGCCGGTAGGGCGGGAAGCGCAGGTCGCTGGCCCGCTCGGCCTCCGGCCGCAGGAACCACACGCAGAGGATCGGCGTGAGCGTGAACGAGACCATCATCGAGGCCAGCAAGGCGTACAGGTGGGGCACCACCAGTTCCACGAACATCAACTGGGTGATGCCGCCGCTGAACAGCAGTGGCGCCAGACCCATGGCAATGGTGAAGGTGGCCGTCATTACGGCCAAGCGCACCTCGCCGATCCCTTCGATGGTGGCGCTCTTGATGTCCCGGCCGAGCCGCAACTGCCGCTCGACGGCGTGGATGTCGACGATGGTGTCGTCGACCACCCGCCCGATGGCCAGCAGCAGGCCGACCAGCGTGCCGCTGTTGAGCGACATGCCGTGGGGGATGATGCCCAGCACGGCGATCAGCAACGACATCGGGATGACGATGGTGGCGATCAGCGTCGCGCGCCACTCGCCCAGGAAGAGCAGCATCACCAGCGCGGTCATGGCCAGGCCGATGGTCAGCTCGTCGAGCAGGTTGTGGAACAGGATGGTGACGAAGTGCGCGTTGTTGTAGGCGAGGTCGAACTTGAGGCCGGGGAACTCGGCTTCGAGCCGCTTGACCTCGGCCATCACCCGCGGCACGACCTGGGCCGAAGAAGCTTCCGGGTTCTGAATGACCTGGATCTCGATCGCCGGATGGATCCCGCCCGGCGTGCCCGGCTCGTGCTTCAAGTGGTGGTAGGCGCTGCGGCGCTCCCAGTGGCCCTCGACCACCCGCGCCACGTCGCGGATGTAGATCACCTGAGGGTGGTCCTCGAACCGGCTGCCCGGCCCGGAGGCCACCATCGGCGCCGGCGCGGCCGGCGCGGGCGCGCCGCCACCGCCCATCCCGCCGGACATCCCGCCCGACATGCCGCCGGACGGGGCCGCCTCGCGCGGACTGCCGGTCGCCGAGGCGGCTGAGACTGCCCGAATCGGGTAGTCGAGGATATCCTGCGCGCTCAGCGCCCGGGTGTCGAGGCGGACGATGTCCTCGGTTCCGCCGGCGGTGATGGTCCCGGCCGGGCGGTTGACGTTGTAGCTGTCCAGCGTGTTGCGCAGGTCGAGGATGGACAGCCCGTAGGCCGCCAGCTTGTCACGGTCGGCGATCACCTGGTACTGCCGCCGGTAGCCGCCGAAGGTGACGATGCTGTACACGTCCTCGAGCGCCTTGAGCCGGTTGGTCACCGTGTTGGCGGCCAGGTCGCGCAACTCGACCGGATCCCAGCCCTGGCCGGTCATGGCCAGCGACACCACCGGCAGGTTGAGCGGGTCGATGGCCAGCACCCAGGATGGCTTCAGGTTGGCGCCCGTGGCCGGCAGAAAAGACTGGGTGATGTTCATCAACGACTGAACATCGAACAGCGCCTTCTGCATGTCGGTGCCGTAGTAGAACTCGAGGGTGACGATGGAGAAGCCGTCCTGGGAGGTCGAGCGGATGAAGCGCAGGTTGCGGACGTTGACCACCTGTTCCTCGATCGGCTTCGAGACGGTCAGCTCCATCTCCTCGGCCGAGAGGCCCGGCATCATCGTCACCACGCCGATCAGCGGCGACTCGACATACGGCATCATCCGCCGCGGCATCACGCCGCTGAGGGCGATGTAGCCCAGGACGAGCACCGCGGTGTAGAACGCGATCACCACGTAGGGATGCTCAATCGCCCATTTGTGGATCAGAAAGGTCACGCCGATGCGGTGCCCGGGGGCCGGCTGGCGAGCGGTGTGCGGCTGGTCTGACATGAGGGCTGTGACTCCGTCCGGCGCCGCTCAACGGGCCTTGGGTTCCAGCTCCATGCCGCACTTCGGGCACGAGCCGGGCTGATCGCTGACCACTTCCGGGTGCATCGGGCAGGTGTACTTCTGGGCCGTCTTGGCCGCCGGCCCGGACTTGGGTGGCGCGCCTCCCGCGGACCCGGCGCCCGTCCGCGGTGTGGCTTGAGGCGGGCCGGGCGCGGGAGTGGGCGGCGGTGCGCCGGGCGGTACCGCGACGCCGGCTGCCGGGCCGCGTGGTGTCCGGTCGCGACCGGACCCGCCCACCGCCGCGGCGGCCGGGGCCGACTCGCCGGTGGTGACGATCCTCACCCGGTCCCCGTCACGCAGGTTGGCGAAGCCCGAGACGATCACCTGGTCGCCCGGCTTCAGGCCGTCGAGCACCTCCACCCGGTCGCCGTTGTGCCGGCCCACCGTGATGGGCACCCGGGTGGCCACGCCCTCCTCCGCCTCGCCGCTGGTCGCCTGGCGCGGGACCAGATCCATCTTGCACTTGGGGCAGATGCCCGGCTGGTCGCTGACCACCTCGGGGTGCATCGTGCAGTAGTACTCGGTCTGCTCCCCGCCGGCCGGCGGCTTCGTGTGGCCCTCATGCTCCGCCGCGCCGCCGCCGGACGCCACCTGTCGCGGGACCAGGTCCATCTTGCACTTGGGGCAGATGCCGGGCTGGTCGCTGACCACTTCCGGATGCATGGTGCAGTAGTACTCGGTCTTGGTCGCGCCGCCGGTGGCTTCGCCGCGGACCAGCCACACCGCCGGCCGGTTCTCGCCGATCACCGAGCCACCCTCGCGGGTGATCTGGACCACCGCCCGGGTCGGCACGCTGAGCACCGCCCGGCCGACGTCGCCGGTGCCGATGCGCAGGGTGATGAAGTCGCCCGGCAGGTAGAACCCGTCCGCGTTGTCGATCAACGCCTCGACGACTTGCGTCCGGCTGGCCGGGTTGCTGGCGGGAAAGACGGCGCTGACCAGGGTCGTATCATGCCGGTCGGCGGCCTTGCGCGGGGTGACCTCGACCGGGGCGCCGGGCCGGATGGTCTCGGCATCGGCCTGGGCCACGTTGGTCTGCAGGCGGACCTGGTCGATCTGGGCGATGCGCAGCAGCAACATGCCGGGCTGGACCAGGGTCGCCGGCGAGGTGACCCGTTCGATGACCACGCCGTCAACCGTGGCGCGGATTTCGGTATACCCGGCGATGGTGCCGGCGGTGAACGCCGCGGCGCTGGCCTGACCGGCGCGGTTGGCCATCTCGCCGGCCCGCTGGTTGGCCGCCGAGGTCATCGCCGTGCGCTCGCGGATCATCCCCGCCGCCCGTTCCCGCTCGGCGCGCATCTCGGCGATCCCGGCCTCGGCCTTGGCCACCTCTTGCCGCGCCTGAGTGACCGCCTCCTCGGCCGCCTTGACGTCGGCCGACATGGTTTCCACCTCGGCCCGGCGCATGGCCACCATGCTGGCCGCCTCTTCCTCCTCGGCGGCGCGGCGGCGCACCCCGGCCTCGCGCTGCGCGACCATCGCGCCGCTGCCGGTCAAACCGCTTTGAGACTGGGTCACTCGGGCCTGCGCGGCGCGAACCATGGCCTCGGCCTTGGCCCGCCGCTCGCGCGCGGCGGCCACCTCGGCGGTCGACTGCCGGGCCATCGCCTCTTCCGAGCGGATCTTGCCCTGAGTGCTGGTGACCATCGCCTGCGCTCGCTCGAGCCGAGCCTGGGCCTGGTCGCGCATCGACTTCTGTTCGTCGTACTCCTGCTGCGAGACCGCGCCCTCCTTGAGCAGCGCCGCCATCCGGTCGAACTGCTGCTGAGCGTAGGTCAGGTCGGCCTGCATCTGGGCGACGTCGGCCTGCGCCTGGGGCAGCTCGGCGCGCATCGCCGCGGCGTTGGCCTCGGCCCGCTCCTGCCCGGCCTGGGCGGCCTCGATCATCTTCTCCGCCTCGGCCACCTCGCGGCGGGCCGCGTTCAGCTCCTCGGTCGCCTCGGTGATCATCGAGCCGGCTGAGGTCTGCTCGGCCTCCGCGGCGTGGACCATGGCCCGACTCTCCTCGGACATCGCCACCGCCGTGCGCTGGCTGGCCTGCCCCGCCTCGACGCTGCGCTCGGCCTGCCGCACCCGCGCCTGCGCCGCGGCCAGCTCCTGCTGACTGCGCCGGACCATCGCCTCGGCCGAGGCCCGCTCGGCGGTCATCTGCTTGATCCGCTGCTCCGCCATGGTGTACTCGGACCGCGCCTGGTCGACCCCGGCGGCCGCGCTCCGGGCCTCCTGCCGGGCCGCCCCGGCCGCGTCCTGGGCCGCCAGGTGCGCCAGCACCGCCTCACTCCGCCGGCTGCCCAGCTCGCTGGTGTCCAGCCTGACCACGACCTGCCCGCGGCGGACGTGGTCGCCGGGGTAGACCGGCATGTCGACGATCATCCCGGTCACGCGCGGGTAGACGTCCTGCTGGGCGAAAGGCACCACCGACCCGGTGTAGCTCACCCCGCCGCGGAAGGTCTCCAGCCGGGCTGTTTCCACCACCACCGGCACCAGGCCGACCGGCGGCTTCATCGCCGTCATATCCATCGCCTGGGACTCGACCACGGTCATCTGACCCGGCCGCTTGTAGGTCTGCACCACCGCCCGGGCGAAGAACACGGCGGCGATCAGCAGCAGCGTGCCGGCCACCGCCGCCCGGCGCTCACGGGGCAGCCACCGCGCGGGCAGCAGCGCCACCAGCAGCGGCGCGCCAATCATTACCAGCAGCCACAGCCAGACCGCCCGCCGCCCGCCGGCCGAAACCTGCCGCACAGGGTTCCCGGTGGTGATCCGGAACGTTTCGCTGCCCTGCCGGCCGCCCTGCTCGACCCGCACCGTCAACGCCCAGCCGCCCGCCATGCTCAGGTTGACCGAAGCCTGGTACACCCCCGCCTCTCCGGCGGTCGTGGGGAACTCGGTCGAGCCCATGTTCATGTCGGTCATGGCGGCCGTGACGCCGACCGTCGCCCCGGACACCGGCTGGACGCCGTCTTGGACGGTGACCTTGACGGTATTCGCCCCGACCACGGGCGGGTCGGGACTGACCTCGACCTGCACCCCGAACGGCCCGGCCTTGCCGACCAGCACGCCGGCGCCCGCCGGACACGCCAATCCAGCCAGCAACAACACGGCCGGCCACGACCGGCCTATCGGCAAACTCATCATCGCAGCCTCTCACCTACCCAGTCTGCGGCAGGGTCACGGGACCCGACAGACCCCAACGACCCAGTCGTACCGCCGAGGTTCCGACGAATCCGAAACGAGCGAAACGAGGGACGCCACCCTATTTCTTGCCCGCGACCGCTCCGAGGGGGTAGCGCCGTCCGGTGGCGCCGGCTATACTCCGAGCCATGCCCAGGATTCCACGAGTGGTGGTGGCCGGCGAGCCGCACCACGTCACGCAACGCGGCAACCGGCGCGAGGATGTGTTCCTCAACGACGAGGACCGCCAGCGGTACCTGGACCTGCTCGGCAAGTACGCGGTCAAGCACGAGTTGGCCGTCATCGCCTGGTGTTTGATGAACAACCACATCCACCTGGTGGTGGTGCCGGCCCGCGAGGAGTCGTTGGCGGGTTGCCTGGGTCCGGTGCATCTCCGGTACGCGCAGCACGTCAACAGGTCGCACCGCTGGCAGGGCCGGGTGTGGCAGGGGCGCTACTACTCCTGCGTGCTGGACGGGCCACACCTGGCCGCGGCGGTGCGGTACGTGGAGCGGAATCCGGTCCGGGCGGGGCTGGTGGCGCGGGCGGAGGACTGGCGGTGGAGCAGCGCGGCGGGCCACTGCGGCCTGGCGCCGGACGCCTTGGTCACGTCCGAGCCGAACCTGGCCGCGGTGGCGGCGGAGCACGGAGGGTGGTCCGCGTGGCTGTCGACCGGCGACGAGCCGGCGGAGTTGTCGCGGGTGCGCGAGGCGACGCGGACGGGCCGGCCGCTGGGCGAGCCCGGATTCGTGGCGGGCCTGGAGGAACGGCTCGGCCGGCGCTTGACGGCGGCGCCGGTCGGCCGACCGCGGAAGACCAAGAAATAGGGTGGCGTCCCTAGTTTCGAGGGAGAAGTGCGATGTCCATGATCAGACTCGGCGTGATCGGCTGCGGCGGGATGTCCAAGGTGCATTGCGGCACCGCTTTGGGCAGGTCGGCGACGACTTCGCCGGAGCTGCGGCCGTACGCTGAGAAGGTGCAGATCAGGGGTCTGGCCGACGTGGACCCGGCGCGGGCCGAGGCGCATCGGCTGGCTTATGAGGGGGAGTACGCCACCACCGATCCCGAGCGGATCTTCAACGATCCGGACATCGATGCAGTGCTGATCACCACCTGGCACGACACCCACGCGCCGCTCAGTTTGCGGGCCATGGAGTGCGGCAAGCACGTGTTGATCGAGAAGCCGATGGCCATGACCGAGCCGGAGTGTGACGCCATCCTCGAGGCCGAGGCGCGGAGCGGCGTGAAGTATATGGTCGCCTTCCGCTGCCGCTTCGCCCGTGGCGCGCGGGACGTGAAGCGGGAGATCCCGCGGCCGGACAACATCATCGCCCACGCCCGGACCGCCGGCATCTGGCGGGAGGGCATCTGGGCCCAGGATCCCCTCAAGGGTGGGGGACAGATCCTCTCGCAGGGCTGTCACGTGGTGGACATGATGTTCTACCTGGCCGGGGCCGAGCCGGAGTCGGTCTACGCCACCGGCGGCGTCTTCCACCACCAGCGGCCCGAGGTGATCGACACCATCAACGCCGCGGTCCGCTACCGCAACGGCAGCGTGGGCAGTTTCCTCGGCGGCGACGGCGGCACCGGCGGGCTGATGGCCGACTACGCGCTGCCCTGCAAGTGCCCGTTCTGGGTGATGGCGGTGGCGGGCGGCCGCAGCGGCCTGGCCATCGACCACGGGCACAACGCGCGCTTCGAGTCCATCGTGCCGGAGACGGAGTGGAAGCCTCCCTACGCCAAGTGCGACTACTCGGAGGAGCTCGGACAGGAAGCGGCCAGCGGGCTGTCGGACATCCTGCCGACCCTGGCCCGCTCCATCCTCGACGACACGCCCCTGCCCGCCACCGCCGCGGACGGCGCGCGGACGACGCGGTTCATCCTCAAGTGCTTCGAGTCGGCGCGGACCGGCAAGGTGATCCGGTTCGGACAGTGAGCGGCGGAGCGGGCACGCCGGCTGGACCGACTGGGCGGACGGGCGCTCTGGCGCTATGTCGGTTGACACGCCCCGTGCCCCAAGCTAGGCTGGGCAGACGGCGGATAGCGCACGACCACGGCCGCGGGTGGTCGCGAGCTGCGTTTCTTTGGCCTCTGCGGGAATGCCATGCCGACCATCGCGATGTTCTGCGGGATCATCATCCGAATGTACTACGCTCCCGGCGAGCACCCGCCGCCCCACTTCCATGCCTACTACGCGGAGTACAAAGCCAGGATCGATATCCGAACCTGTGAGCTCTTGGACGGCGATCTGCCGAGGAGGCAGGCCAAGCTGGTGCTCGCCTGGGCGGAGTTGCACCAAGATGAGCTATTGGCCGACTGGCAGTTGGTGATGAACGGCGAAGAGCCCTTCAAGATCCAGCCCCTGCAGTGAGACGGGAGGGCAAGGCGATGTACCGGTCCGTCAAGGACGTGCAAGCGGGGGACGATTACACCCTCACCGTCGTGTTCGACAACGGCGAGTCGGGCACGTTGGACATGAAGCCGGCCCTTGACTTCGGGGTTTTCAGGCGCTTGAAGGACCCCGACGAGTTCCGGCGGGTGCGCGTCGGGTTCGATACCGTTGAGTGGGCGTGCGGCGTGGACCTCGACCCCGAATACGTGTACCAGAAGTGCCGGCGGTAGAGGAGTGACCAGCGGCCACCGCGAACCGGCGGCCGCACCATGAATCGCTTCCTCCTGACCATCGGCATCCTGCTCGCCGCCCTCTCCGCCTCCGCTCAGTCGCTCGTCGTTCGGTTGCCCTTCGACGGCGCCATCGACTCCGACCCCGCCGGTGTCATGAGCGGGCGGGTGTTCGGCGAGCCGGGATACGTCGAGGGGGTCGCCGGACAGGCCATCGTCGTCGGGGGCAAGGCGCGGGTGACCTATCCGGTTGGGTCGTGTTTCAGGCCGGCCGGCGGCACCGTCGCGGCCTGGGTCTCGCCGGTGGACTGGACGCCGAAGGTGCCGCGCTTCCAGTTCCTGTTCGGGATCCTCAACAACGATCAGGCCGAGCACCGGGATCTGTTGGTCGACAAGCCGCACTCGGAGACCACGCTGCGGTTCCTGATGCGCGGCGGAGGCAAGGTCGGGCAGGTCTTCCGGCCGATCCTGTCGTGGCGGGCCGGGAGCTGGCATCACGTCGCGGTGAGCTGGGGCGAGAGCGCGATGCGGCTGTACGTCGATGGTCGGCCGGCGGGACAGGCCGACGCGCCGCCGCTGCCCGCGGACGGCTGGGGCACGCTGGTGGTCGGACCGGTCTATCCGAGCTGGGCCTACGTCGGCGAGGACCGCACCGCCGTCGATGAGCTGGCGCTGTACGACCGGGCGCTGTCGGCCGGTGAGATCGCCGGCCTGGTCCGCCGACAGCGGGCGGCCAGCCCGTTGCTGAAGCGGCTCGAGGAGCGCGCCATGCCCGACGGACCGCCGGCGGTCAACCTGGCCGCCGACCGCGCCTGCGCGGTGCTGACCTCGTCCTTCGCCAACTACCGCGAGGCTTACTCGGACAACTTGATCGACGGCGACCCCGACACGCCCTGGCGGAGCTTCGACGGCGAGCTGCCGCAGTGGCTCGAGCTGCGCTGGAGCACCCCGGTCCGGCTCCGTGGCGTGACGCTCTTGGAGGCGCCTCCGAGCAGGCTGACCGGCGGGCGGGTCGAGGTCTGGGAGCCGCGGGGCCGGTGGCGCGAGGTGGCCCGCTTCCAGGCCGCCGATCCAGCCACCGGACGGGTCACGGCGCGCTTCGACGAGGTCGCCGCCGACCGCCTGCGGGTGGTCGTCACCGGCAACGACGGTCCGGTCCTGCACCTCGCGGAGGTCCAGGCCCATGGGCCGGAGCAGGTCGATCTGGACGCGCTGCGGCCGTACTGGAAGGGCTGGCACATCTGGCACGACGAGCCGGACCGAGTGGCCAAGATGCCGCCCCGGTACTTCCGCCGGAGCTTCGAGCTGGCGCCCGGCGAGCAGCTCAACGGCGCCGCGGTGCAGCTCTACACCAACGACCTGTACGAGATCAGGGTCAACGGCGCGAAGGTCGCCGCCGGTCAGCGCTCGACCGGGCCGGTCAACCTGGCCGACAAGCTGCGGCCGGGCGAGAACGTGCTGGCGGTGATTTGCACCCCGACCAGCCAGCCCGGCTGGCCGAACCTGGCCCTGACCGCCGAGGCGACCATCGACACCGACCGGGGCCCGCGGTATCTGACCACCGACGACACCTGGCGCAGCAGCGACCGAGCCGAGGACGGCTGGGACCAGCCCGGCTTCGACGCCTCGCGCTGGCGGCCGCCATATCTGGTGGCGCGGGTCGGTCAGGGCGTCTGGGGCCGGATCGGCTACACCGACGCCGCCGGGCGCGTCGACGTCCAGCTCACCGCCGCGGAGCTGCCCGCCGCCGCGGTCCGGCCCGGCGACAGCGTCACCGTGCGGCTCAAACTGCGGCCCCGCCGCGCCTTGGCCGACGACTACGCGATCACCTGGGAGCTGGGCCAGGAGCCGGTGCTTGGCGGCAACGGCGACTACACCGTCTGCCGCGGCGAGGTGCCGCTGCCCGCCGCCGCGGCGAGCTGGCCGACCGACGCCGACACCGAGGTGGCGTGGAAGCTGGTGCTGCCGGCCTGGACCCCGCATGGCCCGGTGCCGTTGCGGCTGGAGGGGCTCAACCGCCGGCAGGGACGCGGGTTGCGGTTCGTCGGGCCGGCCGGCCGGCCGCTGAGCGACGTGGGGAGTCTGACGGTCGACCGCTACGGCGCGGCGCCGGCCGGCGGTGAGCGCGCCCGGATGGTGCCGCGGGATGACGGCGCGCCGCTGCTGGAGATCGGTGGCCGGCCGACGGTGCCGCTGATCTGGGCCTACCACAACCCGACCTATGAGAAGCTGCACCTCTCGGCGGCCACCGGGCTGCACCTCTACCAGGCTCGCGGCTACCCGCTCCGCCCCGAGCCCGCGGCGCCGGAGCGGCTGTGCCGGCTGCTCGACCAGCACATCCAGGCGATTCTGAACATCGATCCCGCCGCCCGGGTGATCGCCTTTCTCGACCTGCGGCCGTCCACCGCCTGGCTGAAGGAGCATCCCGAGGCCGCGCTGATCGCCGCCGACGGCCGGCCGGGTCCCCAGTCGTACTTCGCCCGGGAGCACCTCGACCTGGTCACCGCCCACCTGCGCCAGGTCCTGCGGCACGTCGAGGCGCAGCCGTACGCCGGGCGGGTGATCGGCTGGCACCTGATCACCTGCGGCACGCCGGACTCGGCGCTGGGCGGGGTCGAGGGCAACCAGTTCGAGCCGGACCGGGCGAAGATCTCCCTGGGCGACCACAACCCGCAGGCCCTGGCCGCCTTCCGGGACTGGCTGACGGACCGGTACCATGGCGACCAGGCCGCGCTGCGGGCCGCCTGGCGCGACGACCGGGTGACCTTCGCCACCGCCGCCGTGACCAACGAGCAACTGACCGCAGAAGGCGCCGGCGGCGGCGTGTTCCGCGACCCGTCCTCGGGCGCGGCGCCGTTCGACTACTTCGCCTTCCTGTCCGGCGGCATCGCCCGGTTCTACCAGAAGCTGGCGGCGGTGGTGAAGTCGGAGACCGGCAAGTTGGTCGGCTGCTACTACGGCTACGACACGGTCCACCTCTATGGCTACAACTCGCCCGGCGGCGTGCTGCAGAACAACAACTTCGACGAGACGGCGATGTACGGCACCGACCGGTTCGACTACCTGGCGATGGTTCCGTCCTACCAGCACCGCCTGGCCGGCTCCGGCTTCGAGCCGCAGCACGCGGTGGCCGGGCAGGATCTGCATGGCAAGCAGTACCTGGCCGAGCTGGACACGCGCACGGTGACCGCCGAGGTGACGCAGTGGGGCCGGCAGCGGAGTGTCCGCGAAAGCGTCGAGGTGGCCAAACGGGATCTCGCCACGCTGCTCATGGACGGTCATGCCGGGTGGTTCGCCGACTGGAGCACCAGCGGGCTGCGGGCGGTCGGGTACTACATCGACCCGGACCTGTTGTCGGCCATCCGCCGAGCCGGCGAGATCTACGCCGAGGAGCTGACCCAACCCCGCCGGAGCGCCGCGCGAGTCGCGGTGGTGGTCAGCGGCAAGGCCTGGTACTACCACGACCTCTACCGCGCGCCGCCGCTCTACTACAACCTGGTCCGGCGGCTGCTGTTCGACCGCCTGCCCCACCTCGGAGCGCCGGTGGACACCATCCGGCTGAAGGACCTGGCCGACCCGCGCGTGGCCGAGCGGTACCGGGTGCTGGTAATGCTCAACCCGTTCGCCCTCGACTCGGCCGACCGCCGGGCCATCGACGCGCTGAAGGGCGACGGCCGGACCATCGTCTGGTTCTACGCGCCGGGCTACGTGGACCCCGAGCACGGGTTGTCGGTCGACGGTGTGAGCCGCGCCACCGGGCTGAAGGTGGCGCTCCGACCGGGCCGCGAGCGGCCTCGCTACCGGCCGGTGGCGGGCCACCCGCTGACCGCCGGAGCGCCCGAGGAAGTGGCTTGCGAGCCGTACGGCTACGCTGCCTCGAACGCGTTGCACCCACCCGAGATCGCGCCGCTGTTCGCCATCGACGATTCGGCGGCCGAGGCCCTGGGCCGCTATGCCGACGGACAGGTGGCGGTGGCGGTGCGCGATCTGGGCACCTGGCGGTCGGTCTACTCGGCGGTGCCGTTCATGGACGCGACCACGCTCAGGCATCTGGTCGAGACCGCGGGGGTCCATTGCTACACCGCCCCGGGGCCGGTGGTCAGGGCGACGGGACGGCTGGTCATGGTCCACGTCGGCTTCGGCGGCGAACCCACCCTGACGGTCAACCTGCCGGGCCGGTTCAAGGTCACCGAGCGGCTCACCGGCCAGGTGCTGGCCACCGACGCCGACCGGGTCGAGCTGCCGACGCCGACCTGTCGGACGTTCCTGCTGGAGTTGTCGCCGCCCGAGCGGTGAGTCATTGGAGTTGGCACAGATGGCCGAGCGCGAGCCGTTGACGTTCGACTTCCCGCTGCCCCGTACCCATTGCGGCGTGGCGTTGGGCAATGGGCTGTGCGGGGCTTTGGTGTGGGGCAAGGAGACCATCAATGTCACCGTCAACCGCGCCGACTGGTGGGACCACCGCGGCGGCGAGCGGCTGGCCGAGGGCAACGACTACGGGCGGCTGGTGGCGGCCTATGATCCGGACGACGGCGCGCCGCTGCAAGCGGCGTTCCGCCGCGATCGGCGACCGGCCGGCTCGTGGCGCTCGTCACGGCTGCCGGTGGGCCGGTTCGAGCTGGTGCTGAAGGCCGATCTGCGGCCGGCCCGGGCGGTGCTGGAGCCGTGGACCGGGCACCTCTGGGTGGAGCTGTCCGGCGGCGGGCTGCTGCGGCTGGCGATGCACCCGGCCGCCTGCCTGGTGGTCATCGACGATCCGCACGGCACGGTCGAGCGGATCGTGCCCCGGCCGGCCTGGGAGTGGGTGGCCGAGCAGTTCACGCCGTACGGATTCAGCGCGCCAGGGCTCATCGAGGAGGACGGCCTGACCGGTTGGGTCCAAGCTTGTCCGGCCGACCCGCACCTGGCCGCACTGGCCGCGCGGTGCGCCGGCGGTCAGGCGCTGGCCCTGGCCCTGGGCGCCGGCTCGGACCAGGCGGCGAGCGGCGCGGGCAAGCTGCTGCAATCCTGCCGCGCCGGGGTGGACGAGGTGCTGGCCGCCTCCGCGAAGTGGTGGGGCGCTTACTGGGACCGCTGCCCTCAGCTCGACCTGCCGGACGAGTTCTTCGACCGCTTCCACCGCTACGCCCTCTACAAGCTCGGCGCGGCGACCAATCCCGACGGCCGATTGCCGGCCGGACTGCAGGGGCCGTGGGTCGAGGAGTACCAGCCCACCCCCTGGTCGGGCGACTACCACTTCAACGTCAACATCCAGCAGATCTACACGCTGGCCTTCTCGGCCGGCCAGTTTGAGCACCTCCTGCCGCTGTTCGACCTGCTCGACTCGTTCGCCGACGAGATGCGCCACAACGCGCGGGTGCTGCACGGCATCGACGACGGTTATGTCCTGGCCCACGCCGTCGACGACCGCGGCCGGGCCTGCGGCGGGATCTCGTCTGGCAGCATCTTGGACCAGGCGGTGATCGGCTGGGCGGCGCACCTCTATTGGCTGTACTACGAGTACACCGGTGATCGGCGGTTCCTCGCCGAGCGCGCCTGGCCGATGATGCGCGGCGTGATGCGCGCCTACGAGGCGATGCTGCAAGAGTACGACGGCCGGCTATCGCTGCCGGTGAGCATCTCGGCCGAGTACGCCCAGCCGCTGCCCGGCGGTCGGCGGCAGAACGCCGGACGGGATCCCTCCTACCAGCTCGCCTGTGTCCACAAGCTGGCCCGGTCGCTGCTGACCGCGGCGCGGCTCCTGGGTCGCCAGCCGGACCCGAGCTGGACCGCCATCGTCGACCGGCTGCCGCGCTACACGGTGGTCCGCGCCGACGACGGCGAGGAGCGGATCGGCATCTGGGAGGGGCAGGACCTGGACATCTGCCACCGCCACCACTCGCACCTGGGCTGCGTCTACCCGTTCGACTCACTGGGCGAGCTGAGCGACGACGACCGGCGCATCCTGGACAACTCGCTCGACCACTGGATCTGGCGGGGGATGGGCCAGTGGAGCGAGTGGTGCATGCCCTGGGCGGCCATCCTCCAGGCGCGCTGCGGGCTGACCGAGTCGCCCTTGGTGATCCTCAAGCTGTGGCGCGAGGTGTTCGTCAACGAGGGTCTGACGGTGGTCTATCTGCCTCGCTTCCGCGGCCTGACCGCGCACCGTCGCGCGGATCTGGTCAAACCCCGCGAGACGAACGAGATCATGCAGTTGGACGGGTGCATGGCCGGCGCCACGGCGCTGCACGAGATGCTGCTGCACACCCACGGCGGGGTGACCAGGACCTTCCCGGCGGTCTCGTCGACCTGGCCGGAGGTGTCCTTCACCAATCTCCGCGCGCCCGGCGGCCTGTCGGTCAGCGGCCGGCTGGACGGCGACGGCTGGCGGGTCCAGGTGACCGCGTTACGCGACGTCTGCCTGGCCCTCACCGACACTCGGCCGCCGTCCTGGCGCATCACCGACCAGGGGCCGGGCGTCACCCGCCTGGCGGCGGGCGAGACGCTGTCCTGGGACGGTTAGCGGCTATTCGGCGGCGTCTTCGGCCTTGGCCGCCTTCTTGGCCTCGCGCGCCTGCTTGGCCCGCACGGCGGCGGCGGCCTGGACGGCTTCCTTCTTGCGCAGCTTGAGCGTCTTCTCGCGCCGGCGGCGCTGACGACCCAACTCACGCTTGCGTTCGCTTTGACCCACAGTCCTCTCCTCGCGCCGGGCCTTCACTGCTCCGGCGCTATGTCCTCGCGCAACGCCTTCTGGAGGCGTGCGATGCGTTCCATGACCAGGGCTCCGACCTTGGCCATCAACCGTTTGTCGCGCTTGGCCTCCGCCGCCAGCCAGGCCGGCTGGAACGGCTGCCCGAAGGCCAGACCGATCCGCGCCGATCGCCATCGTCCGCTGCGCGGCATGACTTCCCAGGTGCCCACCAGGGCGATGGGCACGATCGGCACGCCGGCCTTGACCGCGATGCTGATGGCGCCCGGCTGCGCCTGGCCCAGCCGCCCGTCGGCCGAGCGCGTGCCCTCGGGAAAGACGCAAAACAGACCGCCACCGTCCAGCGTCGCGGCGGCCGAGCGGAAGGCGCCCACGTCCGGCTTGCCGCGCTTCACCGGAATCGTGTTCAGCCGCGGGTAGAGCCAGCCGCCGAAACCCTCGAACAGCTCGTCCTTGGCCACGAATCGGATCGGCCGGGAGACCACGCCGGCGATCAGCAACGGGTCCAGGTAGCTGACGTGATTGGCCATCAAGACCGCCGCGCCGCTCGCCGGAACGTTGCCCAGACCCCGGACTTGAAGGCCGCAGAACAGCTTGGCCAGGCCGGCGGTGCCCTTGGTCACCACATGGTAGGTCCACCCCGGCCAAGCCTGGTAGCGGGCCGACATGGCTCAGAACAACGTGTAGATGAACGCGCCGGCCGGAGTGCTCGAGGCGATCACCATCAACACGCCGAAGACCAGCAGGACCGCCAGCATCGGCACCATCCACCACAGCTTCCGGACCCAGAGGAACCGGAACAGCTCGGTGATGATCCCCGCCCGGTCGGCGACCTGCTCGCCCAGCCCGACCTTCCCGGCCAGGACGTCGTCGTCCTGCTCCTCGCCGAACTCGACCTGGGAAGGAGTCGGGACGCCTTCCGAGGTGGTCTTGGTCTCATCCGCCATACGCTTCTCCATCGCCATTGCCCAGGCCCTGGCGGCCGCGGTCGCCGACCTTTCCCCTCCTTGCAAGGAGGGGATCAAGGGGTGGTCGTACCCGGTCGCGTCACATCGTCGCGACCTCACCTCATCCTTATCCCGAGACCCTCTCGACGAGCCCACCACCCCTAACCCCTCCTTCCAAGGAGGGGAAAGCTGGAACTCTCCCTCGCCGTCAGCCCTGCGCCAGGGCCAGCACCCGGGCCACCACGTCCTCGATGCTCAATCCGTCGGTGTCGATCACCTCGGCCTCGTCCGCCGGCCGCAGCGGCGCGTTGGCCCGCGAGCTGTCCCGCGCGTCGCGGTCGGTGATGTTCGCCGCCACCTCGTCCGGCGACGCGGTCCCGGCCGGCAACTCCGCGTGCCGGCGCCGAGCGCGCTCGGCCACCGACGCGTCCAGGTAGACCTTCACCGGCGCCTCCGGCAGGACCACCGTCTGGATGTCCCGCCCCTCCATGACCACCGGCCCGGCCTCGGCGAAGGCCCGCTGTTGGTGCAGCAGCGCCTCGCGCACCGCCGGAATGGCGCTCACCGGCGAGACGATGTCGTGGACCGGCCGCGAGCGGATCTCGTCGGTTACTTCCTCGCCGTCGAGCCAGACCTGCTGCCGCCCGTCGCGCAATTCGCCGAAGCGGATCTCGCACGACTCGGCCAGCGCGCCGATGGCCTCGGGCTGATCCAGCGTCAGCCCGGCCCGCAGCGCCGCCAAAGCCACGCAGCGGTACATCGCGCCGGTATCGACGAAAGTGTAACCCAACCGCTCGGCCACCGCCTTGGCCACCGTGCTCTTGCCGGCCCCGGCCGGCCCGTCGATGGCGATCTGCGGGTGGCGTGGCGCGATCATTCTGCGGCGCCGTCCTTGGTCAGCAGGTAGTTGCCGATCACCAGCGCGTCCAGGCCGCTGTTCTGGAAGGTATTGTACGCGTTGGCCGGGGTGTTGACGATGGGCTCGCCGCGCAAGTTGAACGAGGTATTGAGAATCACCGGCACGCCGGTCAGGTCGCCGAAGGCGCGGATCAGATGATGGTAGCGCGGGTTCCACTCCTGGCGCACCGTCTGCAGCCGGCCCGAGCCGTCGGAATGGGTCACCGCGCGGATCACCGTCCGCTTGTCCTGCGCCACCGGCCGGACCATCAACATGAACCGCAGCGGGTAGATCCCGTCCGGGTCGGGACACTCGAAGTACGCCTGCGTCGCCTCCTCCAGGATGGCCGGGGCGAACGGCCGGAACGGCTCGCGGAACTTGATCTTCTCGTTGACGATGACCTTCATCGCCTCGGGCCGCGGGTCGGCCAGAATGCTCCGGTTGCCCAACGCCCGCGGGCCCCACTCGAACCGGCCCTGGTACCAGCCGATGACCTTCTGCCGGTCGAGCATCTTGGCCACCATCGGCAGCAGCGCGTCGTCGTCCACTGTCCGGTAGGCGATGGACTCCCGCTCGAAGAACCGCTCGGTATCGGCGTTGGTGTACTCGGCGCCCCAGTAGGCGTGGTCCATGACGAACTCGCGCTTGTGCCCGAGCAAGACATGGTAGGCGTACAGCGCCGCGCCGACCGCCCCGCCGCTGTCGCCGGCGGCCGGCTGGATGTAGACGTTGTCGAACCCCGCCTCGGTCAGCACCCGCCCGTTGGCCACGCTGTTCAGCGCCACCCCGCCGGCCATGACCAGGTTCTTCTCGCCGGTCCGCTCGCGCGCCGTGCGGGCCAGCCGCAGCACCGCCTCCTCGGTCACGTGCTGGATGCTGGCGGCCACGTCGGCGTAGTACTGGCAGCGCGCGGCGTAGGCCGGGTCGTAGTCGTCGGGCCGGGCCACCTGCTCGGTATAGAACTCCGACTCCCGCTCGCGCGGCTCGCCGAACAGCTCGACGAACTTCCGGCCGTAGGTCTGCGAGGCGCTGGTGTGGTAGGTGAAATAGCTCATGTCCAGCGCGAAGCTGCCGTCGTCGGCCAGATGGATGACCTGCTCGACCTTGTCGACGTACTTCGGCTGGCCGTACGGCGCCATCCCCATGACCTTGTACTCGCCGTTGTTGACGCGGAACCCGAGCCAGGCGGTGAAGGCGCTGTAGAGCAGGCCGAGGGAGTGCGGGAAACGGATGTCGTGGGTCAGCTTGAGATCATTGATTCCATCGCCGGTCCAGTCGGCGCGGCCGTGGCCGATGGCCGTGGTGGTCCACTCGCCGACCCCGTCCACCGACAGCACCGCGGCCGACTCGTAAGGTGAGCAGAACAGCGCCGAGGCAGCGTGGGAGACGTGGTGCTCGGCGAACAGGATCTTGTCGGCGGCCACCGGCAGGTGCTTGCGGATCTCCGACTTCATCCACAGCTTGTCGCCCAGCCAGACGATCATCGCCTCGCGGAACGGGTTGAGGCTGCGCGGCCAGGTCTGCAGCGCGGTCCGCAGGATGCGGTCGAACTTGGGCAGCGGCTTCTCGTAGAAGACCACCCAATCGACGTCCTGGAGGGTCAGCCCGGCGGCCCGGAGGACGAACTTGCAGGCCAGCAGCGGGAAGTCGGAGTCGTGCTTCTTGCGCGAGAACCGCTCCTCCTCGGCGGCGGCGACCAGCTTGCCATCCACCAGCAGCGCGGCGGCGGAGTCGTGGTAGAAGCAGGACAGGCCGAGGATGACCATCAGTACATCGTCCGGGCGTGGTCAAGCCGGTCCGGCTGATCGACCGGCCGACTATGCCAGGCCGGGCCGTGCTTGAGCCGCAACGGGTCGCCCATCCGGGCGGGGAGGGTGAACAGCGCGCCCAGCACGTAGTACAGCACCGGTGAGATGACGTTCCGGGAAATGAAGTGCCCGACCGCCATACTGGCGCGACTGAAGCCCTGCCAAAGCCGTTTCAACACGATGTCGTCGCCCTCTGTCAGCGGGGAATGGCGGCCCGCCAGGCCGCTTCTCGACCGGTTCAGGATAACGGACGACCCCCTCCCTGTCAACGCCGAAGCCGCTCTGCGAAAGGGCTGGCGGCACGGAGGACGACCGCGAGCCGCCAACTCTTCCTGGTATGGTTACGCAAGTCTAACGCGAACGGGCGATCCAGGAAACAGCCGCGACGCTTCCCGCCGCCAACCCGCCAACTCCGCCACATCGCGCCGCCAAGAGACGGGGGCGGCCAAACCTGTCGGCCCGTGGTTGATGCGACGTTCCGGCGGTGCTAGGCTGATCGCACGGGCGGCGAGGCACTCCACGCAGCCCCGGTGAGATGAGGCATGACGACCCGCTGGCTGGCCCTGGCTGGGATCGGTCTGTGGACCGCCTGCCGCGCGGGCGTCGCGGCCGAGGGGCCGGTGTTGCACTACCTCTTTGACACGATCGGGGCGGATGGCACCATCGCCAACCAGGCCGGGACCGGACTGGCAGGGAAGGTGAGCGGCGCGGCCCAGGCCCTGCGGTTGCCCGAGGAGGGAGCGGGCTCCGTGCTGTCGCTGGATGGCGCCACCGGCTGGGTGGCAGTGCCGGGCAGCGCCGGCCTGCACATCGGCGAGGCGGGCTTCACGGTTCTCGCCACCGTCCGCTTCGCCGAGATTGGCGGCACCGAAGGACGGCCCGACACTCATGACATGATCCTGTTCAAGAACCAGCAGTACCTTTTTGGGCGGTCGCATCAGCGGCTCTACTTCAATCTGCACAATGGCCAGGAATGGGCGGCCGGGGTTCTCGGCGGAGACATCCGCACCGGGGTCTGGACCCATGCGGCCGTCATCGTCGAGCGGATCAACGAGCCTCCGCAGGGCCGGGTGGGCTATCGCATCCGCCTGTTCCTCAACGGTGAACTGGTCGCCGGGCGCGAGGTGCTCAACTGCACCGGCGCCACCACCGACAACGATCTCGACATAGGCAAGGGCTGGGGCGGGCCGTGGTTCTTCAAGGGCGAGATGGCCCACCTGACCGTCCACCCTCGCGCTCTGACCGAGGGCGAACTCAACCAGTACCTGAAGCAGGAGAAGCTGGCCAAGGTTGTCTTCCGTCCCGACCCCGACCCCGACCCCCGCTACCTCCCGCAGGTCGCTGAGACCCGCCAGGCGGTGGCCGCCGCCACCGGCGCCCGCGCCCGTGGCCTGGAGCAACTGCTGGCCGCTGTCACCCAGGCCAGGCATCAGGTGGACAACGAGGCCCAGATGCTGCCCTGCTTGGCTACCGTGCAACGCCTGGCCCGGGCGCTGGAGGCCGATCCGGTGGCCGCCTTTCTCAAGGCCCATCCCGCCTTCCAGTTGCTCGACAATGGCCGGCTCGCGGTGACGTTCTTCTCGCCGCGGCCGGGCGCCACCGTGCTGTGCAGCCTGTTCGACCGGGCAGCGGGGCGGGAGGTGTTCGGGGAGCAGCGGGAGCTCTGGACCCTCGGCTATGAGCCGCCGGGGGGTGGAGATCAGCTCCGCCTCGACAGCGCCGCCTCTTCCTGGACCTCCACGGTCACCCTCAACCGCGCCGCGCGCAGCGCGGACCTGCGCTGGCGACACAGCCCCAGTGAGGGGCAACCTTTTGCCGGGGAGGTCCGCTCCGAGGTGCGGCTGACGGGCGCCCGCCTGACGATCAATCTGGCGGTGGACAACCGCAACCCGCGGGTGGCTCTGCGCGAGGTGCGCTTCCCCCTGCTGCGCCTGCGTCGCCTGGCGGACGGCGCCGACCACTTGCTGGTCCCCCGCATGTCGGGCGTGGTGCAGCCCAACCCCATCGGCACGCGTTTCCGCTATGACGGACCCTACCCCTCCGGTGCGGCCCACATGCAGTTCTTCGCCTACTACGACGACCGCCACGGCGTGTACGTGGCCTGCGAGGACGGCAAGGGCCGCAGCAAGACTCTACTGGCCGGCGCGGCAGATGATGATTGCGAGATGTTGGCCCGGTGGTTTGTCGGCTGCCCCGGGGAGGGTGGTAACAGCTTCCGCAGCAGCGGCTTGGCCGTCGTCGAACTCTACCAAGGCGACTGGTTTGAGGCCGCGAAGATCTACCAGCGCTTCGTCCGCACTGCCGACTGGTGGCCGGCCTCCCGCACCCGTGAGGACACGCCCCAGTGGTTGCGCGAAATGACGGTCTGGTTCCTCGGCAATGCCAACTCCCCGGCGGCTGTTGACGCCTTGCTCAAACAGCGCCGGTACCTCGGTCTGCCAATCGCGTTGCACTGGTACAACTGGAATACCGAGAAGTTCGACGATGACT
>JAANMV010000335.1_pt1 | contig 58614 bp, 51 predicted proteins | sample 7279661 | NCBI WGS metagenome assembly JAANMV01 (sample SAMN14094540, study PRJNA606508) | bioreactor metagenome | isolation source: A lab-scale SPAN reactor treating ammonium-rich wastewater day 121 | place: Ireland: Galway | collected 2017-05-16 | reverse complement strand
GCTGTTACTCCCGCCAATACTTGTTATACAATGACCATTTAAACTATCTGTAAATATAATATCTCTAATAGATGCGCCATTCAGATTCGGCAAAAACTGATGAGTTCGAAAAGTATAAGTCTTTTCATGGAGGTATGTTTATTTTTTTATTAAACTAATTCTTTTTTAAGGGTTATTCAAGGTAATAACAAAAAAGGCAGCTAATGCTGCCTTTTAATTTTTGTGTTAAAATTTTTTTTCAGTTCGGAAGTTTGTATCTCTTTTGCTTTACGCCGAAGAAATAGCTGAATCCGGCGCGGGCGCTGAAGTATGCAAACTGTTTCCAGCCTGCAAACTCTATAGGTTCGGTTGTTGTTGTTGCATCGTCATTTAAACCAACAAGCGATGAAGGAGGGTCAGTTGAGGCATCCTCTTCAGGTGTTTCAGATTTCTTAAGCAGAAGATTTGCATGGGTGAACTTTATGCTTAAATTAAAGCCGAAGTTTTTTTCCACCGCAAAATCCATACCAAGGAAAGCCTGGTAACCGATCCTGAAGCTGCTTTTAATATTTATATCAACCCTGTTGTTATCCGGATTTATCAGCTCAGATTTTCCGGTAATAACACTTACCAGCGGATTTGCGCCGACAAAATATTTCACCTTATGCGTAGGGGTAAAATTATACTCAATGCCAACACCGCCGTTGATAGAATTATATGAAACTTTTCCTTCATTGGTGTTCTTTGCAAAAAGGTCGCTCTGGAAGCGGTCAAACCCCGCAATAAAATCTATCCAGAAATTCCCTTTTTTGCTGAGCGGCAGCTTGCCTATAATATTGAATCCAAAACCGTTTCTGGCAGAAAAATTTCTGCCTGATGTAAAATCTGACCTGCTGAAACCGCCGTTATGGCTGGTAAGCTCCATAGCGCCTGTGTTTAGCCCGCCGCTTACGCTTAATATAAATTTTGGAACAGTTAAAACCTTGGCAATAGTAATGGTTTTGGTTTTCTGTATTTTAACAGTATCTACTTTTATTGTATATGAAGTATCCTGCGCTTTTATATAACTGCTGAAGAGCATTATGATAATAATTGCAGAAATTTTTATTACGTATTGCTTCATTTTTGAGCTCACTGTTATGAACAGTTGTTTGTTATTAAGTTAATTTTGTTTTTACCGTTTGTTCTTCATCCCGAAATAAACATTTATCCCGGTATAAAACGTACTGTAAACAAACTGTTTCCATCCGCCATACGGTACCGGTTCGGATGTTGTGATTTTATCGTCATTCAGGTATGTTTCGTTTATTACAGATGAAGTTTTGTTTTGCCTGCCGATTAAATTAGCATAGGTCAGCTTATATCCAAGGTTAAAACCAACGTTATTATTAAATGCATACTCAAACCCCAGATTAATATTAATTCCGTACCGCATGGAGTTTTTAATTTTAAGGTTAAAATCTGCGGAATCCGTAGTCAGTTCAGCACTTCCGCCGATAAGGCTTGCGAGAAGATCAATCCCTATAAAAGGTTTTAATTTTTTAGCCGGAGCGAAATTATTTTCGATCCCCAGTCCCCATGAAAACACATTGTATGCAACTTTGCCGTCCGGTGATTCTGAAATAACAAAATTACTTGCAAACCTGTTATATGATGCAGTAATATTCAGCCTTACATTCCCTTCTTTATGAAGCGCGATCTTTCCCGTTAAAGTTGTGCCGAAGCCGTAGCGCGTGCCGAAATTTGCGCCATTTATAAAGTCTTCTTTACTGAATATTGTATTTTCGTTGCCGGCAAGGTCAAGATGTCCTATGTTGTAATTAAAACTCAGCTGAAGCGTTACTTTCGGGGCTTTGCCCTTTTTCAGCATGTTTAAAATTTTGGTTGTTGCTATAGAAGTGTATGTAGTATCTTTTAAGGTGCCGGTTTTATTTTCATCCTGTGAAAATAAGTTTGATGAAAATAAAAAAATAAAAATTATTATTAATATCTTTTTAATGGTCATTAAAAAAGCTTAATTTCTTTTTGTTATGATAAATGCATCCAGATATCCCTTTGATCTGACATATTCAATATATTTTACAGCTTCTGCCCTGTTATTCCATCTGCCAATCCTTATCTTATGTAGATTGGTAGAAATATCCGTATATACTTCATCACCAAGTATCTGTTTTGCCATCTCGGTAAACCTGTCAGAATTTTCGTGCATTGCAAAGGCACCTATCTGGATAGTATAGGTGTAAGAATCCCGTCCCGGATCCTTCAGGTTATCTTTGTTGTTTTTATCCTGTCTGAATTTATCATCGTTAAAGGTAATTTTTTTGATCGTGTCAATTTTAACAGTTTTTTCAGTGTATTTAACATTATACTGTTCTACTTCGTACTCTCCTGATGTGCAGGAATAAAAATACAGTATTGCCGGAAAGAAGAAAAATAACTTTAATATATCAATCTTTTTCATCATATTTTCTAAATTAATATAAGTCATATTCTTATTAAATACAATACTTGTAAAGAGATAATTTAAATTTAATAGTTAAGTGATTATAAATATAAAGGTTAAAACGATAAATAATTTGATATAAAATAATAAAGGTTAGCTGAAGTAACAAATTCAGCTAACCTTTTTAGAAATATAATAAAACTAATTTAATTTATACCATTTTTCTTTTATACCAAAATATAAGTTGATTCCTGCCATAATGCTGTAAAATGAGAAATTTTTATTGTTGCTTCCTGCAAACTTTAAGTTAGGGTCAGCTTTATCCCTCAGCGGAAATTCAGTATCAGCATTGGTTCCTTTTGAATCTTTAAGCAGGGCATTTACATTCAGCAGCCTTGCTGCCAGGTTCAAACCCAGCCCGTCATGTATCAGGTATTCAGAACCAAGAATTATTCCGTAACCCATTCTGAATGTATTGGTAACTTTATATTCTTCATTATACGGCGCACCTATACCCCTGTTTTCGAACCAGATCTTTACATCGCCGTTTATCAGGCTTGCGTTAAGCTCAGCGCCCATGTAAATCTTAAACCTGTGGGCAGGTGTAAAGTTATATTCAAATCCAAGTCCGCCAGTAAAACAGTTATAGTTTGCCCTTCCGTTATCGGCAACAGTTTCTTTTGTGCCGAATGTATAGGAAAGCAGCCTGTTGAAAGTAAGCGACTGTGTAAAGCGGATACTGCCTCTTTCATTAAGTATTATTTTGGAAAGTATGCTTGCCCCGTATCCTTTATCTGCGCCGAATGATTCTCCGTCGTAAACTACCTCTGACTGGTAGTCATCATTATATGCCCCTGAAAGCTCCAGCAAAGACTGGTTGTAATCTATGTTGAACTGGAGGGTATAGCTGGGAGTGCTTCTTACAATCATGTATCGCTTTATCTGTGTCTTCTGGCTGTATAATGTGTTTGTAAAAATAAACATTAACACAGCAGCAGGCAGGATAAATTTTAATATTCCGTATGATATATTCTTAAAATTATTGTTCATCATTATCAGTGAAATTATTTTTTAAACTTGTAAACAATATCCTTTACACCAAAGTAAGCATTTAACCCTATATAAAACTGTGTAAAGATAAAATTCTTGAACCCGCCGAACTCTATTAATCCGGAATCATCTTTTTTATCCCTCAGCGGTACTTCGTCAGGATTATCGCTTTCCTTGGTCTGTTTAAGCACCTGGTTGGAGTTATTCAGCTTAATTCCGAAATTAAATCCTATCCTGTTGTTGAACATATATTCCAGCCCGCCGTAAACAACATAACCTATCCTGAATGAATTTTTAATTGTTACAACCCTTGTATTGCCGGTTGAAGTGTTTTTAATATTTGCCTTGCCGCTTATAATATTGGCTGTGATCTCTGCTGCTATGTACGGTTTAAGCCTGAAGCTGGGATTAAATGAATTTTCAATTCCAGCGCCAAATGCTATAACGTTATAGCTTACATCCCCGAATTTAGAATCACCTGAAAGGAATGAGCTTGTGAACCTGTTGAAATTCCCCGAAACATTAAGTCTTACATTTCCTTTTTGATGGAGGGGTATCTTTCCGATAAGTGAAACCCCGTAACCGTTCTTAACCCCGAAGTTAAGTCCCTGCGAAAACTGGGCTGAATCAAATACATTCTGAAAGTTTGAAGAAAGCTCTGCCATTCCCAGGTTAAGCCCGCCGGAAAGCTGTAATGTGAATTTCGGTGGAGTTTGTATCTTGTACTGTGGTTTAAGTTTTATGCCGGTGGATTTATACTTTGTTGTATCTTTGTATTCTCCGTCTTCAATTTTGTAAGAGCCTGAGCCGCAGCCGATCAAATAAGGCAGTATAAATAATAATGCCGCTATTGTGAAATGGTGTAATTTCATAGCCTCATGATTCCCTACTAAATAATGTTAAAAGTAAAAATTATTCTATATATTAGCTTTAATAATGTAAATTATTTATAAAAAAGCTTAAATTCAAGTAATAATAAATACTTATTTACATATTTTGCAGTCTATTTGGTTTCCTGTTTTATATACGTAAGTTCTACTACAAAGCAGTCTCTGAATCCTGCTGATAATATATTATTAAGGTAATTAATTGCATCTTCTTTTGTTGAAAAATTCCCGAGGCGTATCTTATGCAGCCCGTCTACATTTTTAAGTACTAATTCTTCTTTGGTTAATTTTTTTTGGGCTGACCTCATAAAACGCTCTGCGTTTACTACATCCAGGTATGCGCCTATTTGTATTACATATGTCCTGGAAACTACATTTTTTTCAACGAATTTATTTTCCGAAGGTTTGGTCTCTTCCTTGATTTCAGGAATATCCGTTACAGGGGGAGCTTCCTGCTTTGGTTCTTCCTTAACCTCTACTGTTTCTTCAACTTCAATTATCTCATATATAGAAGAATTGCATCCTGTAAATATTGCAAATGCAAATGCAGCCGGTATTATTAATTTTTTCATGTTCATTTTATATACTCTCCCTGATAAATTCTTATTTAAACTGTTAAATTACGGAATAATCCTTAATCTGATAGCAAATTAAGTTAATCAAAAAGACTATACAATAACGTGAATAGGGTAGATAATGATTGATTTTTATTAATTTTGAGCAGTAAACACGATAAATTATTTTAAAAGTATCATTTTTCTGTTCATTCGTGTTTCGCCCAGCTGAAGTGAATAAAAGTAAACACCGCTTGAAAAATTCTCCGCATTCCAGCTAAACTCATATTCACCAGGAACCAATATTTCATTTACCGGCTCATCAATTTTTCTGCCAAGAACATCGTAAATAATTAATTTCACCGGTTCATTTTTTTGTGTGTTTGGAATGCTGAAGCCTATTGTTGTAACCGGATTAAATGGATTCGGATAATTCTGCTTCAGTAAAAACTCATCAGGAATTATATTTGAAATTGGCTGAATACCTATCAATGGATTTAAGGCAGTATCTATAGAAGCTACATATATATCTTCATCACTTATCCCGTTTACTGATGTTGTTCCGGTAATTGCAAATCTCATATTATTAGATCCAGGAAATATTATAGCATCTGCAAAAATTGTCCAGTTTACTAATGGATTAAATAAGGTTTTTGAAATAAAATTTAAATTTGTATCATATCTGGAAATGATAAAACATTCTTTATAAATTTCTCTGTTATAATAATTAAAAAAATAATAAATTTTATTCTCAATTTTAATTAATTTATTTCCTCTTATCGGATTATTTGTGTAAACAATTTTAAAGTTAATTGAATCAAGGTTTTCACTTAAATGTAACATAAAAAATTTTGATGTGTCTGTATTTCCGTTAAATCCACCAGAAAGTAAATAGCCATTATTCAATTTTACAATACTGGAAAAGTAAGAATTTTTATTACTTATATATTGTCTTGTCCTGATTATATTTCCTGAACTATCAATGTTTAATAAAAATGCCGAATAATTTTTAGCACCAATTAATATAAAATTGTTAATATTAACTTCAAAGCAATCTGTAAAGTAAGGATAACCCCCGATATTCTTTTCCCAAATTAATTTTCCATCCAAATTATATTTTTTATAAAGACCATAAAACGGTGCAATTAAAAAACTATCAGCAGTTAAATGTAATCCATATGAATAAGGTTCTTCTGCACTCCAGATAGTATTTCCATTATTATCAAGTCTTCTTAAAACTGCATTTGCACTGTATATTAATCCGTCATCAGGTAAATGTAATAAATCAGTTATATAATATGAGTCTTCAAAAGTTTTCTGCCAAATTAAATCTCCAAATTTATTTAACTTTAAAACTACCCCTTTTCCGGGGTGAGAAGTTAAGCCGCCAACAAAAATATTGCTGCTGTCAGCTTCACAAACAGCCCAGCTTTCATCATCGCCATTTATTAAATTAAAACTCTTTTGCCAGGTCAACGGCTGGGCAATTAAAACACAGTTAAATAAAACTATCAGGGCAAAAGTTGTTAATAATTTCTGCAAGGAAACCTCCGCAATTATTTACCTAAAAATAATCAATAAATTCCCGTTAAACAATCACTTTTACGGCAAAAATTAATTTCTTTCATTTCATAAAACCGTTTGTTAATTTTGCTGAATATGGTTTTTACCTTTAATAATTAAAGGTTTATACAATAATATTAAGGAGAATTAATGTCATTACTGGTAGTTGGCTCACTTGCGCTTGATACAATAGAAACACCGTTCGGAAAAGCTGAAAGAACACTCGGCGGTTCTGCAACCTTTATTTCAGTTGCTGCATCATATTTTACACAGCCTGTAAGGCTGGTTGGTGTTGTTGGCGGAGATTTCCCCAAACACGAACTTGATTACCTGGAAGAACGCGAAATTGACCTGGAAGGTCTGCAGATAATAGAAGAAGGAAAAACATTCCACTGGCACGGAAGGTATAATTATGACCTCAATACCCGCGATAGCCTTGTGACAGAGCTTAATGTGTTCGCTGATTTCGATCCCGTTGTTCCCGAAAGCTTCCGCAAAAGCCGCTACCTGTGCCTGGGAAATATAAATCCCGAGCTGCAGAAAAAAGTTTACCTGCAGATGGAAAATCCCAAGCTTATTGTTGCCGATACCATGAACTTCTGGATTGAAGGAAAGTACGATGCTCTGCTTGACGTTCTTAAACATATCAATGTTTTTATATTAAATGATTCCGAAGCGCGCGAGCTTTCAAAGGAAGCTAACCTGTTTAAAGCCGCAAAAAAAATCCAGGAAATGGGTCCGAAGATCGTAATCATAAAAAAAGGCGAACACGGAGCATTACTGTTCTATGAAAATGAATTGTTTTCTGCTCCTGCTTACCCGCTGGAATCAATTTACGATCCAACAGGTGCCGGTGACAGCTTTGCAGGCGGATTCATAGGCTATATTTCTAAAACAGATGATATATCATTTGAAAATATGAAACGCGCTGTAATTTTCGGAAGCACCATTGCTTCATTCTGCGTTGAAAAATTTTCGCTTGAAGGTACCCGCGACCTTTCTCATTTAAAAATAAAAGACAGGTTCAACGAGTTTACACGCTTTTCTACATTTGAACCGGCTGAACTGTAATTATGAAAAAAACAGCCCATCACTTTAGTCATGGGCTAAAATTAAAAATACATTTAAAACCGTTTCAACGGTTTAACTAATAAAACATTAATGATAGATAAGCTTGAATACACAAACAAACACGAGCTTATTTACCTGGATCAAACACTGCTTCCGCTGAAGCAGAAGTATCATAAAACTAAAAGCTACAAAGATGCAGCTGAAGCCATCCGCAGGCTTCAGATTCGCGGCGCGCCGCTGATTGGCATTGCTGCCGCTTACGCAGTTGTTATGGGCGTGCATCATTACGATACCGATAACCGCAAGAATTTTGAGATACATTTTTATAAAATAACCGAAACCTTAAGGAATTCACGCCCTACAGCTAAGAACCTTTTCTATGCCCTCGATAGAATGATAAAGGTGTTCGAAGAAAATATAAAAAAGGATTTTATTGAAATAGAAGACCTGCTTCTTCGCGAAGCTGATGCAATTTATGATGAAGATGCAGAAATGTGCAAACGGATAGGCGTTAACGGCGCTGTGCTGCTTGGTGAAAAATCAACCGTACTTACGCACTGCAATGCAGGAGAGCTTGCCACAGGCGGTATAGGAACGGCTCTCGGCATAATCTACACAGCGCAAAAACAGGGTAAGGATATTTTTGTGTATGCCGATGAAACCCGCCCGCTTCTGCAGGGCTCCAGGCTTACTGCATTTGAGCTTAATGAGAACGGAATTGATTTTGATATCATAACAGACTCAATGGCGGCAAACCTGATGAAAGAACAGGTTATAGACTGTGTTATAGTTGGCGCTGACAGAATTGCCTCAAACGGTGATGTGGTTAACAAGGTAGGAAGCTATTCACTGGCAATAAATGCAGCATATCATAAAATTCCGTTTTACGTTGCTGCACCCGGCAGCACAATTGATTTTGATATTTTAACCGGTGAAGAAATTAATATAGAAGAAAGATCGCCGGATGAAATTACACGGGTTAACGGTGAAAAAATTACATCAGATAAATACGGGGTTATGAATCCCGCTTTTGACCTTGTGCCTAATGAGCTAGTTACTGCTATTGTTACGGAATATAAAGTTCATTACCCTCCGTATAATTTCGGGGGAATAAAACAGATGTTCCAAAGCTATGTACAGGTACAGCGCAGTGAAAGCGAAACAGAATAATTTTCAGGTAATAATAAATTACAGATGCCTATAATAAAAACTGAAGCGGTAATATTAAAATGTGATAAATACAGGGAAACCAGCAGTATCGTCACATTTTATTCCAGGGAGCACGGCAAGGTAAAGGGAATTGCTAAAGGTGTGCGCAATTCCAAAAGCCGCTGGGGCGGCGCTCTGCAGCCAATGGCATTTGTGAACATTATGTATTATTACAAAGAAACCCGGAACCTTCATCTTATCAGCGGCGCTGAGTATATTAAGCCGTATTCAACGGTATATAATGATTACGATAAAATGCAGCTTGCTTTCAGAATGGTAGAGCTTATAAACAAAACTACTGCTGAAAGCCAGGAAAATACAAATATTTACAATTTACTTATTGAGTCACTTTTTCAGCTTGATGATTCATCCAAAAACATTGTAAATGTGTTATTTAACTTCAAGTTCAGGCTCTTAAGCCTGCTGGGTTTCAGGCTGGATACTTCCGGGCTTGCTGCGGGTAATATTGAAAAAGATATTGAAAACCCATATTTTTACGAAACAAAATTGAGTGCCGGCGATGTTAAGACTATAGAGGCATTAAGCGGCGGGAACTTTAAAAGGGTGATGGCTCTTAATATATCCAAAACACAGGTTTTTGCGTTTGATAAATTTTTTGAAAATTACCTGCGAACTCATTTTGAACATGCAGGTTATTCAAATACAAAACGTGTGTTCAGCTCACAGGAAATGTTCTGAAAATAAATTCTCAGGAGAAAGACATATAGAAACGTTCTTACTATTTTTAGGTTTTAAATCTGATTAAAGAAAAAAGGAGAAAAATATATTATGCCAAGAAAATCAATAATTGCAGCAGGATTTGTAATTCTGCTTTCAATAATTTTTGGTGCTGTTCTTATAGCTAATTTCAGCGGTGTTAAGGTTGTACATTCTGATTCACAGATAGAGTTCAATACTACTCCGCCGATAACAGTTAATCCCAATGTAAAAAGCTTAAACGATGCTTTTATCGAAATAAGCAAAACTGTAACACCAACAGTTGTTTACATTGAAGTAAAATCAAAACCCGGCAAAAACCAGAACAATGAAACACCGGGCGATCCAAACGATCCGTTCAGGTTCTTCTTTGGTCCCGATGGACAGATGCCTGACCCGGGTCCGCAAATGGGAAGCGGTTCAGGTGTTATCATTTCCAAAGACGGTTACATTGTGACCAACAACCACGTTGTTAAAGGCGCAGGCGAGCACGGTATTAAAGTAGTGCTAACCGATAAACGCGAATTTGATGCTAAGATTATAGGGCTTGATGAAAATACCGATCTTGCAGTCATAAAGATTGAAGCTAATGACCTGCCCGTAATGTCAATGGGCAACAGTGATAACCTGCAGGTAGGGGAGTGGGTCCTTGCAATCGGAAATCCGCTTGGACTTAACTATACAGTCACCGCAGGTATTGTCAGCGCAATGGGCAGAAATATCGGCGTTAACGGCGGCGGTTACGCAATTGAGAATTTTATTCAGACTGATGCTGCTATTAACCCGGGTAATTCCGGCGGCGCATTGGTTGATGTTAACGGCCAGTTAATCGGAATCAACAGCGCAATTAAAACCAATACCGGTTATTACCAGGGATACGGTTTCGCTATTCCCGTTAATATTGTAAAAACCGTTTCGCAGGAGCTTATCAAATCAGGTAAAGTTATCCGCGGCTACATTGGTGTTCAGATCCAGACAGTTGATGAAACAATGGCTAAGGGTCTTGGTTTGGATAAAGCCAAAGGTGTTCTTGTACAGAGCGTTCAAAAAGGAGGCGGCGGCGATGAAGCAGGCTTGCAGGCAGGTGATGTAATTCTTTCTGTTGACGGAAAAGAAGTTAATGCTTCCAATGAGCTTCAGGTAATTATTAACAGTAAACGCCCCGGTGATATTGCCAGGTTAACAATTTTCCGTGACGGAAAAACCATTGAAAAAGACGTTACTTTAAAACCCAGAGCTGATGATAATAACCAGGTATCTTCCAATAATAATAAACAGGATGAAGGCAGCAATAAAGGGGTTTCCTCTACTGCCATAAATTCACTTGGTATGAGTGTCCAGGAAATAAACAGCTCTTTAAAGGAAAAATACAATATTTCCGGAGGAGTTGTGGTTACTGCTGTAGAAAGAATGTCGGAATCTATGATTCGCGGTTTACAGGAAGGATTTGTAATAATTGAAGCCAATAAACAAAAGGTTAACGATGTTGGTGACCTGACCAATGCTATAAAAGATAAAAAATCCGGCGATCCGGTACTTTTAAAAGTTATAGATAAAAGCGGGCAGGAGCGTATTGTAGCTTTAAAAGTCCAGTAATTTATTATTTTTGCAGAAACAGTAACTAAGTTACTGTTTCTGCAGAGCTTTTTTAATATCACGGGTTTACAGTATATAATATATTGACATTATAAACATTAATTATTAACTTTGCACTAAGTATTTTAGAGGTAAAACCTATTAAATGACGAAAGTTTACGTAATAATATTAAGCCTATTCTTTGTCTTCGGCACTTTAAAAGTGAGCGCCGATAATAAAGAACAGCTGGTGGATTTTAAGGGTAATCCTGATAAGTTCGAACTCAATCAAAATTATCCCAATCCATTCAACCCAACTACGCAGCTTTCATACAATCTCAAAACTGACGGCAATGTAAAATTAACTGTTTTTAACCTTGTCGGCCAGTCTGTAAGGGTTTTAGTCGACGGCTATCAAACTGCCGGTTACTACGAAGTAACCTTTGATGCCGCAGATCTTCCCGCAGGAATTTACCTCTATAAACTGCAGGTCGGTGATTATTCTTCCGTAAAAAGAATGACACTGGTTAAGTAGTTTACCCCGCTTAAAAAACGGTCCGAAATACTTACTATTTATTAATTTTTTCAATTTACCATTGGGGGTAATTTAATGATAAGAATCATTACGAGATTTGTGTTTATAATTTTTGCTATTTTGCTTTCAGCTTCAACAGTACTCTCACAGAATTCCAATTTATTCGTTATCGATAGTTTCGGGGATCACACTCTTCCCGGCTGGTACTCAGGCGGCGATCTTTCCATGAAATATTCACACAAGGAAGATAACCTGGAAAACGGATACGGTATAATCTCCTCTTCAAACAAGCAGATCACACCGAACTCGTTTGCAGGCATTATCAGGAAAGAAACTAAGCTTCAGGTTGCTGAAGATAACATTCTTTCAGTGATGCTTCAGGGTATCAATAACGATATGACCGTTACCATACAGGTGCTTTTTGATAAGAACAATGACGGTAAATTCGATGAAAACACCGATGCAAGGCTTGAATCAAAACCGCTCAGCCTCAATTTTTCAGGCTGGAAGGAAATTCATTTCAATATAAACCAGAATGAATTTAAGATAGTATCAAAGAATAAGGAAGATGATTTTTCTATCCTTGAACAGGAAGCTATGGGAATCCAGTTCTCATTTCAGACAGGCAAAGATTTTGCAGCAGGTCCGGTTGAAACAGGCGTTGCTATGATTGCCGAAAGATACAGCAAAGAGCTTAAGCAGGAAGTTGCACAGACTGATTTGTACAGCGGTGAGTCATATTTTAATACTAAAAACTATCCTAACCCGTTCAATCCTGAAACAAAGATCAATTATACATTAAGGAATTCAACCAGCGTTAAGATAACGGTTTATGACCGCCTTGGACGCGAAGTTGTTGTTCTGGTAGATGAAAACCAGTCAGAAGGCGAGCATTCAGTTTCATTCAATGCTTCAAACCTTCCTTCAGGCGTTTATTTCTACAGGATTAAAACCCCTGAAATGGTCGAAGTTCAGAAAATGGTATTTACAAAATAATCATCAATCCTGAGCAACTGCCTTTAGGCAGTAGCGAAGGATCCCATTCGGATAACCAAATTTTCAAAGCCGCTCAAATTTGAGCGGCTTTTTTGTTTTATGCTTGTCTTATCAGGTTTTATGTTTGTCATACCCGCGAAGGCGGGTATCCAGAGATTAGTTGTTGAAGAAGCTTTATTTAAGAAGGTCGATATTTTTGATAGAACAATTTAAATTCGAGTTTTTTTTAAAAGTTCGTAAAAGACTTTTCAGTTATCATACATCGTTGACTTATCGATAAATTTCGTTTGGATACCCGCTTTCGCGGGTATGACATAAAAATAGAAATCATGTATATCCATAAATCATCAAAATCAAGTAAATCATGTAAATCAGGGTCTGCCTTGTAAAATTTCACACTTCCCTTTATCTTTGAAAATAAAACCAAACCGCTCAAAAATTTAAATCTATAAAACCAATGAAACTTCCCATCTTCACAGTCGATTCATTTACAAATGTACCTTTCAAAGGAAATCCCGCAGCAGTCTGCCTGCTTTCAGAAGAAATCCCCACCAGCCTTATGCAGAGCATTGCATTCGAGCTTAACCTGGCTGAAACAGCTTTTGTGCTTAAGGAAAAGGATTCAGATACCTACAGCCTCCGCTGGATGACACCGGTCAGCGAGGTTGATCTCTGCGGACATGCTACACTTGCTTCATCACATATTATGTGGCAGGAAGGCATTGCCGAAAAAGATGAAACAATAAAGTTCAGCACCCGCAGCGGTCTGCTTAAAGCAGATTATTACAAAGGAGAGATCGGACTTGATTTCCCCGCAATACCGCAGAAAAAAATTGATTATCCCCCGGAGCTTATCAAAGCAATCGGCGGAGTGCAGCCAAAATATGTTGGCATGACAAAATGGAATTACTTAATAGAACTGAACAGCGAGGCTGATGTTCTGAACTTAAAACCAAACTTCGATATAATGCTTACGCTTCCGGGGTGGGGAACAATCATCACAGCAAAAGCCGATGCTGAATACGGTAAACAGGGTTATGATTTTATATCACGCTTCTTTGCGCCTGAAAAAGGCATCCAGGAAGACCCCGTAACAGGCTCAGCCCACTGTGCGCTTGCGCCATACTGGCACGGGCGGCTTGGCAAGGATACATTCAAAGCCTACCAGGCCTCAGAGCGGGGAGGCACGATTGGAATAAAGATAAACGGAGACAGAGTAATGCTCACCGGCGAAGCCGTGACCGTTATTAGCGGTGAAATTGAAGTATAATAAAACCCCCCTTTGTAAAGGTTTATAGATTCTTTTTCGGGAGTGCATCAACTGTGTTTGCAGCGTCAGGTATTCATGACTGCCGCAGCTTCAGCACCTGTCTGCCGAAACGGCAGTGCAGGCAGAAAGGCAGTTACCTGTCGCAGGAGAAAAGAATAATTATTTAATTTATAAGGGTGAAAAAACATTAAAGACTTACCGGCGATATGAATGTATTATGATACATTTCCGTTCGTGTCAACTTACAAAAAAAAAATAATTTTCTGATTTAAATTATTTTTTTCACATTTCCTGAAATTTATTTTCAGTTATTCTTGACACTCAAAAAAAAAATTTGTAAGTTTGTAATAACACAATAGATACAATTTTTAACTAACAATAATTTATAACTAACCAGAGATATTTAAAAGGGCTCTAAAAATCAAATAATAAAAAGATGAGAAACGGCATTAAAATATATATGATCCAGAACACAGCACCGATTACAGTGCTCTTCATGGACATTTTATGCCCGCTGGTTAGCGATAAACGGAGGCTTCTGGGATAGAACCTCATAAAATACACAAGTTTACGCAAACCGCGGGTCAAAAATAAGACTCGCGGTTTTTTTTTGTACTGACTCATTGATTGCGAAGGTACTTTAGTACCTGAAGCAATCCCAAAAATAGTATGAGATTGCTTCGCAGCTAAAGCAGTTCGCAAATAAAAGAAGTCTAAAACGAAAGTTTAAAATGAAAAGTTTAAAGAAATTATTTGAAATACTCGGAAAATGGAAGTATGAATACATTGCAGCTTCGCTGCTGCTTATACTTTCAGTTGCATTCAGGCTGCTTGAGCCTAAAATACTGCAGATTGCAGTCGATAAAATTATAGCATTCTTCATCACCGGCAAAAACTTTCAGCCGGGTGAAGATACAATTGCAGGTTATATATATTCACTGCTTCCTGAGCTTAAAATTGAAAATGCATCGCTGATACTTGTTTATCTCGGTGTAATTTTCCTTTTAATAGCGCTGATGCGCGGCGCTACAATGCTTGTATCAAGCACAATATCCGCAGCATCAACAGAAAAGGCTATGAAAAAGCTGCGCGACAGGCTTTTCAGCCACCTGCAGCGCTTGCCGATGAAATTCTTCGGCAAAACACCTACCGGTGAGCTTATTCAGCGCTGCACAGGTGATGTTGAAACAGTCCGCAAGTTCGCAACAATGCAGGTTACGGAATCAATTAGGCTTGCTGCAATTTTTACCGGCGCATTCATTATGATGTTTATGGTTAACTCAACATATGCATTAATTGCCATCACGCTTTTCCCTGTTATGATTGTTTCATCGTTCTTCTTCTTCAGAAAAGAAGGCGAGATATGGACAAAACATGAAGCCGAGCAGGATAAGCTGACCGCAATGGTACAGGAAAATCTGTCCGGTATCCGTGTTGTTAAGGCATTTGCAAAGGAAAATTATGAAATTGAAAAGTTCACCCGGCAGAATGCCGAAAAACGCAGATGGGGCTTAAAGCTGCTTAAGCTGCATATGATATACTGGCCCGGCAGTGACGTGCTTGTTTACACACAGCTTGCTATATCACTGTTTGCCGGCGGTTACTTTGTGCTTAATAACCAGCTTACCGTGGGTGAATTCACCGCCTTCTATACCTATGCAAGCTATGTAACCTGGCCAATGCGCAGGCTTGCGCAGCTTGTCAGCGAAATGGGAATGACGCGTGTTGCCATCGAGCGTATTTATTCGATGCTGGACTACCCGCAGGAAGATTACAGCGGAAGTGATAACAATGGCAGGGAGCTTGACGGCAATATTGAATTCAGCAATGTGTTCTTTAAATATGATGATGTAGAAGAAAATATCTTAAACGGTGTTTCGCTTAAGATAAACGCAGGTGAAAAAGTTGCTCTGCTTGGACCTACAGGCTCGGGTAAATCAACAATAATATCACTGCTTATGAAATTTTATGAACCGGACAGCGGTGTAATTAAAATTGACGGCAGGGATATAAGGGAATATTCACGGGCATATATCCGCAACAAGATTGGTGTTGTGCTGCAAAGGGCATTCCTGTTTTCAACTTCTATCAGGGAAAATATTGCATATGCAAACCCCGATACTCATATCGATGAGATAGTTGAATCTGCCAAGGTTGCAAATATTCACGATATCATAAATGATATATTTCCACAGTCATATGATACTGTTATCGGCGAAAAAGGGGTAACGCTTTCAGGCGGGCAGAAGCAGCGTGTAACGCTTGCCAGAACACTGCTTAAAAATCCCGATATCCTTGTGCTGGATGACTCGACCAGCGCAGTTGATACTGAAACTGAGTTCGAGATCCAGAAAGCATTAAGAGGCATTACAAAAAGCAAAACTACAATCGTAATTGCGCACAGGATAACTTCAGTGCAGGACTGCGACAGGATTATTGTACTGGATAAAGGCAGGGTAATTGAGCAGGGAACGCATGATGAGCTTATCAGCAATAACGGTTTCTATAAAAAAATATTCGATATACAGGTTTCGATTGAAGATGAGATTAATGAGGATATTGATAAGGCAAAAATAAAAAGTGAAAAGGCAAAAATAGAACAAAAGTTAGGTTCATTGACATAAATTATAATTGATTAGCCAAGGAATTTATCCCGTGGTTAAAAATTCGGAAAAATCAGGGACTTTAGTCCCAATTGCGGCTAAAGCCGCTATAATCTTCACATTTTTATTCCACGAGCTAAAGCTCGTGGCTACTCAGAAAGATTTAAAATTAATAATGATTTTTATAAAGTATAAAAAATGTCTAAACTAAAAGATAAACAATTTAAAACAAAAGGAGCGCTCTGGCCTTTTTTAAAAAGGCTTATGAAATACAGCCTCCGCTATCCCAAGTGGGTAGCGGGATTCACCGGGTTTGTTCTGCTTGTTGCACTGGTAGAAGCGGTTTACCCGCTTGTATGGCTTAGCCTGCTTGATAATGTTATTGTTCCCGCAGTGGAATCTTACAGGCTTACAGGAACTATGCCGCCGGTTGATCAGACTGCATTGAATCAGTACGGGCTTATTTTCCTGGGGCTGGGTTTAATGCTTTCAATAGGTGTGTTCAGCTTCATTAACTTTGCCGGCAAAATTCAGGAATATGTTATGTATGATATCCGGCAGGAGCTTTTCAAAAAGCTGCAGGAGCTTTCGTTCTCATTCTTCGATAAATCTGCTGTGGGCTGGCTGCTTTCGCGGATTTCAAGCGATACGGCAAAAGTAACCGAGCTAATTTCATGGTCAATGATCGAAGTTGTCTGGGGCGGGGGAATGATAATCTTCTGTGTAACATCAATGTTCATTTATAACTGGAAGCTTGCGCTTATAATTACATTAACAATTCCTGTGCTTACGCTGATATCATTCAAATTAAGAATGCTAATACTGAAATATTCACGCGAAGCCAGGAAATACAACAGTGAAATTACTGCAAGGTTCAATGAGCATATTAACGGTGTTGAAGTGAACAAAAGCCTTGTGCAGGAAGAGCGTGTAAGCGATGACTTTAAATACCTCAGCGAAAAAATGAAGGTATCTTCATACAAAGCTGCATACTTCCAGGCTATATTTATGCCGCTGGTAATTTTCGGCGGCTCCGTAGCGGCTGCTTTTGTGATCTATTATGGCGGCTCTATGGCTATTACTATTCCTGCTGCAATTACAGTAGGTACTCTGGCTGCATTTTTTGGCTATGCAACTATGATATTTGAGCCGATACTGGATATATCACGCTTCTACTCACAGGCGCAGAACAGTATTTCTGCCGGTGAAAGGATATTTTCGCTTATTGATACAAAAGCACTGATAACCGATAAACCCGGTGCAGGTGAATACGGCAGGATATACGGTGATATAAAATTTGATAATATCTCCTTCCATTATGAAGAAGGAAAGCCTGTTATAAAGGATATGAACCTGCACATAGAAGCAGGCACATCTGTTGCTCTGGTAGGTGAAACAGGCGGCGGTAAATCTACCATCATTAATCTTATCTGCAGGTTTTATGAACCTACAGGCGGTGTGCTGAAAATTGACGGTGTTGATTATAAGGATATGACGATGCACTCGCTCCGCAGCCAGCTTGGTGTTGTTCTGCAGACCCCGCACCTTTTCAGCGGTACTGTCAAGGAAAATATCAGATACGGCAGGGATGAAGCCGGTGATATGGAAATCATAAACGCTCTGCAAATAGTTGGTGCAGAAGACTTTATCCACAGGCTAAATGAACAGGTCGGCGAAGGAGGCGAATATTTAAGCATGGGAGAAAAACAGCTTATTTCATTCGCGCGCGCAGTGCTGGCTGACCCCAGGATCTTCATAATGGATGAAGCTACTTCTTCGGTTGATACATTAACGGAAGCCAAAATACAGCGCGGTATTGCCGGTATTATGGAAGGACGCACTTCTATTGTTATTGCGCACAGGCTTTCAACTATTAAATACTGTGACAGGATCCTTGTTATAAACCGCGGCAGGATAACCGAAGACGGAAGCCACCACGAGCTTATGAAAAAACAGGGTATCTATTACAGGCTGTATACCCGCCAGCTTAGAGAGCAGCGCGAAAAAGAAGTTATGAATGTTGCTTAACAATGAACAATCCCGCTGAAGCGGGACATCGAAAATTACTCAGTAATTTTCTTGTGAGCAATAAACAATGAGCAATAAATCTGATTTACAACAATTCACAATTCTTAGCTCCGTTAGGAGCGGCATGTTAAAGAACGAAAAATTAAATGCATAATAAATTAATAAAATGTTACGGATGCGGTGCTGATATAAAAAATATCAGCGGACCCAAACATGCCTACATCGGTTCCGATGCAGGCTGCTGGGATATTTTCTGCGGTGTGCTTGCCAAAGAATACACGGAATATAACGAGCTCTGGCAGAGCCACCGCCTTACTGTGGATACTTACGCAGCCCAGCACCCGGGTAAACCGGGCAGAAAAGAAATTCAGTCTGTATTTATTCATCTTACCCGGCTTTATTTACAGCTGGAAAAAGGCATAAGCGGAAAACAAGCAAATGATGTAATGCTGAATATTTCAAAATTCAAAGAGCAGTATGTATGGCTTGACCCGCTTCCTGATTTTGAAGGTACATTAAATATTACAGATGTTGCCGCTGCAAAGAACATTGATGAACACAAACAGGCTGTGGAAAAATGGGCATTTAGTGTATGGAATGCCTGGAAAAAACATCACGATACAATTAAGTATTTTGTTGAACATAATAATATTCTGAACCGGGAAAGAAAGGAAACGATTAATGGAAAATGAATACTATTACAATGAAGCTATATCAAGGTTCTATGATCCTGTATATGATACACTTGAATTCCTGAAACCTGCGCAAAAATTCTATAGTGAAGAAATAAAGAATGCAGGGGGAAGAATACTTGAAGCAGGTGCCGGTACCGGCAGGATTTTTGTTCCCGCTTTAAACAGCGGGGCTGATATTTACGGTGTTGATTTCAGTGAAAGAATGCTTGCCCGCCTGAAGGAAAAAATTCCCGTAAGTCAGCATTACCGCATATGGCAGGAAGACCTTCGCAGGTTTGATTCAGGCAAGTCATTCAGCCTGGTAATTATGCCGTTCAGGGTTTTTCAGCATATGCTTACAATAGAAGACCAGCTTAATACTTTGAACTGTATATACAATGTGCTCGATGACGGCGGCAGACTTATATTCGATGTATTCAATCCAGATATTAAACGGCTGTTAAATCCGGTAAGTGACCTGCTTGAGTTTGACGGTGAATATAAACCCGGCAGCAGGCTGCAAAGATATGTTACAGTAAGCTATCAGAATCATCTGCAGCTGCTCGATCTTAAATTCCGGTTTATCTGGGATGAGAACGGCAGGGAAATGACTGATGAATTTACTGCACCGATGAGGTATTTCTTCCGCTTTGAGCTGGAAAACCTGGCTGGCAGAACAAAATTCAGGCTGGAAAATTTTTACGGCAGCTTTGAACGCGAGGATTTTAACAGCAGTTCAAAAGAACAAATATTGGTTTTAAGGAAGTAATATGATGAACAGCAGTACATACTTTTGGAACTTCCCGACTTTATCGGAAACTGTCTGTAATTTTAATTTATAATCCATTTGCAGAAAAAAAATTATAATATTGAGATCAAACGAGCAAAACACCTTTACAGTGAACAATGGCATCAATTTTATGAGCTTTGTGAAGAAATTGCTCGAAAACATTATATGGAGGAAATCAGAAAGACCAGAACCCCTGACGAGTTCCGGCATCAAAAGCTTGAAGCAGAGAAAAATGATAACACTTACCGCCAGTATGCAGTATTTCTTGATGGAAAAGCTGTTTGCTGGATGGATGAATCAGTGTGGAATAATGAGCTGTATTTTGGTTTTGATACTGTATATGATGAAATTGATGAAGTTTTCTTGAAAGCAGTATTAAATAAGTTTTATGAAATTATGAATATAAACAATTTCACTGCTTCCTTTTACTATACTTACCGTCGGGCGATTTATACAAATTTAAAAAAGGCAGGGGCAGCAATTGATGAAGAATATATAATATCACGGCTTGAACGAAAAGATATGGATGCTGATTTTTATAAATCTATAATACTTAATAATCCGCTCGAAAATTGGAGGCTTGAATATTATTCATTGTTACCCGAAAGGCTTTTAAATCAATTTGTTAAATTCTATAACCAAAGTTTTCTGGATATGTTTGAGCTAAATCCTTACCCGGCCAAATTGCCTGTTGTTAACGCCGAATATATAAGATCAGTTGAAGAAATTCGCTTAAAAAATGGTATATCTGCACCTATGTATATCTTACTTGATGATAAAGATGAAATTGCAGGATATTGTTCAATTTGCATTGATTCATCAAAGCCTGATACATTGCGTCATGTAGGAGCACTGACAGCAGTAGATAAAAAGCACAGAGGCAATAGCATTGCCCGTTATCTTAAAGCAAAACTATATCTAAAAATGCTCGAAGAAAATAAAGTATTCAGGTATATTACCACAGATACTATGCCGTGGAACAAGTATATGTACAGGATAAACGAAGAATTTGGATTTATACCATATAGAAATGGATGCTGCTTTAAAATAACTAAAAAGTTTCTTGAAAATTATTTAAAACTATTTTGAATAAAAAATACGATATAAAAAACTTTGGGTTCAATGATTTTTTTGAAGCATATTTTGCAGAATATGATCCAAAAAAATTACATGCCGCAAGGGTAGCAGTTGAACACAGGAATTATTACGGGCTGTATTCAGCTTTCGGCGAGCTGAGTGCTGAAAAATCAGGCAAGCTTTTCTATACTGCCGAAGATACTAACCTGCTGCCTGCTGTCGGCGACTGGGTTGTAATTGAACATCTTGAAAATGAACCTAAAGCATTTATAAAAGCGGTGCTGCCAAGGAAAACAAAATTTTCCCGTAAAAAAGCAGGCTCAACCACCGAAGAACAGATTGTTGCTGCCAATGTTGATACTGTTTTTATTATGAGCTCGCTTAACCAGGACCTTAACATGAGGCGAATTGACCGTTATATGGCTTTGGCATGGGATAATGAAATTAAACCAGTCCTTATTTTAAGCAAAGCTGACCTTTGCAGTGATATTTTTGCCCGGCTGGCAGAAGTGCAGGAGCGGTTCCCCGGTACAGATGTTCACATTGTAAGCGCTGTACAGAAAGCAGGCATCGATGAGCTTCAGCAGCATTTTGAAGGCAATAAAACAATTGCTGTTATCGGTTCTTCAGGCGTCGGTAAATCAACACTCATAAACAGTATACTGAACTGGGATAAAATGGAGGTCTCTGAGATCGGGCTCTACAAGGATAAAGGCAGGCATACCACTACTCACCGTGAGCTTGCTGTTGTGCCGGGCGGCGGACTCATAATAGATACCCCCGGTATGCGCGAAATTCAGATGTGGGAAGGCTCTGAAGGCTTAAGCGAGCTGTTTGGCGATATTGAGCAGCTTGCGCTTGAGTGTAAATTCTCTGACTGCAAACATGAATCAGAGCCCGGGTGCGCTGTTAAAGCTGCAATTAAAAAAGGCACACTTGATCCCGGCAGGCTTAAAAGCTTTAAAAAGCTGCTGAATGAAGTAAGCTACTTTGAACGCAAGCAGGATAAAAAAGCGCAGCTCGAAGAAAAGAAAAAATGGAAGAAAATTTCGCAGCTTGGGAAGCAGATAAGTAATGAAAAGAGGAAGTGATGAATAATACTTTTACAAAGAAATATAAAAGGTCCATCAGAGTTAAAAATGAAGATGACCTGAAACCTTTTATAAAATCATTAGGTACACCTACCTTGAATGATTGGTTGGATGTTATAGAGGATCACATATCAACTAGTAAAAAAAGAATTAACAATAAGTTTGCAATGTTTTTGTTACAGTTAAATATCGGTAGAGATTTAATGATTGTTGAAGCTTCGATAAAAAACTACACTGATATTCTAAATAACCCTGAAAAAATTAAAGATTACTATCCAGATATTGATGAGGTCGAAGAAAGACATATTAAATTTTGGGAAGATGAGTTAAGCAATAATAAAATAATTTCAGCAGCTTTAAAAACAATTGGTGATGGGATACTATGGAGATTGCTAGATTATAATGTACCATTACTATATGCAATCAGTGATAACGAAGATAGCGGGGTACTCCATCAGGGAAAAATTAATGAAATATCCTCAATGAATAATGAATTAAATAGTCCGAATATAAAGTGCTTCATACACACAGCAATTACAAACTCAGGTAGAATTTCAGATGTTGTATCTAAAGCAATAGATAACAAAGTTGAATTTATCGAATTAAAGGGTTCATATAAAATACATAGTTCTAAGGTCAGAAATCGTATTACAAGACAAATTGATAGATTGGATAATTTAGCAAAATTAGCTAACGAAGGTAAAGGTAAAATAGGTGAGCAAAAAATATTTATAAAAGATGTTATTGGCAAACCCGAGCTATTATTAGGAGAAATAGAAAAATTGATTTATGATTCAAAATCTAAAGGAATTGCAAGTGCACTATTTAGGCCATATTTAGGTGTGGTTATCTATAGTCTGGATAAAGATGTTGATGAGGAAACTTTTATGAAACATCATAAAGAACTTAATGAAAAATTATGTATAAATAGTACAGATAAAGTATATATCCATAATTCTATTGAATCAATAGAATTTGTTAAAATTAGAACGCCATATTCAATTTACCCATTTGATGCCTCTATAATATCGGAAATATTATTGGGTAAAATAATGATAGAATATATATTAAATATAGAGCAATTATTTAGAGAGTTTGAGAAAAAAGGTTGGACAATTGTTAGTAGTGTCTTAGCTATGAAAGATGTAAATCCTAAAAAAGATCCTTTTTGTACAATTACTAATGGACATTGGAAAATAGAGATACCCCCTGCTACCATAAATAGAATTATGATTGAAGGTATGTCTATAGAAAGTATTTTGGATATTTATGATAATTTAAAACCGGAAGACATTGGAGATCCCTCAGAAGCCATTTTGTACAATTTTAAGGATGAAAATAAGATTTGGCAATAATTGATTTGTAAAAAAGAAAAGTATAAATAAATTCATGGATAGAGAAAAATTGCTTGATAAAATGCTTGAAGCTCATAAGCAATGTAATAATATTTTACGAATAGTTTTAGAAACAAATTATGATCGTGATAAAGAATATGTTGTTACAGTATCTAAGATGATGGATTTTATGTCGGCTCGTATTAGCTCAACTTTGTCCTTAGTTCAAGTGAATTTTCTTTGGGACGCTGAAATTATTTGTAGGTCGATTGCTGAGTGTGCTTTGAAATTAATATATATTTCAATTTTTGAAAAAGATGAGAGAAAAAAAATAATTCTGGAATTTTGGAATGACCATAGCGAAATAAATTCTTTAAAAACAACAAAAATTGCTCAGGGAACTATTAATATTCTTGAGAAACTTAACACTAAAAATATAATATATATGTTCGAAGCAATGAAATTAGATAAAGAAGAAGAAGTTGTATTACGTAAAAAATGGACAAACAAAACAAGACGCCAATTTGAACAGAAATGGTCATTTTTTGAAATGATTAATGCAATTTCAAAAAAACATGAGAATATGGACATTATACAACTATTTCTATTTACCTATATGCGCTCTAGTCATCTGATTCACGCTGATGAAACAGGTATTATTCTTATAGAAGAAAGAATGTCAAGGTCACCTGAAAACATAGAAATAGTAGAAAATAGTCATTTTTGTGATTTATTAAGAAAAACATTTGAACTACGATTTTTAAGTTGCTTGTCAGTAGATCTTGCTCTAGGCAATAAAGGCTCAGCTTTTAAAAAATTATATGAGGATTTGAAAGATATTTATATTGAGTTGCAACAAGCAATGGACAAGATTTTAGAAAATGATGTATATGAAAAATATAGATCATAACAGAAAAGGCAGATCATTAATCTGCCTTTTGTTTTTTTGAAATAACTCAAATGTATGATTAGGAAGAGTTTTTTCATAGAAATAATAGAAATTTGTTAATATTCCTCTGTAAAAATAATATCTAGTGGTCTGCCTGCACAGGCATGTCACAGTTCCAGTGGTGTAGGGTCTTACATCCTGGCACAAAAAAAATCCCCCTTAAAAAGGGGACTTTATCTGTGTTAATAAAATATTCTGTTGATTAATCTTCTATCCTGAATTCCGATAATCCCAATTGGGGATTTTTCTTCAGAAATAATCTCTGGAGTGCATCAACTGTGTTGATGCAAACATTGACTCAGTCAATGCACTCCGAATTTCTAATTCGTCCGCTTTGATTTATCCTGGTGTCCGTCATCATACAAACCGTTCACCTCGGTCACATTACCCAGCGCATCCTTCACAAATTTTAACCTGAAGTACTCAATATCCCTGAACATAAATGTATCTTCGGTCATCGGCGTCATCTGGTATTTCTGCCTGCCCCTGCGCTGGTAATAAAGCTTCCCGCCTTCATATGTTATTGTCCTGTCATTATATGTACCGGCGTAATTTTTTAAAGTATTATCATCAATTACAGGTGCGTTTAAAACTGCATTTAATGATTCCGTCATCCAGTTATAGGTGCGTTTCTGCTGCTCATCTTTGGTTTTAGCAGCAAGTTTTTCCAGCGCAAGTATCTGCGCTTTTTCCAGCGCAAGCTCTGATTTTATTTCTACATCCGGTGTTACCCCGGTGCCTTCCCAGTTGGTTTTGGTAATCGGGTTTATTGCTCTTCCGTTAGGTACAAATACTGCAAATCCTTCATTAATTGCCATTACTCCGCCCGGGTGAGCGCCGCCTCCGGTGGTTTCACCTACAATTACTGCGCGCTTCAGGTTCTTAAGGTTGTAGGTGAATTCCTCTGCGCCTGAAAATGTAAACCTGCTGGTAAGCACATAAACCGGAACGTCAGTCATTCTTTTTCCGTCAATTTTCCTGAGGGTCCAGAATTCTTCTGTCTCATCCTTAGGCCTGTAATACAGGCTGTTCAAATGAACAGGTTTATCATCAAAAAGGTAGCTGCAGATAAGCTGCACTCCGCGCGGGTCACCGCCGCCGTTAAGGCGCATATCGAATATCAATGCATCTGAGTTCTCAAGGAATTTCATTACCGATGCTATTGTTTCCCTTGAGTAATCAGGCGATGCAAAATTCCTGAAGTCAACATATCCTATATTACCCGGCAGCCGCTCAACTTTTTTGAATCCGTAATTTTCCTTTTTCAGCATTTCATTCCAGTGCTTTTCATCATCCGGGTCTGTTCCGTTTTTCTCCCTTTCAAGAAGTCTTTTTGCATCTTCCGGAGAAAACCTTACCCTTAAATGTTTATCATTGCTTACTGACTGCAGGTCAGCCGTTAAGATCTCAGCAAACATCACCGGGTCATTGATTGTATCATAAGCTCCGGCATTCAACCTGTTTTGCAGCATCTCATTCATTTTTTTTGCAATATCCGGAAACACATAATTATCGCTCAAAAGTGAACTTATCTTTTTTACTGACTGCTGTTTAACCTTCTGGTCAAAATTAAATTTAACAGGTCCATCCTGCTGCGCAAATGAGATTTTTGCCGCCACCATGAACCCTAAAAAGAGGACTATCAGTTTTAACTTAAGCATTTATATAACTCCTTATATGTTTAATATGTAATAATTAGACGCCTTAAATTTGTAATTAGTTGCATTTTATCAGTTAAGTTTAAGCTCCATTTTTATTGTTGAGCGGGCATATTTGGAATTTGTATTTTCTACCAGCTCAAACCCGAATTTTTTATAAAGTTTCAGTGCTGCATTCAGCTTAACATTGGTTTCAAGAAACAGGGTATGAGCTTTTTTGGCTTTAGCCAGCCTTATTATTTCTTCTGCAAGCTTTTTGCCAATCTGCCTGCCCTGTACTTTTTCTGTTACCGCCATTTTTGCCAGCTCAAATTCACCGTCAGAAAATTTTATAAGCGCTGCCGTGCCTACTATTTCATCATTTAATTTGGCAAACACAACTTCACCGCCATTTTTAATTATTTCACCTTCCGGATCGCCAAGCAGCTTTTTATCTTCAGGTTCAACAGAAAAATATTTCTCAAGCCACTCGTAATTCAGCTCCCTGAACTTATCCCTGTATTCAGGTGCATATTTAACCAGCTCAACTTTTCCAAGCTGTTTTTCCTTAATCTTTTCGCTTACTCTTTCGAACATATCACGCTTATCAAGCGCATTTTCTGTCTTGCTGATTATATATATCAGGTCATATCCAATTTCAGTGAACAGCTCTTTTACCGCATCTTCAAAGCCCTGCCAAACCGGCTTCAGCTCATCAAGCAGATCAAGCCCTTTTGGGGAAAGCGCTAAAAGTTTTTTCCTGGTATCAGATTTATCCTTAACAACTTTTACCAGACCTTTTTTAATAAGCACATTGGCTATCTGTGTAACAGCCGGTTGTGTATAGCTTAGCTCTGAAGTTATTTCAGTTATTGTAAGCGGCGAACGTGTGCTTAACAGGTAAAATATAGTGAACCATCTTGGTTCAAAATCCACATTCTGAGATTCATAAAGCTTTGCCCCGTCCTGAAAAAATCTTTCAGTCAGCATTCTTAACCGTGTTCCGAAAGCAGCTTCACCCAATTGTTTAATAAAGTCCATTTAGTTAGTAATTTTATTTATATAAGCTGTTATATAAATATATATAATAAATTTACAATTGTCAAGTGAATAATGTATTTATTGCTATTTTATCAGTATTTTAGCCTTTTTTGTTTGAGTTTTTTTTGGTATATTTGCTTTAATCATAGATTAATTCTGCATCAAAAAACCCTCCGGTTTAGATCTGCAAAATCTGTTCTGGAATCTGCAAATAATAATTAGTTAAGGAAAATTTTGAAGAATTTTATTCACAATAACAGGATACGCAATATTGCAATTATTGCACACGTTGATCACGGTAAAACCACTTTGGTGGACCATATGTTCAGGCAGTCAGGCACTTTCCGCGAAAACCAGGCAGTTGAAGAACGTGTTATGGATAACATGGACCTGGAACGCGAACGCGGAATTACAATTGCTGCAAAGAACTGCTCGGTAGAGTGGAGCGGCGTAAAAATTAATATTCTGGATACGCCGGGCCACGCTGATTTTGGAGGCGAGGTTGAGCGCGCTTTGATGATGGTTGACGGAGCTATACTGCTTGTTGATGCTTCAGAAGGTCCGCTGCCGCAGACGCGTTTTGTATTAAAGAAAGCCCTCGCATCTGATAAAAAAATAATTGTGCTTATCAATAAAATTGACCGCAAGGATGCGCGCGCTAAGGAAGTGCTTGATGAAATTTACCATCTTTTCATGGATCTTGATGCAACTGAAGAGCAGATCGATTTCCCTATACTTTACGCAATAGGCAGGGAAGGAATAGCGCAGGAAACACTGGAAGAAAAAGGAACTAACCTTGCACCGCTGTTTGATAAAATAATAGAACATATCCCCGGACCTGTTTACACTGAAGGCGAGCCTTTCCAGTTGCTGGTTACAGATCTTGATTACTCCGATTACATCGGCAGGCTCGCAATAGGCAGGGTTGCCAACGGGAATGCGCATATAAATGATGCAATGGTATGCATAGGTGATGACGGCCAGCAGAAACAGCTGAAGATAACCAAGCTGCAGGTTTATGATGGCTTAAAGCTTAAGGAAACCGAAGAAGCTGAACCCGGCGAAATTGTTATTCTTTCGGGAATTGAAGATGTTCACATAGGCGATACCATCTGCAGCAAAGAAACACCCAAAGCGCTGAAAAGAATTGTAGTAGATGAACCCACTATCTCAATGGTTTTCGGAATCAATACATCACCTTATTCAGGCAGGGAAGGTAAATATGTCCAGTCAGCCAAGCTTAAAGAAAGGCTGATAAAGGAAACATTAAGAAACGTTGCTTTAAAGCTTGAAGAAAGCGAAAGTGCAGACCAGTTCATAGTAAAAGGCAGGGGTGAGTTTCAGATGGTAATACTTATTGAAACGCTCCGCCGTGAAGGATATGAAATGTCAGTCGGCAGGCCGCATGTTATCTACAAGCAAAAAGACGGCAAAAAACTTGAACCAATTGAGCATTTATTTATTGACTGTGAAGAAAGCTTTGTTGGTATTGTTACCGATAAGCTTTCCCAGCGCAAGGGCAGGATGGTTAATCTGGTTAACCACGGCTCAGGCCGTGTTAGGGTGGAATTTACAATTCCTTCCCGCGGGCTGATCGGCTACAGGAATGAATTCCTTACTGATACCAAAGGTACCGGTATTATGAATTCATATCTTGAGTGTTATGAAGAATACAGGGGAGATTTTCCGGTACGAACCACAGGTTCGCTTATCAGCGACAGGCAGGGTGAAACTACCGGTTATGCATTGTTTAACCTGGAGCCCCGCGGAACACTTTTCTGCTCACCCGGCGAAGCTGTATATGAAGGCATGATAGTAGGCGAGCATAACAGGGATAACGACCTGAACGTAAATGCCACCAAGCCTAAAAAGCTTACCAACATGCGCGCTTCCAGCAAGGATGAAGGTATAATTTTAACACCGGTCACTCCCATGACGCTTGAAAAAGCCATCGAGTTCATAAATGATGATGAAATTGTTGAAGTAACACCCAAAAGCATCAGGCTCAGAAAGTCAGTACTTTCAGCGCAGAAACGTCAGTCAGGCGGGAAATCTTAATTAACGTAAAACCACTAACGTTTGTGAGTGCTTTTATATATTAAATAAATATTATCTTTGTTAAATTACAGGATATTAAATTTTAAAAAATAATTATTAACTAAAATTTTAATTTGACCGAATTAATATGAAATTCAGCGAAATTGAATACAAACGCCCGAATATTCAGGAAGTAACAGAAAAATTCAACCATCTTATCAACCTGTTTAAAAATGCTGCAAGCTTTGAAGAACAGGATGCATTGATAAGGAATATCAATGATTTAAGGATGGAATTCCAGACCAACAATACGCTTGCCAGCATCAAATATTCCATTGATACAAATGACAAGGAGTTTGAAGATGAGCAGAATTTTTATGATGCTAATTCTCCTGTGTTTGACGGACTGGTGCACAGTTATTATACAGCTATCGTAAATTCAAAATACCGCAATGAGCTTGAAGCCAAATGGGGCAAACAGCTTTTTGATGTAGCCGAAGTGACTTTAAGGACATTTTCACCTGATATCATTGAAGACCTGCAGAAAGAAAATGAGCTTAGAACCGATTATTCAAAGCTGCTTGCATCTGCAAAAATATTTTTTGACGGGGAAGAAAAAAACCTGCAGGGCCTTATTCCTTATATGGAATCAACTGACCGCGATATGAGGAAAGCTGCAAACGAGGCTAAATGGAAGTTCTTTGCCGATAACGAAGAAGAGTTCGACAGGCTTTATGATGAGCTTGTTAAAGTACGCGCTAAAATGGCTAAAAAGCTGGGCTATAAGAATTTTGTGCAGATGGGATATGACAGGATGGGAAGAACTGATTATAATGCTGATATGGTGAAGGTTTTCCGCGACCAGGTAAGAGATACAATTGTACCGATTGCCGTTAAGCTTAAGCAGAAACAGCAGAGAAGGCTTGGATTAGAATCGTTCAAATATTATGACCAGCCGCTTGATTATAAATCCGGCAACGCAAAACCGCACGGCTCGCCTGACTGGATTGTAAGCTGCGCAAAAAATATGTATTCGGAGCTTTCGCCTGAAACCAACGAGTTCTTCAATTTTATGCTTGAAAATGAAATGATGGACCTTGTTAACAAAAAAGGCAAAGATACCGGCGGTTACTGTACTTTTATAGAAAAATATAAGTCACCTTTTATATTTTCAAACTTTAACGGCACGATGGGTGATATCGAAGTACTGACCCACGAAGCAGGTCATGCCTTCCAGGCATATTCTAGCCGCAATTTTGAAATACCCGAATATTTCTTCCCTACATCTGAAGCATGCGAGATACACTCCATGAGCATGGAATTTTTAACATGGCCCTGGATGAACTGCTTCTTTAAGGACCAGACGGAAAAATTCAAGTATTCACACTTAAAAGGCTCGGTGATATTTATTCCGTACGGTGTTACTGTTGATGAATTCCAGCACTGGGTATATGATAACCCGGAAGCAACACCGGCTGAAAGAAAACAGGCATGGCTTAACATCGAAAAGAAATACCTTCCGTATATTGATTATGATAACAATGAGTTCCTTGAAAAAGGCGGCAGGTGGCAGCAGCAGAGGCATATTTATTTAAGCCCGTTCTATTATATCGATTACTGCCTGGCACAGATCTGCGCTTTCCAGTTCTGGAAAAAATCCATGGAAAACCGCGAACAGGCGCTTGAAGATTATTTAAGGCTCTGCAGGGCAGGCGGCAGCAAATCATTTCTGGGTCTGGTTGAAACAGCCGGATTGACCTCGCCTTTCGAGGACGGATGCCTGAAGTCATTTATGGGCGTAATTGATAACTGGCTGGAAAATTTTGATGATACCAGCGTAAACTGATATTTAACCTCATCCGGAAGGAGGAAATAATGAAAAGATATGTGTTTTTTCCTGTATTTATACTGATTTTTTCAGCAGGTATTTTTTCAACAAAAATTTTTTCAGACCTTCTTCCGGAAGGTAAAAAACGAATTCAGTACAGCTTTGAGCTTACAAATATTGATTCCTACCCCGGTTATACTTTTATAGCATACCCGGTCAACAATTCAAACGGCGCACCCTACATTACTGCTAATATACTTTCACAGAATAAACCTGTTCAGCTTGCCTGCAAATTCGGAGTTCCTGTTATTTATGCTGTTAAGAACGAAGATTTTAATAAAGCTGAATTTGATTCTGTTTGTATGATTGATGAAAGCAGCCCGCGAAGTGAAAAATTAAATGAGTTCATTCAGAACGGTAAGTTCATTCCGTCATTAAAAATTATCTGTGATTCATACGCAAACAGGGATGCAAAATATAATTTTGTAAACGAACAGTTTGGTATTGAAAGCATTAACAACGATACAATGATCATCAAATCGCAGAAAACCCTTTATAAAGATAACAATAATAATACGATCGATGCCAAAGATTCCAAAAGCGGCTTCAGGGATGATGTTGTTTCTCCGCAGGAGCAGGTTGGCTCTTACCTAATCATTGTTATTCCTATTCTGGCCCTGATAGCAATTATAACAGTTCTTGTCCTCAGAAAAATGAAAAAATAATGGCTGAATATTTAACAGCCCTGCTAATTACAATTGCTGTTGAGTTTGCTGTTTATTTTGTTTTTATACGAAAAGATGCCCTGAATCTTTTGTTTTATTCTGTTTTGATCAACTGCCTTACACACCCTCCTGCATTCTACTTTTATTCAAAATTATACTTCAATTCCGGAATTACGGACGCCTTCAATATCTATTTTATTATTATTGAAATAATTGTATTTTTAGCTGAAATTTTGCTTATCAAATACCTGCTGAATGTTAAAACATTCAGGGCAGTTCTAATTTCGTTTTCGGCAAATTTTGTAACTGCTTCAATTGGTTTTATTATCTGAAAATAAATGAAGAATAAAGCAATATTACCGGCAGTACTTGGCATGGCGCACGGTGTATCAGATTGTGCTGCAGGACTGCTGCTAGGCTCTCTTTCTTCAGATCAAAGCATCTACAGCATAGCTGTTATGGTTATGCTCTATAACCTGCTTGCCTTTGGCGCACAGCCGCTGGCAGGATTAATAATTGATAAGCTGAAATCCCCAAAACCTGCCGTACTGATTGGGTTGGCTGCAATGTGTTCGGCAATACTGTTATTTTACATAAATCCGTTTGCTTCAGTTATTCTTGCAGGCTTAGCCTCTGCTTTATTCCATACAGGCGGGGGAGCGCTTGCATTATGTGCAACCCCGGGAAAAGCTTCAGGTGCCGGATTGTTTTCAGCCCCCGGTGTTGCCGGACTTGCTGTTGGCGGGTTTCTTGCAGTGAACGGAATATTCCCCGCAGCATTTATGCTGGTTCTGTTACTGGTATTATTTGCAGCAGTTTATATTTTAAAAAGTCCCGGGCTGCCTTATAACTTTAAAAGCAATGATGCTGAGTTTGATAAACATGATTTTGTGATGCTCATTCTGCTTCTTGCAATTGCATTGCGCTCTGCTGTGTGGAATATTTTTCAGCACATGGAGCATGGCGGCCTTCAGAATATAATTTTGATCTCTATGGCAGCTGCAGGCGGAAAAATATTCGGCGGTTATGCTGGTGATTACTTCGGGTGGAAAAGGTATTCATACACAGCCCTGCTGGCGGCTATGCCGCTGCTGATTCTGGGCGAACACAGCATATATTTCCTGCTGCCGGGGATAGCTTTGCTGCAGTCCGTTACCCCGCTGATGGTTACTGCAATTTATAAAAATATCAAAAAGCTACCCGCAACGGCTTCGGGACTTTCATTCGGGCTGGCTATTGCAGCGGGAGGAATTCCATTTGCCGCCGGGGCTGAAATTAAAAATTATCCGTCACCGCTGATTATTGCCGGATTAATGCTGGCAGTTATTTTTATGGTATATTACAGCTTCAGAAATAAATATAAAAATGCAGCAGCTCAATAAACTTTTAAATTACAGCAATATTTACAGCCTTTGGCTTAGCAGGGGTAAAACCAAAGAAGCAGCCGTTGAGCTTACTGTTCAGCAGCTTGATGCGCTTGAGGAAATTACCGAAAATGATGATTCATGGATGGAGCTGGTTCGTATCTCCGCAGCAGGCAGGATTCACGATGCATGGCTTGCCCTTGACTGGCCCGAAGGATTCGATGAGCTTGTGCTGTGCGTTCCATTATGCAAGCTGGTTAACTGGGAATGCAGCAAATGCACCGTTGGTATGAGGCAGGAAAATAATTCATGCGCTAATGATTATTCGCTCTTCGGATTCATTGGAACCCTTGTTATGAACGGTGAAAGGGATGAGCTGCTTAAACATATAAAAAATGCGCGCAGGATCCTGAAGAACGAAAAGTATTTATGGAATATCCATAAATGCGAAGCGGAGCTTATTAAAACCTGAAAGTTTATGGAACATTATTTTACATGTCCGTATTGCTGGCAGCAGATCTCTTTCCTGCTGGAATCAGAAGAAGGTCTGCATAAATATACCGAAGACTGTGAAGTTTGCTGCAGACCGATAGAGGTGATCTTCGAAATATCAGAAGGTGAAATTATAAATTTTTCTGCTGAAAGATCTGAATGAGTGAAAATAAAATAAATATCGGACCGGGAGAGCTTCTTCCGGTAATTTCATCTAATTTTGAAATAGTTGGGAACAAGGATATTTCGATGGATGAGCTGAAAATGATGCTTGCCTCCAGGATCCGGGAAATGCTTGATACTAATTTGGAAAAATTAGTATCAATCCTTTACAGGATTGATGTAGGCCAGCGTTTAACAGATGAGATATTTTCAGAAAATAATAAGGAAGATATTGCACCCCTGCTGGCTGAGGCAATAATTAAAAGGCAGATTCAGAAAATACAGACCCGCAAAAAATACAGCAGCGAATAATTATCATAAATAATATATAAACATATATTTAGCCCTCCTGATTCACTGTCACACTTTAAAATTATTACAGTCTAATATAATATGACAGAAAATCCGTTTATTGAAAAAATATCAGCTGATGAAAAAGATGAACAGCTGATACATGAAGCTTTAAGAGGCAGCAAAGCTTCGCTGGAAAAGCTTATTTACCGCCACCAGGCATGGATTTATAACATAGCATTAAGAATGGTATTCTACCCCCGCGAAGCTGAAGATATAACGCAGGAGGTTTTAATTAAGATTATCACCAAGCTTTCAGGCTTCCGGTTTCAGTCAAGCTTCCGTACCTGGGCTTACCGAATTGTTGTTAACCAGGTGCTGAATATGAAAAAATCTGCCGGTGAAAAAAAACATGCAGATAATTTTGATGATTACTGGAAACTGATAGAAAGAACACCTGATAACGCCCTGCCCGGAAGTGATATTTATGATGTTGAAATGAAAACCATCGTTAATGAAGTAAAAGTAAGCTGTATGTCAGGTATGCTGCTTTGTCTTGACAGGGAACAGCGGCTGATTTTTATACTTGGAAGCATATTCCAGGTTACTGATGCAGTTGGTGCTGAAATTATGGATATTTCCCGTGATAACTTCCGGCAGAAGCTTTCACGCGCAAGGAAACAAATGTTCAGTTTTATGCACAGTAAGTGCGGTTTGATGGATAAAAATAATCCCTGCAGCTGCGAAAAGAAAACAAAAGCGCTAATTGATAGCGGATATGTTAATCCCAATAGCCTGCTCTTTAATGTTAATTATGTTCATACAGTGGAAAGTACATCTTCTGACAGGGCTGAAAAGCTTGACAGCCTGCTTGAAGACCGTTCACAGAAGCTTTTCAGGGATACACCGTTCCAGGAACCGCAGGATTTTGTTGCATCACTGCGCGAAATTCTTGATCATAAAGAGTTCAGAGAAATTTTTAATTTTCCAAATTAAACAAACATCATTTCAACTAATGTTCAGAAAACTAATTTTATCAGCCCTGTTTTTTTTTGCAGTAAATATTTCTGCTGAAATAAAAAATGTTCCTTCGCAGTATTCAACAATTCAGGCGGCAGTTGATGCTGCAGTAAACGGAGATACAGTACTGGTAGCTCCCGGAACCTACCTTGAAAATGTTGTCATCAGGGGGAAAAATATAGTTTTAACTGGTACATATTATATCACTGGTGACCGCTCACTGATTGCTTCAACTATTATAGACGGCAGCAGTCCAATAAATGCAGATACTGCAAGCTGTGTGCTTATACGCGGGGGAGTTGACTCCACTGGAGTATTGCAGGGATTTACACTTACCAAAGGAAAAGGTACTGCTTGGAATGATGAACATTCAGCAGGAGTTTACAGGGAAGGCGGCGGTTTGCTTGTAGCGCTTTCTTCGCCAATTATTCAGGATAATATTATTAAAGAAAATATTGTAAATAATTTATCAGGTATTGTAAGCACAGGAGGCGGGGGAGTAAGAATTGGTGACGGATTTGTAAGGTTCTATAATAATGTTGTTATGAATAATTACGCAAGGTATGGTGCAGGAATAGTTTTAAATTACACTGGCGGTGAGTTTAAAAATAATATCGTTTGTGCAAATTACGGGTCCTTACAATACGGCGGAGGGTCAGGTTTTTGGCTTAATGGCGGATATAACAGACCCATTGTTATCGAAAATAATTCTATTGCAGATAATTCTTCAAATAACTCAGGTACTTCAGGTGGAATTTTCGGTTATGGTAATGTTGCAGCTACAATTAGAAATAATGTGATTTGGAGAAATACTTCCCCGGGAATGAATCAGATTATCGGTAATTCATTGATTGTCAGATACTGCAATGTGCAGGGGGGTTTTAGTGGTGCGGGAAATATTAATTCCGACCCTCTTTTTGCAGATTCTAATTATATCCTTCAGCCCGGTTCTCCCTGTGTTGATAAAGGCGATTCGTCTGTGATCTATAACGACCTGCCTGACCAGGGTAACCCTTCTATAGCTAAATATCCTTCACGGGGCGGATTAAGGAATGATATGGGAGCTTACGGCGGTCCGCTTGCAAAGATTCTGACAAACCAGCTTATCGGCATTCAGCAGATAAGCAGCAATGTACCTTCAGGTTATGTTTTATCGCAGAACTATCCGAATCCGTTCAATCCGGCGACTAAAATTATGTTTGCCCTAAAGCAAACCGGATTCGTTACTTTAAAAATTTATGATATTACCGGAAGGCTTGTAAAAGTGCTGGCAGAAGAAGTATTAAATGCAGGCGAATATGAATCAGTCTTTAATGCAGGTGAATTATCTTCAGGAATTTATTTTTATACTCTCAGAACAGATAATTTTGTTCAGACAAAGAAAATGATACTGACAAAATAACAAAAAATTTGCTGGCGGCTATTGGAAAACTAATATGCTTGCTTTATAAATTCAATTAGAAGGAATAAAAATTACCCCTTCTCTTCTGAGAAGGGGTAAAAAAAACCGCTTGTCATACCTGCGTAAGCAGGTATCCAGACAATAATCTTTATAGATAATATACAAGTATGAAATACAAAAATCTTTTAAATAATGTATCAAAACTCTTCTGTTATTTATTCCATTTAGTTTTAGTGAAATAAAAAAATAAAGCCGGTTTAAAAACCGGCTTTTATAAAATCCAATTGTAATTAACACATTTTACCTTCCCACAAACATTCCAAACGGTCCGAATGAGGTCAGTAATACCCATGCAATCCATAATACAAATACAAACGGCATAGTCACAGAGCTTTTTAGATTCGATACTTTCGCAAGCCCGATACCAACTATTACCAGGTACCATATATTTATCAGGTCAAAATTGGCTATCAGCCCGTACATTTCCTTGCTCATGGTCTCCTTAGTCACAAGCAGTATCGGACCGATATTCATCATCAGCTTGCCTGTAAGTATTGCCAGCACCGTATCAACTACAAGCTGTATGGCTGTTATCAGCGCAGTAAGCCCCAGCACATTCATAATATCAGTATAACCTGCAATGCCTTTGAAAATTTTCAATCCTCCCCAGTATATCAGTGCTTTCAAAAAGAATATTACAAGTACGCCAAAAACTGAACCTATCAGCCCGAACACAACAAACATAGTACCTCCGAACATTTTATCGGTCTGCTCCATCTGCTGGTCTGCCTGTTCCTTTGTCATTTTGCCTTCTTTTACCTGTTCATCAAGCCGCTTTTTAACTGCTTCTTTCTGCTGGGTTTTAATTTCAGATACAAGCTCTTCATCATTTGTAACAAGGAAGCTTGAAATTATGCTGATTGCTATCAGGATTAAAAGCGGTACCAGCCAGTAATTCTTTTTCTGTGATGATTTAACCGCTGTAAAAGTATTTCCCGGTTCCGAAAAAACACCTGCCATTGCATCGCCTAATGAAATATTTTCTGCCGGCTGGGTTTCCGGTGCCGTTATTTGATCCTGCTGAATCTGGTCTTTGTTCTCTTCCATTATAGTAATGTTAGATTGTTTGTTATAATATTAGATTGATATTTATTAAACTAAACTACACTAAACTGTTAAATACATCTTCAAATTTATAAAAACCTTTTTTACCGTGTATGAATTTTGCCGCCAGCAGCGCGCCTTCAGCAAATCCGCGGCGTGATTTTGCGCTGTGTTTAAGCGTTATTATGTCCGCTTCGCTTTCAAGCTTAACTTCGTGTATTCCAACTACATTTTCTTCCCTTATTGAAACGATATTCAGCTCATTTGGTCCCGGCCCGGCTGAATCACTCACAAATTTATCTTTACGCCTTATGTTTTCCAGAAGGTACTCAGCAGTTCTGATTGCAGTACCGCTTGGTTTATCAAGCTTTTGTGTGTGATGTGTTTCGGTAATGCTTATATCATACTGTCCGTACCTGTCTATCAGCTTTGCCAGGTCCTTAACAGCATTAAAGAAAATATTGACACCCACAGAAAAATTACTGGCATAAATAAACCCCGTATTGTATTTACTGATAATTTCCTTCACTTCGCCTGCTTTATCATACCAGCCTGTAGTTCCGCAGACTATATTTATACCCCTTGATGCAAGCAGCTCTATATTATCCATCACGCTTGTGGGAGTAGAAAACTCTATTGCAACATCAGTTTCACTGTTTAGATGTTCTTTCACCGGGTTTATTACATCATATTTGCCGGTAATTTTAAATTCGTTTTCAGGGGCAAGAGATTCTATCATTTTGCCCATTTTTCCGTAACCAACAATTGCTAAATTTATCATCAGGCTATATCTTTTTCTTTGGTTTTTGTTAATTTTTCAAACAATTCTGAGCCTTTTTCCCTCATCTCAAAAAACTCCCTGTGAAGGTTCTTCAATACCCCCTCGCACTCAGAAACATTTACCAGCAGCGAAAATGAATGGGGATTGAAGCCGAAAATAACCGATTCTGCTTTTATACCGGGGTTGCACATAAAAATACTCTGTTCAAAATTGTTTATTGAATTCAGGTCAGAACCTACCAGCGTAATTAAAACCTTATCTTTCACAATTTCACACTCTGATATTTCATCGAATTCGTTTTTTAACTCGTCGTAATGTATCTTGGTGTATGCATTTTCTGCTATTACAATTATCAGCGCATTGTTAGATGAAAGTAGTATATCTATCTGCGGCTTGTGTTTTGAAAGAATATTCAGCATCATTTCCCAGAAAATGAACTGGCTTAATGATTCCTTTGGCTTTACCCTTAATACTATAATATTCTTTTTATACGTTACTGATTTTATTACCTCAGGATAGCTTAACCTGGAGCTGACCGTTGTTCCGGTCGATGAAGTATTCTTTGAATTCAGTATCTTTATCGGTATATCCTTTTTTAAAGCAGGCTTAACTGAGTTTTTGTGCAGCACCTTTGCGCCGAAATTGGAAAGTTCTTCCATTTCCTTAAATGAAATTTCCTGCAGCTTTAATGCACCGGGAATGATATTTGGGTCGCATGTTAATACTCCGTCTACATCTGTCCATATCTGTATCTCTTCAGCATCGGTAAGCGAGCCGTAAATTGCAGCTGAAAAATCCGAGCTTTCCCTGCCCATAGTTGTGGGAATACCGTCTTCTGTGGAACCCATAAATCCCTGTGCAAGGACTATTTTTCCTTTTTCCAGCAGCGGTTTTACTATCCTGTCTGCATTTTTCTGCGAGAGCTCAAAATTTGGGTATGCCCTGGAAAAATCGTTGTTGGTTTTAATGACTTCCTGTGAGCTTATCAGCTCAACATCCAGCCCCTCATTCAGCATTGCATGATAGATACAGTTAGAGCTCATCAGCTCGCCGAAAACCCTGAATGCATCAAGTATCCTTAAAGAAAGCTCATTTATAATTGATAAACCTTTTATAAGCTCAGTTATCTGGCGGTGGAATTCCGTTATCCTTTCTGCTGCTGCAGCTTTTAACGATTTATCTTTCACAAGCTCGTCTATAATAACATAATGCCTGTTGATAATTTCCTCCAGCAGCTGTTCGGCTTCACTTACTTTTTTATCTGCTGCAAAACGTGCAATATTTTCCAGTGCAGTTGTTGCTTTTGCTATTGCAGAAACAACCACAACTTTTTTCTTATCAAATGATTTAACAATATTAATTACGTTTTTTATCGATACGCTGTCCTGAACAGAAGTTCCGCCGAACTTCATAACAATTACTGAATTTTTATCTGACGCCATTTAATCCTGTTTATATAATTTATGTTCGTAAATATAATTTTCAACTTCCGGTGTTACCAGGTATTTTATTGATCTGTTTTCACTGACCCTGTAACGTATATCTGTTGAAGAAATATCGATATTTGGCACCGGCACCATAATTGCCTGCCTGCTGTATTCATTTTCAACCTGTGTTACAAGGTAACCGGGACGGTTTATTACAACTACTTCTGAAAGCAAAAACAATTTGCCGGGGTCTTTCCATTTATCCAGTTTTATCAGCTGGTCCATTCCGATAATTAAATAGAATTTAACCTGCTCGTTTATATACTGTTCCCTTAATTTTAGAAGCGTATTTACAGTATAATCCGGTTCGCTGCCTTCTGAATTTATTTCAATATCGTTTATCACAAACCCCGGGTTTCCCCTCACAGCCAGCTTAAGCATGTTAAGCCTGTGAACAGGTTCCGATATATTGTTTATATTTTTAAGCGGCGGAGTCTTTGAAGGAATAAACATCACTTCATCCAGGTGAACCTGTTCTGCAGTGTTTTCTGCAATTATCAGGTGACCAAGGTGAACAGGGTCAAACGTTCCGCCAAGTATTCCTATCCTTTTCAACCCTCAAGTACCTCCTCATAAATACGTTCTATTTTCGGAATTATCTCAGAATTATCATACTGCATTGCATCTATCATTGCATTATGTGCCAGCTCTTCCCTTATATCGCTGCTGTGATACAGCGCTGATATTTTTTCGAACAGGTCATCCATATTATTGGGATCAATAACAAGAGCCGAATATTCAGGCTTTACTACTTCAAGAAGGTTCATAATACCGCTGCAGATAATAGGCAGCCGCGATGCCATTGCTTCCAGCAGTACATAAGGCATTCCTTCCCAGTGTGAAGGGAACACAAAAATATCAAAAATTGAATAATAATCAGGCAGGTTTTCCTGCTCGCCGGTGAATATTACTTTATCTGATATATTTGAAGTTCTTGCCAGCTCCTGCATATGTTTCAGGTTCTTCCCTGAGCCAACAAATACAAACCGCATTTCAGGATATTTTTTTGTCAGAAAATATGCTGCCTGCAGTATCAGCTTCTGGTTTTTCTGTTCATCAAAACGCGAAATATTTCCTATTATAAAATTGTTTTCCTGCAATCCCAGGCTTTTTAAAAGGTCAGTATTCTTTTTCCGGTTGGCATATTTTGAAATATCTATCGAGTTCGGAATTATCTCCGTTTTTCCCGGATCAGTTATCCTGATTTTAAATGCAGTCAGAAAATCATTATGCGTTTCACAAATTGTCCTGTCTGTGAATTGAACAAGGTACTGCTCTATGGTCTTTGAAACGCTTTTCCTGAATGGATTGCCGCTGTTGATGTAATGTATGCCGTGAATTGAATGAACAATCTTTACTGCCGGGTTGTGCTTCTTAAGAATTCTTCCGTAAAAACCGGCAACTCCTCCGTGTGTGTGGATTATATCGAATTTTTCCCGTTTATACAGCTCCTCAAGCGGTCGTAAGTACTTTGTTCTTAATAATTTCGGCAGTACAAGAGGGTAAAAATTTATCCCGTTTTTAATTACCTCAGTTTCAAACTTTCCACCGCCTTCAGCAGCAATAAATGAAATAAACCGGCTTTTACCGGAATTTAATGCAATGGTCAAAGCATTTTTCTGCCCGCCGCCTAAAAATCCGCCGTCAATCAGGTGTAATATCCTTGTTTGTGCCAAAATTATTTTTTGTTAGAGCACAAAAATAAGCAATTAATTCCAATCTAGTAAGTGAATATAAGGGTATAAGTATTTATTTTTTACCGGTAAAGTAATATTCCGCAGGCTTAATTCCCGTTAACCTTGAATAAAAATATGAAATTTTGTTCAGTAAATTCGCAGCTGCGCTGCCATCATTCAGTATTTTTGATGATATATATTTTATTACTTCCTTTTCATCAGTTGTTTTTGCCTTTTTAAGTTCTTTCCTTTTTTTAAGTATTAAAGGGATATTAAAATAAAACCAAAAATAAGCTTTTAATAACCCTGTAAATGAATATTTTTTTGAAAATAATGATATTATAATTTTTGAAGTGTGATTAAAAGTTATGTATGGGATCATCCTAAAAATAAATCCAAAACTGAAAAAAAGATAAAGGTTCAGTAACCTGTTCCTTTCTGCGCAGAATGTTTTGAATTCACCTGGTGTTTCAGTGCCGCTGCCTTTATGGTGAACAACAGAGCTTTTTACAAATTTTATCTTTTTGCCGCTGAATCTTGCTTTCAGCCCAAGGTAAACATCTTCTCCGTAGAAAAAATAATCGCTGTCAAACGGCTCTCCCGTTTCTCTTTTCCTGAATATTGCTGAGCAACCGTTAGGGTAAAACTCATCATTTATATCCGGAAAAACATTCATGATATTATACATCAGGTATGAAACTGAGCCGTTGGTTTTGTAATATTCTTCAGGAATTCCTTCTGTTATCACAAATGATGAAGCAATGATATTTCCGCCTTCAATTGCTTTTACCAGCTCACCAAGCCAGTGTTTATCGGTTTTTGTATCATTGTTAAGCAGTACAATTATATCATTGCTGCAGTGCTTTAATGCTTCATTGTTGCCGCCGGCAAAACCAAGGTTTTTTTCTGATTGTATTATTTTTATTCTGCTGTCACTGAAATTTTCTTTAACAAACTCTGCACTTCCGTCTGTTGAGCTGTTATCGAACAGTATCAGCTCAAAATTGTTATAACTCTGCGCCAGCACACTACCAATACAATCCCTTAGGAATTTTTTCCCGTTGTAATTAAGTATTATTATTGATACCTGTTCGTTCATTTTATAAATAAGCTTTTTATGTAAGCTGAATTTACTTTTGCGTCAGCTTGGATCTTTATCCGTGCGGGAATTTTTGTTAAAACCTTAAAAATTCCCCTGATATATCCTTTAACTGCCCGTAAAAATATTACAAATGAATGATCTTTTATAAATAAAAAATACCTGTTTAATCTTGCAGCAAAAAATAATGGCTGGTATAGTAAATACACACTCAGAGGGTAGTTCTTAAACCTCATCAGCACAAGGTTCCTTTCGCACATTTCCGTCTGAAATCCGTGAGTGGCAACAGAGCTCGTTCCGCCCCGCTTATGATAACATACAGCCTCAGGCTCATAATAGCACTTTAATCCCGCAAGCTGCGCGCGGAAGCTTAAGTCAATATCTTCATAATATGCAAAAAAACTCTCATCAAAAAATCCAATTGTGCCGAATAATTCCTTCCTGTAAACAGCTGCGCCGGCGCATGCGCCGAAAATGTATTCAGCCTTATCATACCGCCCTGTATCAGCTTCACCGTGTCCCCGGGCTATTGGCGAGCCGCCTCCAGCCTTTATAAAATCTCCGCAGTCATCAATTATATTCCTGTTGTAATAATTCAGCATTTTTACTGCCAGAATTGATGCATCTTTGTGGCTTTCAAGTGCTTTAACTGCAGTTTCCAGAAAATTATCAGCCAGCTCAATATCATTATTCAGCAGTAAAATAAATTCTGAAGGAGTGTTATTTAAAGAATACTTAATTCCTTCATTTACCGCTTTTGCAAAGCCGGAGTTATAGCCAATCTTAATAACTGCTGAATCGGGAAACTGCTCTTTGGTATATTCAGCAGATGGGTCAGATGAACCGTTATCTGCAAGAATTATAGTGTAATCCTGCAATGTCTGTTTTTTTAAAGATGTAAAACATGTCTTTAAATGTTCCAACCCGTTATAATTTGGTATAACTATGCTTATCATCTGAACAGGCTGTAAATGTATTTAGTGCTCACTTTTTTCATTTTCTGTATTTTGCACCTTGCAGGAATAAATGTTACTGCTTTTAGTATTCCTTCAAAGTATCCTTTTATTGCAGCTGCCAAAGACTCAAAACCGTTATGTTTTAAAATAAAATAGAATCTCCGCAGCCTTGCTGCAAAAAATAACGGCTGGTAAATTATGTACAGCAGCAAAGGATAGTTTTTTATTCTCAGCCAAACCATATTCCTTTCATTCATTCTCATCTGGAATTTGAATGTGCTTATTGTGCTCCCCCCGCGCCGGTGATAACATACAGCATCCGGCCGGTAAACGCATTTAAATCCCGCAAGCTGTGCCCTGAATGATATATCAATATCTTCAAGGTATGCAAAAAATCTTTCATCAAATAAACCCGCTGTTTTAAATACTTCTTCTTTATAAAATGCAGCCCCGGCACATGCCCCGAATATGTATTCCGGTTTATCAAACTGACCCGTATCTAACTGACCATTCCCGCGGGGATAAGATGTACCGCCTTTTTTTGTTATGAAATTCCCTGTATCGTCAATCTTTTTTCTTTCCCCGAAGTTCATCATCTTTACTGCAGTTATGCTGCAGTCACTGTAAACACTGAATGTTTTAACTCCTTCTGCAAGGAAATCTTCCTTCAGCTCGATATCATTGTTAAGCAGCAGTATAATGTTCCCGGGGTAATGTTCCATCGAAAATTTTATTCCCGCATTTACTGCGGCGGCAAAGCCGGTATTTGTGCTGAACTTTATCAGGTTAATTTCAGGGTAATTTTTTTCAATAAAATCTGCCGATCCGTCATGTGAACCGTTATCAACAATAATAATTTTATATTCTAAGCTGCTTTCTTTATCAATTTCCTTTTTCTGTGAATAAATTGAAGGAATGCAGTATCCCAGGTGCTTTAAACCGTTCAGATTAGGTATTATTATCGATATTTTTTCCAATATCCTTCTGTTATTTAGCGCTGTTTATGAATTCAACAAGCTCTTTTACTTTATCATCCCACCGGAACATCTTCTGTACGCTTTCATACCCATTCAATGATATCCTTTTTAATTCTTCCGGATTTTCGATCAAAAAACATACTCCTTCAAAAAGCTGTTCAGGCTTTAAAGGGTCAGCAAGCATTCCGGATTCTTTGTGAGTTATGTAATACGGAATTTCCGCTGCTGCATTTGCTGTAACTGCGCATTTACATGCCATTGCCTCCAACGGAGTTGTAGGACAGCCTTCAAATAATGTAGGGTATATATAAATATCTGACGTTGAATATAATTCCCGGAGCTTGTTGTCATCAGGATTTTTAGTGAATTTAATATATTCGGGTATGCCGTTATATATATTCATTCCAAATCCCTTTACTTTTACATCCGGATATTTATTTTTAATAAGCTTTATTGTTTCGATTGCAGCTTTTGCATTTTTGTTCGGAAGCTGGTGATCCATATACAATAATGTTATCGGCCTGCTGAATTTTTTACCCGGATTATTAAATTTTTCAAAATTCAGGCCGTATCTTATCACTTTGCTTTCCGAACCGAATTTTTCTTTCAGAAATATCCGTAAATGCTCTGCTATAACTATCCTGTTCAGCGGCAGGGTATAGCTTTCATCTACCCGCTTTATATTTGCATTCCACTTTTCATAATCCTGAATAAAATAGAATTTTTTGCCTTTTTTTGCCGAAAGTGAATTTACCGGATGAGCAGTGGTCCATGCAGTTGCAAAAACTGCGTCAGCATTCCTTATAGTAACATTGTTAACTCCGGGTACAGCTTTTATTCTGAATTTATAGTTGAAAATATCTGCAGGCATTTTTGCCCTGCCGCTTAATTGCCTTAATGCATACTTGACCTGGTGGCTGAATACATGTTTTTTTATCTCTGGACTGTAAGCATTAAACGGTATCACAGGAGTATACATTGTAATATCATTTCCAAGATCCGTAAGTCTGTTGGCAAATTCAAATATTACCCTTATTCCGCCGCTTCTTACTATTTCAGGTACTATAAAATTTATCTTCATTCCGTTTCATTTGCCCTGCTGATATAAATCAATAGTTTATTCCTGTATCTGCTGATTGAAAATATTCTGATGACCTTATCCCAAAACCTATTAGATAATGTAACTGGTTCATCCGGAATTTTTCCCCCGGCAATTTTATTTTCAGTAATATTTGATTTTAACTTCAGCCTTTCTTTTTCAGCGATAATGCTGAATGGAGGAATTTTTACCAGGAATTTAGCTAAAAGTTCATAATCTTTATGTACCAGATAATTAAAGTTTATCAGCAGGAATCCGTATAAACCAAAAAATATTACTGCTGCTGCTGCAATGTATATAATGTTTATAACCCTCTCACCGCTGTAAGATGTAAAATAAAAAAATAACATCAGCAGCACTGCCGGTATTATTGAAAATAATACTGGTTTAAAAAATACTTCAGTAATCAGTTTAAACGGATTTACTTTAAAAAATCCGGTTGATACAAACAGAATGTATATTGATGATAAAATTACCGAGACCGCATTGCCGAATGCAGCTCCTGTTATACCGTATTCTTTTATAAGTAAATAGCTTGCGATTATGTTTATACCAAGGAATATCAAGCCCTCACGCATCTGGTATTTTGGAACTCCTGTATTTGGAATGATGATATTACCGGGAACTGAAAACAAAAAGTTTGATAAATATCCTATTATTAGGATCCGCGAAATAAGAACTGATGTTTCATACCCCGTACCCATCCATGCAATAAACAGCCTGTCGCTGAAAAAGAATAAAAAAATGAATACCGGTATTGCAAGTATGTTCAGGTATTTAACGGTGTTAATGTACAGCTCCCTAAGCTTATCAGTTTTATCAAGAGCGGCAAGCTCAGCTGCAGCCGGTGCTATCGGAGCCATAAACTGAAGCGGGAAGAATTTTCCGTATGATGCAGCTTTGCTGCCAAGATTATATAATGTTACATTGCCCAGTGTTGAAAATGCGCCAAGCAAAAATTCATCATACTTTTCCGATGCAAAAGTTGCCAGCCTTGATACCTGCATCTGCAGCCCGAACTTGCTCATTTCCTTCAGGCGTGTTAAAGTGAATTTCCGCGGGGTCACCATAAGCCCGGGCAGGTTCTTTTTTGCAAGAATTAATGTAATTATTACGCTTACTATACCTGAAGCTAACTGTGCTGTAACAAGACTCATCAAACCGGCTTTCATGATCATTAACACCAGTACGGCCGCAAAATATGCCAGTGTTACAAATATGCTGGCAACTGCTCCCTGGTACATTTTCTGCAGGCCTATTAATAATGAATTGAAAATACCGAATGAGCTTGCGAAGAAAAATATTCCAAGCGAAATATAAAATACATTTTTTGCAAGCGGAATTTTTGCCGGAGGAATATTTACAAGCCCGAATAGATAATCAGATATAAAAATAGCAATAATAACTATTACGGCAGAAAATATCAGGTAAAATATAAACCCGGTATTAATTATTTCTATCAGGTTGTCATTTTGTTTTTTGTTGTGGTATTCTGCTATGAATTTTACGAAGGATGATGAAAAGCTGAGGTCAAGCAGCCCGAAAGTTCCGATAAAACCCAGTACAAGTACATATATCCCGTAATCTTCTGTTCCAACGCTGCTGATAATTACAGGGATAAGAATGAACGGAGTTAAAAAATTTACAGCCTGTGAAAGCAGATGGAAATATGTGTTTTTTATCAGTTTGTCGGTTAATGACATTCTTAAGCCTTATGTTAGATCAGGATTTAATTGTTGATACAATAAGCAGCCTGAACACTAAAATAGGGTATAAAAACTTAGCCTTAAAGCCAAATTGCCTTCTGTAATACCTGTAAATATCACTGTACATTATTTTCCTTAAGCCAAATCCTGCCTGCTTTGTTGAGTGGCTTCCGTGGTGTATTACACTTACATGATGAAGAAACATTATGTAATACCCGGCTTTATATATTTTTTTGCACAGGTCAACATCATTATACAGTATCCTGTATGATTCGTCAAAATAATTTATATGTTCGGCAAGCACTCTTCTTATCATTAAAAATGTTGCAGCCGCCTGCTCTGCTTTTATAGATGTGCTGTAATCAAAATCAGCCATATCGTAATCCCTGTTAAAGCTGTCAAGCGATAAATAAGTAAAGAATGCATTTTTAAGAGCTGGAAATTTCTTTAAGCTGTTCTGTATGCTCCCGTCTGTATTCAGTAGTCTGCATGATACTGCTCCGGCTTTATCATCCGTTTCAAGATAATTAATACATTCTGAAAGCGTGTTTTCCTGCATTATTGTATCGCTTCCTAGCAGCAGAATATATTTTCCCTTCGCTATTTTCATTCCCTGGTTGCAGGCTTTTGCATAACCCAGGTTATCGGGATTTTCTATAAGTATAATTTTACTGCCCAATTCCCGCAGGTACTCCCTGCTGCCGTCATCAGATGCATTATCAATTACAATTATTTCATAATTGCTCAGCTCATTTTTGTGTGTTTCAAATATTGATTCCAGGCATTCCTTTATCAGCTCCTTGGTGTTCCAGTTCGCTATTACAATAGAAAGTATCATATATAATTGATCTGTTCCTGACAAATAAAAAGCCAATCCGTTCCGGACTGGCTTTTTTCAATACTGATTTAATTATTTATACAGTTTTTTGCTGGTTCTGAAATAATAATGTATAAACCCGGCTTCTTAATACTTCAACATCTTTTGAATATGAAGAATTTCCTCCTGATTTGCTGTTTTTTACCTGGTTCTTCCTTATTGCCAGCTTTATTGCAGTTTTTACATAATCCTTCTGGTTTATTCCCGCTGCAAGCCATCCTTTTTTATGCCTTTTTGATGTGAATGGCAGGTGAAGCAGATGCTCTTTAGGGATATATCCGGTTGTATTTGCTTCATCGGTCAGCTCCCTGTGAATGATCTTGCCTTCATGATGTACTGCAAACTGGAATACAGTAAATATTATTATTACAGACATTATCATGAATGCAAAACCTATCAGTGCTGTAGAGTTAAAACTTACAGTCAGGTTCCACATAAAATGCATGAACATTGCTATTCCCAATCCTAAAGGTATAATTGTCATTTTTGCAAGCATACCTTTGAATTTTGCGTAGCCTATTGCTGCCCCGAATACTGCCTGGCAGCAGCAGTGAAGCACTGCGGAAAATAATGTGCGGATAATTATAAGTATAAATAATCCTGCATAATCCTGAGGAAAGCTCATAAAATAAAGGAAGTTCTCTGTCATTCCGAAACCAAGTCCTACAGCACCTCCGTATACAGCACCGTCAACCGGGCCATCGAACTGTTTACTGAATGCTATCATCAGCAGAAATACACCTTTCGTAAGCTCTTCAACAACCGGCGCTACAATTACCGCGCCTGCAAGATTGTTGAATGTTCCTGCATCAGATTCATTGGCAAACTGGTAGATAAACTCTGTTACACCTAGACCCATTATTATACTGCCAATGATACCAAAAACTATTGCGCCGGTTGCACCCCAGAAAAAATTGAGGCTCACAAGCCAGAACGGCTCGCGTTCATACCTGTCCATCCACCAGATTATGATAAGATACATCACCATCGGCACAACTGAAAAGAAACCGGCTAAAAACAAATGAATTATTGGATTCATTATTTTTTATTTAAATTTAACGGGTCAAATATAACTAAACAATTATTTATTAACAATTAATGCAGATTTTCTGTTAAATTATTATTTTATTAACGCCATTTTTTTCGATATAGATACTTTTTCTGATTTTAGTGTATAAATATATACACCGGAAGATAATGCCGTTAGATCAATTGATTCAGTGTAATTACCTGTATTGTGAAATCCTGAAATAACCTGTATTATTTCTTTGCCCGTAAGGTCACTGATAGAAATTATTATTTCTGATGGTTCCGGTACTGAATAATTTATTGTTGTTACCGGATTAAACGGGTTCGGATAGTTCTGCTCAAGCAAAAATTCAGTTGGCACCGTGCTATTATATATGTTTATAGCAAACGGCTCGCCTTCATATTTCAGAAGCTTGCCGTTGGCGGCAAGCGCATAAGCGCAAATTGAATTAAATCCGGCGCTGTATATATCCATTTGTGATATTGCCGGAACGCTTTCCATTGTCATTAAATACCATGATTGCCCGTTATCTGATGTACGCTTTATATTACTGGCTGCAAGATAAAAAATATCTGTACCGTGTATCCATTTTACTGTACCCGTTCCTGTAGTACCGGCACCGGAATTTACAATTTGCCAGTTTTGTCCTGAATTTGTTGTTCTTGCAAGATTTGGAAGTGTAACATCGCTTAATGCAATACCGTTTAACTTATCATTCTTAAAGGCTATTGAAGGAACTGAATTACCGCTTAAACCCAGCAGTTTTAATGCCCAGCTTATTCCTCCGTTTGTAGTTAAATAAAATTTTGCTGGTGATGAAATTAATCCGAAACCGTAAAACAGACTGTCAACTGCAAAAACCGAATTTTGTGTTGTATAAGGAGCAACACCATTCGGAGCTTTTGTTATCTGCCATGTTGCCCCGCGGTCATAGGTTTTTGCTATCCAGAATGAATCATTGCTTATTGCAGGATCGCTTACAATTATCCCGAAATTCGGGTTAAGCTTGCTGAATGTAATCCCGCTTATAAATCCGCTGTTGCCGCCTGTTGTTAATATTGTCGTCCAGTTCAAACCGCCGTTTATCGTTTTATATACCCTGGCATTGCCTCCAAGCCCGCCGGCGCTCCCGCCGTCACCTGTAAAAATTGTATCCTTATTTAAAGCATATAAACAGTATAATTCATTTACAGAAATATTGCCAGTAATATTGCTGAAATTTATCCCGCTGTTTGTTGATATATAAACGCGCGGGTTATTATTATCTCCGCCTGAAATAACGATTGTGCTGCAGTTGGGGACTGATACCGAAGGGTAGCCTCCCAGCTCAACTGCCGGAAGCTGTGAAACAGTAACCCATTGAGAATGGGCTGTTGATAAAAATAAATTCAGTATAACTGCCAGCCAAAGGGCTTTTACCATAATTTTAGGATTTATTATTTTATAATAAAAGTAAAATTAACGATTTATAAAAATAATCTCAAAGTAAAAATAAAAACTTAATTTTTCAAAAAGTTGAATATCTTCAAAAAATTGTAAGCTCAGGCTGATAAGCTTTAGATATACGCTTGACACCACATTAGGTAATTTAATGAAGAATAATAAATTTAGAACCACCAATTGCACGAATTAAACGAATTTTATTAAAGATTTTTAAACGGCGTTTGAAAATTTCCGCCCGGAAATTATTTGAGCAGAAAAATCACAGGAAAAGATGTTTGAGTCCGGCATATGCCGGACGAGTTCTTTTCCTGTAAAGCGAAAATAATTTCAGGAAATTTTCTGCAGCCTTGATTTTTTTGGTACTTTTTGTATCAAGACAAAAAGTACTTTAGCATTATTTTATAAATAAACTGTCATGTTCTATAGTTGGTCTGCCTATACCGCCGTTTAGCTGGGCAGGTAAGTTTACAATAACGCACATAAAATCATTATACCACCCCTCGCTCCGCATTCTGCGGAGCTCTGCCTCTCCTGTTAGGAGAGGGGCAGGTCAGAAGGACTCCGTTGGAGTGGGTGAGGTAAAAAAAAGGCTGTCTTTTCAGACAGCCTCCTGACAAATTATTTTTGCCTTTTTACTTTTGCCTTTTCACTTTTATTTCACTAACATCATCTTTTTGGTTTCGGTGAAACCGTTTGCATTTAATGTGTAGAAGTAAATGCCTGATGAGAATGCGCTCAGGTCAACTGTTTCAACATAGTTGCCTGCATTGTGTGATTTGTTAACAACTGTCATAACTTCAACACCAAGAGTATTGTATACTTTTATTGATACATTACCGCTTACAGGTACAGAATATTTAATAGTTGTTGAAGGGTTGAACGGATTAGGATAGTTCTGTTCAAGTGCAAATTTTGAAGGTGTTGTTGTGTTTGTTGGATCAATTGCTACAGGTGAAGAGAATTTAACAACACTGCCGTCATTAGCAACTGCATAACCGCGTATTGTCCCTGTTACATTTTGAACCGAAATGTCCATAAATCCGGTTATACCATCAGTTGTCTGGCCAATCCATGTAAAACCGTTATCGGTGGTCATTCTTATACCGTTTGTTGTATTTGAGGTTGCAAGGAAACATATGTTTGTTCCCGGAACCCATCTTAAAACATTTAATGTGCTTGTTCCTGTTCCGCCTGTAGATACAGTTGTCCAGGGACCGCCCGGTCCGTTGGTTGTTCTTGATATATTTGGGAATGAAGCGCTTGAAATACCAAGACCGTTCATCTTGTTATCATTGAAAGCTGCGCCTGATGTAAATGTACCGGTAACACTTAAAGCTGTTCCTGTCCACGATGAACCGCCGTTCAATGTATAACCAATTCTGGGTGCTGTGCTTGCGCCGCATCCGTAAAACTGGTTATCTATGCACCATACAGCCGGTAATGAACCGATCGTGAAACCAACGCCTGACTGAGGCTGAGCAGTCCAGTTAACTCCGCCGTTTGTTGAAATGAACATAACTGCTGTGCCTGCAAAAGCATCGCTCTGGGCAACTAAAAAATTGGGGTTTGTGCTTGCTTTAACTATTCCGTTAAAGAATCCGCCTGAACCGCCGGTTGTTAAAACTGTTGTCCATGTTGTTCCGCCGTCAGTTGTTCTTTTTATGTTTGCTGATCCTGATGCAGGACCATCGCCAACTAAAAATGTATTGGCATCAATTATACAGCCTGCATAAAGCTCGCCGCCTGTTAAATTGCCTGATGCATTTATAAAATTTGTACCGCCGTTTGTGGTTTTAAATACTCTTGGCTGTCCGGTTACTCCGCCAACAACAATAGCTGTGTTTCCGTCAAGGCAGTATACACCGGGATTTGTTCCTATACCGGTTATATTTATCGACCCGGTACAGTAAGTCCATTGTGAATATGTACTGGCAGTTAATAGCATCGCAAAAGCCAATACAAAAAGTTTAAAATGTTTCATGTAGTTTTTTACCTCCAATAATTCTCCATCAAATGGGAGAAGTTTTGTTTTTACTTATTGAATTAATTTTGTGCTCAAAAGTAATTAACAATATACAAAAAAACAATGTATTTAAAAAAAAGGGCATTGAATTTAATGCCCTTTTTAGAAATTTAATCAATATCTGTTAAATTCAATTGTTATTCATCATCTTGATAACCATCTACTCCGTATTGTACATTATGAGATTCTGAATTTGACCAATTTGTAATATCAGCAGAGATATTATAATAACTTCCTGTCTTTTTTGCAGGGTCTGTACTGCAATTGCTGGAATTTGATAATATATGTATCATTAAATCAATTCCATTTTGAACATACCAATGCAAATAGTTGTTATTCCATACGTTTTCGCATGTCCATCCGGCCATATACATTATTCTGAATTTAGGTGATGAAAGTGAACGTACCCATTGACCACCACCTATATCTCGCCAACCTGCAGGTGGTGTTGTAAATGAATTATATTCCATATGTGGCGGGCCACTAATTGGAAAGCAATTACAACCTTGAAAACTGGCAATTTGAATTATTGTTTCAGTAAACGAATTACCACCGTCAGTTGTTAATTGAACATATTCTTGAATATACATACTTACATCTGAGCTTCCAGGTCCATCAGTTTGATTTTCAGTTTTATTAATAGAATTATTTGAATAGTTGGTAGGGAGACTGGAATTGTCAATTTCGTTATCATTACAATTCCAACTCAAAAAAATAATAAAATATAAAGATGACACGATTGATAAGATTCTAACGTATTTCATAATTGGTCTCCTTTTAAGAGAATTTTAGTTTTTGTGGAAATTTATTTTAGATGTTATATACCTGTTGCAGCTTTATTCTCTTACGGTACTTTCTAAAATTGTTATTAATTAAAATTTACTAGTAATTGCAAAGAAATTTAAAATTAATACAATTAAGCTTTAAGTTGTTACTATCCAAAAATAATATCCGTTTTCTAAAATTGTATCATCGAAAGAAAGGATTTTATAAAGTTATAATAATATTTCAATTACATGATATAAATTTATTAATTCGTGAATACACGGTATCTTTGTTAAGCAATTCCACAATTTCAAATATATCCGGTGATACAGTTCTGCCTGTTATTGCCAGCCTTAAAAGATGTATCAGCCCTGCAGCTTTTATGCCTTTTGATTCACTGAAATCCCTTAATTTCTGCTCTAAGTCAGCACTATCCCAGTTTTCAAAGCTCTTTAATTCATTATAAAACTCTTTAAACAATGGTTTAATTTCATCTGTCCAGTATTTCTGTAGCCCTTTTTCATCATAACTTACAGGTTCTTCAAAAAAATAATTTCCGTATTCTGCAAGTTCATTAATAGTGTTTAATCGTTCTTTCATAAGCATTATTACTTTTTTAATATAGTCATCGGTGAATCCGTTCAGATTTAAGCCTGATTTATCAAAATATTCACTTCCCTTTACCAGAGCAAGAAGTTCTTCTGCCGAAGCGTTTTTTATGTATTCAGAATTCAGCCATCCCAGCTTTTTCATATCAAAGACAGCGGATTTTTTATTAACCCTCTCAAACGTAAATTCTTTTACCAGCTCTTCACGGCTGATAATTTCCCGGTTGTTGAACGGCGCATAACCTAGCAGAGTCAGAAAGTTGAACATCGCTTCAGGCAGGTATCCCTTGCTTCTGTATTCATCAGCGCTCACAGGGTTCCTTCTTTTCGACAGCTTTTTTTTCTGTTCATCAAGTATCATCGGCAGGTGTGCAAATTCAGGAACTTCCCATCCCAATGCTTTATAAAGCATTATCTGCTTGGGTGTGTTGCTTAAATGGTCATCTCCTCTTATAATATGTGTTATATTCATATCATGATCATCAACTACCACCGCTATCATATAAACAGGGGAGCCGTCTGAACGCAAAACCACAAAATCTTCAACATCTGAATTATTGAATGACGTATTACCGTGAACTATATCTTCGAACTCAGTAATTCCTCCGGGAACTTTAAACCTGATTGCATATGGCCTGCCTTCGTTTAGATATTTTTGCACGGTTGCTTCATCAAGATTTAAAGATGCCCTGTTATATTTAAACGGTACTTTATTATGCTGTGCAATTTTTCTCTGCGCTTCCAGCTCTTCGGCGGTCTCAAATGCATAATATGCATTCCCGGTTTTAAGCAGCTCCAGTGCAATTTCCTTATGCCTTTTAATATTCAATGCCTGGTAAACTATAGGTTCATCCGGTTCCATTCCCAGCCATTTCATGCTTCTGATTATCTGTTCCGAAAGTTCACCCCTGCTTCTTTCAGGGTCTGTATCCTCAATTCTTAATAGGAATTTCCCGTTATTTTTGCGGGCATACAGCCAGTTGAAAATTGCAGTTCTTGCGCCGCCAACATGTAAAAATCCGGTTGGCGATGGAGCAAACCTGACACGTATATCCTTATTATTCATTAAATGCATATTTTACTGAAATTTCCCGTTTTATTCGTTTTTTTCACAATTTCACCAATTCACTATTTCGCCACTTAGTTAACTGCTTATGATTGCTATTGACTAATGTAAATTAATAAAGTATTTTAATAGTTGGATGTTGAAAAGTACCACAAAAATAAGTATTTTTGGAATTAAATCATAAGAATTAAATTTATGGCGATGAAAAATTTTTCAATGAAAAAGCTGTATTATTCCATTAGCGAGGTCAGCAGGATCTGCGACCTTGAACAGTATGTACTCAGATACTGGGAAACCGAGTTTGAACAGCTTAATCCGGCAAAAAATTCATCAGGCAACAGGATCTATACAAATAAAGATATCAAAATGATCCTGCTTATAAAAAAGCTGCTTAAAGAAGAAAAGTATACCATAGAAGGCGCTAAAAAAATAATTAAGAATTATAATGTAGGTGATGACGGCGCAGAAAAAACTGATATGAAGGTGGTTGAAAAACAGAAAGCCGGCGAGCTTAGCCTGTTCGATAGCCAGCATTCAAACGATACTGTAATTGCAGAAGAAGGCAGTAATCAGGGCGATAAAATGGCAGAAGACCTCCACGAGATCAGAAAGTTCCTAGAAGAATTATATACCCAGCTTGATGATGAATAAATAACAGTGGTCATGCCCGTGAATACGGGTATCCAGACAAAAAATTTTTAAGTGAGCATTACTTTTCGAAATAAATATATCTGAAAAAAAATTTAATTAATAATCCGGTGCAGCCGGATTTTTTTATATCAGCTCCCCTCTCCCACGGAGTCCGTTAGACCTTTACTAAAGAGGGGTAATCACGCCGAAGGTGTGATGGGGTAGTATCAACTTATTTCATGGCGCGAATATTTTTTATTAACCCTTTGCGTCTTTGCGCCTTAGCGTGAAAAGTTTATAATCAGCTCCTATCTTTTATTAAGGAGGGGTAATTACGCCGAAGGCGTGATGGGGTGGTATCAACTTATTTCATGGCGCGAATATTTTTTATTAACCCTTTGCGCATTAGCGTGAAATTTTCATTTTACCATCTTCTCGTGTCATAATTTTGCAAGTGAAATTATCCAAATAAAATGTTAATTTAGCACTTCAATCAGATTCATTCGGCGCGTAGCGCAGCCTGGTAGCGCACCACTTTGGGGTAGTGGGGGTCGCTGGTTCAAGTCCAGTCGCGCCGACTTGATTTTTAAAAATTTAGCCTAATTAATGTTATTACAGTATTGAATCCAATGCAACCTTTATTTATTTTTAAGCATTAAAGTATCGAAAAGCCGGAAAATATCCTGTAATTTAAACTTATTCTTTAGGAAATTTCTCTAACTGCATTATTTTTATAGGGTTCTTGACTTTTCAAACATTAATGTTTAAGTTTGATTAGTTCTTTTTGATATTTTTCATTCATTTTCCTGTTCTTTTTTGCGAGATTGGCGGAACTGGCAGACGCGCTGGACTTAGGATCCAGTCCCGAAAGGGGTATGGGTTCGACTCCCTTATCTCGCACTTCTAAAAAAATTTAACGGACTTAAACAATTAAAATTTTATATGTCCAATAAAACAAATATAAAAAACATTAACTCACCGGTTTGTTCATTCTGCGGAAGAAGCGCTAACAAGGTTACAAGTATGATAGCCGGACCTTCCAACTACGTTGGCAAAAAGGTCTATATATGCGATATGTGCGTTACAAACGCTATGACTATCATTAAGCAGTCTACTGCAGCCAGCCTTAACAAAAACCTGCCGCAGCGCCATGAGCTTACACCTGAGGGAATCAAAAAGTTTCTCGATCAATATGTTATTGGACAGGATGCAGCCAAAAAGATACTATCTGTTGCTGTTTATAATCACTATAAAAGAATTGATTCAAACGAATTCAGCTATGTTGATGATGTTGAAATAGAAAAAAGCAATATAATGCTTATCGGTCCGACCGGTAGCGGAAAAACCTTTCTTGCGCAAACCCTGGCAAAGCTTCTCGACGTTCCGTTTGCTATTGCTGATGCAACAACACTCACAGAAGCCGGCTACGTTGGTGATGATGTTGAAACTATACTGGTACACCTGCTTCAGTCTGCAAACTATGATGTTAAAAAAGCTGAACGCGGAATAGTGTACGTTGATGAAATAGATAAAATTTCCCGCAAATCAGACAGCACTTCAATTACACGCGATGTATCAGGCGAAGGTGTTCAGCAGGCATTGCTTAAGATAATTGAAGGCACAACAGCGAACGTTCCGCCCAAGGGCGGCAGGAAACATCCCGAGCAGCCGCTCATAAGCATAAATACCAAGAATATTTTATTTATCTGCGGCGGGGCATTTGACGGCCTGGAAAAAGTTATTCAGCAAAGGGTTGCTCAAACATCCATCGGTTTCGGCACTGATATCATAAGCAAAAAATCAAAACAGTATGACGAGCTTATGGCTCAGGTTGAGCCCGATGACCTCATCAGGTTCGGCTTGATTCCTGAGTTCATAGGCAGGCTGCCTGTAACAGCAGTTCTTAATTCGCTTAACGAAGAAGCCCTGCTTGCTATATTGACTGAGCCCAAGAACGCTATTGTAAAGCAGTATAAAAAGCTGTTCCGCATGGAAGGCGTTGAGCTTGAGTTTGAAGACGAAGCTCTTGAAGCTGTTGTTAAAAAAGCTATTACCAAAGGAACAGGCGCAAGAGCGCTTCGCTCTATCCTTGAAGAAATTATGATAGAAATTATGTATAAGCTGCCTGGCAGGGAAAATGTTTCAAGGTGTGTGATCACCAAAAATGTAATTAACAAAACTGACCAGCCGGTCTATATCCAGGAATCCGGCTCTAAATACGCTTAATCCAAATTGTCATTCCTGCGAAGGCAGGAATCTCTTACTTCAGATCCTCAGACCTGACGAATAAGATGAGTTTAAAGGAACGCTATCAGCGTTCCTTTTTTTTTGTCCCATCCTGGCAGGCTGGGCTATTTTATTACGCCGCTTTGTGGCTAATAATATATTATTCCGGGATAAATAGTGTAATTCGTGAAATTCGTGGTTAAACGTTTTTGATTTTAAAAGGCCACCCCTACCCCAAAGAAGCTCTCCCAAGGAGTCCTTCGGACCTTCGGAGCGGGGTTCTTTTATCCAGAGAATCGTTAAATCTACAATTATGCCACCCCTCCGGGGTTATCCCGCTTGCAGCGGGACTTCGATAACACAATGTGTTATCTTGAAAGCAAGGGACTAATATTGTGCTTGGCATACTTAGCGGCTTTGCGGTTAATTTTTTACAGTTTTTACAGGAGACGAAGCGGGGTCTTGACAATGCAATCTGCATATATTATATTGCAGTAGTATGCAATATGCATATTAAATTACTGTGCTGTTTCCCTGCCGCAGGGAAGTGAGCATGTTAATTGATAAAAAACCAACTATCAACTATCAACTATCAACTATCAACTATCAACTATCAACTATCAACTATCAACTATCAACTATCAACTATCAACTATCAACTATCAAC
>JAANMV010000334.1_pt1 | contig 58634 bp, 48 predicted proteins | sample 7279661 | NCBI WGS metagenome assembly JAANMV01 (sample SAMN14094540, study PRJNA606508) | bioreactor metagenome | isolation source: A lab-scale SPAN reactor treating ammonium-rich wastewater day 121 | place: Ireland: Galway | collected 2017-05-16 | reverse complement strand
TGCACCGGCGCGAGGGCCGGGTCGAGGACGATCCGCAGCTTTCCTTCCGAGGTCTCGAGCTCGAGGCGTTTGGGCGACTTGAGCAGCGGGCCGTCTTTCGTGGCGTCGAACAGGGGCAGGTCGTTGACCGGCTGCGAGTCCCGGCTCAAGGGCGCGCTGCAGTTTACGTCCTCGTTCTGGTTCTCGAGCACCCAGGCGGGACGCGCGAACTTGGTGTCGTCGAAGAACACTCCCAGCGCCACCATGCTGTCCTGTGGCGAGTCGGTGGTGTTGTCGTAGACGCTCTGCAGCTCGAAGTTCTCGTTCTTGGGCAGCTTCAGGCCCTGGGGCCAGCTCAAGAGCTCGATGCTCTCCAGCTCGAGCCCCCCCCTGGTGCGGGTGCGGGCCTTTACGGTGAAGAGCGGCTGGCGGTTGGCGCACTGAATCAGCGCGGTGGACTCCATCAGGGGATGCACGTGGCTCCAGGCCAACCGGAGAATCTTGTCCTGCGTCGAGCGCATCTCGGGTAGGGCCGACTGGTAGGTGTGGCGTCCCGGGGGAACCACCCAGTGACCGGTGCGGCGCTGCCCGCACCAGCTGTCGAACATGGTGCCGGGCACCGAGTTGGGGGCCGCCAGCCCCACCGAGGTGGGCAGGCACCCCGGCATTTCCTTCTTCTCGCGCGCAGTGGCCTCGGGGGAGTTCTTGTCCACCACCACTGAAAGGTAAGGGGTGAACCAGGCCAGGGGCTGGATGGGCTCGAGCAGGTCCTTGTCCTCCACCAGCTCCATGCGCAGACGGTGGCGTAGCAGGCGGTGCTCGTCGGTGGTGCGGTTGGCGGCTTGAAAGGTAAACGTCCACTGCTCGTCGGAGGCCACCGGCAAAGCGAACCCCTTGGGGAAGCTGACCGTGGTCTGTCCCTGGGTCAGGGTCAGCAACCGCTCGTTCTCACAGGGCTCGCTCTCGGGGAAGATGCGATCGCGAAACTCCCCGTTCACGTCCAGGTTCATGTGGCAGATGAACTCGGCGCTGGGCATCGGCTTGCCCTGCTCGTCGAGCACGTCCAGGCTGAACGACTTGACCCAGTAGAGCTTGCGACGGCGACAGGCAGCCTGGGAAGGGTCGGCGACGGGCTCTTTGATGCCGCCCTGCATGCTGGGCTGAAAGCCGCCCTCCACGTACTTGACCCGCTGGGGCCCGAGCACGGTCTCCTTGCGCTCGATCAGGTCGGAGATGCGCACCGTCTCCAGCACGTAGGGCCCTTCCATGGAGCGATAGCGGCGATGCAGGTCGAACGGGCCCACCACCAGGCTGACCTCGAAGTCGGGCCCCTTCTTCGGTGGAGCCACCGTGGTGGAGGGGGCCTGGGTGCAGGCTAGCAAGAGCAGAGCGCACAGGGCCCAGATCGTACGCGGCATACAGAGGAGTTCCCTGCTCAGGGCCAGGTCCCTGTGCGAGGGTCAGGTCAGGTAGATGAGCCTCAGCCAGTCAAGCGCCGACTGCGAGGCCCGAGCAGCCACCAGCTCGCGGTTTCCCAGCAGGCTGACGACCCGCGTCTCGACCCCGGTCGGTCCGGCCAGGCCCAGGAAGACCTCCTGCCCGGCGGCGGAGGCGCTCACGGCCAGGTCGGCCCTGAAGCGGGAGCGGGCCTCCTCGGCCATGGCAGCGGCCTCGTCACCGCTGGCCGCGCGCGGGGCGACCAGACCCCCCGCAAAGACCTCTGAGCCCTCCTCCAGGGCCATCATGCGGTCGGAGATGCGTCCCCCGCCCCCGCTCTCGTAGCTGGCCAGGCGCAGGCCCCGGGCTTTGAGCTCGCGGGCCAGCACCTGGGGCAGGCTCTCGCCCGAGGTCGAGTAGACGCGCTTGCCGAGCTTCTCGGCCATGGGCTCGGCCAGTCTCGCCAGCAGGCTGTCGGCTCCCTCGCGGGTTTCGGCCCGGGCGGTCAGGTGAATCTCGACGTCATACTCGGTGAACAAGATGGTGGTGCTGGGATTCTCCAGGTGCCGGTAGAGGGGGGCGATCCGCTCGTCCAGGGCCGACTCGCCCAGCCCGTTGACCTTGAGCACGCGCCGCACCAGCACCTCGTCACCGCAGGGCAAGAGCGGGCGCACGTGCTCGGTGAACATGGGCTTGAGCTCGCGGGGCGGGCCGGGCAGCACCACCAGATGCTTGCCCTCCAGCTCCAGGATGAAACCGGGAGCCGTGCCGTTGGGGTTGGGGAGGATCCTTGCGCCGCGCGGCAGGTGGGCCTGGCGCTCGTTGTTGGCGGGCATGTCGTAGCCCCGGGCGGCGAAGCGCTCTCGCAGCCTCTCGAGCACCTCGGGCCAGACCTCGAGCTCCACTCCGGCCACTGCTGCCACCGCGTCGCGGGTCAGGTCGTCCAGGGTGGGCCCCAGCCCGCCCGTGGTCACCACCAGCTCGGAGCGCTCCAGGGCGCTTCGAAGCACGCTGCAGAGCAGCTCGAGCTGATCGCCGGCAACCGACTTGGCCTGCACCTCGATCCCCAGCTCGTTGAGCTGCTCGGTCAACCAGAGCGAATTGGTGTCAGTGCGGAAGGGAGTGAGCAGCTCGCTGCCCACGGCTACGATTTCGGCGCGGCGCATGACGAGGGAGTTTAAAGGAACCCCGGCAAGAGTGTCAAACTCTCGGAATAATTTTCAATTTCGGGGGATCTCAATGCACCGACTGCAAGCCTTTCTCGTCCTCTTCATGCTCATCGCCGTGGCCTGGGCCGCGGGGGACAAGGAGCCCAGCCTGGAAGTGCTGCGCTTCGACTGGACCGGCGAGCAGGCCCGCCTGACGGTCAAGAACACCGGCTCGGCTCCGGCCGCCGGGGCGCGGGTGCGCATCACCTCGGGCAGCCAGCTGCTCGGCGTGCTCGAGAGCCGCACCACGCTCACGCCGGGGGCCGAGGGCCACCTGGAGGGAGCGCTCAACGCCACCGCCCCCGGGTCGGGCAATGTGACCATGCGGGCCACCAGCAACCTGGCCACCGGGAAGATTTACTCGTTTCAGAGCGGCGAGATGAGTGGCCAGCTCTCCATCGAGGAGATGCTGCGCGGTCGGCTGGGGATCGAGGCGCTGGAAGTGCCCACCAAAGAGGTCTATGCCGGCGAGAAGGTGGAGGTCATGGTGCGGGTGACCAACCTGGGCGAGGGCGCCGTGGGCGGCACCACCGTGGTGTTGCTCGAGGAAGGCAAGGAGGTCGCCCGCCAGCGCCTGCTGCGCCGTCTGGGCTCGGGCTCGAAAGAGAACGTGGCTTTTGCCTGGATCCCCAAACAGGCCGGCACGCTGGCCCTGAGCGCGGCCCTGGACCCGGCCTCCAGCGAGCCGGCCCCCAACGTGGCCGTCAAGGTCGAGCCGGCCCGCCTGGCCGAGCTGGCCATCGAGAGCGTCAGCTTTGACGCCCCTCCGCGCGAGAACGCCGCCTGTCTGGTGACGGTGCGGGTGGTCAACCGGGGCAACGCGGCGACCTTCGCCATTCCGGTCGAGCTGAAGGTGGGCAGCACGGTGGTGGCCCGCAAGACCGAGCGCGGCCGCTTCGAGGCTGGCTCCATCGTGGATGTGCCGGTGCGCTGGGTGCCCAAAGGCGGCGGCAGCCTGAATCTGGTGGCCGCGCTGGCTGGAGGGCAGGGCACGACCGTCAAGGTGGACGTGCTGGGCAAGCCCGGCGTCAACCTGAAGGTGGTGCGGGTGGAAGTGCCCGGCAAGGTGCTGGCCGGCCGCCCCACCCAGTTCGTGGCCTGCGTGGTCAACACGGGCGAGATTCCCGCCTTCTCCTGCACGGTCACCCTCAAGGAAGGCGGCATGCCGGTCGCCAGCGCGCGGGCCGAGGAGTCGCTCGAGCCGGGTCACGAGGTCAAGGTGCCCCTGAGCTGGACCCCGGGTCGGCCCGGGCCCGGCACGGTGGTGGCCGAAGTCGAGAGCGGCGGTCCGGGGCTGGAGTCCACGACCGAAGACAATCGCACCGAGGTGCAGTTCGAGGTGCTCGCGCCCAAGAACTAGCTGTTGGAGGGGTAGGTGCTCAGCTCGAACTCGCCCAGCTCGAGCTCGGGCCAGAGCACGCGCTCGGAGTCGATCGAAAGCTCCGGCTCGAAGGCGCCCAGCCGGGCCGGAGGCGGCAGCTCGGCCAGGGCGATTTTCCTCGTCTCGGTCCCCACTCGCAGTCGGCGCGTGTGATGGCTCCACTCGCGCAGCTCCTCGACGGGCATTTTGCGGGTGCGGGCGCCGGCGTGCTGGCGCTGTCCCAGGCTCGGCCAGGCCACGCCGGGCTCGGGCTCGGCCACGAAGTCGGCCAGCAGACAGAAGTCTTCATCGGTGGCCAGGTTCCAAAGGTAGGTCAGGGCTCGGGCGGCCCGGTTCAGCAAGCCCGTCAGGTTGCTCGGCATCGTGTCATTCCTCCTGTCAAGCATCCTAACGCGTCCCCCGGTCGCTCTTCTGTGCCCTCCCATACAGCAGGTTTGTGCTCTGGCTCACAAGGGAACGCAGCCGCGCCGCGCGAAGCGCCCGGCTTATGAGCGAGATCCCCCAGAAGTACGACCACAATGCCGCCGAGGAGCGCTGGATGAAGCTGTGGGAGGAGAGCGGCATCTACCGCTGGGACCCCACGCGTTCGCGCCAGGAGACCTTCGTGGTGGACACCCCCCCGCCCACGGTGAGCGGTTCCCTCCACGTCGGCCACGTGTTCTCCTACACCCATCAGGACCTGATCGTGCGCTACCAGCGCATGCAGGGCAAGAACATCGCCTACCCGATGGGCTGGGACGACAACGGGCTGCCCACCGAGCGGCGGGTGCAGAACATCTTCGGGATCCGCTGCAACCCCCGCCTGCCCTATGACCCCGACTGGAAGCCTCGGCGCGACAAGCCCGACAACGATGTGGAGGAAGTGTCCCGGCGCAACTTCATCGAGGCCTGCGCCCTGGTGACGGTGGAAGATGAGGCTGCCTTCGAGGCGCTCTGGCGCCGGCTCGGCCTTTCGGTGGACTGGAAGGAGACTTACGCCACCATCGACGCCCATTGCCGCAAGATCTCCCAGTTGTCGTTCCTGGATCTGGTGGAGAAAAAGCAGGTCTACCAGGTGGAGGCGCCCACGATGTGGGACGTGGACTTTCAGACCGCGGTGGCCCAGGCCGAGGTGGAAGACCGCGAGCGCGACAGCTTCTACCACGACATCCGCTTTCAGGTCGAGGGAGGGGGCGACTTCGTCATCTCCACCACCCGGCCCGAGCTGCTGGCTGCCTGCGTGGCGGTGGCCGCCCACCCCGACGACGAGCGCTTCAAGCCGCTCTTTGGCAAGCGCGCCATCACGCCCCTCTTTCAGGCGGCCGTGCCCATCGTGGCGGCCGAGCACGCCGACCCCGAGAAGGGCACCGGCATCCTGATGGTCTGCACCTTCGGCGACTCGGCCGACGTGGACTTCTGGAAGAAGTCGGGCCTGCCGCTCAAGCAGGTGGTCAGCCTGCAGGGCACGCTGTTGCCCGTGACCTTCGGCGAGGGGCCTTTCACCAGCCTCGATCCGGCCGCCGCCCAGGCGGCCTACGATCAGCTGGCCGGCCAGCACCTCAAGAAGGCCCGGGCCCGCGTGGTGGAGCTTCTGGCCGAGGCCGGGGCCGGAGTAGGGGAGCCGCGCCCCACCAAGCAGTTCGTCAAGTTCTATGAGAAGGGCGACCGCCCGCTCGAGTTCGTGTCCAGCCGCCAGTGGTTCATCCGCCTGCTCGAGCACAAGGAGAAGCTGCTCGAGATGAGCCGCAAGATCGAGTGGCATCCGAGCCACATGCGCCTGCGCGTGGAGCACTGGATCGAGGGCCTGAACCAGGACTGGGCGGTGAGCCGCCAGCGCTACTTCGGGGTGGCCTTCCCGGTCTGGTATCCGGTGAAAGAGGACGGTCAGCCCGACCACGAGCACCCGCTCTACGCCAGCAAGGAAAGCCTGCCGGTGGATCCGCTCTCGGACGTGCCCCCGGGCTACACCGAGGCCCAGCGCAACCAGCCGGGCGGCTTTACCGGCGACCCGGACGTGATGGACACCTGGGCCACCTCCTCGATGAGCCCGCAGATCATGAGCCACTGGGGTATCGATCCCAAGCGCCACGGTCGCCTCTTCCCGATGGACGTGCGCCCGCAGTCGCACGAGATCATCCGAACCTGGGCCTTCTACACCATCGTGAAGGCCTGGATGCACGAGGACACGATCCCCTGGAAGAACGTGACCATCAGCGGCTGGATCCTCGACCCCGACCGCAAGAAGATGAGCAAGTCGCGGGGCAACGTGGTCACTCCCGGGCATCTTTTGGAGAAGCACAGCTCCGACTCGGTGCGCTACTGGGCCGCCCGGGCCCGCCTGGGCACCGATACAGCCTTCGACGAGAAGGTGATGGAGCAGGGCTCGAAGCTTCGCACCAAGCTCTTCAACGCCAGCAAGTTCGTGCTGGGCGTGCTGGAGCGCTCGGGCGCCAGGGCCGGTGGCCCGGATGAGATCACCCATCCGCTCGATCTGGCCATGGCCTCCAACCTGAGCGAGGTGGTGCGCTCTGCCACCGAGAGCTTCGACCGCTTCGATTACGCCGGGGCGCTGGCGCTCACCGAGGACTTCTTCTGGAACTTCTGCGACGACTATGTCGAGCTGGTCAAGCGCCGCAGCTACGAGGAGGAAGACTCGCCCGGCCGCCGCTCGGCCCTGGCCGCCCTCAAGCTGGGCCTGGAGACGCTGCTGCGCCTGTTCGCGCCCACCATGCCGTTCGTGACCGAGGAGATCTGGTCGTGGCGCCATCCGGGCTCGATCCACAAGGCAGCCTGGCCGGGCGAGGACGAGTTCGCCACCGGCGGGCGCGTGGAGCATCCGCAGGCCTATGCCGGCGCGGTGGAGGTGCTCAAGAAAGCCCGCATGGCCAAGACCGAGGGCAAGAAGAACCTGCGCTGGCCCATCGCCAGACTGGAAGTGGTGGGCAACGAGGAGGACCTCGCGGCCCTTCGCACCGTGCTCGACGACGTGCTGCAGGCCGGCGCGGTGGAGCCGGATGGCGTCACTTTGCAGGCCGGGGAAGCTGGCGGGTCGGAGCGCTTTGCGGTGAAGGCGGTGCTGGCCGAGACCGCCGGGGCGAGCTGAGCCGACCGGCTCGGATCTTGACAACTTCTGGCTGGGTAATCACAATGAGGTTACCATGCCAAAGACCGTGCAGACAAAACTCGTTCGTGTCGGTAACTCGCGGGGAGTCCGAATCCCCGCCACCCTGCTGCAACTGGCCGGTCTGACCGAAGAGGTCGAGCTCGAGGCTCAAGACCACCAGATCGTCATTCGCTCCTTGCGCCGCCCAAGACAGGGTTGGACCGAGGCCTTCCAGGCCATGGCAGAGGCCGGTGACGACCGTCTGCTCGAGGGGGACTATCTCGGGCCCGTGGACGATTGGCAGTGGGAGTAAGACGACTCGACGTGCACCTGGTCAATCTCGATCCCACCATCGGGAGTGAGATCCAGAAGACCCGCCCCTGCGTCATCGTGTCACCCGACGAGATGAACCGGGCCATCTCGACGGTCATCGTGGTGCCGATGACTACGGCGGGCAAGGCCTACCCCACTCGCATCGCCTGCGACTTCCAGGGGAAGCAGGCTCTGCTCCTGGCCGATCAGATCCGTACCGTGGACAAGGCAAGACTGGTCAAGCGTCTGGGATCCCTCCAGGCGGATCCTGGAAAGAAGCTGCTCGAGCTTCTGACCGAGATGTTCTCAGTATGAGGGCTACAGTCCCGCGCGTTGACCTGTGCAGAATTAGAACCCGCGGGACTGTAGACAATCTGTTGAACGGCGCCGCGCCAATTCCTGAAGATGTCAACGCGCGGGCGCCTTATTGCGAGCTCGCTGAGTAGGCCGCGGCCAGCCTGAGGCAACGCTCGCGGTCGAGCGGGGCCGACCAGTGGCCGCCCTGCTTGATCCACGAGCCCACGATCAGTCCGTCTGCAGCGCGCAGAGCCGAGAGCTGGTCGGGGGTCACGCCTGAGCCGACCAGCACGCTCAGGCCGGTGGCGGCCTTGACCTCGGCCAGGTCTTCAGGACGCGTGGGCTGGCCGGTCGAGGTGCCGGTGACGATCAGTCCGTCGGCCCCGAAGAACTCGGCCCCGCGAGCGGCCTCGGCCAGGCTCAGGTCGGCGGTCAGGGCGTGGGAGGCGTGCTTTTTCTTGATGTCGGCGTAGATCTGCACGCCCTGGGCACCGATTGCGCGGCGGTAGCGCAGCAAGGGCCCCGCCTCGGCGCGCTCGAGCAAGCCTTCATCGGCCACGTGGGCGAAGACGAAGTTCTCCACCCGCACGAACTCGGCTCCGATGGCCAGGGCCACGGCCACCGCCTCGCGGGCGCCCCCCGAGAGGATCTGCACCCCCATGCGAAGCTCGGGCACAGCCTCGCGCACGGCGATGCCGATGCGGGCCATTACGGCCACGGTTTCGGGGGGGTGCTGGCCGTGCACGTAGGGCGTATCGTGCATGTTCTCCAGAATCAGCCCGCCGAAGCCGGTCTCGGCCAGGATGCGAGCTTCCAGCACCGCCTGCTCCACGAGGCGCTCTACGCTATCCTGGGCGCGGGGCGAGCCGGGCAGGGGCAGGGCGTGGACCATGCCGATGAGCACGGGCTCAGTCCTCGATGGCTACCTGCTGGCGGCAGAGGAAGTCTACCAGGTCGTCCACCGATTGCCCGTAGCACACCTTGCGACCGTCCGAGCCCTGGGTCCAGTCGCAGCCGCGCGGAATAGCCACCTTGCGGCCGTCGCTGCTCAGCGTCCAGTCGCCTCCGGGGGGAACGGCCACCTTGCGTCCGTCCGGGCCCTGGGTCCAGGTGTAGCCGTGGGGGATGGCCACCTTGCGCCCGTCCGGACCCTCGGTCCAGTCGCCGCCGGAGGGCACGGCCACGCGGCGTCCGTCGCGCCCCTCGGTCCAGGTCCAGCCCTGAGGCACCGCGATGCGGCGGCCGTCCCGGCCCTCGGTCCAGTCTCCACCGGGAGGAATGGCCACACGGCGCCCGTCGCGCCCATCGGTCCAGTCCCAGTTGTTGGGCAGGGCGATCTTGCGCCCGTCGCGCCCGTAGGTCACATTGTCCTCGGCCGGATAAGCTACCCGGCGGCCGTCCCGGCCCTCGGCCCAATCCCAGCCTTCGGGCACGGCCACGCGCCGGCCGTCCGAGCCGTTGCACCAGGTTCCCCGGGCCGCGCCGACGCTGGCCGCCGGTAGGCGGGACGGAACTTGATAGGGCATGGCGGTGATGCGCATGGCGTGAATACTCCCCGGATTTTGGGCCAGTCTATCCCAGCGCACACTCCAGGGTTTTGTGGGAATGTTACAGGAGCGTCAGACGGGTACCCTGGCCAGGGCCATGGGATGGTCGGAGATCTGCACGCCCTGGGCGTCGTGCAGCTTGAATCCCTCGAATTCGGTTGGCCCGGAGGCGTTTTTGGCGTTGACGAAGTCGATGTGGAAGGCGTGCACCTCGTGGCCGTCCTGGCGCAGCTCGTTGGCCAGCGAGCCGTCGGCCCCGGCGTTCAGGTCGCCGCCGCCCACGACCAGTTGGCCGGGCTGGGCCTGACGCGTCAGCTCGTCCAAGACCGCCTCGCGCGCCTCGGTTCGCTGGGCGTCGGTGTAGTTGTGGGTCGGCATATGGGTGTTCCAGAGCAGCGCCTCGCGCCCGCTGGGAAGGCGGACTTCCACGGTCTGCAGGCTGCGCGGCTCTTGCCCGTCGCCCTGCAGGGCCCATTCCTTCAGCTCCTGCAGGCCGTTGCCGTCGTTGAGCAGCACTCGCTGAGAGTGGGTCGTCACGGGAAGGTCGGGATGGACAAGCGTGAGATTGCCCTGCAGCAGCGTGGTCTGGGAGTAGTAGCCGTGCATCCCGAGGCCCTCCACCAGCTCGTCCACGTGGCCGGGTGAGACCTCCTGGAGCAGGTAGACGCCAGCTCGCTGATCCTTCATGGCGGCGATCATCTCGTCGAGCTGGGGCCTTGCTCCGTCGGCATCGCGGCTGCGCTCGTGGTGCAGGTTCCAGGTGACCACCTTCAGGTCGCCGCCTTCCACCGCCTGCCAGCTCGGTCGACCTTCCGCCAGCAGCACCTGGTTCTCCGAGGAATCCAGGCCTTGGACGGCGTCGGGCAGTGAGGGGATGCCCTCCAGGATGCGCCAGGCGTGAGAGCCCTTCACCGCCAGCTCGGGAGAGATGCACAGCCCGTGGTCGGTGAGGGCCACCGGAGCGGCCTGGGCGCACACCGGCGCGTGGGCCAGCGCGTAGCTTCCCGCTCCCGCGGCCGTGCCCACCACGCCCAGGGCCAGCATCGAGCCGAGCGCCAGCTTGCGCAGCCGATGGCTCTTCTGCTCAGGCTCCTGCTCGTCGGTTGAGGGCCGCGGCAGGTAAGCGTCCGCCGGCCCGCTCTCCGGCGGGGCATAGCGCACGCCGGGCACGCCCTTGTAAGCTGTGGTGCTGGTGATGCCGGTCGCTTCCATCCAGGGATTCAGAATAGCAGTCGTGGGCGCTCCCCGGGAGAAATTCATGTTACCGGACTGCAAACGATGTTAAAGTTCCCTGCGGGTCAGGAAGCCTGGCCGATGCCCGAGTGCATCGAGGGGCCGGGGGGCTGCGAGCGCACGATGCGGGCCTCGGCCTCGAGCAGCTCTTGCCAGCGAGCGCGCACGCGCCGGGGAGGAGCTACCTTGTTGGCCAGACGCAGGAAGACTTTGTAGTGTCCGTGCTCGGAGGCCCACAGGCTCTTGTAGAGCTTGGCCAGCTCGGGGTCGGGGGAGTGCTCGGAGAGCAAGCGGAAGCGCTCACAGGAGCGCAGCTCGATGAGCGAGGAGACGAGCAAACGGTCGACCAGCTCGTCGCGGCCCTGGCCCAGGCGGATCTCCTTGCGCAGATCGCTCGCGTAGCGGTTCTTGTGCAGACGGGTCAGCTCGCCCCCGCGCCGGGCCAGCAGGCGGGTGACGATGGCCAGGTGCTCGGCCTCGTCTTTGGCGATCAGGGTCAGGGTGTTGACCCATTCCTCGGGCGGTTCGGGGTCGGGCCACTGGTTCAGGAGCGAGAGGGCGTTGGTGGCGGCCTTGCGCTCGAGATGGGCGTGATCGTTGAGCAGGGCCACCACGTCGGAGAGGGCCTGCTCGGCCCATTCGGGCGGGGTAAGCCAGGCCAGCGGGAGATCTTCAATTTTTCCAGCCATCAAGCCACTCCTGGAAGAGGTTGGGGGTCAGGGAGGTGAGCGAATCTACCACCCGGTGGGCGGAAGCGAGATCCGAGGCCGAGCGGGTGGAGGTCACGGCCACTACCAGCGAGCCGGCCGCCAGGCCCGCGTCCACGCCCTGTGGGGCATCCTCCACCACCAGGCAGCGAGCCGGGGGCAGGCCCAGGGCTTCGGCGGCCAGCGAGAAGACCTGCGGGTGGGGCTTGCCCTCGGTCACGTCGTCCCCCGTCACCAGGGCGTCAAAGTGCTCACGGATGCCCAGCCCGGTGAGCAAGAGCTCGACGTTCTGGCGGGGGCCCGAGGAGCCAACGGCCAGCTTGAAGCCGGCTCTGGACAGGCCCTCGACCAGCTCGCGGGCTCCCGGCAGGGGATGGATGTGCTCGCGAACGTGGGCCCGAAACAGCTCCTCTTTCTCGCCCGCCAGGCTCTCCAGCTCTTGCGCGCTCACTTCGCGGCCCAGCCAGACGGGCAGAATCTGGGCGTTGTGCGAGCCGAAGGTGCGCTCGAACAAAGGCAGCTCGAAGGGCACGCCGTGGCGGCGTCCCAGCTCGTGCCAGGCGGCGAAGTGGGACTCGTGCGAGTCCACCAGCACGCCATCCATGTCGAAAATCGCACCGTAGCTCATCAGGCTGGCTTTTTCAGGGATTTTTCAGGATCTCCTGGCACCATGTCGCGGCATATAGATAGCGGAGGGACCCATACGATGAATGTCGCCCTGACCGGAGCCACCCCCACCCCCCAGCGCTTCCAGGCGCCCGCCAGCGCCAATCCCGCCCCTCAGCAAGCGCCTGCTCCGAAGGATGAGAGCGAAGACAGTGCCCTCATGAAGTTTTACAAGGAGTACCAGACCCCCATTCACATGGCCGGAGGAGCCCTGCTCGGAGCGGGTATCTCCCGGTTTGCCGGGGTTCCCGGCGAGGCGGTCATGTCCGCCGCCGGGGTGGGGGCGTTTGCCGGGTGGGTTGCGGATAATCCCCGCCGGGCCGCCTGCATGGCCGGTGGCGCCGTGCTCGGAGCCACCATCGCCTCGCTGGCCGGACTGAACGGACCGGCCATGGTCAGCGCCGCCGGCACGGGAACCTTCGTGGGATGGTTCGTCGGCTGATGCGACCCATCGACCGGACAGACGGCCCGTCATCGCCTGGTCCAAAGAGTCGGCCTCCCAGGCCGCCGGCTGAGGAGAAAGAGCCTCAGGACGGAGTGCAGCTGTCGCGCAGCCGCACTGCCAGCGGACGCTTTCGCGTCAAGCGCGGCGATACCAAGCTGAAGACTTTGCGCGAAACCTACGGGCTCGACTTTGCGGCCGGCTTGCCGGGCAATATGCCTCTGGCCATCTTGCGGGCCGCCAGCGGGCTCTCCTTGAGCCAGATGCTCGAGCAGCCCGAGAAGCTCGAAGAGGCCACCGAGAAGGTCAAGAAAGAGAAGACCCTGGTCCGGCTCTATCAGGACAGTCCGGGCGCGGGCGGGGGCTATCCCCCCGAGTCGTCTGCCGTGGACACCGACAGCCCCGGGGCCGGGGGTGGCTATCCTCCCTATCAGAGCATCGACAGCCCGGGTGCCGGCGGTGGGTATCCGCCCGCCGACACCGTGGACAGCCCGGGTGCGGGGGGAGGCTATCCTCCCTACCAGAGCGTGCCGCCTGGCAAGGATCCGGCCAAAGAGCCCGCTAAGGAGCCCTCGCCGGAGCCGGAGCCTCCAAAAGGGCCTTCTGAGCCTCCACAAAATCCGGCTTGATCATGAGAGCTTGCTGGTAGCACTCGCAGGCTTCCTTGCGGCGGCCTGAGGCATCCAGGCAGTTGCCCTTCAAAAAGAGCAGCACTTCGTCGCGGCCGTAGCGGTCGATGGTGCGCTGGAAGAAGTCCAGCGCCGCCTCGAAGCGCCCGATGCCGTAATTGAGGTGGCCCAGCCAGAACGTCAGGTTGGGCCCCCCGGGGAAGTGGTAGTCGTTGCGCCAGACGGTCTCGAGCAGCTCGACCAGATCGCTGCCCTCGCTGTAGTTAAGCCGGGGGACCACGCCCGCCAGCTTGTTGGCGCAGGCCGCCAGGGCCTGGGGGTCGGCCAGGTTCAATCGCACGAAAGCTGGCAGGGAAGTGCGCCAGCTGTCGGTGCGATCGCGCACCAGGGCGAACATCTCGTTGGCGGTGTTGACCAGGTTGACCCGGTCGAGCCGCTCGCGGAAGGCGTAGTCGAGGTGAGGGAGCTCTCCCTCGAGATCAAGAGCGCACACCGTTTGCAGGCTGTCCAGGTAGCGATGGGTCGTGAGCCAGGCCTGCTTGAACGTGTCTGTCAGGGCCGGGTAGTTGACCAGGTGGGAGAAGGCGCCCTCGTGCAACTGGAAGGGGTGGTCGGGGTAGTGGGTCATGTGCTCCACGCTGGTAAAAGCCCGGTCCGAGCTCAGCATGACCAGCCGTCCGAGCTTTCGAAGGCCGCGCAGCACCGCCAGGCTGGCCACCGGGATGGTGAAGGCTCCTTTCTTGACCGTGCCCGCGTAGTTCTGCAGCAGCCTGGAGAGCTCGCTCTCGGCGTAGCGCGTGGTCGGATCGACCGCCCGGTAGCTGCGCACCACCTCCACGTCGCGGGCGTCGCGAGGCTCTTGATTGGGAGTCTTGGAGACCAGCTCCACCAGGCACTCTTCCAGCACGCCGTCCTTGACGCGGAACTCGTCTTGAGCCAGGGAGTCGAAGAAGTAGTTGGCGATCAGCACCAGCGGGTTGGTAAAGCGCTCGATGGTCTCTCCCGAGCGGCGGAGCTTGAGGGCCGGGTCTTCACCGGCTCGAAAGAGGGCGAAGTCGAACCGGTCGCCCTGCAGGCGCTCGTGCTGGTCCCAGAACTCGAGGTTGGCCTCGGTCAGGTCGGTCAGCACCAGCCGGAAGCGCACCTTGCGGGTGGCTGGGAAGTAAGCCAGCTTGCGCTCCAGCTCGCGAGCAAGGTAAAAGGCCAGGCGGCCGGTCCCGGTGCCCACCTCGAGCAGAGTGAGAGGCTCATCGGGGTTTTCGAGGGGGCGGTCGAGCAGCATGGCCACCAGCAGATCGGCGTAAGCCTCGGCGATGACGGTGCTGTTGGTCACATAGTAGGGCGTCCGCTCGTTCCAGGCCTGCACGCCCAGGCTGCTGTAGTAGCGCTCCTGGAGCCGCCAGAGATCGCACTCGGATAAGGAGACAGCCGTCATTGCACGCTCAGGGCCCCCGACCAGCCGGTCGAGGGCTCGCCTTTCAAAGTCGTGGGATCAAGAGCCCAGGCTCGGGCCATGGCCAGCACGCTGGATTCGTCCGGGTAGGTCAGATCGGTGCGCTCGAAGTAGCCGGGCTCTTCGGCCTCGTCGCTGGTCTCGTCAAAGAAGGCTGGCAGGCTCTGCTCGGCCTCGGTAACGTGCCCGAGCCGCCACAAGGTGGTGCCGATCTCTCCCAGGTAGGCGTAGGCGCGCACGATGGTGCCCTCCTCGGTGCGGGCCCAGGCAAACAGCGCCTGGCCCGGGTCGCTGGCGAAGTAGCAGACCTTGTGGGCTCGCTGGCTGAGCGTCTCGAGGTAGAGCAGCAGCGGGTCGGACTGCACCTCGGCTTCGGGATCGGGGTAGGGCAGGCCCACCGCCAGGCACCAGCCCTCGATGGAGGGCGTGACGAAAACCCGCCCGGGCGTCTGGGCCAGGCCTTCTTGCCAGGAGACCGGCCTCACCCGGCGCAAGCCCATCTCGCACAAGAGGAGGTCAGGCTCGCAGGGCGCCGCCAGCCAGGCCAGGCGCGAGCTAAAGGGCAGTGGAGCCTGGGGTGTGGGGCTGCCCGCAGTCGGGCGAGCGGCCAGTCGCAGCAGCAGAAGGCCCAGGCGGACCGGATCGGATTCCACCGCCTGGCCCTCGACCGTCAGGGCGTTGCCGTTGCTCTGACACACCAGGCACGGCTCCTCGGGCTCGGGTGTGAAGGTGCTGGGCGCCTTGCCACCCTTGAGCGCTTTCAGAACGGCCTTGCCCAGATCGGCCGGATAAGGACGCGGAGCCAGGCGGATCAACGGCTCGCAGCTGGCAAATTCGCCCTGCGACGTGCGCCGGCGGGCTACCACCGCCGTCTGGTCGGGACGCGGGTAGACCAGGCATTGCTGCTCTTTCGGGCCGAACAGCCGCTCCAACATGCCCCCCCACTTCGGGCCGTTGCCCGGGGGGCCTTCTGGGCTCCATGTAGGTTCTCCGGGTCAGGGCGACGCTGCCTTCCGGCTTCGTGCGGGTTCGGAGAACCTGTAAGCCAAGCTTACTCGATCCGCTCGCCGGGCTCAGTGAAGTTTTCCCCATTCCAGGGGTCCTGCTGGGAGGGCGCGAACCCGGCCGGATGAAGCGTCTGACAGCTCTCCTCGTGCTCTTGACCGCCCTGGCGGGGGCCCAGATTGGCGGCTATTTCGAGCTCAGCCCCACCCCCTCCACGGTCTGGGAAGGCGACTCCTTCGAGGTCGAGGTCAAGCTCGAGATGGCGGCCCGCGAGGAACTGCGGGTGCACCTCAGCGCCGACCATCTGAGTCTGTCGACGCGCGAGCTGGTCATCCCGAAAGGCCAGAGAACGGCGGTGTTCATGGTGACCGCGCCGCTCTTGCCGGTGAACTACAACCAGCAGCCCCAGTCCTACACGGGACGATTCAAAGTCAGCGACCGCAAGAACTCGCACGAACGCTACGTGACCATCATCCCTCGCAATTACCCCAACCCCAATCCGATTCGATGAACAAAGTCGCATCAACGTTTCCGTTTTGTTTCAGCGCCCGCTGATAGTCTGAAGCTCCAACCCGGGAAAGACGCAAACATGCGCGCAGCTCGGGTGGGCTGGAGGCAAAAGTGGGGACGATCACCGACTTCAGGCATGCCATGCCTGCGGCGCAGCACGCTGCGCCCATGCCGGCCGCAAATGCGGCCTCGACCGCTCTCGAGCGCGCTGGCGCTCGCCCCGGAACGCTGGATGAGGTGGAGCTGAGCGCTCCCGTCAACCCCTACGCGGACATCGCCAAGAAGAGCATGAACGTGCGGGTGGATGCCTGGAAGAAGGGCCCCAACGATTCGGTGGAGCGCATTCTCACCAGCCAGGGCTACACGCCCGAGGAGATCTACCGCAAGGATGCCCAGGGCCGCTCGCTGATCCAGCGCGTGGCCGGGGTCAACGAGCTGGCCGATCCCAATCTGGTGCGCCAGGGACAGAGCCTGGTGGTGCCGGTGAAGGATCAGCCGCAGGCTGCCCCGGGCCCTCAGGCTCAGAACCAGGCGCAGGCCCAGAATGAGGCCACCGCGCGGGTCACCATCGACGCCTGGGGCAAGGGGCCCAATGACTCCGTGGAGCGCGTCCTGGTCAATCAGGGTTACAGTTTGCGAGAGATCCACTCGAAGGACCGCGACGGCAAGAGCATGCTCGATCGGGTCGCCGCCGACAACGGTCTGCAGAGCCCCGACTCGGTTCGAGCCGGGCGAGAGCTGGTCGTGCCCTCCAAGCGCCAGGACCGCGGTGAGCAGGACCAGCGGGGCCAGGGCCAGCCGCGCCAGGAGCCGGTGGAGCCGCGCCAGGACCCCAAACCGGAGGCCCCCCGTGTCGAGGAGCCGAAGCCGCCCGTGCCCGAGCCGCGTCCGGAAGTTCCGGCGCCCCGCGTCGAAGAGCCGAAGCCGCCCGTGCCTGAGCCGCGTCCGGAGGTTCCTGCGCCCCGCGTCGAAGAGCCGAAGCCCGTCGTTCCGGCGGAGGGAGAGGCCACGCTGGAGATGGGCCTGATGCTCGATGGCGTGCGTTCAAACCGCTTCACTCGTGACGAGTTCAAGGCCCTCAACGGTGCTGCCAATCGTTACGAGGAGATGCGCGCGGCCTACGGTAAGGACGGCTACTCAAGCGACGAGCTGCGCGACCTGGGCCGCTACGAAGAGCAGTATGGCAAGATGTACGCCCGCTTCTTCGAGCACGACCGCTCGCGCATCCGCATCGAGGCCAACCAGACCGACGATCCCCGGGTGCAGCAGCGCCTGCGCCTGACCGAGGAGGGAGCGGTGCTCTACGACCGCTACAAGGCCGGCGAGATCACCCTGGATGACGCCGCTGGCCTGCTCATGGTTCAGCGCAGCCAGGCCCGCGAGCTTGGACGGACAGAGGGAGGACTGTGATGAACGTTCTGGCGACTTTACCCACCCGCGCCAACCTGCAGAGTGCTCCACCGCCCGGGGCCCGGCATTTTCCGGTGTCACCTGACCAGGTCGACCTGAGTCAGCCACCTCGCGCTGAAACCATCGAAACAGACCCGGTCTGCCAGATCTCCCCCTACAAGAAGTCGGTGGTGGCGGTATGCATCTGCCTCAGCGGGTTGACCGGCCTTGGTGCTGCCGTGCCGGCTCTGGCGGCGCAGGTCGCCCACCAGACCCAGCAGGTCGACGACTTCAAAGTCGTGGTGGTGCCCCACGGCACCCCTCGGATCGACCTGATCGCCCAGACGGAGAAGGGCCCCAATGACGAGGTGACCCACGTCCCCTACTCCGAGGTGGGGGTCTATCTGGGCGATGGACTGTTCCACGACTCCAATGGCAACCTGTCCTACCTGCCCACCGACGCCCACGGCTGGACCCCGGCCCTGAGCCAGTTCCAGCGCGTGGACGTGGAGGTCAACAACGGGCGCGACAAGTCCGTATCACGTTTCGGGAACACCGTGCACTTCACCGAAGGCTCCACCAAGCGGCACGTTTTCACCGATCAGGGCGAGCACATCGAGCAGTTGAGCCGGCGTGAGAGGGCTCAGTTCGACCGCAGCGACGATCAGATCCGGGTGAGCGGCGAGAAGGCGAATTATACCGTGACCCGTGGCGAGGGAGGCACGCTGACCATTACTCAGCCCGGCAAAGACGATATCGTTCTGTATCCAGGCATCACCCAGACCCGCATCGGGCAGGGCGAGCGCCTGATCGGGCGGGTCACCGTCCGCGACGAGGGCCGGATGACCGTGGAGGGCCAGCGTGGCAAGTCCGAGGTCATGCGCTCGGCGGGGGGCGGCGTGCTGCAGGTGGATGGCCGGCAGGACTACCGCCTCTCGCGCGAGGCCGACGGCACGCTGCACATCGAGAAACCGGGCGGCAACCACCGCATGCGAGTGGACAACCCCGAGAAGCTGCAACTTGCCCAGGAGCGCTACCAGGCGATCGTCAATCACCTCGAGGCCCGCGAGCCGGGCTATACCCAGAAGTACCCGGTCATCATGGCGATCCTGGAGTACGCCGCCCATAACCCGGACATCCTGGACGGCGAAGAGGATGCGCAGGCCTTCCTGCAGGCCGGCACCCAGCTGACCAACGTGGGGGGCGCGGCCGTCTCGGGCGTGGCCATGATCAAGGGCGCCACCGCCCTGAGCCTGGCCGAGCGAGCCCACGCTCTGGGCTCGGCCGCCCTGGCCGCCAAAGCAGGAGCCGAGGCAGCCGCCCGGGCTGGCAACCTGGCCCAGGCTGCGGGACTCGCGGGCGAGGCCCGGGCTCTGGGCGAACAGGCGCGCAGCATCGGGGCCGAGGCCATGCAAACTGGCAAGGGAGCCCAGAATGCCGCCAAGGTGGCTCAGGTCATGCTGGGCGTGGCCGCCACGCTTGAGATCGTGGACGGCGGCTGGGGTATCCACGAGGGAGCCTCCAATCGCTCGCTGGTGGAGGGCGCCATCGCCGTCACCGAAGCGCGCATGCAAGAGCTGAGAGACACTCTCACCGGCGCTGAGCTCGAGCGGGCCACCGAGGATTACTCCAAGGTCATGAGCACGCTGGAGCAGCTCAACAGGAACGCCAAGAAGCAGGTGCGCGTGGGGGGGCTGAAGGTCGGATGCGGGACCTTGCTTCTGGTTTCAGCCCTGATGGGACCCAAGGCTCCGGTGGCCATTGGAGCAGTGGGAATGGCCTGCACCGCCGGCACCTCGGTCTACGAGCACTGGGACAAGCTCGAGAGCTTCTTCGACAAGGATGCGCCCGAGCGCCCCACGCTGATCGACATCCTGCCCGACGACGAGATCGTGCTCAAGCTCGACGATGGGACGCCCTTGAAGATCAAGCGCGACTAACTCTGGAAGGCAGCTGCCTGGCGCGAGGCGTGGAAGGCCTGCACCAGGCCGCGAGCAGCCTTCTCCAGATCGTGCAGTCCGGTCTCGAGGTAGGTATCGTCCTCCTTGACGAAGGCCAGCTTCATCTTCTCCAGGGCCGCCATGGTCTCGACCAGCCCTTCCTCGGTTTGCTCGATCCCTCGGAGCAGTCCTTCGCGGGTCTCTTCCGGGGCCAGACCCACCATCTCGCGCTGCTGCACCAGCTCAGCGCGGTGATGGCGCGAGCGCTTCTCCACGTCCTCAAGCACGGCCAGCAGGCCGTCTGCGTCCAGTTGATCCTGGCGCCAGGCCTGCAGGGCCCGGGCCACCTCCACATAGTTGTCGGTGACCTCGGAGCCCTTGGGCCCGCCCCCCTCCAGGCCTTCGGCGTTGACGGCCGCAAAGGAGGATTTCTCCGGCTCGTCGGCCGAGGCGGGCAGGTTGCGCCCGCACTTGGCGCAGCGGTCACTGCCTCGCTCGTTGTCGTGGCTGCAGAAGATGCAGCTCACCCGGCCCATGGCCTCGATATGCTCCATGGCCTGGCGGTGCGCGTCCAGCATCAGGTCGTTGGCGGCCTTCGCCAATTCCAGCCCTCGGGCGAACTCGGCTCCCGATGGCTCCTCCAGGGAGAACTCGGAGGTCATCACCTCGACCGCTGCCAGGTGGTTTTGGAAGGCGGTCACGATCTGGCGATAGATGGGATCATCGGCCCGGGCCACGCCCTTCTCGGCCTGATCGGCCAGGGTGGCCAGCTCGAACTGAACGAAACCGGCCACCTGGGAAAGGACGCCGAGGACGTCCTCCGAGGTGGCCTGCCCTTCCTGGTAGGCGGCCCAGACCCGGCGAATCGTCGCCAGGGCCGGTGACTCATAGTTGCGCAAGGCGAGCTAGAAGTGCATGAAGCGGGCCGCGCAGCCGCAGCCCGAACCCTGGTAGAAGTTCCCGCCATAGCTGGGAACGAAGCCAGGGTTGTAGGTGCCCCAACTGGTCTGGCCCCAGGCGTTCCCGGCCGAATGCTGTCCGACTTGAGCTCCGCTCCAGGTGTTGCCCATCACCGCGTCCTGCCGGAAGCCCCAGTAGTTCATGTCGGTCTGGTTGGCGTAGTAATTGCCCGTGTAGAAATTTCCGCCGGCGTTGGCGTTGGTGTAGCCGTGGTTGCCGGTGTTGGTGTAGGTCTGGTTGTAGTTGCCGAAAAAATCGCGGCTGGCGTGGCCGGTCTCGACTCCATCGCCAAAGAAGCGCCCGTAGCCCGCTTGCGAGCCAAACATGTTGTTGTTGGAGTAATCCGCCCCGGCATACACGCCGCGCTGGGTGTTCAGGCCGATCTCGGCGCCCTGATGGCCCCAGCCGAAGGGCCCGCCGCCATACTGCTGCGAGCGAAGTCCAAAGTCGAAGTCGAGCTTGCCGTCCCGGTTCGCGTCCCCAAGCCCTACCCGGAAGTTGCCATCGTTGAAAATCGTAAATCCGCCGCCCGCCATGGTGAGACCCTCCTCATGTTGACTTCTCTCTCTTTGTATGAAGTATCCCGCGCGATCGGTGCAAAGTCAGGGTTCAAATGTTAAAAAATCGTTGCCAAAAGGACAGATTTCTGTGTCTGGCTCGGGCCAGACGGTAACAGCCTGTTCAGGACATAACCCCGCTGTGAGGCTATTCTTCGGGCATGCGCATTCAGGACTCCTTCGCCTCTCTCGTTCAACGCTCTGTGACCCCGCGGGCGGCCGTTCCGGTCCCCTCCGGCGACACCGTCGAGCTTGCCCCCGTCACTCCCGAGAAGGAGTCGCTCATCCGAGCGATGATCCGCAAAGCCCCCGATGAGCTCTCGCGCGAGCGGGTGGTGGAGGCCCTGGCCGCCTATCCCCTGGAGGCCCTGGAGCGGGTGCAGGCCTACGGAACCCGCATCGAGGTCTACGACTTCGCCTCCGGGGAAGCCGTGCCGAGCTACCTGCCCACGCTGTCCAACCCGGATACCCTGGGCGCCTACAACACCAAGGCCAACGTGCTGGGCTTCAATCGCTCCAACTTGACTCCGTTCGCCGTGCTGCACGAGTTCGCCCACGCCCTGGACATGTCCATGGGCGAGCCGAGCCGCACCCCTGAATGGCGCGGCGCCCACGCCCTGGGCGCCAACACCAACCAGGTGGTGCGCGACTACGCCAAGCAGGACCCCTCCGAGTATCTGGCCGAGAGCGTGGCCGCCTACCTGGTGCCCGACCAGGCCCTGGTGCCCCTGATCGAGCGCGGCCTGGCCGAAGAGCGGGGGCTGGGAGGGCTGGACGAGCGCCAGTACTGGCAGATGCACCAGAACTTCTGCCACGGTCGGCTCGAGCGCGTGGACGGCGAGGGCTACCGGCTGGTGCGCGAGCTGCTCGAAGACGACGAGGTGCCCGCGGTGGCGCCGCTTCCCGCCATGAACGAGGACCAGTGGAACCAGTTCCTGCTCAGCTCTCCTCGGCCCGCGGCGAGCTGAGAACCCCGAGCGTCACCTCGCAAAGCGGCTCCATCACGATCACCCCCTCGGCCCCCAGCAACAGAAAGCCGATCGCTCGCCCCACCAGGCGTCCGGCGCACATGCCCGTGCTCATGCGCCAGGCGGCCAGAAAGGGCGAGCGGGTGAGCATCGTGGCCGCGGTGATGGACAGGAACTGAAACAGCGGCACCAGCCAGCCTGCAAAGAGCAGTGGGCCCAACCAGTCCACCAGAAAGCCCGCCACCAGAGGCGTCCGCATCCCGCGCGTGGCGGGGGTGAAGAGCAGTGCCAGCAGGATGCCCGCTTTAAAGCCGTGGGCATAGAGAGGGTGCGAAAGGCTGGGGTGCACTCCCGAGATCAGATAAAGCACATTGGAGACGCTCAGCGCGTACACTGTCAGCCCGACCAGCAGACCGGCGGTGACCAGATGTTGGGCCAACCACACCATCTGGCCCAGGCGCCCGGGCGGAATCTCCCAGGGCGTGGGGATGCGCGCCACCAGCGGGTCAGCCCGCCAGGCCATCCCAAAGGCCAGCGCCGACCAGAGCAGCGTGGTTCCCAGTTGCCCGTAGGCGAATTTTACGGCCTGAGGGGAGATGGCCCCTGGCTGGCCGTAGGCGTGCAGGCTGATCAGCACCGCCAACAAGCCCAGAGCGCCGGCCACCCGCAGCAGCCAGCGCCACTCAGAGCCCTCGGGCTCGTCCCGGTCGGCCGCCACGGTAGGCCCGAACAGGGTCTGGGGGAGCAAGACCACAAGCCCCCCCACGAAGAGCAACACCAGGAGCAGGTTCACCCCGGCGGTCAGGAAAATTGCCAGCTGAGGCCCCAGAGAGCCAATCAGCGACTTGAGCATGGTCTCGGTGAGGAGGCGCATCCCCAGTTGGAGGATCATCCCGCCCAGCAGGGCCACCACCAGGCCCAACAACACGATCAGGATCAGGTTGGCTCGCTTCTCGTTCACGGGCTCAGCGTCTCGACCGGTCGCGGCGTGGGCTCATCCTCCGTCAGACCCCGCAGGCCGTGCTCGGCGTAAAGCTGCATCCAGCCAAACAGCATGCTGATCGAGATGAGCACCATCAGGACGAAGAGGCGCGCGCGCATGAACATCCCCGGCCAACTTCCCAGTCCGGGGGGGAAAGGATTCAGCCCGATGCCGAGGCCCAGGAGCAGCAGCATTCCCAGCCCGATCAGGTCAGCGATCACAGATATTGTGAATTCGGGTGAGCCGGGCCGGTTCCTACTTGAGCTGGTACAGGTTCACCAGTCATTCTTGCAGCGGGACAATCGGCATGAACAGTTGCTGCACGATCCCGTCCGGGTCCACGCAGATCTCGAGGCTGAGGCCAGAATAAGTCCAGATCGTTCCCTGGTAAGGGACCATGGAACGATGGCGAATCGAGTCCGGTGGGCCCAGTAGTGATAACTAGCATCCGCACTCCAACCGATTCGCGCGGCCCCCAAGAATCTCCCGACCACGGGATTCGACGGACGGACCCGCGATGCCTGTCCGGTCTGTCCGACCTGGGCCAGTCCGCGCGAGTACATCGCCGAGTTACCCGACCTGTCCGACCGACCTGGACGCCCCGTCTCACCCCGTAGACCTCGTTCACAAAATAGCTGCCGATGCCTCTGTCTCGAAACCGGCCGGAGGCGCAGGAACTTCGTTCAAGTTGCTCTAATACCATGTAGTGTTAATTCTGATTTTTACACTACAGGATATTAGAGCATGTTTGTGAGACAGGCCGGTCGCCGATTCCTCTTGTTGCACTCCTACCGCGAGGGCGGCAGTCGCGTTTGCCAGCTGGTCCTGCATCGGTTTGACGGGCCGAGCGGGGTGGTGGAGGCGCTCGAGCCCCGGGGATGGCGAGCTCTGCGGGGCAAGGTCGAGGGTCAGTACCCTCAACTGGTGCTTGACTGGGATGGGCTGCGGGGGCGGCTGACCAGGCTGCTCGAGCGGCTTCAGGAGGCTGGTGCTCCTGAGAAGAGGTCGGGTAAGGGATTGCGGGCTGAGCTCGAGCCAGACAAGCAGCCAGGCAAGCGCACGACCGAACGAGCCACTCCCCGCGAGTCCGGGGAAGACACCGAGCGCGCTCTTGAGCTTCGACGCGCGATCCGCAGATTGCGCCGGCTGGTGAGCGAGGCGGAGCCAGAGGTCTTGCGACTGGCCGGGTCGGACCTTCACGAGTTGGGCCAGCGACTTGCTGAGAGCGTGCCGGTGGAGGCGGAAGGAGTCGAGAGCGAGCTGGCTGCTTCGGCGGCCCTCGAGGAGGAAGACCCGAGGGCGGCCCGAGGGAGGTTGCGACGGGCGCAGCGCCTGCGACCCTGGGACGGAGGGCTGTGGAGGCTGGAGGCTGAGCTCCTGGCCCGCCATGGACGCTGGAAGGGGGCTGAGAAGGCGTATCGAGCGGCTGCTCGGCTCGACTTTCACCGGCTTCCCACGAATCGGCGGATCTTTCGACCTGACGAGCCGGAAGTGCGCCCCTATCTGCAAGACCTGGAAGGGCTGGCGCTGGTCTTGGAGCGGAGGGGCCTTCTGGAACAGGCCTGTGATGTTCTCCAGGAGCGAGTTCGCGTCTGTCCGGAGCCGGCCTCTCGCGAGGCCCTGGGAGCGGCTCTCCACCGTGCCGGTCAGTTCGAGCAAGCGCGGCAGCAGTTCCGAAAACTGCCCGATTGCGACTGGAGGCGACACTATCACGAAGCGGCCACCTGGCTCGAGCAGGGGGCGGCCATGACGGGCCTTGAGGTCTTGCTGCGGGCCATCGCCCGCAACGATTGGCCCGCCTGTACATTGCTTCCCCGGTTTCGGGGACCCAGAGTCTCTCAGCCTGACTTCGGATACTGGGAGCAGTTCGGCGATCTGTGGAGCGAGGAGGCTCGCTGTTTTCTTCGAGCCGTTCGCGAAGACCGGACGGTTCGGATTCGCATCACGCAGCTTTACAAGCGGCGCAGAAGGGTGCGCAAGGTGATGCCGCATTACGTGATGAGAACGGTGGCCACGCGGGCGCTGGCCAGAATCAGCTCGGGGTGATGCTCGCACCGCGTCGGCGAAGTCTCACTCCTCCGATCACGACCGCATCCGCTCCGGCGGACACGGTGGCGGAACCTTCTTCTGGCGTCCCGACCCAGTTCAGTTGGGCCCGGGCGTGCTCGAAGTCGAAAGTGTGGATGCGCGAGTGCATTCCGTTCGGGGTGTCGCGGTCGTGCTCGCGGGTCAAGAAGACGACCGTGTTGCCGTCATGGCTGAGCTGAGGAGCCACGTTGACGGGCGGACCTTCCAGAGGGTATTCGTTCTGGGCCGGTGGGCGGTCGACCGTGAGCAGCTCTCCTTCCTGGCTGCGGAGCTCGATCTGTCCCCGCGATTCCCAGCCGATCCAGCGCCCGTCACCCGAGAAGGTCGGGGCGCGGCCGGGCTGATCACCGGAGACCTTCTCCGGCGCCCCGAGCTTCGAGGCCTGATAGACGGCCATCATTCCGGCCGCATCGCCGGCGATCAGATTGCTCGCCACCGAGGCGAAGGCGATGCGCTGCCCATCGCGCGAGATCGTCGGGTCGATGCAGCGACCATCGGCTGCCTGGCCCTCCTGGTTGCGGCTCACCTGGCGGGTCTCCCCCGTCTTGCGATTGTGGAGATAGACCTGCGGCTCGAACTTCTCCTGGCCCCAGTCGTCTTTCGCTTGAGGAACGGATGCATCCAGCGAGCGGCCCATGAAGTTGAAGGCCACCAGGCTTCCATCGCCCGACAGGCTGATCTGCTCGGCCAGGCCATGCTGGCTCTGTCCGCCGGTGGGGCGGCTGACCACCTCCACGCGGCCGGTCGCGAGCTCTTTCACGACCGCCTTCTCGTTGCAGCCGGTCGGTTCTGCGGTCAGATTGTTGGCTGTCGAGATGAAGGCGACCACCTTGCCGTCGGCCGAGATCCGGGGCGCGAACGAGGAGAGGTTGGCTGGAGTGCCATCTTGAGCCGTGCTGACCAGTCGGGTCTGGTGGCTTTCGCGGTCGTACAAAAAGACGTCCGTGGCGCGGTTGGTATCGTTCTCGACCAGGTTGGAGGCCCGGGAGGCGAACACCACATAGCGGCCGTCCGCCGAGATACTCACCCCGAACGAGGAATCGTTCGGGTCGGCCCCGTCCAGGCCGTTGGTGACCCGGCGCAGCTCCCCGTTGAGCCGGTCTTTCAGGAAGATGTCGTAGCGAAGCCGGCCCGAATCGTTGTGGTACCAGTCTCGCTCGCTGGCCTGGGCGGCGAAGGCGACAAAGCGGCCGTCGTCCGACACGCAGGCTTCGCTGGCCAGACCCTTGATGACCACCGAGTCGCCGGGCGCCGAAGCGTGGCTTGTTGATTCGAGTCGGCGGCCGGGCTCGAACTCCCGGGTGAGCAGGCGGGCGGCGCGCGTCGTATCCACGGTCATGTCGGCCATGTCAGATCGTCCGGCGCTGGGCCAGCTGGCCCTGATCCACGAAGTTGAACAGGATGTCGTGAATGGTCGTCACGCTGGCGGCGTTGAGGTTCTGCTGAGGGCTGAGCATGGCGTGGGGAACCTGCTCGGAGGGACCGAAGCGATACCAGCCGTTGCTGGTCGTGCAGCGCTCCAGAAAGGTGGCCACCCGTTTGGTGCCACTCAGCTTGTCGCCGTCGGTGGTCAGGACTTGCACCGGGCAATTGACCCTTTTGATCGTGTTGCCCACCCGGCGCATGGCCCGAGCCTGGCCCAGTGAGCCCTGGGTATGCGGGGTGGGGTCGTTGACCTCGAGCACGTTCTTGTTGTAGGGGATCTGGTCGAGCACCAGGCGGCCGAACAGCCCGAAGGTGCAGTGGTCGAGGATGTCCGAGACGGCAAATAGGATGCCGTGGGGCAGATCCCCACCGATGTAAGGCGCCATGGCGGCCGCCCCGGCCAGCTGGTGTCGCTCGGCCATGCGCAAGGCCACGTTGCCCCCGCCCGAGAGGCCGATGGCGTGGATGGGGGCTCCCAGGCCGGCGGCCCGGGCGTAGGTCTGGTCGATGAACCGGTCCCAGGCTCCGGGCTGGCCCATCCGGGGGATGCGCACCCCGGTGGGAAGACCGTCCGTCCCGACGTAGCCGTGGCCCGGCATGCGCGGGGCCAGAACGTTGTAGCCAGCGTCGTGGAAGCGTCCGGCCAGCTCGCGAAACTGCCACGGCCCGGCGCTGTAGCCGTGGAACATCAGCACCGTGCCCTTCGCCTTTCCGGGTTGCTGCAAGAACATGGCCTCGTAGCCCGGTTGCAGCTTCAGGCCATCGGCGTCGGCCGTATGGACCAGCGCCTGGTCTTTGACCACCAGGGCTTCGAGCTCGGCGACCACCTCTTGAGGTGTCGAGGCCCGAGCCGGGAGCCCTGAACGCAAAAGCTGTGCCGGTGCAACCTGCATGCTCTGATTGTGCCCCGGGGGCCTGAAAGGTCGCTTAAAGCGAGGTGCGGTACATGGTCAGGGAAGCGCCCTGCTCCAACTCCTGGCGTCGGCTTTCTCCCTGACGGCAGAACTCCAGCAGGGCGTGCATGAATCCCAACCCCTCGGCGGCCCGGGTATTGGACAGCAGGTCGAAGCTGGGCTCGAGCAGCGGGCGGGGCAGGAACACCACGCACTTTTTCTTGGCCCGGGTGATGGCCACATTGAGCCGGTTCAGGCTGTAGAGAAATTCAGCTTCTCCCAGGGCCGTCTCGGGGTCGCTGACCCCGTAGCTGACCAGCACGGCATCGCTCTCCTGGCCCTGCATCTTGTCCACCGTGTCGACGAAGGGGCTCGCCTCCCATTCGCGCCTTTCGGAAAGCGCCAGACGGATGGCCCGGATCTGCAGATGGTGGGGGCTCACGATGAAGAGTCCCTGGCGCCAGAAGTCCGCGTCCTTCTTCCAGGAGCCCCGACGGCGCAGGTCTTCGGCCAGGTCGGCCACCAGAGCCGCCTCCACCCGGTTCTCCACCGTGGCCCGAACGTTCTCGAGCACGCACAGCGCCAGCGGAAAGTCCGGGTCGAGCAGCCACCGGCACAGCTCATTGCTGGCTTTCCCTTTCAGCTGGAGGCGACCGGAGCCGTCCACCGGGCGGTAACCAGTCCCGTAGAGCGCCTCGGCCGGGAAGGCGCACAGGGTGTCATTCATCCTCCAGTTCTCGGTCAGCTGGCAGGGCTCGTGGCGGGCCATCAGGTAGGCGAAGAGCGAGTCGTGCAGGCCGTGCTCCTCGGGGTAGCGTCCCTGGATGATGGGTGGCAGCTGCAGGTGATCCCCGGCCACCACCACGCGCCCGCCGGGCGCAAGCCAGCCCAGGGCCAGCGCCGCTTCACCGAGCTTGAGCTGGGATCCCTCGTCCACGACCAGGAGATCCACCACTCGCTGGGCCTTGTGCAACTGGTAGACCGTGCCCCCCACGATGCCCGGCAGCTCGCGCGCCGTGGCGGCGGTCACCTCACGGGTGTCTTGAGGTTTGAATTGAATGCGGTGGGCCTCGGGCAGCTTGCGCAGCAGGTTGTCGATGGCCGCGTGGGTGAAGGCGGTAACCCCCACGCGCAGCTTCGGGTTGGCCTGCGTGAGGCCCCGGAGGGCGCTGGCCAGAAAGTGCGTCTTGCCCGTCCCGGGCGGGCCCCAGACCAGCGTCAGGCGATGGCGCCGCAGGTGCTCGAGGGCCGCCTTCTGGCTGGGCATCAGATCGCTCTGAGGAGCGCAGGGCAGCGGTTTGAGCCTGGCCGGGAGCTGGCCGCGCAACAGACGCAGGAAATGTCCCTCGGTGTCTTCATCCAGCTGGTGCAGGCAGAGCAGGATCTTGTCCGTGTTGCTGTCCTGAAAGCGTGGATGGAGCACCGCCCTGGCGCCCACCTCGAGCTCTTCGTGGGTATTGGCCGAGACGACCTCCAGCTCGATCTCCTCCAGGGTCCCGTCCTGAGGGCGGGGATGCGCGTTTTTGAGCTTTGCCAGGCGAACCTGCGTCCGGCCGGGCGCCCAATGGTTGGCGCGGTTGCGAAAGTCGTCGTAGGCCATCTGGGCCTTCTCGCCCTCCTCGCCCTCGGGCACGAGCAGCCGGTCAGGCATCATGGACAGGGTCACGGTGGAGGCGTCCACCGCGCTCAGCACCCGCCAGCGGTTGCCTTCCAGGCGTTGCAGGGGGATGCTGATGGCCTGCTGGATGCGCTCGGCCCAGGGTGCCGAGCGCCGGCGGCGTGTCTTGAGCGCACCCAGAAAGCACTCGTAGCGCACCACGAAGGCCAGGCGGGAGAGCTCGGGATGGCGGAACGGCTCGCTGTCCACGAACCGGAAGCGGGGCGGCCAGGCGAAGAGACGGGCTTTGAGGCGGTTTCGCAAGCCGTCGAGCAGCACCGAGCAGGCCAGCAGGCGTCTCCCAAGCGTGCCCTCGATGAGCCCCGAGTGGTCCTTCTCGCCGCTCCAGGTCTTGAGCACCGCGTCCTGGCGCAGGGCGTTGCTCAGCTCAAAGCGCAGGTACTCCGGCGTCTCGTAGGAGAATTCGTCCCAGGTCTTCAACCAGGCCAGCGACTCCTCCAGCCCCAGCGTGAGCGGCTGGGGCAGGGCCACCAGATCGCGAATGGCCTCGGTCAGCGCCACCACCGGGAAAGGGATCTCGGTGCGCGGATGCTCGTCCCAGCGCGCCAGCTCCTCGCTCTGGAAGTGGAAGAGAAGCTGCAGGGCTCGCTCGGCCGTCTCTGGCTCCTCCAGGGCCTCGAAGAGCAGGTCCTCCAAAAGATCCCGCTCGTAGGCGTCAAAGACATAGCACTGCAGGGTCTTCTGCTCCTTGAACTCGGAGTGCTCGCGGTTGAACGTATCCACCAGCTCAAGCTGGCGGTGCAGCTTAGCCACAAGCTCGCGACGCACTGCCGCCGTGTCCTCGAAGGAGCGGGCGCAACGCTGCCAGGGCTCCCGGTTCTGCCAACCCTCGATGCGCAGCAGCCCGGCCGCGTAGATGGCTCCGGAGACGGGCTCTTTCTGCAGCGTCAGGAGAATGCGCACCTTCTCGTGTACCGGCAGAGCCAGACTGGCGCCTCCGTGCTCTTGCAGCGAGCGGTCGAGCAGGGCTCGGGTCTGGTGCTTCAGACGGTGCCCTCTCCCCCGCAGCGACCCGCACAGGTCCAATCGCTCGGGGGTACGCTCCAGAAAACCCGCGAACTCGGTCAGCGTGTTCACCCCCTCCTCGCGCAAGAACGTGCGCGCTCCGTGGGAGAGGTAGGGCAAAAGCGAGACCGAGCCCGTCTCTTCGGCCTCGCTGCGGCAGTGGTGGAAATACTCGCACCACTCGCAACGATAGAGGACGTGCCAGGGCACCTTCTCCACCTCGTTGCGGAAGATCCCCATCAGCCGGTCGCGCAGAAACGTCTCGAGCACCGGCAGGGTGTGGCGCAGCTCGAAGTCGGTCGGCTCGGCCTGCTGCGAGAGCCAGATAGCTCCGGTTTCGAGATCGATCCGCTCGCTCATCAGCTCGCGCAGGATGAGCACGTAGAGCCCCACCTGGATGCGATGGCTGGATTTGAGCTCGTCGGTTGCCTTGATGTCGATCACCCTGAGCTTGCCTGATTTGGTCTTCAGCAGCAGATCGGGCTTGCAGTCGGGGAAGCGCAAGAGCTTCGGGTCGAGGCCGTAGCGTCGGTAGAACGAGGGCGGGATGGCCAGCTGCCCCTGGTAGAGCGCCTGATCGCTCTGGAGGCGGTCGAGCTGCTCGAGCGTCTCCTGAGGCCCCCAGGCCCGGTCGCGCAACGCTCCGCTCCCGGGTGGGACGACCGCCCTCTGGCGCAGGTGGCGGCTGACCACCTCCTCCTCCCAGGCGAAACCCGCCTCGAGCAGCGAGCGGGTGACCGGGGAGCGGTGGTAGTCTCTGGTCGGTACTCCCTTCTCTCCTCTGGGGCTGGCTTCGTAGCGCAGAAAGCGCTCACAGTCATGGTAGAAGTAGCGCGCCAGGCGAAAGGGGGAGATCAGGTAGGGCACCGGGTGGCCTTCGGGACGAAGAGGGGAGGACATCTTTCCTGATAAGTGGTCACTTGACAAATGACCACTTGCTTTCTAGGATTTGACCGTGGAGATCACCGCAAGCGAGTTCAAAGCGCACTGTCTGGAGTTGCTGGATCGAGTTCGCGATCACAAAGAGACCATCGTTATCACCAAGCGAGGGAAACCGGTGGCCCGCCTTCTTCCGATCGGGGATGGGCCACCGCGGTCGATCCTGGGGAGCTTGTCCGGGCTTGGAGTAACGACTGGTGACATCGTCGCTCCGGTAGAGGGGCTCTGGGAGCTCGATGCTGGTTCTTGATACCCACGTCTGGTGGTGGGCTCTGAATGAGCCCGAGCGGCTGAGTCCAAGCGCAGCCGAAGCGATCGAAAGCGCTCCAAGAGGGTCCCTCCGGGTGGCCGCGATCTCAGCCTGGGAGTTGGCGCTCCTGGGCTCCAAAGGGAGAATCTCCTTCGCTATCGAGCCTGAGGCCTGGTTCGAGCGGGCGCTCGGGCGCTCGAGTATCGAACTGGTCCCGCTGACCGCTTCCCTGGCCCTGGAGGCTTATCGGCTTCCCGAGCCGTTCCATGACGACCCGGCCGACCGGCTGATCGTAGCCACCGCCCGACTGCTGAAGGCACCTCTCATCACAAAGGACAAGAAGATTCTGGCCTATCCCCACGTGCGATCCTGCTGGGATGGCGATTTGTCCGACGCTTGATCGGCGCCGTCCGAGCTCAGTCAGGCTCGTACAGATCCTGGAGGCTGAAGAGCAGCACGTCGGCTTCGGCCGCCCTTCTCTTCAAGCTGGGGGTGAAGGAGGGAGCAAAGAGCGCCCGCCACACGTTCCGAGGAGACAGCGTCCTCAGCAACTCGGTCGCCTTCGCGTCGAGGTCGGCCAGGACGTTTTCTCCCACCGGACGGTCCGACCACTTGCACTCCCCCAGAAGAACCTCACTGTGGTCCTGATTGAAGGCCACCACGTCCACTTCGGCCTGAGACGACCACCAGGACCCTACCTGGACCGGAGCAAACGGCAGTTTCGCGCGTAGCACGAAGCTTCGGCAGGCATCCTCGAAAATGGGGGCGCAGAAGCTCTGGAAGTCAGGCCGGATGCGCTGCTCGAGAACGTGCTCGGCGAGCCCCATCTCCAGCCTGGTTTGCTCGGGAAGCACAAAGCGAAACCAGAACCTCAAGAAGGGATCACAGATCCGGTAGATCCCACGGCGGCTTTTGTGGGGCTGTGTTTCCGTGATGGGAACGATGCGCTCGACCAGGCGAAGATTCTGGAGGGTCTGCAGGTAGAAGGTCGCCTGGTTGTGCCCGGTGGGCCCGAGGGCCCGGTTGGCAATGTCGCCGAGCCGGGTGCGACCCTCCGCCAGGGCGCTCAGGATGGCCATGTAGACCCTTGGCTCGCGCAACTCTTGCATCAGCAGGAAGGTTCCTTCGTCGCGAAGAAACGCTCCCTTGCTCAGGATGCGCTCGCGCACACTGGTCCAGAGATCTCGGGTCGGATCGAACTGCAGGCAGTAAGCTGGAACTCCGCCCAGCGTCGCGTAGCGGCGAAAGCGCTCAGCGAAAGTGAGCCCGGGGAAGAATTCGCCGGCTTCCCGAAGGCCCAGAGGCTCAAGCCGATATTGGGCATTGCGCCGCCCATAGAGCGGGCTCTTCTCGGCCAGCACCGAGCGCTCCATGAGCGAGACCGACGAGCCACACAGCACCAGGCGCGCCTGGCTTTCGCGAAGGGAAGCAGCCCAAGCCCTCTGGAGGACGGAAGCAAGCGACGGATCGGACTCGGCCAGATAGGGGAACTCGTCCAACACCATCAGCAGCGGCTCGGTTGCCTGGGCCGCCACGAAGCGAAAGACCGCCGACCAGTCCGTAAAAGAAACTCCGGCCGCCTGCGGGAGCGCCTCTTCAATGGCCAGCGACAACTCGCGCAACTGCTCCACACGAGTGGTCTGAGTGGCAACGTGGAGGATGGCCGGCTTGCCCCGGGCAAAGTGACGCAGCAGCTCGGTTTTCCCCACTCGCCGGCGCCCGTAGAGGACGGCCATCCCCGGACCCTGGCTCCACCAGGTCTCAAGGAAGTTGAGCTCCTGGGCTCGGTCTAGAAATAGCATATTTTAGACTATACTAGTTTGGACTTGCTTGTCCTGCTGGCGATCGTGTCCGCGAGCGTCTGGTCCGAGTCCCACGGCTGTTCCAACCCGGGCTCCAGGAAACCCGTCGAGCCGCGCAGAACCACGCTCGAGCACTGGAGGGCAGCACCGTGGCCAACTTCCTCATCATCGCTTCCGACATCCCGCCGCTTGAGGGCGACACCATCAAGGCGCCCGACGTCTACAAGCTGATGATGGACCACTCGTGCTGGGAGTTCCCGCCCTCGGCGGCTCATCTGTCGCTACTCAAGAAGGGCGATACCCTGGTCTTCTACCTGGGCGGCAATCACGCGCGTTACTTTGCCGGCGAGGCCGTGGTGGCGGGCGAGTTCCAGGAAATCGGCAAGAAGAGCCCGGCCACCTTCGACCGCGAAAAGATCCCGTTCTTCCACTTCAGGCTGCCGCTATCCGACATCAAGCGCTGGGCACCCGAGGCCACCAGTCTCGACGACATGATGGACCTGAGCTTTGCCAGGGAGAAGCAGGTGACCCGGCCTTACATCGGCCTGCTCTTACGGGTGGGGATGCGCAAGCTGACCGAAGCGGACGTGAAGTTGCTGCGCGAGCGGTCGAGGCGAGCGGCGGCCAGACGCTGAGCGAGCCTGCTCTCGACCATGTGACCATGAGTACTGCCCATGGTAGGCTCGAAGTCAGATGAGGACTGTGCAGATCTCGAAGTTCAAGTCGACCTGTCTGGAGATGCTCGATCAGGTGCAGCAAACCGGCGAACCGCTTACCATTACCAAGAGAGGAGTGCCTGTTGCTGTTGTCGATCCCGCTCCGCGCAAGTCCGGGCGAGAGTTCGGTTTATGCGGAGCTCGCTGACGATTCTGGGCGACATCGTTGAGCCTCTCGATGTCTCGTGGGAGGCCATGAGCGATCCGAGTAGAGGCTGCTCCTTGCCCCTCGCTTCGGCTTGACCGGAGATTGCAGAACGTGGCGGGCCTCAGGATTCTTTCGTAGCGACCGTCAAGAGCCCGCGTAGAGCTCGAGCTGCTCGCCGCTCGGCCCTGGTCGCGGCGCCAAAAAGAGCGCGCTCAGGCTCGGGCCAAGCTCCTCCAGAGTCAGTCCTCTGGCTCCCTGCGAGCGCAGCTCGGCGTTTCCCTTGCCCTCGTCGGTCCCGACCCGCACGAAGGTGGGGACCCAATCATGCTTGAGATTCTCCAGCGCCCCCGTCCAGGTGCCCCCGCTCAGGTCGCTGTCGGCGATCACCACGGCGTCGCTGAGCGTGTAAATCAAACGGTTTCGTCCCATGGCGTTGCCCACCGTAAAGCGCGCGTCGGGTCCGAAGGGGGTGACCAGGGCCGTCCGACCGGTGGCCAGCATGGCGCGCGAGCGGCGCGAGAGGGCCTCCTTGCGCAGCGAATCGGCCAGCACGCCCACCACCGCTCCGCCCGCCTCGAAGGCCGCCTGCATGGCCTCGCGGTCCACCCCCCGGGCCCCCCCGGAGACCAGGGTGAAGCCCTCCTCGGCGGCGCGCCGGCCGACCGCGCGGGCAAACTCGAGGCCGGCCACGGAACAGTCGCGCGAGCCCACCACCGCCAGCGTGCGCTCGGCTGAGAGCAGCTCGAGCGGACCGGCGCCGAAGACCAGGGGAGGAGCGGCGCGCCCCAGAGAGCGCTTCCAGCGCATTGGATAGGCCCCCTCGCTGCGAGCCAGAGCCCACAGCCCGGCCGCGCTCCAGTCTTCCAGGCCCAGGCTGAGCTTGCGCTCGAGCAGGCGCGTCACCCGCTCGGAGGCGAGCTTGGGATGGCTCAGCTTTGAGGCCAGTGAGCTGTCGAGCAAGAGATCTCCGGGGCGCTTGCCGACCTCCAGGAGCCACCTGGCCAGGTGGTTGTACTCGGCCGGCGTGAGGGGCCTGTCCGTGCCCGGCAGGGGAGCGCAGAGGAGCAGGATGGCCTGGCGGTCTTCTTCGTGCATTCAGTCTCCTGTCGGAGCGGTGGAAGTGAGGGCGATGGGGTAGAGCTTCGATTCGCCAGCAATTCGGAACGAGATTTGATGGCCTTTTGGAAATCCTCTTCGGGCACTGATGTGCTACGCCGGATCAGATTGTCCGGAGAGGGCGTTTCTGCAGGGTTGAGCGCCATTCATCCGAGGAGTTGATGCAATCTTCTGCGAAGGCGCTTGGGCATTGTGGAAAGGGGGAATTGGGATTTCGTGAGCGACCTGCCCACTGCCAGGGCCAGGCAAATCTTCCAGTATCTTGCCGAGCTGGAACGACTGCGCCATCCGCCGGTGCTGCAGATCGGGCAGTATTCCTGGACCCGGCGTCTGAATGACCTGGCAGCGCTCAACTTGCCAGAGATTCAGGTGGGGCCAGGAGTCGGTATCGGGGGCCTCGCCGACGCGATCCTGACCGTCCGTCGTCCGACCGGGACCTGTTGCCCCGAACCGCCCGAGTTTTTGATCAATCGCCTCAGACCAGGGTGGGAGAACCCCGAGGCGGCGCCCCACATCAACTCGGACCCGTTCGAGGGCGACCCGGAGCGTATGCGGGCGCAGGAGTGGCTGGCCGCCAGAAGTGTCTGGAGCCAGCGCGTTCGATTCACTCTCGAACTCTTCCAAGAGCTGTTTGAGCTGCACCTTCAGCTTGAGCGTGAGCCCGAGAAGTGGCAGCTTTTTCTCGGGGATGGGATGCTGCACCACTGGATTAGCCCGGCAGGAGTCATCAAGCACCCGGTTCTCCAACATCCCGTCGAGCTTTGCTATGATGCGGCCGTCCCCGAGATCGTCATTCGAAGCTCTGATCGGCGCGTTGGTCTGAGCCAGCACTTGCTGGCTGCTTGCCCGGAAATCCCGGCTCGTCGAGTCCATGAGCTGTCCGTGCAACTCGAAGGTTGCCGCCTGAACCTGATGGATCAAGAGTCTACCTGCGGTTTCCTGAGTCGGTTGATGCCGCTGCTGTGGGCAGATGGAAAGCTGGTCGACAGGGTCGCGGGTCCCTCGCCGCAGGTTGTGCGCGACCCCATCCTCTTTCTGGCCCCGCGCGGCGGCAGCATTCTGAGGGCTATCGAGAGTTACCTCGGGCGTCTGGGCGACGATTCGAGCCTTCCCGGCGGGCTTGTCTGGGTGGCCGGCTCGGGACTGGGCGACGTTGAAGAAGTCTCATTTACCGGGGGCGCCAGCCTTGAGGAGGCGCATCGAGCGGGTTGTGTCCTCGGCAAGGTGCCTTCCGGAGTAGAGAGGAAGGCTCTCATCGCTGACCTCATCGGACACTTTCTGGCCGATGGGAAGACGGTGCTCGTCACCGGCCCGCGAGAGCGGGCGTTGCAGGGCATACGGGACCTGGTCGTGGAGCCGATCCGTCCCCTTTGTCTCTCGTCGAGCACTCAGGAGGGCGACCTGAGAGAGGCAGTGGAGGCCGTGTTGCATCGGCTCGCCACCACTTGCGAGCAGGACCTGATCGCTACTTCGGCCCGGAAGATGCAGGAGCGGGATCGACTGCGATCCGAGCTCCCGCCGCCGGGCTCGAGCTGGATCCCCGGGCCGGTGGAGCCAGGGCCCCTACCCCTGTCCGAAGAGGAGATACGGGGGCTTTACGCGAGCAATCTGGCTTTGAAGGGTCAGCAGGCCGACCTGGACGGACCACTGCCCGATCTGGCTGGCCTGTTGAGGCCGGACGAGTTTCGAGAGATCTGCTTTGAGCTCGAGAGGCATTCATCGCTCCAGCAGGCTGACGGATACCTGTGGACCTCGTCGGCTCGACAATCCCCTGATGAGCTGACCCTGGTCGAGCTTGACCTGAGGGACTGCCTGGCCCGAATCGAGCTCAGCCCCTCCTGGCTGCTTCGGTGCATCGACGGTGGCTTGCAGGGAGGCGGCCCTTTGCTCAGTCTGGAGCAGAGGATCGGGGCACTGGAGGAATCATGCCGACGCCTGGAGCGGCTGGCCCTGGAGGTCGAATCTCAAGGAGCGTGCCTGCCGGAGCCGCTTCTCTGGGAGCCCACGATTCGAGCCCTGCGCGCTCATGTGGTCGAGCGAGGGTCTCCAGGTCCTCTGCTCCTACTGCTTCATCCGGACTGGAAGCTGTGCCTGAGAGTCGCCCGGGTGGCTGCTGGCGCGCCCAGCACTCTGGAGCATTTCAAGGCTCTCGAGGCCTGCGTCGACTTTGCGCTCGAGCTGGAGGTCTTGCGGGAGCGCTGGCGTCGTGTGGTGGATGGGCTGGGGTTGACATCCCCGGGTGGTGAGGTTGTGTCCTCGGCCCTTCAGTATGTGGCGAGAATGCGTTCGGCCCTGGAGTGGCATGAGACAGTCTGGTCCCCGCTGATGAGCCGTCTCAGTGAGCTGGGCTTTCAAAGGGAGCTGGTTGGCCCTCTCAACGATCTGGCCGGTCTGACGGCCGCGCTCAGGGGGGAAATCTTGCCCGCGGTCGCCACTCGCATCGCCAGCCTCCGAGCGTCTCAGTTGAGGGCCCGTCTTACGCTGGCAAAAGACCGTCTCGCGGCCGGTCCCCAGCACCCGGTTGGGGCAGAGCTCGCCAGGGGGTTGGACGGATCCACCGAGCTTTATGAACGGGCCTTTGAGCGCCTGCTTCACCTGAACGACCTGAGGGCCATCCAGAACGAGCGCCAGGGGTTGCTCGACCGGCTGCAAGCCTCGGCTCCCACCTGGGCCCGTATGATCGCTCAGCGCGAGGGCCCTCACGGGGATCCATCCCCGCCCGGGCCAGTTGGCCAAGCCTGGCTTCAGGCTCAATCGGCCTCCCGCCAGCCAGGCGATACCGACCTGCAGCGCACCAGTATCGACCTGCTGGCAGCCCTGGCCTGGTTGGCCCAGATTCGCCGAATCGGAGTGGAGGATAAACGGGCGATCCAGGAGTGGTCCGAGCTAGAACGCAAATGCGCCAGTGCTGTCGGCGGGCGGGTGACCGACTTGCGGGTAGAGTCGCGGGCCAAGCTCAAGGAGTTCCGTGGGGTGCTTCCCGTTTGGATCATGACCTTGCCGCAGGCGATGGAAACGTTTCACCCGGGAGCCGACCTCTTCGATGTGGTCGTCATCGTAGAGGCCGACCAGTGTGATGTGACCGCCCTGGCGGCTCTGACCCTGGCCAGCAGGGTCTTGCTTCTGGGAGGGGCCGAGCCGCCAGGGCGGCTCGCTAATTTGGAGCAGGCCGGCGAGTTGATCGCCCGCTACCTGGCCGATGTTCCCGACGCTCGCCTGTATGATCCGAGTCGCTCGCTCCTCGAACTGGCCAGACACAGCCTGGGTGACAATGAGGGTGGTGACAATGAGAGCCTGGGTGACGATGAGAGTCAAGCAACAACCTCGTTCACGAAGTCCGACGGTCTGGAGGACTTTCTCGGGTCGGTTCTCGGGGAACGGTGGAGCAAGCTGCAGGATCACTCGCTCGAGCTCGAGCCGCTGGCATCCGAGGAGCGCGAGCAAATTCTCGCTCATGCCGTGGTAGGCGAGATCCTGGCCCGGGTCGACCACGAGTTGCTTGACAGCGGAGGACTGATCGGGGTTGAGTCGCTTCTCGAGCTGGTGGACCACCGGTCCTGGCTAACCCGGCTTGTTCCCCTCTTGCGTGACGACCTGTTCCTGCTTTCGAGCGGGCTGGCAGAGCGCAGCTGGTTAGCCGAGACGGTCGACGAGATCGCCCGAGAGTTCCCCGCTCCTGTTTTCCTCGCTCGAGTGCAGCACGAGCTGACCGACCGCACCGGGATGAGAATGGACGAGAGCGAGAGGGTCTTGTTCGAGCGGTTGGGTGCGACCCGGGCCGTCATCGATGACCGGGGAGTCCTGGTGAGCTATCCCGGGGAGCAGCAGACTCTTGAGTCGCGTCTGGGCGCCATTCGTTTCGTGCTGCCCGATCTGGACATCGATGAGCTCTGGAAGGTCTACCAAGAAGCGTTTCCGACCACCGGCGAGTCGAAAGAGGAAGTGCTTGGAGCCGAGACGGCCGAGAGACTTGGGGCCGTGCTGGCCGAGGTCGCTGCTGAGCATCCCTGTCCCCTCTTGCTCGATGTGGTCAAAGATGCCGTCATCAAGCGACTCGGGTTCAGGGTGCCTCCCGAGAGGATCGAGGCCTGTCTCTACGACGAGATGGGGGCGACCTCGGCAGTGGTGGAGGACGAAGAGATCCTGGTTTCCTATGACGGGGTGGAGACCACCTCCGACCGCGTCAATGCTCTGCTGCTGGTCTGCCCTGAGCTCTCCGCGGGCAGTCTGTGGGAGCTCTATTGCGAGACTTACCCGGATGCCGAGGAATCCGAGCGTCAAGTGAGAGCGATGATCGACTCTGAGGGACCCCCAGATGAGTTGAGCCTTCTCGTGAGCAGCTCGGGGAAGGCCTGGTCTTACCAGGAAACGTACCGGGACGCCGAGGAGGAAGAGCCAGAAGTTCTAGAGGCTCTGGCAGAACTGACCGGTCGGCGCCCCCCAGGCCCGGTCCCGGTCCCGGGCCCGGCAGCGACAGCGGCGTCAGTGGCTCCTGGCATTCCACACTGCCCGTTTTGCTTTGAGCGACTTAAGCCCGGGCGCCAGCCGCTACATAGTTGCCCGTGGTGTCAGGAGCGCTCCACAGCTGATACCGAGGTTCCTCTTCCCGTGGTGCTCTGCTCTAACTGCCGCACCCAGGTGGTGGTAGACGGCAATCAGGGGGATGTCTGTCCGAGCTGTTTCGAGACTCTGCCTCTGGAGCTGATCGATCGCGCCGAGTTTCGGAGCTGGTTGCGAGGAGCGCTTCAACCGCTGGCCCTGCCCATCGAGCAACTCGGTCTGACTCCAGCGTTCCGAAACAACCTGCTGGCCAATGAGATCACCTCTCTGGCCGGGCTCATGAGCCTGAACGGGAGCCAGGTGCTCGAGCTGCGGGGAGTGGGCATGCGTTCGTGGAAGGAGCTGACCCGGCTCTTGCTGGGCCTGTTCCCGGTGGGTAACGAGCGACGGCCCGAGGTGGAGGATTTCTTACGCTCCAGAACCGAGCGACGCCACCTGCGAAAGCCCTTGCCGCTGGCTCCCGTTCCTCTGACCGACCTCGATTTCCGGGGACTGCCGGTGAGCTGGCTTGGTCTTGGTCGCGAGCAGGTCGAGCGCCTCCACGTCCCGACGCTGGGGTTATTGTTCGCGCAGAACGCCCTGGTCCGGTTGGGCCCCGCGGACCGGTTGCAGGCCCAGTCTCGCTTGCTCGAGCTCTTCAGCCGGCTGTACCCGGATAAGCACGGGCCCCAGCGGGCCGAGCTAACGCGGTTGCTTGGTTTGGAGCGCTCACAGCCTGCCCAGCCAGCTCCCGCAGTGCCGGCCGAGATCGAGCCGCGGACCCTGGTCGAGGCTGCGCGCAGGGCCCTCGAGCGGCATAAGAAGCCGGTTCACCTGGCGGTTTTGTTGGGCGACCTGCGCTCAAAGTTCGATGGCCTGACCAGGGCGCGACTCCGAGCTGAGCTTGAGCCGGCTGAGGGCATTGTCTTGCACGCTTTCGATGACCTGGTCGGCCTGCCAGAGTGGGGCGCCAGGGGTCTTCTAGAGGCTGTGCGCTGGCGCTGGTCGGCCATCGCCTCCGAGGCCAAAGAGGTTGACCTGGGGAGGCGACCTCCCTGGCCCCGCCATGCCTGGCAACTGGTCCACCAGGTGGCCGAGGAGCGCGGTGACCTGTCCACCCTCTGGATGACCGAGAAGTATCTGCTCGGGTCCGAGCATCTGTCCACCGCTGAAAAGTCGACCGCTCCTGGAAGTTCTCCCGAGCCCCCTGTCGTCATCCAGGCGCTCGAGCAGGCAGGGCAACCGCTTCCGGTTCTCAAACTGGCTGAGAAGCTCAGAATCACGGTCAGCAATGTCTGGGCTCAGGCGGCCGTGAATCCGGAGCTGGTGCGATATCCCTTCGGGCTGCGCAACTGGGTTGGACTGTCCGGCTGGGGACAGACGGGCTACGAGCGCGCGGCCGTCAGCTCATGGTCGGTGACGGGCCCGCATGTGCAGCGCGTGCTGCATGGCACAGAGCCCAACGACCTGGATCTGATCGCCTGGAGAGCAGTCTGCTCGGTGGGTAAAGACGACTGGTCCGAGTGGGAGAATCAGGCTGCCGCAAAGATTCTCGAGGAGCTGGAACGCAAAGAGGAGGCAACTTGCAGACACAATTGATGTCCCTGGAAGAGACCATGGAAGTGGCTGAGAAGAGGGCGCAGGAGCTGCTTGAATCGACCCGCAAGCTGCAGAGGCAGGCTGCGGCGGCGGTCAAGATGATTCGGACGGGAGACCTGAAGGGGCTGCGCAAGACGCTGGCGTTGCTCGAGGAGACTCGAAGGCAGACCGAGTCCGGCCTGGATGAGGTGCGCCGCTCCTGGAGCTGGAGTGAGCAGCAGGAAGAGCAGTACCTAGCCTCCGAGGCCTTCGCTCAAGAGCTGCTCGAGCAGGGTCGCAAGCAGGGGGTGGGGATCTATCGACAGGAATCGGTGCTGGCCTGTTACCCGTCGCTCGTGCGGGTCTTGCCGCGGGATCGGGCAGTCCGGGTCGACAAGAAGTCGGTGCGCGAGATCCGACCGAGCTACCTCATCGAGCGCCTGGGAGCCAACCAGAAGCGGGCTCCCAAGCTGAATGCTCAGGGCTTCCTCGAGACTCTGCTGGCGGCCTACAATGTCCGGACCGGGGGCAAACGCAATGTTATGGAGAGGTTAGTCGACCTCTACGACCTCTTGACCTTGTTGCCTTCGGCTCGAAAGGATTACGGACTGCAAGAGTTCGCCCGCGATGTCTATTTGCTCGACGGGAGTGGGGTCAAGACCACCCGCGACGGCTCACAGTTTCGCCTCAATGCTGGTGCCACTGCCTCCAAGAACCGGAGTAACCTTCTGGTGGTCATCACCCGCGAGGGCGTCGAGCGCACTTACTACGGAATCGAGTTCAACTGATGCAGTCGCTGCACGTCGATGCCAACGAGTGGGCCGGCCTGATCCGGCGCGAGTATCTCAACGATTACATCGGTCAGGGCGGGGCTGCCCTGAAGTTTGCCGTGGTGGGCTCGGACGACCTGGCCGGGAGGGTCCTGACCCGGGTCTCAAGTGACGCGAGCGGCCTCGACTACCTGGTGGCGCGAGTGGACGCTGCCACCGTGGGCGTGCACCGGATGGACCAGGTCTTCCACGCCACCGCTCGCCAGATCGCCTGGGCCGACCTGGCCCGACGCGTTCTCAAGCAGTCTTACACCGACATCGGGGTGGAGGTGACCGGAACCGACCTGTCGGTGGATACTCTGGCAGCGCAAAACGGCGTGACCCCTGGCCCCCTGCGCGCCGAGCTGCGCCGCGCTCTGGAGGCACTGCTCAACCGCAGTTACGATCTGGCTCGCGATTTTCGCTATGCGATGCGCTGGTTGTGCTTCTCGCTGAGCTACAGGGACGGCATGGGAGGGCACCAGGAGAAGCTGATCCTCGACTGGTTGGCGGGGGAGCTGCGTTTGATCTCGGCCCTCAAGGAGCTTCAGATCTTTCGCAAGATCGACCGCTACAATGCCCGGGCGATGTTCAGCTCGCTGGGCAGCTGGGCGCGCCTGGCCGGGCTGCGCGGAGTCGTGCTGCTACTCGATATCCGCCAGCTCAGCGTGGCTCGCCGCGCCGATGCTGCCGGCAAGCAACACTACTCGGCCCAGGCGGTCATGGACGCCTACGAAGTGCTGCGCCAGTTCATTGACGCAACCGACGACCTGGTGGGGCTCTTGACCGTGGTGGTCGCCAACCCTGACCTGTTCGACGACGAGAAGCGTGGAGTCAAGACCTACAAGGCGCTCTACGAGAGGGTCTGGCCGGACGTTCGGGTGCGTGAGTATGCCAACCCGCTGTCCTCGCTCGGTTACCTGAAGGAAGAGAGGCTGTGATGGATAGACTGCAAGCGCGTCGAGCCGTGGAAGCGCTCCGCTCGGGAGTGCCAAGCACGAACGCCGTGTGGGCCCTGGGCTCAGGTCAACCCGAGCTGGAGAGCCAGTTCTCGAGAATGCTCGACGGGGTCGAGCCAGCCGTCGGAGCCGACCGACAGGATTCGGGCATGATGTTCCGAGGGGGATTCGGCTCAGGCAAGTCCCACGTTCTGATGTACTTTGAGCGGATGGCCCTGGAGCGCGGTTTTGCCGTGAGCAAAGTGGTGATCAGCAAAGAGACCCCCCTGAAGGACCCGGCCAAGGTGCTGGCCGCTGCGGTGGCCGACCTGAGGGTGCCCAGAACGCTGGGGCGGGGCCTCGATGAAGTAGGCCTCTTGCTTCGCGGCCAGCTTGGAGCGGACGGCTTCCAGGCGCTGGTGAGCTACCTTGCCAGTGGCTGGCTCAACATGCGCTTTGGAGCCACGTTGCACCTTTACGCCTACGGTTACGCCGATGAGGAGCTGGCCGACCGGTGCGTGCGATTCTGGTCAGGCGACAAGTTCACCGTCACCGAGATTCGCAGGTATCTCAGGCAGATGGAGGTGGACGGCCAGTTCAAGCTCGAGAGCATCAAGGCTCGCGAGCTGGCCCTGCAGACCATGAGCTTCATTCCCCGCCTGGTTCGGGCTGCCGGCTTGAAGGGCTGGGTGCTCTTGATCGATGAGGTGGAGCTGATCGGACGTTATACCCGTCTGGCCCGCGGGCTCTCCTACGCCGAGCTGGGCCGTTGGCTGGGCGAGGAAGGCGCGGACCAGCGGCCCGGGTTGCTCACGGTTGCGGCGATTACCGACGATTTCGCTGCCGAGCTCTTGCACGGACGCGGCGATCTGGGGGACATTCCCGCCTACCTCGACGCCCGCCCCGAGCCCCGAGGCGAGCTCGCCACGAAGGGTATGCAGCGTATCGAGCGGGCCCGCTGGTTGGAGGCGCTGAGCCAGGATGTGCTGCGCAAGAGCTACCAGACCATCCAGGAGCTGCACGGCAAAGCTTACGACTGGAAGCCCGGGGAGGTGCCCTGGCCGGAGGCTCTGGGCGTGACCCCCATGCGCATTTTCGTGCGCGCCTGGATCAACGCCTGGGATATCCAGCGCCTCTACCCCGAGAGGGGTCCGGTGGGATACGACATCGACCGGGTCACCACCGACTATGCTGAGGAGAAAGACCTGGAGGGCTCGTTCGAGGAGGTCAGCCGGATGGTCGAGTGAGTCCGCGGCCGGTCAGACCGCCCATCCCGCCGCGACCGGCCTGATTGACTCGGGATGCAGATCCTGGTTGCTGCGCACGGCCAGCCGGGTTTCGATGGCCCTTTCGGCCAGCTCCCAGAGATCCTCGGACAGGCCCTGCGGCGTGGCCTCGGGGGTGAGTTCGGCCTGAGGCTCAAGCAGCCAGTCGGCCAGCTCGGGAGGGTTCAAGACCACCTTGCGATCGACGCCCACGGTGGCCAGAGTCAGCTCCTGGCGGACGCGCTGGCCCTGGTCGTTCTGCCAGTTCAGGATCGAAGCGAGAATAGCCCGGCCACCGGTGCCCCCGACCTGGGAGACTCGCCCGCCCAGGTCGTGATGAGCCATGAGGAGTTGGAGAGTTGCCGAGCCTGTGCCGACAACGGTGTGGGGTAGCGTCGCTGCGGGGAGCACTGTTACACTGGTCGCAGAGGGCTGTCCTGACTGCCGGCGAATCCTCCAATCATGACGCGTTCGATGCTCACAGAGCCCTTTGCGCCCTCAGAGGAAGACAAGCTCAAAGCGCGTGCGGCTATGGAGGCGCTGGCCCGGCACCATGAGCAACTTTCTCTTTGCGCCGAGAACGAAACCATCGAGGTGCCCCGCATGGTGCTCGAGCTTGTGAAGTCGGTCCTGGCGGTCATGGCCGAGGGTCAGGCTGTATCCATCGTTCCCTGCACCATGAAGTTGACGACGCAGCAAGCCGCTGAGTTCTTGAACGTAAGCCGACCCTTCATCGTAGACCTTCTCGACCAGCATCAGTTGGCGTTTGAGCAGATCGGCAGTCATCGTCGCATTCAGCTCAAGGATCTTTTGGCCTTTCGCAGAGAGCACGAGAAGAAGCACGGAGCATCGATGCAGTCGCTGGTGGACCAGAGCCAGGAGCTGGGCCTGGAAGATCTGGGCTTTGACTCCGAGTAAACCTCGGTGGCTTTCGTCGCGCTTCTGGATGCTTGCGTCCTGGTTCCCCCTGATGTTCGAGACCTTCTCATTGAGCTCGCCTACCGGGGGTTTTACCGCGCCCTCTGGAGTACGGACATCCTGGCAGAGGTCCGGCGCACCTTGGTGCACAAGCACGCCGTTGCTCCCGAGAAAGTCGATTCGTTGCTCAGTTCGCTCCACGAAGCCGTTCTCGACGCAGAGGTCCAGGGATATGAGGACCTTGTTTCCGGTCTCATTCTACCGGACCCGGATGATCGGCACGTACTCGCCGCTGCCATTCGGGGCGGAGCGGGAGTCATCGTTACTGCGAATCTGAAGGACTTCCCCCCGGATTCTCTGGCTCCATTTCAACTCGAGGCAAAGCATCCAGACGAGTTTTTGGTCAACCTCTATGACCTCTATGGTTCGGATGTCTTGGAGGCAAGCCGATATCTGCAGTCACTGAAAAGGAAACCAGCCAGGACCTGGGACGAGCATCTTGAGAAGCTGACTCGACTGTTGCCCGGGGTCGCAAAGTGCCTTCGTTCTGGGGCAGAGGTCGAGAGAATCGTCAGGGCCAAGAGCTTTGTGGTGGAGACAGAGACCGACTGATGGCCGCTCCTCTTCTCGACGCTCGACAGCCGAGCCCTCGAAGTGCTCACCTTCGACTGGACTGCGATCGCTCTGCTTCGGCCATCAGTTTGGCGTAGCGCTCCAGTTGTCGCCAGGTCGAGCAGTAAGACCGCCAGGCCGATTCCGAGTGGCTGACCTTCCGCCGGAACTCGGACTTCCAGCAGGGGGTGCCAGGGAAGCACTGCGGCTCGAAAGGCCGCAGATCGCCGTAGTCGCACTCGAATTTTCCGATCAGCCAGAGGTTCGACCGGTGTTGTCGGAGGGTCCGCTCGGAGCTGCCGCTCTCCTTCAGGTGAGCCAGAAGGTCGAGGAAGAACGCCCCTATCTCGCGTGCCAGGGCGTGCGACCTCTCGTCGTTGTGCCAGTCTCGAATGAATCCCTCGAGCTCCTGCGCCTTGTCGCCAGAGGTCACTGGCCCAACCAGGAGCGGTAGGCCGCGTGATATGGCGCCCCTGGCGCCGCAGGCGGAAAGGACAGATCGGCCAGGGAAACCGTATGGACACTTCCGTCGCCCGAGCGACAGGAGGCGGTCAGCCCGCGCAGAGGGTTTCCGTCGTAGTCGAACCCCAGCACCTCGACCCGCTGGCCGATGATGCTCGCCTCGGCCGGAACCGGCACTTCCTCCGAGAAGGCACAGAGAAAGGCGCAAAGCTGCTCATCCTCTCCGTAGCAGTCCAACAGGATTTCTCCGAGCAGGTCCTCGATTGTCTCTGTGCTCACGGCGGGCTCCTTTCTGATGCTTGGTTCATTACGGGCCGATGGGGCTCGCAATGAACGGTGCGCTGCCCGTGCGGTCTGGCTGCGCCGGGCAGGGGTTGAATTCCTTTCGAGCATGTGTGCTCTTCAAGCGAGTGGACCTTGCCCGCTTGGCGATCCGTCAACATTGGAGGCCAGGCCCTGCCCGACCGATGGCCACGCTGAGCGGACCGCCGAGCCGGGAACCAGCACCGACCGCCGACTACGGCGGGCCTTGAGCCGGATGGCCGCCGGGTCGCTGGAGGATTCGCTCGACTGCAGCCATTCTGGGAGAGGCCAGGACCGGCCTGGGGCGCAATCTGGCCTCAGGAAACCCATCTGCCGTAATCGCGGTCGAGCAAGGTGGCCTTGCTCTGGTCCCACTTCCAGAGGGCATCGAAGCCTTCCCCGCACAGGGGCCCGTCGATGGTGCCCTGCCTGTGGAGCCAGTAGCACTCACCGGCTTTCAAAGGATGAAGCTTCCTGGCACGCGACAGGTTCAACCGTCTCGGATTGACCTCGATATGCGAGCGATGGAGCCTGCGAAACTTGAATTCGGGGTCAGGGCAGAGCCGCATGAGCGTGTTGTATTCCGAGTCTGTGAGGCAGAGGATTCCCGGAGAAACCGGGTCGAGGATCTCGCTGGCGGCGATGAGACCGGGCTCGTCGGACAGGTAGACGCGCGTAATCCTGGTGTAGATGGGCGAGTAGGTAGAGCCACGGGCTGCTGCCTGCCACCCCGGCTCGTTCTTCAACAAGTTGAGCAGCGCGCCCTTGAGGATGCGGCACTGATGCTCCTGAGCGGGAGTCAGTGACTCGCGTGGGGGCAGCGGCTTTCTGGCCCTCATGTCTTGAGCCAGAGCGGTCGCTCCTGAGCGCCACCAGAGCCCGTTGACCCAGTCGTTGCGCTCCTGGCGAATTTGTCTCAGAATTCTCGGTTCGTCGTCCGAGCAGAACCCGTTCATCCTCTCGTGGGGGAGACGCAGAAGCAGGATGGCCCGGGCCCGGTCGGGGTGGATCGAGAGTGGCACCAATGTCCACCATGATGGGTATCTCTCGCTCAGATGCTCGGCCACGTCCCTCCAGCTCCCCCAGGCCGAGGTGGTGACGGGCGGAGGCAGGCCGACCAGGTCTTCCTCGTTGAGAAGGTCGTAGACAGCAGCCTCGTTGCGCTTCAGGGCATACTTTCGGCCCTGGCGCAGGATCTTCAAGCTGCCGCCCTCAGACCCCAGGTGAAGCATGGTTTCGATGCTCATGTCCCGAGCTTAGCTCCTGCCCGTGACAGGGAGTGTCGTTGCTCAAAGCCGGTGCACCCGGCTGACCGTCTCCAGGGACCGGAAGCGCTCGGGGTGGCAGGTGAAGAGCAGCACCTGGAGCCTTCCTGAAACCTCCTTGAGCAGCGAGCAGGCCCGCTCCATGCGCTCGTCGTCGGTGTGCACCAGGCTGTCGTCGAGCAGCAGAACCTGCGACTCGCCGCGCTCAGACAAGAGCTCGGCCAGGCAGACCCGGGCCAGGAACGAGAGCTGCTCGCGGGTGCCAAAGGACAGCTCGGCCACCTCGGGCCGGTGGGTAGTGTAGGCGGCCACCACCGACTGGGGCTGAAAGTCGCCCTTGAGCAGCACCCCCTGGTAGCGCGCCGAGGTCAGCTCCACCAGGCGCCGGCTCAACCGGGTCTGGAGGGGGCCCACCAGATCGTCCTGGAGGTCGGCTTTGGCCTGGGTGAGGGCCTCGCGCAAGAGCCGGGCGGCCTGGGCCTCGAGCTCGGTCTGGCGCTCTTCTTGAAAGGCGCGGGCATACTCTTCCTGGGCCACGGCCAGCTTCTCGTAGAGCCCCTTGTAGCGGCCCACGGCCCCGATCTTCTGCTGCATCTCGCCGGCCACCCGCTCGCGGTCGGAGCGCACGGTCTCCAGTCGCGCGCGCAGGGCGGCCAGCCCCTCGCGGGTGACCGGGGTGCCCGAGGGGGGCGTCAGGGCGGCTCGCTTTTCGTCCAGGTCGCGGGTAAGCCTGGCGATCGGCTCCTCCAGCGGCTTTTCGGGGAAGGGCGCCTTGAGCCCCAGCTCGGGGCGCTCGGCGGCCTGCGAGAGCAAGAGGTCGTGCACGGTCTTCCAGCGGCTCTCGGGGTCGTCGCGCAGCAGGGTCTCGAGCTCGCTCTGACACGACCGGTAGCGCTGGTCGGCCTGGGCGTAGTCTTTTTCGGCCTGCTCGAGGGCGGCGGGCATGGCGGCCAGCTCGCGCTCGAGCTCATCGAGCCGATCGCCCCCCTCCGGCTCGACTGGCTCGATGGCCTTGAAGGTCTTCAGCCGGGCGTTCAGCTCCTGGGCGCGCTGGTAACGCTCCTCGGCCTCCTGGGCGCTGCCCACCCGCAGCACGGCCAGCAGGCGTGTCAGCTCTTCTTTCTGCAAGGCCAGAGCCTGCCACTTGCTCTCCTGGTTGGCGCTCTCCACCCTCAGCCGGGCTACCCCGGGCAGCTCGAGAGAGAGCGCGCTCAGCACCTTGTAGCTCTGGCTGGCGCCGGGGGCCAGGCTGCCCTCCTGGGGCTCACCGTCGAGCACCGCGCGGGGCGCCAGCGGGGTCTCGGCGGTCAGCGTGACGCTGGCCGCTCCCGAGTCGAGGGCGGCCTCCTGCCCGGCGATGCTGGACTCGAGCTTGCCCAGCTTCGTTAGCTCTTCCTTGCTGGGGGGAGAAAGCTCCTCCAGCTCGCGCGTCAGGAGCGAGCGAACGCGCCCTTGCAGGCTGGCCTGGCGCTGTTGCAGCTCGTCCACACGCGCGCGGGTCGGCCGCTCGCCCGAGCGCTCGCGCAGGGCCTGCAAGCGCACCTCATAGTCGGCCCGCGAGGTCTCCAGCTCGCGCAGGCTGGCCACGTTGCGGGCCCAGCCGGCCTGCCAGGACTCCAGGGCCTTCTTCTCCTGCTCCCGGGCGTTGCAGGTCTGCACCTCGCGCTCGTAAAGGTCCCAGGCGCCCAGAGCTTCCTGGTCGCGATCGAGCCGCTCCTGCAAGGTGCTCGCCTCTTGCTCGAGGCTGGCCACGTCCTGGCTCAGGCACTGGATCTGCTCGCTCAGGCGGTTGCAGTCCTCGAGCTCGGACTCGTGCTCGGTGACCCGGCTCTCGCTTTGCAGGGTGCGCTCGCGCACGGCCTTGTAGGCCGAGTTGGGCGAGGCCCGCTTGTCGGTCCACCAGCGGTCCATCTCGTCTTTCAAGGTCGCTTCCAGCCAGCTCACCCCGGGAGTCACCGCCTCCAGGCTGGCCAGCTGCGAGCGCATGGAGACGGGGACGGCGGGCAGGGCGGTGTCGCCCTGGACGGCCCAGAGGCTGGCCAGGCCCTCGAGGGGGAGCAGGGCGTCGAGCTTCTCCTGCAGACCCTCGTCTTGAGCCACCAGCTTGCCGTCGCACTTGAGCCACGAGCCGGTGCGGGCCAAAAACCGCTTGCTCAGCTCGTACTCCAGTCCTGCGAAGTCGAAGGCGATCTCCACCAGGGGGTTGACTGAGGTTCCCCAGGGGCGGGCGTTTTGCATGCCGCTCTTGCCCCTCTTAGTGGGGGGCTCGAGCAAGACGCAGCGGATGGCCTCGCGCAGCGAGGTCTTGCCGCTCTCGTTGGGCCCGTGGATGAGGTTCAGTCCGGGAGCAAGCTCGAGCTTGACCTGCCCCAGGCCCTTCCAGCCGTCGATGCGAAGCTGCTTGATCTTCATCGCAGGTCCTCCTGGCCCGACCGGGCGATGAGCTTTCGTAACATCGCGAGGGCCGCGCGGGCGACCTCGGACGACTCGGGCAGCTCGCCCGGGTCCACCGTGACCGTGGCGGCCCGGCTTTGCAGGCTGGCGGCCATGCGCTGCAGCAGGGGATGGCGGTATCCGACCGGGGGAGCCACCCCCACCTCGTTGACCACGCTCAGGTGCCGGCAGCGCGAGGCCAGGCGCTCGAGTTGCTTGTCCAGCTCGCCCAGCTCGTCCTCGGGCAGGCTGCCGGTCAGGCGCACGCGCAAGAGCACGTTGCGTCCGCCCGGGTGCTGCAGGCTGGGAGGACTCTCCACCTCGAGCTCGACCGACTGCCACGACCAGCGCGCCACCTTCACGGGGTGCACCTGGAGAGGGCCGAGCGAGACGACCAGGGCCGAGCCGCTGTCCCCCTCGTAGTCCACCGGCTCGGGGGTGCCGCTGTAGCCCTCCTGGCGGTCCAGGCTGCCTCCCAGAGCCAGGTAGTCGAGGCCATGGGAAGCGGGCGGATCCCCCACCGCCAGCCCCACGCGCAGGCCGGTGTCCGAGCCCCGAGGGGGGATCCAGGAGAGGTCCGAGGTGCCCTCGCGCCGGGTGATGGGGCAGGGATAGAAGGTCAGCCCGCTCTTGAGCTCGACAGGCTCTGCCCGGCGCAGCACGCGCACCGGTTCCTGGAAGAGGTCGGCGCGCAACTCGTAGGGGCTGTCGGGGGTGAGGGGATCGGTCTCGCCGGGCAGGATCAGCACCGGCACCGAGCTCGCCCCGAGCAGGCGCGAGACGTCCATCAGGGTGCGGTGGCTGATGCGGTTGTCGGCCAGGGTGTTGCCCACCAGCACCAGGGCCTCGACCCGCTCTTTCTCGGCCAGGGCCACCAGGCTCGAGAGCACGTCGAGCCGGGCCTGGCGAAGCTCCTCGGCCAGCTCGGGCAACTCGCGGAAATCGCGCCCCACCAGGACGTCGGATGTCTGCAGGATCTTCATGTCTTACCTCCCTCGCTCCAATCGAAACAACCGCTCGGCGCTGGCACGCACGAAACGACAACCTCGGATGCGCCGCTCTTCTTGCTCGAGCTCGCGGGCGATCTGCCAGAGACGGTCTTCGCGCTGGTTGCGCAGATCGAGCAACTCGCGCGAGAGCTTACGGCTGGCCTGAGCGGCCGTGCGCGCAACCTCGGTGCTGGTCGCGTTGCGGCGCTTCTTCTCGGCCTCGGTGAGGGCTTTCTGAATCTCTCGCTCTTTGGCGTCGAGAAAAAGTCGCGCGTCCTGACGCCGACCCGAGAGCGCCGCCAGCAGTCGCTCGATGCGCCCCTCTTGCTCGTTTCCGACCGCTTGCTCGAGCTCGCGCAGAGCGGCCGGGAGCTCGGGGTGCTGCTCGGGAACGTCCTCCACCCGCTCCAGCGGACCCGCCAGAGCCTCCTCCAGCCCCGGCCCTCCCAGCACCAGCATGCGCTCCTCTTCCTCCAGCCCGCTCAGGGTCACCTTGTAGACCTCCCACAGGGCTGGCTCGCCCTGGGCGCGGTAGCAGCCACGCGCCAGGCGGGCCTCCCGGATGACCTGGCGCACCGCCGAATGGCCCACGTGCAGCGGCTCGCCGAACTCGTCGGAGGGCTGAGGCGGCCCCAGGTGGTAGGCCACCCCGCGCCACTCGAGCAGCACCCGGTCGCCGCGCACCCCTTTGCGCAGCACCGGCGACTCGGCCTCGAGCAGGTCCAGCAGCTCTTCGTCGCGGCGGCTCAAGGCCTGGGGCAGCTCCTCGGAGCAGCGGGCAAAGCGCGCGCGCACCTCCTCGTCGAGCCGTCCCACCAGGCCGGCCAGGTGGGAGGAACGCCGGCTCTTCTCGACGGCGTCGATCTCGAGCTCGAGGCGGTCGAAGGCCTCGCGGATCGACTCGGGCGTGCGGCAGCTCGAGAAGATGTTGGCGATGCGGGTCTCCAGGTCGAGCGTGGAGACCACCGCCCCCAGAATGGCGTCGGAGGAGCCGAGCAAGCCCTCGAAGAGCTGGAGTTTCTCGTTGAGCAGGTGGTAGACGCGCTGCTCGCCCTCGTTGTCGAGGTTGATGAAGTTGACGATGATCACGTCGTGGCGCTGGCCGTAGCGGTGCACGCGGCCGATGCGCTGCTCGATGCGCTGGGGGTTCCAGGGCAGGTCGAAGTTGATCAGGCAGTTGCAAAACTGCAGGTTCAACCCCTTGGCTCCGGCCTCGGTGGCGATCAGCACCCGGGTGCGCGTCTTGAACTCGTGCACCAGGGCCGCTCGCACCGCCGAGGTGCGCTCGGGCCGCTCGCGCTCGTCGAGGTGGGCGGCCACCTCTTGCTCCCAGCGGCGCAGCGCCTCCTCGGCCCGGGGGCCCTCGTTGGTGCCCGAGAAGGCGGTCACCTGGTCGCCGATCCCCTTCTCGGTCAGGAAGGCCACCAGCCCCTGCAGGGTCTGGCGGCTCTCGGTGAAGATCACCACCTTGTCGTTGACCACGCCGCTCAGCGAGTGGTGGGCGATCTTCTCGAGCAGCTCCCACAGCACCGTGAACTTGTTGGTGCCCTGAGCCAGGAGCTGGCGGGCCCTGGCCTCCATGCGCGTCAGCTCGAGGCTGTCCTCCTCGACCTTTTCCCAGTCGCCCTGCGAGGAGGTGTGGGCGAACTCTTTCATGCGGGTGAGGTTGCTGGCCAGGGCGTGGAGCGAGCTGGCCATGCGCCGGGTGACCTGCAGCATCACCAGGCGCCGCGACTGGGGCTTGTAGACCGACTGCTTTTGCAGCCAGCGGCTGACCTCTTCGTAGAGCTCGCGCTCGGCGGCCTGCAGGTTGAAGTTGACCGTCTCGCAGTGGCGTTTGGTAAAAGGGAGCTTCATGTGCTCGGCGGCCTGGCGACGCAGCGTGCGCTGCACCACGAAACCGAGCCGGTCGCGCAGCTCGCCCTCGGCGTTGGGCCGCAGCGAGCGTCCCCCGGGCCCGGAGTAGAGCTGGCAGAACTCGTTGAGGTGCCCGAGCACCAGGTGGCGCGGATCGACGAAGTGGACCAGTGACCAGAGCTCGTAGAGCGAGTTCTGCAGCGGTGTGGCCGTGAGCAGCAGAGCCGGGGCCTGGGCCTGAATGTGCATCAGCCAGGCAGCCCGGCGGGCGGCGCCCTTCCTCGGGTCCTCCTTGGGCCGGATGTCGCGCTTGCCGAAGCGCTTGTGGGCGCCGCTGAGCATCTCGTGGGCCTCGTCCACCACCAACAGGTCCCAGGGGCCGCGCCGGGCCAGCTCTTCGGCGTAGCGAGGCGAGGTGGCGAACTCGCGCCCCGCGATGTAGATGCCCCGTTTGGTGTGCTTGTCGAGGTTGGTCATGCTCAAGATGGTGGTCTTGAGGCTGAACAGATCCCGCATCTCCACCTGCCACTGGCGCGCCAGCGGAAGGGGCACGATGATGAGCACGTGCCCCCGCCCCTCGGCCTTGAGCTGGGTCAGCACCAGCCCGGCCTCGATGGTCTTGCCCAGCCCCACCTCGTCGCAAAGCAAAGCGCCCCCCTCGCTCAGCCGCTCGAGCGCGAAGATCACCGCTTCCACCTGGTGAGGATTGGGATCGATCGACGAGCGCCGGAACACCTCGACGTAACGCTCGAAGTCGTCGGTGCGGCGGCGGCGCAGCAGCTCTTCGGCCAGCATGAGCTGGCGCAGTCGGATGGCTGGACAGACCTGCGTGGTGGGCATCGCGTTCGATGAGGAGCGGAGAAAAGGCGCGAAACCGCTCTGCGCGGCGTTCGGCGGGGAAACGGGGGAGTCCTGGCTGGGCGAGAGAGTCGGCACGGGTCAAGTGTATCCGGTGTGGGTGACAGGTAACGTCGTCACCTGGGAGTTGTCGTTGGATCTGAGGTGCGGGATAGTCCGCGGAGAAGCTCGCCGGGCTTGCGAGCGGAGGCTGATTCCGAACGCCCGAGCCTCGGACCTGAGCATCAGGTTTCCGGGGAGGCACGAGATTGCGGGCTCAATGCTGGATGAGTATACTGATGAGTATGAGCAAACGTCTTCAGGTCGTGATGAGCCAGGAGGAGTTGGAGAGCTACCGAGCTTGTGCCGACAAGCTGGGATTGAGTCTGAGCGAGTGGGCTCGACAGGTTTTGCGAGCGGCTCACGACCACCAACTCGGCCCGTCGCCCTCCCAGAAGATGCAGGCGCTGGACCGCGCGCTTGATTGCGGCCATCCCACCGGCGATATCGATCAAATTCTACATGAGATCGAGGCCGGACGTGGTCTTCGTTGATTCGAACATTCCCATGTATCTGGTCGGGGGAGCTCACCCGAATCGAGACCGACTCGAGCGCTACTTGCGGGCGCACCCCACGAGCAGCTGGTGACCAGCGCCGAGGTCTACCAGGAGATCGTCCACCGTTACGTGGCCATCGACCGCCTGGCAGCCATCGCCGATTCCTGTGCCGTGCTCGATGGTCTCGTCCTTGAAGTGTTCCCTGTGGCTCGAGAGGATGTCGAGATCGCTCGCCAGGTGGCCGAGCGGAGGCTTGGCCTGAGCGGTCGAGACTGCCTGCACCTGGCGGTCATGATGCGGCGCGGAATCGGTAGAATCTTGACCCTGGACACCGGCTTCGAGGCCTATCCCGGCATCGAGCGACTTCCCCGCCCTGGTCTCTGATCAATCGTGATCCGAGTCACGAGGCCCTTGAGGCTCCGAAGCGCTCGCCCGCCAGGTTGGTCCGGTCACGGAAATCTTCCTCAACTCCAGAGTTCGGCCCTTCCTGGTGAACCTGTTTGCTGGATATGACATTATAATGTTATACTTTGATTAATAATGCTGCACTCTGATGCGCTAATCGAGATTCTCCAGTCGTACAACCCCTGGTGGCAGACCGGCACCTTCAGCCTGCCCGGGTATCCGTGTCGTCGCTCGCTGCAGCAGGTCGCCCTCGAGCACCTGCAGGAGGAGCCGCGGCGGGCGCTTCTGATTCGCGGTCCTCGCCAGGTCGGCAAGACCGTGCTCTTGTTGCAGGTCGCCGAAGACCTGCTTCGGGCGGGGTTCCCGGCCTCGAGGCTGCTCTATTTTCGCTTCGACGATGAGAGACTTCCGAAAGGCGTTTCGTTGCGCACGGTCTTGAGCCGACTGGAGCCGGAGGATGAGGCCCACCCGGTGGTCTGTCTGCTCGACGAATTGACCGGCGCCGAGGAGTGGCCCCGGGGGCTCAAGCTGGCGGTCGACCGTGGGGGCTACCGGGTGCTGGCCACGGACTCGTCGGCTCGACTGCTGCGACTGGGCGCCCAGGAATCGGGTGTGGGCCGCTGGGACGAGCTCGAGATGGAGACGCTGACCTTTCGCGAGGCTCTCACCTTTCAGGCGCGTCCGGGAGAGACCCCCGAGTCGGTGCTCAAACGAAGTCCCGGAGTTCTTTACCGTTTCTTGCGAGCCGGCGGCTTTCCCGAGCACCTCTTGAGCGAGGACCTGCGCCGGGTGGATGAGCGTCTGCGAAGCGACGTCTCCGATCGCGTCATCGGGCGTGACCTGATCGGCTACGATGTGGCCAGGGTGCAGCGACTCTTTGCTTACCTGGCCCGTACCTCCGGCGGCCTGGTGAGCTACGCCGGATTGGCCGGCGAGCTGGAGGCCGACCAGCGCAGCGTCAAGGACTGGATCGGCGCGCTCATCCAGTCCATGCTGACCTTCCCCCTGGAGCGCCTGGCCACGCGCGCTTCACAGAGCTTGCGCGAGCGGCGCAAGCTCTACGTCGCCGACCCCGGACTGGTGTGCGCCTTCTCGACCTCGCCCGACCCCCTGGCCAACGGGGAGGTGCTCGGTCGCGCCCTGGAGACCCTGGTCTTCAGAGAGCTTCGCGAGCTTTGCCGCAGGGAGGGCGGTCAGCTCTCCTTTTACCGCGACGCCAGAGACCAGGAGGTCGACTTTGTTTGGGACGGGCCCCGGGGAGTCGCCCTGCTCGAGGTCGGCAGCCGCTATCGTGCCGAGAAGACCGCCCGGCTCGACAGCCTGCGCGCCAGGCTGAAAGCTCGGGTTGCCTGCCAGCTCCACCCCGGGCCCCTCCGGGACGGACCGTCCTCGCGCACTCTGGAGGAGCTCTTCCTGGCTCCGGACTCCCTCTGGGAGGGCGCACTGTGAGCGAGTTGCCTCTGGGTCAGAGCGAAAGCTCAAAGCTGGAGTTCAAATCGGGCCAGGTCTTGAAGGACCCGAGCAAAGTGGGCCGGGAGGTCGTGGCCTTCTTGAACGCAGCCGGAGGGGTGCTCTGGGTGGGCGTCGAGGAGGAGCAGTCCATCGCCGTGCGCGTGTCGGCGCTCGATGAGCCAGAGCAGGCCCGAAGAAGGCTGCTTGACTATCTCGTGGACACGGTCGAGCCCACGTTGACCGACACCGAGCTCAAGAGCCGGGTCGTCGAGGGAGCGATCCGGCTCGACCTGCGGCCAGGAAAGGAGCGGCGGCCGTACTGCCTGCTCGGCCGGGACGGCCGGCTCTTTGTCAAACGGGTTGATGCGCGCATTCGCCCCATGACCCGCGAGGAGATCAGGGACGGTTTTCGAGGCTCCGGTGCCGCAGAGGAATCCTGGGTCAGTCGCTTGAGCCAGGTGCGCAGCAAGTGCCAGGGGGAGATGCTGTGGCTGGGATTTCTCCCCCGGCCCGAGCTCGAGCTGGACCTCGATGAAGTGGTCGGACTGCTCCGCGACCCGGCTCGCACTGGCAACCGCCGGGAAGGCTGGAACTTCGTCAACGAGTACGGCGAGGTTCGTCGGCGCAAGGAACGCCTCGAAAAGGTGGGCGAGGATTGGCGACTCGAGGTGCATCGCTCGGGGCTGATCACGCTCTGTCTGTCACTCGCGCACCTCTACCGTCAGGGCCCGGAGCGAACCTTCTGGCCCCCGGCCCTGCTCGAGTACCCGACCTCGGTCTTTCGGCTGGCCAGGACGGTTTATGGCTCCCACGAGCCCGAGGAGGTCGCCGTCGATCTGGCTTTGCTGGGCGTGGCTGGATGGACGCTTCGTCCTTACACGGTGAGCAGCATCCGGTTTCAGGTGGGCGAAGTGGCCCCCTTTCACGAGGAGCAGGACCTCGTCTGGTCGCGACCCCTCCTCTACAGCTGGAGCGAGCTCGAGCAGAGTCCCGACCGCTGCGCTTACCGCTGGATCCGGCTGGTGTATGAGGCCTTTGGAAACACCGAGAGCCAGATTCCCGTGGAGTTTCACCCTGAGCGCGGGCTGAGCTTTAGCACGAGGTAACCTGGCTCAGGCGGGCGGAACCAGAACGAAGCCCAGGGCGTAAGCGTTTTCTCGCACGCGCAGATCGAGGCTCATCAACCTTATGTCAGGGACGACCGCCCTTGCCAACGTGAGGGTTGCCAGGTGGATTGAGTCCAAGCTCCGCACAGGCTCGTGAAGCCACCGCTCGGTAGCCCGTGCCAGCACCTCAGTGTTGATGCCCCAGACATCCCATCGGGCGGATAGTTTGTCGAGCTCGCCACGTCGGCGAAGGGCAGAATTCTGCCCGATAACGCCTGTCGCCGCGAGTCGGGTCAGCATGCGGCGACATTCGAGCAGCGTCAGCTCGGAGGACACGACACGGTCTGCTTCGCGGAGCTGCTTTGTGATCTGGTCTGGATCCGGCTCATTGAGCAGCCAGCGCAACACAGCGCTGCTCTCAGCATACAAGCTCAACGCTCGCCGCGGTCCTCATCCAGAAGTCGAGCGACGGTTCCTGCCGGAACGCTGAAATCGGCTTCAGGGTAACCGTCGGGATCATTCCCCGTTCCGAGGCGAACTTGTCCTTCTCGCGCCAACTTCAGCAACCCCGGGTAGGGAAATCCTTCCGGGTTCTCCTGCTGAGGAGGCTTCAGCTCGGCCACAATCTGTCCACGATCTGTCACGATGAGGGTTTCACCTCCTCGCACCAGGCGGAGATAATGGCTCAGCCGGTTCTTTAACTCTCTAACGCCCACGGTGGTCACCCCATGATTGTAGCCTCAGGAGGCTACAGTGGCAAGTGAGAGAGTTTCGCTATCCCAAGCGTCGTCGGCCTGGGCATCGCCTGGCCGGAGAGCCCCTCGCCCGCCGATCCGGGTCTCGTCTCGGAACACCCGGTAAGCCTGCCCGCCCCGGATGCCCACCTCCCAGAGAATGCTCCCCTGCTCCTCGCGGCGGGCCTTCATCGTGCCCCCGTGCAGGTGCCCCTGGTGGTGCACGTCGCACACCCCGGCCAGGTTGGCATCCTCGTTGCCTCCTCCGTGAGAGCGAAACTCCAGGTGGTGCTGGTGCAGAAACGCTCGCCGGGTGCAGCCCGGCACCTGGCAGCGGTAGTCGCAGGCCTCCATGATGCGACGCGTGCGGGCGCGCATCTGCCGGTCGGCCTTCCGCCAGGTGGCCATGAAGCCGGCCAGAAACATTCGCAGCGCGGCCGAGCAGTCGCTTGCCCCGTGGGCCCGGGCCGCCGCCTCGGCCGCCTCGAGCACCGGCATCACCTCGCAGGGCACCTTCACCTGCAGGCTGACCGTCCGCTCTTGGCCCCGGCGATCCGTCAACGTTGGAAGCCAGGCCATGGCCCGACCGATGGCCACGCTCAGAGGACCGCCCAGCCCCGGAACCAGCACCGCCCGCCAGTCGCGGCGGGCCTTGAGCCGGATGGCCGCCGGCCGCTCTCTGGGCGGAGCGTAGCCCGAGAGCCGGAACGATTCGCGGTCGGTCCCGGCCAGATCACAGCAGGCCTTCGCCACCGCCTCCAGGTGACGGCAGGTGGTGGTCTCGGCAAACTCCACCCAGGCCCCATCGAAGCTGTCGTGCACCTCGGCCAG
>JAANMV010000333.1_pt1 | contig 58719 bp, 44 predicted proteins | sample 7279661 | NCBI WGS metagenome assembly JAANMV01 (sample SAMN14094540, study PRJNA606508) | bioreactor metagenome | isolation source: A lab-scale SPAN reactor treating ammonium-rich wastewater day 121 | place: Ireland: Galway | collected 2017-05-16 | reverse complement strand
TCGACAACGGTGTCGTGCACCAGAAGGGCGGTCAGCCTACCCCGTCCCGTTCGCGCCCCACCACCGTCATGGTGGAGCAATCCTGAAGATACCAAGGGCAACAGCATCGAGCGGGCGCGGATGATGCGGGCGCTGGGGGCGCAGGTCGAGCTGGTCGATCAGGCGCCCGGCTCGACTCCCGGCCAAGTCTCCGGCGAGGACCTCCAGCGGGTCGCCGACCGCGCCGCCGAGCTGGTCGCCGAGACCGGCGGGTTCTACGTCGATCAGTTCGGCAACCCCGACAACGTCACCGCGCACTACCAGACCACCGGCGCGGAGATCTGGGCCCAGACCGGCGGCGAGGTGGACGCCTTCGTTACCGCCGCCGGAACGGGCTGCACCTATGTCGGCGTGATGCGTTACCTGCGCGAGCGCCGGCCGGCGGTGCGCGGCTACGTGGTCGAGCCGGCCACCGCCGCGCCGCTGGCCGGCTGCGAGGTGGTTAACTCGTCGCACCGCATCCAGGGCACCGGCTACGCCAAGGTGCCGCCGCAATGGTCGCCGGACCTGTGCGACGGCAGCCTACTGGTGACCGATGACGAGACCATCTCGGTGACCCGCCGCCTGGCCGACGAAGAGGGCCTCTTCGTCGGCTTCAGCGCCGGCGCCAACGTTGCCGCCTGCCTCCGCCTGGCGACCTCCCCCAATCCCCCGCCGACCATCGCCACCCTCCTCTGCGACAGCGGCATGAAGTACCTCAGCACCGACCTCTTCCCCTAACACCGGGGACGCCCGAAATCCGGGGACGCTCGACCTATTTCGGTGAATCCGGAGGGCGGGGAGGAGTGGTGGTCAGGGCGGCGAATCGGGCCTCGGGTCATTGGGTTGGGGGTGAACGCCGTGCCGTGCGACTCGGTCGCCTGGCACGGCACAAGGACGGAACCAAGGAGGCAATGAACCATGGCGGACGACACCGAGCGCGAAGAGGGCACCGGCGCCGAAGAAGAACCGGCTACCGAGGAGGCGCCGGCCACCGAGCCGGAAGCCGAAGCCGCCGAGCCCGCTCCGGAACCTGCTCCCGAGCCTGCTCCCGAGCCTGCTCCCGCGCCCGAGCCTGTCGCGGCCGGCGGCGGTGAAGCCGCTGTGGCGAAGAAGACCGCGGCCGGCTGCCTGGTCGGCATGACTCTGGCCCTGCTGCTGATCGGCCTGCTCATACCGGTGGTGGCCCAACTCGTCTGACCGGTCCGGCCGGCGGTTGGCGCGCCGGTCAAAGGCATCATGGCTGCCGATCGGGCCTGGCGGGTCGTCATCCCGTCGCCTTCCGTCGTGGCCGACGAGGCGCCGGCGGTGGTGTCACGCGCCTTGCCGGAGCTCTGGGAGCGTGCTAGACTGAGCTTCTGGAGCGGTCTATGGGCAGTACCTTCGGGCACCTCTGGCGGGTCACCACCTTCGGCGAGTCGCACGGTGGCGCGGTGGGGGTGGTGATCGATGGGTGCCCGCCGCGGTTGGGCCTCGACTCCGCCGATATCCAGGTCGAACTGGACCGCCGCCGGCCCGGGCAGAGTCGCATCACCACCGCGCGGCAGGAGTCCGATCAGGTCCTGATCCTGTCCGGCGTGGCCGACGGTCGGACGCTGGGCACCCCGCTCTGCCTGCTGGTCTACAACGAGGACGCCCGGCCACAGCACTATGACGAACTCCGGTCGGTCTACCGCCCGTCCCACGCCGATTACACCTACGACGCGAAGTACGGCATCCGCGCGCCGTCGGGCGGCGGGCGGGCTTCGGCGCGGGAGACCATCGGCCGGGTGGCCGCCGGGGCAGTGGCACGAAAATGGCTGGCCGAGCGGTTCGGCGTGGAGATCGTTGCCTACGTGACACGGATCCACGACCTGGTGGCGGAGGTGGACAGCGGCACGGTCACCCGCGTGCAAATCGAGACGCTGGGCGACGGCACGCCGAACCCGGTGCGCTGCCCGGATCACGACCTGTCGCGGCGGATGTACGAGCAGATCGACGCCGCCCGTCAGGACGGCGACAGCCTGGGCGGCTGGATCGGCTGCGTGGCGCGCGGCGTGCCGGCGGGCTGGGGCGAGCCGGTGTTCGACAAGCTGGAAGCCGACCTGGCCAAGGCGATGCTCTCGCTCCCGGCCTGCAAAGGCTTCGACATCGGCTCGGGCTTCGCCGGATCGATGATGACCGGCAGCCAGCACAACGATCCGTTTTATTTGGAGGAAGGCCGGGTGCGGACGCGGACCAACTACAGCGGAGGAGTTCAGGGCGGCATCACCAACGGCGAGGACATCGTCTTCCGGGTGGCGTTCAAGCCGACGGCGACCATCCGCAAGCCGCAAGCGACGGTCACCGCCACGGGCGAGGCGGCGACGCTGGAGGCGCGCGGCCGGCACGACCCGTGCGTGGTGCCGCGGGCGGTGCCCATCGTCGAGGCCATGGCCGCGCTGGTGCTGGGTGATCACGCGCTGCGCCAGGCGGCGCGGTGCGGGCAGGAGACGGCGTAATGAACGAAGGGCAACTGGAGCGACGGTCGTTCCTGGCCGGCGCGGGTCTGACCGCGGCGGCCGGCGCGCTGGCCCTGTCCGGCTGCGGACGGCCGCTGACCTCCGATGAAATGGCCCAGGACCAGGCCGTCGCGCCGCCGGCGGAGTGGTGGCGTCAGCCCAGCGCGCCGCCGGGCAAGCACACGCTGCTGGAGCTGCCGTACGCCAAGGACAAGCTGGTCCTGAGCGACGCCGAGCACCCCAAGGTGCGCGGGATCAGCCCGCAGGTGGTCGAGTGGCACCACGACAAGCACCACGCCGGGTACGTCACGGCGCTGAACCGGATTGAAGTTGACTTGGCGGCGCTGACCTCGTTCGACGCCAAGGCGAACTACAGCGCCTTCTCGGAGCTGAAGCGCCGCGAGACGTTCAACGCCAGCGGCGTCTGGCTGCACGACCTGTACTGGCTGAACATGCTCCCCGGCGGCGCGCCGCTGGCCCAGGACAGCGAGTTGCACGCGAAGATCGTCGCCGACTGGGGCAGCGTCGAGCGCTGGCGACAGGAGTTCGTGGCCACGGCCAACACGCCGAACGCCGGCTGGGCCATCCTGGCGCTCGCGCCGTACGACCGCAAGCTGCACAACTACGCCTGCAGCTTCCACGATCTGGGCGGCGTGTGGGGCGCTATCCCGCTGATCGCCTGCGACGTCTGGGAGCACGCCTACTACTACGATTACGGCCCCGACCGGGAGAGTTACGTCGAGTCCTTCCTGCGCCTGTTGAACTGGCCGGAGATCGACGCCGCCTTCGTCCGCTGGGCACGCTGCGGAGCTTTCCGATGAGACGACTGGCGGCGGTCCTGGGGCTGCTCTGCCTGTCCGCCTGTCAGCGCCCGGCGCCGCCGGCGCGCGACGCGGTCCAGCCGGCGCCGCCAACGCCGGAGGTGGTCCCGGCCCCGCCGGCGCCGGCCACCGCGCCGGCCGCCCAGCCGGAAGCCGGCAAGGCGGTGCGGATCACCGCGCCGGCCAACGGCGAGGTGGTCGCGCCGGGCCAGCCGGTGACGGTCCGGGCCACGCTGCCGCAGGGCGCCGGCAGCGCGTTGGTGATGGTCGACGACCGCGCGCCACTGCCCCTGGAGAACCCGCTCCAAGGCTTGTTGCTGGCGGATCTGACTGCGGGGCCGCACGTGGTCCGGGTGGTCGCGCTCGACGATGTCGGGGTGTCGACCGAGCCGGGGGCGCTGGCCCTGGTCGAGTTCACCTGCGGCACGGCGCCGGTGCGGCGGAGCGGGTTCAACCCCGCCGGGCCGGTGCTGACCGTGGCCGCGCCGTACGAGACGGTGGCCCTGCCCGAGAGTGGCGAGGTGCCGCTCGACCTGCGGGTCGACGGCTGCACCATCGGCGAGGCGGCGGCGCGGGTGCAGTGGCAGGTGGACGACGGCGAGGCCGAGTGGCTGGCCGAGTACCCGTCGGCCGAGCCGCTGTCGCTGGGCCGCTTGGAGCCGGGCAAGCACAAGCTGAAGGTGTGGCTGTCAGGTCACGACGGCAAGCCGATCGACAACGGCGGCATGGCGCGGGTGGAACGGACCTTCACCGTCCCGTCGGCCGGCGGCGCCGGGTGATGGGCTAAAGACGTCGGGCGGCCGGCCGAGAGATGGATACGCGTGCCCGCGCCGAGCACGGGCGCGTGGTGTTGGGGTTTGCCAAGTGCTCGATACGCTGGTACTGGCCCTGATCTGGACCTTCAACATCGCCGCGGTGGTGCTGACGATCCGCGCCGACCTGCTCAAACGCGTCGTCCTGGGGAGTTGGGAACTGATCCTCGGGCTGGTGGTGCTCGAACTGGGCTACTCCTTGTGGGCGGTGTTCACCGGTCAGCCGCCGGCGGTGATGCTGACCGCCGGCTGGCTGGGCCTCAATCTGGTTCTGACCGTCAACGTGGCGATGCGCAACGCGCGCCGGCTGGCCGAGGGTCAGATCGCCATCCTCTGCTCCTGGTGGATCGCCCTGGTCGGGATGATGGTGGCCGCGGTCCAGCAGGCCGGGCACCTCTGAGCATGCGTCCCGCCCCAGCTCTCTGGCGGCCGCGCGCGGCGACCTGTTGCACCGCCTTCTGCGTGCTCTCGTACGAGATCGCCCTGACCCGTGTGTTCTCGGTCCTGTTCCGCTCGCCGTACGTCTTCCTGATCCTCTCCATCGCCGTCTGCGGTCTGGGTCTGGGCGCCTGTCTGGCGGCCCGGCCGGCGCCGCGCGACGAGGCCGTGGCCCTGGGCCGGCCGGCCCGGGCGCTGGCCATCTTGCTGGCCGCGCCGATGGTGATCCTGCTGACCATCGGCACACCGCTGGTCGCGCAGGCCAATGGCGTGGCCGTGGCGGTGCTCACGCTTTGCCCGTACGTTGCCGCCGGGCTGCTCCTGGCGCGGGTGTTCGAGCGGTATGCCGACGACGCGGGCCGGCTCTACTTCTACGACCTGGGCGGCGCCGGCCTGGCCGCGCTGGCGACCCTGCCGCTGCTCGCCCGGGTCGGCGGGATCGCCCTGCCGCTGCTCCTGGCCGGCCTGGCCGGGCTGGCCGCGTTGGTCGTGTCGTGGCCGAGCATTCGCTCGCGAGCCGGCGGCGTGGCGCTCGCGGTGGCGCTGCTGGCCTTGTTCGCGGGGCAGCAGAGCCGCCCGTTCCTCCGTCTGCCGCCGGTCACCAGCAGCGACCCGCTGAAGGTCAAGCCGCTTTTCCAGGAGCTGGCCGACCCGCGGGTCGGGGGGCGGATTCTATACACCAAGTGGTCGGCCGTGGCGCGCACCGACGTGGAGAGCAACGCCGGCACCGACACGCTGTACATCTGGACCGACGGCGACGTGCCGACGCAGATGGAGCCGTTCGACGGCGACCTGGCCAAGGCCGCTGAGTACCGCGGGTTCATCGGCTACCTGCCCTACCAGCTCCAGCCCTCGCCCGAGCGGGTGCTGTGCATCGGGCCGGGCGGCGGGCTGGACGTGCTCCTGGCCATCCTCGGTGGCGCCCGGACCATCGAGCCGGTGGAGCTGAACCCGGCCATCGTCGACGTGACCGAGCGGTTCAAGGGGTTCTACGGTGATCTCTACCACCGGCCGGAGGTCAAGCCCGGGCTGATCACCGACGAAGGCCGGAGCTACCTGTCGCGCTCGCCTCGCCGGTACGACCTGATCTATTTCGCCCTGGCCAAGACCGCGACCACGCAACAGGGCGGGATGGCGCTGGTCGACAACTACCTGTACACGGTCGAGGCGTTCGACGCCTACTTCGACCATCTTGCGGCCGGCGGGCTGCTGGCGCTGATACTCCAGGAGCCGCACCTGACCGACCGCTGCCTGGTGACGGCGGTGGCGTCGCTGCTCAAGGGGGGGCTGAGCCCGCCCGAGGCGGCGGCGCGGATCGCCTGGCTGACGCTCCCGCCCGAGCGCGCCGTGGGACCGTACCGGCAGTTGTTGCTGATCCGCAACGGCGCGCTGGACCAGGGTTTGCTCGGCCGCCTGCGCCAGGCCGGCGAGCGGACCGGGCTGGTGCCGGTGCTGGTGCCCGGCTTCCGCTGGCCGGCGCCGTACACCGAGCTGCTGCGCGACGGGGCCACGGCGGAGTCCTTCACCGCGGCGGTGGCGTCGCAGGACCGGTACCTGACGCGCCCGTACCGCGGCGCGCCGGTCGAGCAACTGGACTTCTCGGTGGTCACCGACGACCGCCCGTTCTATGCCGACTTCTCCCGCGGGCTGCACCCGTTCCTGCGCTCTTTGCTGGTCTGGAGTCTGCTGCTCGGAGCGTTGACGGCCGCCGGCGCGGTGCTGGCCGCGCGGCGTCAGGTAGACCTACCGGCGGGACCGGCGGCGGCGGCGGTGGCCTACTTCGCCCTGCTCGGCCTGGGCTTCCTGCTGGTCGAGGTGGCGCTGGTCCAGAAGCTGGTGCTGATCGTCGGGTACCCCACCTTGTCGCTGTCGGTGATTCTGTTCTCGCTGCTGGTGGGCGCCGCGCTGGGTGGCCGGATGGCCAACCGGGGCGACAGCGGGCAGGCCGCGCGCCGGCTGGCGCCGGTGCTGGCCGCGCTGGTGGTGCTGCTGGCGGCGGTCTCGGTGGTGGTGCCGCTGGTCACCGGGGCGCTGCTGCCCCGCCCGCTGTGGCAGCGCTCGGCGGCGGTGGTGCTGGCGACGCTGCCGCTGGGCTTCCTGATGGGCCAGCCGTTCCCGACCGGGTTGCGGCGGCTGGGTGTCCGCTGGAGCGCGCTGGTGCCGCTGGCCTGGGCGGTCAACGGGGTCTTGTCGGTCACCGGGTCGGTGATGGCCGCCGCGGTGGCCTCGCAGATGGGCTACCGCGCGGTGCTGTGGACCGGCGCGGTGGTCTACGCCCTGGTCGGGGTAGCCGGGGCCGGGTGGCTGGGAAGTGTGGGTGAGATTGCCGGTCGGGAGGCTGCCGATGGCGGCACGGATCCTGGTCGTTGAGGACGACGTGATGATGGCGCGGCTGATCACCAAGGCGCTGGAGCGCGCCGGGCACCAGCCGCTGCACGCCGACGGCGCGGCGCGAGCCCTGGCGGTCGCGGCCGACGAGGCGTTCGACCTGGTGGTGATGGACCTGTTCCTCCCGGACGGCGACGGCCTGGCCATCTGCCAGCACCTGCGCGCCGCCCAGGACGTGCCGGTGGTGATGGTCTCCAGCCTCGAACAGGAGTTGGGCGAGAGGATGGTCGGGATGGACTTCGGGCCGCACGCCTTCCTGGCCAAGCCGTTCAACTTCGCCGAATTCGTGGGCCTGGTCGACGGGCTGCTCGCCGGCGCGGCCTGAGGGTCAGGGCAGGGTCGGCTCCGGCCGGGCGCGCTCGATCCCGGCCCGCTGGCGGATCCAGCGGAGGTAGGCCAGGCCCGGCGCCGCGCCGGCCGGTCCGCCGGGGTGGACGATCGACAGCGGCTGCCGGCGCAGCTCCTTGAGGCCGGGCAGCCAGTCATCCAGCGGGGTGACGCCCTGACCCAACTCGACCAGCCGCGGCGCGCCCTCGGCGGCCTTGGCCGCGTCGTTCCAGATGACCAGCGGGATGCGCCGCCAGTGCGCCCACAACTGCCAGCCCTCCTGCCCGGCCAAGGACAGGTGCGCCGTGTTGATGGCGATCCCGGTCATCGGCTCGCGGGCCAGCTCCAGGTAGTAGCGCAGGTCGTCGACGGTGGCCAGAACGGTGCCGTGGAGCGGCTCGGCGGCGGTGCGTAGCCCGTACTCGCCGACCACTTCATCGGCGATGGCGGCGAGGTGTTCGATCCGGTCGGCCTTGTCGGTGGTGCCCCCAGCCGAGGCGGCGCAGGAGTGGACCACCACCCCCACCCCCAGCCGCATCGCCAGCGCCGCGTGGGTGCGCATTAGGCGGTACGATTCCTCGACCTCGCGGGGCGTGCCCAGCAGCAGGCCGTCGACCCGCAGCGCGGCCAGCCACAGCCCGGCTCGGCCCACGGCCCAAAGCAGCGCCTCGGGGTCGCAGTCCGGCAGCGACAGCGGCCAGCCTGAATCGGTGGCGGTGGGCAGCAGCGCCGCGCCGTCGGGCCGGGAAGGGAGCAGGACACACTCGCCACCGGCTCGCCGCGCCGCGCCGAGCGCGTCGGCGAAGGAGCCGCCGAAACAGGACAGATCGAACCCCAGAAGCACGAGCTGGACCTCCCGGTCGTCAAATCACCGACTCACGGCCTTTCGCGACGGCGCGGGCCGCTCCTTCGTTGACAGCGGCACCCGGCTCGACTAGGCTGCTCAACGTCCATCCGGCCCCCGCCGGGAGAGAGTGCCCATGAGCGCAGCCCTGTTCCTCGCCCTGCTGACCGCGCCGCCGGTCGGTGATGTCGCCACGCGGGTCGTCGACGGCGTGGTCCAGATCCGCTGGACCACCGCGGTGCCGGCCCGGTGCCGCGTCGAGTACGGCCCGACGGCGGCGCTCGGCCAGGCCATCGACGAGGATCCCTCGTCCTTGCGCGGCTCGACCAACGCCGGCCGGGACGTCGGCGAGGGCTACGCCAACAACCACCGCGTCGATTTGCCGGTGCCGGCGGCCTGGCCGCTGCATTACCGCATCGTCGGCAAGACCGCCGCCGAGGAGTTCACTGGCGAGCCGGCCAGCGTGGCCAGGCCCGCCGAGTTCAACGCCGGCGCGCGAAGGGAGTCGCTTGAGCTGCGGCTCGATCGCGGCGGCTGGACGCTGCCGCTGTTGCCCATCACCGCCGGGCTCCCGTTCCCCGCCGGACGGCTGGCCGGCGGCGATCAGGTCCGGGTGATGGCCGGCGGGCGGGAGCTGGTCTCGCAACGGCAGGTGGTCACGCGCTGGGCGGCCGACGGGAGCGTCAAGTGGCTGCGGCTGTCGTTCATCGCCCCGGCGGCGGTGGACCGGGTGACCGTGGAGTATGGCAGTGAGGTCCATCCCGCCGCCGCCCCGGCCATCGCCTCGGCCTGGAACGAGCGGACCGGCAAGATCGAGCTGGGCGGCCGCACGCTGCCTGTTCCGGAGCCGCTGCTGACCGATGGCCAGGGCGCCGCCTGCCTGGCCCGGACCGAGTCCGTCGAGGTCCTGGAATCGGGGCCGGCCATCAATGTCACGGCGCGGCGGCTGCGTTTCGTTGACGGGCAGGGCAAGCCGTTCCTGGCCGCGGTCGAGACGGTCCACACCTACGCCGGCCTGAGCGCGGTGCGGGTCGACTTCCGGCTGGAGAACGACCGGGTGGACCAGGAGATGACCTCGCTGGGCTCCCTCGACCTGGTCGTGCCGGGCGTCGGCGGGCCGGTCACGGTGGGGGCGCCCGGCGCGACGGCCAAGCTGGCCGCCGGCTCGCGCATCCTCCAGCGCGAGGACTTCGAGTGGGTCACCGAGCCGTCGGGCGCGAAGGGCAAGCGGCTCGAGGGGATCGTCGAGACGCCGGCCGGCCGATTCGTCATGCGGCACTTCTGGGAACAATACCCGGCCGCGGTGGGGCTGGCCGCCGACGGCTTGCGGCTGGGGCTCTACCCGGCCCTGCCGGCCGGGTTCTACGCCGGCCGAAAGGACGAGGACAAGTTCTACTACTACCTGCGCACCGGCGCCTACGAGTTCCGGCAGGGGTTCACCAAGACCCACGAGCTGTGGCTGGACTTGAGCGGTGACGAGGCCGGCCGGTCGCTGGCGCTGGACCCGCCCACGGCCGCGGCGCCGCCGTCCTGGATCGAGAGCAGCGGCGCGCTGCGCGAGCTGGCCGTGGCGGTGCGCGAGCAGTTTCCTGACTTCGACCAGCGGATCAAGGGCATGGCCGACGACTGGTCGGCCGAGCGCGAGCGATCGCGCGAACTGGGGCTGATGCACTACGGCGACTGGTACGGCGAGCGGACCTGGAACTGGGGCAATCTGGAATACGACCTGGGCCACGCGGTGCTGGACCAGTACGCCCGGACCGGGTACGCGCCGCTGTTCCACATCGGCACCGACATCATCCGGCACCAGGGCGACGTGGACACGCGCCACTACGCCGCCGATCCGCGCCGGATCGGACAGCAGTGGATTCACTCCATGGGCCACACCGGCGGGTACTACCCGCCGGACTACAAGAACATGAAGATCTACGCCTCGCCCGGCTGGTCCGACAACCGCGGCCACATCTGGGCGCAGGGCTTGTTCCAGCACTACCTGCTGGGCGGCGACCGGCGCTCGTGGGAGACCGGGAAGCTGATCGCCGACTGGGCCGCCGGCCCGCAGATCACCAACTTTCGCTTCGGCAACGCGCGCGAGCCGGGGTGGATGACCATCCTGGTGATGAGCGCCTACAACGCCACCGAGGATCCCTACTACCTCAACGCCGCCCGGCTGATGCTCCGCGAGGTGCGCCGCCAGTCCGAGGCCACCGGCGGCCGGGGGTTCTACTACCATGCCCTGCCCGGCGGCCACTGCGACTGTGAGGTCAAGCACTCCGGCGAGGCCGGATTCATGCTGGCCGTGCTGATGACCGGGATGCACATGGTCCACGAGCGCACCGGCGACGAGCAGGTGGCCGACGACATCGCCAAGATCGCCGCCTTCATCGTCGACTCCATGTGGGAGCCGAAACGGCGGTCGTTCCGCTACACCCCCTGCCCGCAGACCAGCGCCGGCTCGTCCTCCACGTACATCCTGATCGAGGGCCTGGCCTTCGGCGCCCAGCGCAGCGGCGACCCGCGGCTGATCCAGGTCGCCCGCGAGGCGCTGGCCGCCGCCTGGACCAGCCTGCCGGCCAGCGGCAAGTCGGCCGGTTACGCGCTGTGCCACCTGCCCCAAGGGCTGGACGCCTTCAGCCGGCTGCCGGGGCCGTCGTTCGCCGAGGATGTCAAACGGCAGGAAGCCATTCTCGGCAGCCCCGCCCGCCGGCCGTTGCCGACGCTGGTGCCCAACGGCGACTTCGAAACCGACGTGGACGGGTACTACGCCCGGAGCGGCGCGAAGATGGAGCGGACCACCGCCGAGCACCACGGCGGTCAGGCGGCGATGAAGGTCACCGGCACGCTGACCGGCCAGAACGAGTACGTGGTGACCCGCTACGACACGCCCCGCGAGCCGTGGGAGATCGCCTGGCTGAAAGTCGGCGAGACCTACCGGTTGACCGTCTGGGTCAAGGTGGTCTCCATCACGCCGGGCATCCCGGCGCCGAGCGTTCGGCTGGCCTGGCGCGACGGCCGCGGCACCCGCGGCGCCGGCGGCACCAACGCCTACGACCTGACGGCCCTGGGCACCTGGCAGAAGCTGACCGCCGATCTCAAGGTGCCGGACTACAACACCCGCAGCTACCTAGCCCTGAACACCAACACGCGGGAATCGGTGACGGTGGAGCTGTATCTGGACGACCTGAGCCTGGTCCCCGTGGCGGCGGCCACTGGCGACGCGTACACCTACGATCGTCTGGAACCGGAGCAGGCGGTCACCACCATGACCCTGACCGAGGACGATCTGGGCTTCTGGCGCCAGGGACCAGGCGCGGCCGAGTTCCTGGTGCCGCCCGGAGCCGGGACCAGGGTTGTGTGGCTCAAGGTGGCCGGCGGCGGACAGACGGTCACCGTCAGCCTGGACGGCACCCCGGCCGGTCAGGCGGCGGCACCGGAGATGGGCGCCTGGGTGCGCTTGACCGCCCCGGCGCGGGCGGGCAAGCTGTCCGTCAAGGTGCCGGCCGGCGCCCGGCTGGGACGGGTCGTGGTGACCGACGACCCGAGCCGGCCGTGACCCGGAGAAGGGGGTCGATCATGGTTTGGATGGGCTGGTCGTTGCTGCTGGCCGGGCCGCTGGCCGCCGAGCCGCTGGTGTTGGAGGACGCGGTGGCCGTCGAGAATCAGGCGGTCCCGCCCAATAGCGCGGTCGAGGTGGTCTTGCCGCCGCTGCCGGCCAAGCCGGGCAAGACCGTGGTGTTGCGCTTCCGCATGGTCTTGAAGGCGCGGACCGAGGCCGGCTGCAACCTGAACGGCGCGGTGCGGCTGAACGGCACGCCGCTCGGCCGGTTCACCGCCGCCGGGCGCGAGCGCCTGCTCGGCCGCGAGCCGCAGTTCCAGTTCACCAAGGGCAACGATGGCCGGGTCTTCCCCGTCTTCAGCGGCCCGGTGCTGATGATCATGTTCGCCCCCGACGCCGACCGCGGCGACGCGATGACCACCGACGGGCTGGGTGCCTCGTTCGTTATGGACGTGGGCGACGCCGCGCAGGGCGTGGACAACAACGTCCTCTGGTTGCGAAACACCAAGGACCAGGGCTTCGACGGCGGCGGCGAGTTGGTGGTGACCGACCTGGCCGTCGGCTGGGTGGACCGGGCGAAGCTCCCGGCGCCGCCGTCGCGAGTGCCGCAGCGCGGCGCCATGGCCGCCGAGGTCACCGCCGGCGGGCTGCGGCTGCGGCAGGGCACGGCCGGCGGGTTCGGGTTGGCCATGCCCGACGGAACCGAGCTCCTGGTCGATACGGCAATCAGCGCCAAGGCCGACGGCGAGGCGGCGCTGCGCGCCGAGGACGGGCCGACGACCGGCGTGGAGGTGGCCACCCGCCCCTGGGGCCCGGCCGGCTTCGCCACGCAGGCGCGCTGGCCCGAGCTGCTCCTGACCAGCGAGATCGAGCTGCGCGACGGCCTGGTCCGCTGGCGTGAGCGGTGGAGCAACACCTCTTCGGCCATCCGCGGCGTGCCCTTCAGCCACCGGTGCTACTTGAGAGACCGCTCGGCCCGCCTGCGGCTGTCCGGCTCGCCCGACCAGCCGGTGCTGGCCTGCGCCGCGACCAACCCGACGGTCTTCGTCGAACACGACCAGCTCGCCGGCCACGGGTTCGGCGTGACCTGTGAGAGCGACTGGCTGCGTTTGTTGGCCGGCCTCCGCGCTCAGGGCGGCGTGGGCGAGGTCTACGGCGAGACACTGGCGCTCCCGCCCGGCGCGACCATCGAGTTCGAGCTGAGCATCACCCCGGTGACCGACGAAGGCGGGTACTGGACCTTCCTCAACGCCCTGCGCCGCCGGTGGGGTGTCAACGGGCTGACCATGGCGCGACCGATGTTCTGGGGCTACCGCCGCATTCAGGGCACCACCGACGTGGCCGACATCATGCGCCGCTCGCTGGCGCATCTCGGCCCCATCGCCCTGGTCCACGGCCCGTGGGCGCGGCTGGAGCCGGACGCCAAGGTGGTCCGCGCCGGCAAGGCGCCGAAGCTGGCCGCTGGCGCGCCGCCGGCGCTGGGGAAGTCGCCCGAGTTCGATGTCGAGACCTTCCTCACCCAGGCCCACCGCGAGGCGTATTGGAAGCAGTTCGACCTCGACTGCCGGCGACTCCGGGAGAACGTGCCGGGCATTCGGGTGTACGCCATGACCCATCCCTCGATGGAGGCGATCTACAAGCCGTTGCTGGACCGCTGGCCCATCGCCGGGGAGGTCATCCGCACTGCCGACGGTCAGCCGTTCGAGCAGTACGGCTACAGCAAGGCCTGGGTCGGCGACATGGTCGCGGCGGACTGGGGCGTGTTGTACTTCGTGCCGCGCCCCGGCAGCGCCTACCTGGCGCAGCTCCTCGACGCGGAGGAGCGCGCCCTGGCGGCCGGCGCCGACGGGATCTACTGCGACGAGTTCTCCTGGGCCGGCAACCGGCGCGACTACAGCCGCTACGACTACAGCCGCTGGGACGGCTTCTCGGCCGACCTGGACGCCGACGGCAAGGTGCTTCGCCTGAAGAGCGACAACGCCGCGGTGACCGAATCCTGCCAGCTCCAGATGACCGCCGCCACCGTCTCCCGCGGGCGGTTCTTCCTGGGCAACGGCGGCAACGCGCTGCGCAGTTTGAACGACACGCCGCTCCACCGCTTCATCGAGGGTGGCAACGGCTACTGGGCGATGGCCAACGGCCACCTCAGCCCGGTCCCCCTGGTGCTCGGCAACATGGGCGACGAGACCACCGCCGCCGGCGTGTTCGAGAGCGTCAAACAGTGCCTGTCCCTCGGCTGCGTCTACTCGCCCACGGCGGTCAACCTGCTCCTCGACGGGCCGGACAACTTCGTCTGCAAGCTGTACCCGATCACCGTCCGCGAGCTGGGTCCCGGCTGGGTGGTGGGCGAGGAGCGGCTGTGTACGACGGTCTCGCGCAGCTACGCCTGGCCCGGCGCCAAAGGCCGTCTGCGCTGGCACCGCTACGACGCCGAGGGCAAGCTCCAGCCGGTCACCGAAAGCGATGCGGACGGGACGGTGTCCGTCGAGGTGCCGCCCAAGGGCCTGGTCATCGTCGAGCGGCTGCCGGCCGGGGCTGAACCGCGGCCGTAACCGCGCCTTAGGATGATGTTCCGACGGAGATCGCGACGGGCGTGGCACGATGGTCGAGGCGGCGGGGCCGCCGGGAGGAGCGATCGGGATGAACAAGCTGGGACTGACGTTGGGCGTGCTGGCCCTGTTCGTGGCCTGGCCGGCGCGAGCCGAGCTGCCCAAGGATCTGGACGAGTGCAAGTCGCGCCAGGCGGAGCTGGGCAAGACGCCCGAGGGCGCCGCCAAGCTGTGGTTCGACGCCTGCTATGTGTACATGAACGAGGACACCCGGGACGAGGGGCGCAAGATGCTCCAGTACCTGACCATCCCGTTCAAGGACAACCCGCACTGGGACAAGGACCGCTCCCAGGAGTACTTCCTCCGGGCGCTGCTCAAGGACCAGTACATCATGCGCAGCTACGCCAAGGGCACCTCGCCGGAGAACCAGTACAAGATGGACCCGAACGACTACGAGCTGAACGTCGAGCGGGTCAACCTGAACCCGCCCGGCCGCGAGCAGCGGGGGATCCAGGTCTACGTCAAGTCCAGCGGTGCCGACATGCCGCGGCCGTTGTACTTCAAGCAGTCCACCAGCACCAAGCTGTGGTACATGAACGCCCACACCAACGTCTACACCGGGATCCGCCCGCCCAAGGAAGGCGACAAGGAAGAGTTCGACTGAGCGGCCTGATCAGGCCCCCAGCCTCGGCGGCCAGTGGTCGGGGCAGATCAGCAGGACATGGGGTCGCTCGGCCATGACGTCACTTCTCCTCGGCCGCCGCGCCGCGCAGCTTCTCGACCTGTTTGCGGAGCTGAGTCAACTCGAGCTGATGCCGCTCGAACACCTCCCGCACCGGCGCGGGGAGTCTCGCGCACGAGTCACAGCAGCGCTTGGTGGACAGCGACCCGGGCGCGGGATGCTCGAAGCTCTTGCCGCAGCAGCGGCAGGTCCGCTGGCTCATACGAGTCTCCGCCGGCAGGATAGCACCTGCGGCAGACGGCGACCACGGCGGCGCGACTCGCGTTTTCGGGGCGCGGTCTGGGTAAGGTACAATGGACCCGTTGCGGACCGGGGAGCACCGCCATGGCGAGGGTCCAGATCGACATCCCAAGCGACAAGCTGGCCGCTATCTGCCAGCGGCGCGCCGTCAAGCGCCTCGCGCTGTTCGGCTCCGTCCTGCGCGACGATTTCGGCCCCGACAGCGATATCGATGTACTCGTCGAATTCGATCAGGCGAACGTTGCCGGGAAGCACATCTACCGGCTCTACGATGAGCTCTCGGCGCTATTTGGCGGGCGCGCGGTGGACCTCGTGGAGGAGCAGTTCCTTAGCCCCCGCCTGCGACCGTATGTCCTGGCCGAGACCGAGGTGCTGTATGCGGCGTGACGAGCTGGTCTACGTCGGCCACATGCTCGACGAGGCGCGCGAGGCCATCGCGCTGGCGGCCGGGCTTGACCAAGCCGCCTTCCTCGCCGACCTCGCCGTACGTAAGGCCGTGCTGCACTCCATCCAGACCATCGGCGAAGCCGCCCGCCGCGTCTCACCGCAGTACCGGCACGCCCATCCGTCCGTGCCCTGGGCGGATGTCATCGAACCGCGAAACAAGATCGTGCACGACTACTTCGCCGTCAGCTACACCGTCGTCTGGACCGTGGTAAGCGACGAGCTGCCGGCGCTTGTGCCCTTGCTCGCTGCCCTGGTGCCCGACGTGGCGTGACCCGGAACGCAACCCGCGTGCCGCGGGTGGAACCGGGACCGTTTTCGGGCGATAATGAGGGTGGGCGCGGCCGCGCGGCGGTGGCCGTTCCGAGGTGTGCATCATGGCCAAGGCCAAGGACGTCGAGTTGATCCGCAAGACGCCGGGCGTGTGCGGCGGGGATGCTTGCATCAGGGCAATGCGTATGCCCGTTTGGCTCCTGGTCGAGATGCAGCGGCTCGGCATGGACGACCGGGAGATCATCGACCGCTACGAAGGGATGTTGACCCAGGCCGACCTGGACGCCGCCTGGACCTACGCCAAGGCGAACGCAGCGGAGATCGACCGGTGCATCGGGGAGAACGAGGAGGCCTGAGTGGCCAGGCTCAGGGCCGATGAGTGCGTGCCGCTCGGTCTTGTTCGCGCGCTCCGTGCACTGGGGCATGACGTCACCTCTCCGCGGGAGCCTGACGGCCCACCGGCAGGCGTGCCCGATGCAGCGGTGCTCCGAGACGCAGTCGATGGGGAGCGCGCCGTGCTCACCCTTGACCGGCGGGACTTCATCCGGCTCCATCGCCGGTCGAACCGCCACCACGGCATCGTGGTCTACAGCGAGGATCGCGCCATCGACCGGCTGGCCGACAGGATCGATGCCGCGTTGCGCCGCCACACTCCGCTCGATGGGCTGTGCGTGAAGGTCTACCAGCCGCCGATGGGCACGCAGGTGGAGTGACCGAGCCGTTGCCGCACGCTCGGGCAGGATCGCGCCACCCGCGACCGAATCCGCTCCCATGCCCGACACCGCCATCGATCTGCTGGAGCCGGAGTTCCTCCGTTCGTTGGAGCGGCTGGCGTTGGTCTCCAAACGGGCCTATGCCGGGGCCATCAAGGGGGAGAAGCGATCCACCAGGCGGGGCGTCAGCGTCGAGTTTGCCGACTACCGGGATTACGTGCCGGGCGACGATCTGCGCTATCTCGACTGGAACATCTACGGCCGGCTGGATCGGCTGTTGCTCAAGCTGTTCGTCGAGGAGGAGGACCTGCGGGTCTACCTGGTGCTGGACAGAAGCCGGTCGATGGCCTTCGGGTCGCCGGCCAAGTTCGACCACGCGCGGCGGCTGATCGCCGCGCTGGCCTATCTGGCGCTGAGCGGGTTGGACCGGGTCACCGTGGCGGCCTTCGGCGGGCAGTTGGAGCACGGCCTGCCGCCGCTGCGCGGGGGCGGGAACGTGTTCCGGGTGTTCGACTACCTGTCCGGCCTGGAGGCGGGTGGCGAGACCGATCTGGGCACGGCGCTGACCCGGTTCGCCCACGAGCACACGCGGCCGGGGTTGTGCGTGGTGGCCTCCGACTTCCTCGACCCGGCGGGGTACGAGAAAGGGTTGAAGGCGCTGCTGGCGCGCCGGTTCGAAGTGGTCGCGGCGCAGGTGCTGGCGCCCGAGGAGCTGAACCCGGCGGTGGTCGGCGATCTCAAGCTGGTCGACGCCGAGACCGGCGAGGTGCGCGAGATCACGGTCAGCGACAGCCTGCTGCGGCGGTACCGGCAGACGGCGCGGGAGTACTGCGAGCAACTGCGCCAGTTCTGTTTGCGGCGCGGGATGCACTACGTGATGACCACCACCGATCAGCCGGTCGAGAGGCTGGTCCGCGCCTCGCTGCGGCGGATGGGCCTGGTTCGTTAGGCGGAGAAGGCGATGAGCGAGGTTCCGGAGGCGGCGCGGGACGAGGCCCGGAAGCTGGCCGAGGAGCTGCGCGAGGCCAACTACCGATACTACGTGCTGGACCAGCCGACCCTGACCGACGCCGAATACGACGCCAAGCTGCGGCGGCTCGGCGAGTTGGAGGAGCGGCACCCTGACCTGATCACGCCCGACTCGCCCACCCAGCGCGTCGGCGCGGCGCCGCTGGCGGCGTTCGCGAGCGTCACCCACGGGGCGCCGATGCTCTCGCTGCAGAACGCCATGAACGCCGACGAGCTGCGCGAGTTCGACGGCCGGGTGCGCCGGCTGTTGGGCCTGGGGCCGGGCGACCCGCCGGTCGAGTACGTCGGCGAGCTGAAACTGGACGGGTTGGGCGTCTCGCTGACCTATGAGCGGGGCGCGCTGGTGCGCGGCGCGACCCGCGGCGACGGCGCCACCGGTGAGGACGTGACCGGCAATCTGCGGACCATCGCCAGCGTCCCACTGCGCCTCCGCGACGGGGTGCCGTGCCCCGAGCGGATCGAGGTCCGTGGCGAGGTGGTCTTCGCCAAGCAGGACTTCCTCCGCCTCAACCAGCAGCGCGAGCGCAGCGGCGAGCCGTTGTTCGCCAACCCGCGCAACGCCGCCGCCGGCTCGCTCCGGCAACTCGACAGCCGCGTCACCGCCTCGCGCCGGCTGGAGTTCATCGCCTACACCCACGGGGCTCTCGACGGCCACGCCTTTGGGTCGCAGGTGGCGCTGCTGGCCTGGCTGCGCGACGCCGGGTTCATGACCGACGCCACCGCTCGTCCGCTGGCGGGGCCGGAGGCGGTGATCGCCTTCCATGCCACCTGGCTGGAGCGCCGGCACGATCTCCGGCACGACATCGATGGGGTGGTGGTCAAGGTCAACGACTTCGCGCTGCAGCGCGAGCTGGGGATGGTCTCCCGCTCGCCGCGCTGGGCGGTGGCGTTCAAGTTCCCGGCCGAGCAGGCCCAGACGCGGGTGGTCGCCATCGAGGCCAGCGTGGGTCGGACAGGCGCGGTCACTCCCACAGCGGTATTCGAGCCGGTCTTGCTGGCGGGCAGCACGGTGTCGCGGGCGTCACTGCACAATCAGGACGAGATCGACCGCAAGGACGTCCGGGTCGGCGACACGGTGATCATTCACAAGGCCGGGGACATCATCCCGGAGGTGGTGCGGGTGGTGGCCGAGGCGCGGCCGGCGCCCGCGCCGGAGCCGTACCGCCTGCCCGAGGTCTGCCCCGCCTGCGGTACGGCGCTGGTCAAGCCGGCGGGCGAGGCGGTCACCCGCTGTCCCAACCGCCGCGGCTGTCCGGCCCAGCTTCAGGCCCGGCTGGAGCACTTCGTCTCCCGCGGCGCGATGGATATCGATGGGGTGGGCGAGGCGCTGCTGGCGCAGATGATCGACGCCGGGCTGGTGGAAGATCCTGCTGATCTGTATGCCCTGACGGTGGAATCGTTGCTGCCACTGGAGCGTATGGGAGAGAAATCGGCCGAGAATGTGGTACAGGCGATCCAGTCGCGCAAGCAGCCGCCGTTGGGCAGGTTCCTGTTCGCGCTGGGGATTCGCCATGTCGGCGAGACCGCGGCGCGGGCGGTGGCCGAGGCCTTCGGCACGCTGGACTCGCTGATGGCCGCCGACCCCGAGGCCCTGGTCCAGGTGCGCGACGTGGGCGAGGCGACGGCGGAGTCCATCGCCTCGTACTTCGCCGACGAGGGCCACCGGCAGTTGGTTGACAGACTGCGCGCCGCCGGCGTCTGTCCGGAGTCGGCGGCGGTCGAGACGACGGGCGACTCGCTGGCCGGGAAGAGCTTCGTGTTCACCGGCACGCTAGCCGGATTCACCCGCGACGAGGCCGGCGAGGAGGTCCGCCGTCGGGGCGGGAGCGTGTCCGGCAGCGTGAGCAGGAACACGGACTACGTCGTGGCCGGCGAGGCCGCCGGCTCGAAACTGAACAAGGCCACGGCCCTGGGCGTTGCCATCCTCGACGAAGAGGGGTTCCGGGCGTTGTTGGCCGGTGCTTGACGGTCGGCGCAACCGACTTGGTGGATGATCATGATGGGCAGGCCGAGGGTCTGGGCAACGGGCGTACTGCTGCTGGCGAGCGCCGCGTTCGCGGAGCCGGCGTACACGGGTGTGGTGGTCAACGCCACGCGGCTGGACGTACAACGCTGCCGCTTTCCCAAGCTGTACGATCCCGATGGCGAGATGGTCTATCCGACCGCCAAGCTGTGCCGTGACGCCAACTACCGGCAGGGCTTCACCGGCTACAAGTCGAGCGTGGCGACGGCGCTCCAAGACAAGAAGCGGGTCGGCGACAACCCCTTGGTGATCCAGCCCGAGGGCCTGTTCAAGGGCGATCCGACCGGCGGCTCGATGACCATCAGCGCCGACCAGGCGGAGCAGCTCGAAGCCCTCAACCGCCGGTCGCAGGCACTCGACAAGGACAAGCTGGCGGTGGTCATCGGCCTGTCGGTGGTGATCAGCGATCCGGTCGACGGTGCGACCGACGTGCCGCCAGACCAGGTGGTCCGCATCACCTTCAGCAAGCTGCTCCGACAGGACACCATCGGGCAGCTCGGCGCGGTGACGGTGCTCGGCGCCGACGGCGCGGGGATCGCCGGCGCGGTGCGCGAGCTGCGGCAGGAGCACGTCGTCGAGTTCCGGCCCAGCGAGCCGTTCACCGCCGGGGTCCGGTACACCGTCAAGCTGTCCGAAGCGATCGAGGCCGACTGTCGGGCGAAGCTCGACGGCGGCTTCCAGTTCTCGTTCACCATCCGTTCAGGCGCCGCCGCTTCAGATCAAGGCGGCTGAGCCGATAAAGCCTCAGACGCAGACGGCGCGGAGGTAGCCGGAGGGCCACGATTCGCTTGGGCGGCGGAGCGGGCGCCCGGCGGTCGAGGTCGATCCCGCGCCGCGGAGTCGGCGGGAGCGGCAGGTGTTGGCGGTAGCGATGGTGGACGAGGCGGAGCAGCCGGCCAGGGCGAGCCCGTCGGCTCGGATTCTGGTGGTTGACGACGAGTCGCCGATTGTGCTGGTCGCCAGCGAGGTGCTCCGCCATCACGGCTACGAAGCGGTCGGCGTGACGGGTCCCCAACGCGCGCTTGAAGAACCGATCGAGCTCTACGACGTGGTGGTCACCGACTACCGCATGCCGCAGATCGACGGCATCGCGCTGCTGCACCAGCTCCGCAGCCGGCACCCCGGACTGGTCGGCGTGTTGATGACCGGGTACGGCAGTCTCCAGCTCGTGCGCACCGCCATGCGCAGCGGCTTCAATGCCATCCTGCTCAAGCCGTTCCCGCTCGACCGGCTGACCGGGGCCATCGAGCGCGCGCTGCGGCAGCAGCGGCTGGCCGACGAGAACCGCCGGCTGGAAGCCATCCTCGACGTGTACGCCACCGGTCAGGAGCTGAGCCGGCCGCGGAGCCGGTCCGACCTGGCGGCGATGCTGGCCCAGACCGCCTGCGACGGCGCCGGGGCGACCGACGCCGCGGTCCTGCTGGCCGACCCGCCGGACCGACACCTGCGCCTGGCCGCCACCGCCGGCCGCGGCGACGCCGCCGACCGGTTCGCCGCGCTGAGCGGGCTCGGTCTGGAAGCCGCCCGCGAAGGGCTGGCGCGGGACGGCCTGACCTGCCCCACCGAAGGCGTGCCGCTGACCTACGCCGAGACGGTCGAAGGTCTGCTGGTGGTCGAGCGTCCGACGCCCTTCGACGCCCTGGACCTCGAGCGGCTCCACCTCCTGGCCGGACAGGGGGCGCTGGGCCTGTCGCACCTGAGGCTGTTCGAGGAGCGCCTGCGCGACGAGAAGCTGGCGCTGGTCGGCCGCATCGCCGGGGCCATCTGCCAGCGGGTCCGGGCGCCGGTGCAACGGATCCGCGGCTCCGCCGCGCGGATCGACACCGACGAGGTCGACTACGTGGACATGATCACCGAGAACGTAACCCGGCTCGAGGTCATGACCGGCGAGCTCTCGGACTTTGTCACCGGCCAGGACTCCCTGACCCTCAGCCCGTGCTCCATCCGCGCGCTGCTCGACGAAGTGGCGCGGCGTCATGCCCCGGCCGCGGCCAACGCCGGTGTGCGGATCGTGGTCGAAGCCGCGGACGACGCGCTGCTGGAGGTGGACGACCGGAAAATGAGCCGGGCGCTCGACAACCTGGTCAAGAACGGGGTGGAGGCCATGCCGAACGGCGGCGAGCTGCGCTTGTCGTTGGTCTCGGACCCGTTCGGCGCGATGATCGAGGTGGCGGACACCGGCTGCGGGATGACGGCCGAGGTCCAGGCGCACGTGTTCGACCCGTTCTTCAGCCACGGCAAGCCCGGCGGGACCGGCCTCGGCGGGGCGGTGGTCCGCAGCGCCGTCCTGGCCCACGGCGGCGACATCGAACTGCGTAGCGCGGTCGGGCAAGGCACCCTGTTCCGCATCCGCCTGCCGGCGAGGATGACCTTGACCGAGGCCTGAGGGTCGGGTGACTCCGGCTACGGCCGCAGCAGGCGCACGAAGCCCGCCTGCTCGAATGGTGGTCGGTGGTCAGGGCCTCGGTGATGCCCATCTCCTGCATCACCACGAAGCTGACGGCGTCACACAGCGAGTACCCCTTATCGAGCCTGGCCTCAAGCAGGGACGAGGCCGCGGCGTGGAGGGCTTCGTCCACCCACCTGAGCTGCACGTGTGGGCTGTTGGTCAGCAGTCGGGCGAAGGACAACGACCCGGCGCGCTCGATTCCGCGTCGGCCGCAGAGCGCGACAAACTCGACCAGAACATAGTTGTGGACGACGCGCCGGGCCGCAGCACGGAACAGCCGAACGGCCTCGGTGTGCTGCGCCTCGTCTCGGTGGAAGTAGCAGAGCAGCCCGGCGGTGTCGAGGAGCATCGCCGCTCAACCAGCCTGCCCGCCGGCCTCGTCGGCCAGGTCGGCGTCGATTCCGTCGTTGTCGGCGCCGGTCGGGCGACCGAGGCTGGCCGCGCCGGCGAAGCCGAGGAGCGCCTGCCAGGCCTCGTCGGCCTGCTGGTCGGCCCGGCTTGCACGCAGTTCCTCGGCCCGAGCCCGCATCCAGTCCACGGCCAACTGGTCCAACGGTCGCCCGGTCTCGTCCGCCAGGCGTCGTAGCGGCTCGTAGACCTCCTCCGGAACCTCGACGGTGAGTCTGTGGGTCATCGGTCGTTTCCCATCTGCCATTATACCCACGGGCGCCGGCCGGCGTCACCGGGTCCGGGAAGGGCGCGGCCGGCGCGGGACGAAGGCAGCGCCGCCCGGTCCGGCCGGGAAGGATGGCCGTCCATGAACGCTGCCCGCTGCTCCGTCTTGATGCTGCTCGCCGCCGTCCTGCCGCTCCAGGCGCAGGAGGCCGGGGCGCAGACCATTCCGGGCCCGAAATACCACACCGCCAACTACGAGCTGGTCGTGTTCAACGCCGGGCATTTCGCCCTCAAGGTCGGCGGGATGTGGATGCCGGGCTGCGTCTGCCTCAACGTCAACGGCGTGCCGCAGTACCGGACCGAGGCGCTGTCGCAGATGGCCTGCCGGGCCGAGACCACGCCGGACGGACGGCGCTTCGTGATCACCGGCCGGCTGACCCCCGACATCGCCTTCACCCAGACCCTCGACTGCACCGACACCGCGGTGGCGCTGACCTACCGGGCCGAGGCGCTGCGCGACTTGGACAAGGCGCTGCTGACCATCACCGCCGGGCCGGCGCCGGATGCCAAAGCCGGGCTGAAGTTCACCTTGGACGCCGACAGCGGCGGCGGCCAGGCCTCGTTCCCGCCCGAGCAGACGTTGCGGGCCAAGGGAGTGCGGTCGATCACCTGGCACGAGGTCGGCCGGCGCGAGGCGCGAACCGAGTTCGAGCAGTGTCGGACCGCCACCGTGACCGTGTCCGCCGAGCATGTGGTCTACGACGCGCTGGTGCACACCGGCGCGTTGAAGCAGGGCGAGGCGGCGACCGGCAAGCTGCGCTTCGAGGCCGAGCCCATCGGCGACGCGGCGAGCTGGGTGCGCAGCGCCAGGGCCTCGGTGGGGCACCTGCGCTTCGGGGTGGGCGGACTGGCCGGGCTGGTCCACAACGTCCGCACCGATCACGGCCTGCTGCTCCAGTACCTGAGCCTGAACGAACAGGACGTGCACCAGGTCTCCGTGGGCCGGACCAAGGGCACGGCCTGGGGCGGGGTCAAACTGGTCAAGAACGATCCGGGCCGGGAAGTGGTGATCGAGGCGCGGGGCAAGGTGGTCAACGACTGGACCGAACGCGTCGCGGCCAGGGCCGTCTCGCCGACGGTCGACGAACTGCGCCTGACCGCCCATCGCGAGCTGGCCGCCGGCCCGCAGCGCCTGCGACTGCTGATGTACGTGGCGCAGTGGCTGGAAGAGGAGCGCTGTCCGTTCTATCTCCACACGCCCGACGGCAAGTGGCAGGGGCAGGACGGCGGGGAGCCGCTCTGGTTCGGGATGCCGCCCAAGTCCACCGAGACCGGGCTGGGGCCGTACCGGGTGCTGGGCCGGTACCCGGCCGGGACGGAGATCGTCGTCCCCATGCCGGCACGGGGCGAGCGGCTGCGGGTGCGGCTGGGCCAGGAGACCGAAATCAGCGGCTACCGCTTCGAGATCTACTTCCGTGGCCTGTGGTTCCAGACGGTCGAGCCGGCGGTGCAGGATCTGGACTGCCTGGTCACCGTCGAGCAGTTGCCGGCGCGGCAGATCGGCCGGCTGACCATCGTCGACGACGAGGTGGGCGGCGGGACGACCATGTCGACCGGCGGCTCGCCGCTGCTCGATCGCGTAGCGGGCTTTCCGGTCGAGCGCTCCGACCGCGGGCAGTGGGCGTGGCGGGAGGAGAAAGACGCCGCCGTCGGGACGATGACGCTCGCGCCGACCGGCCGAGCCGGCGGGGTGGCGATGCGCGTGCCGGCCTACCTGTGGGGCAAGTCGCTGACCATCACCCGCAAGGGCGAGCCGGCCTTCACCGCGGTGGGTGGCGTGCCGCTCCGGCTGGGGTCCGTCTCGCCGCCCGTCTCGCTGCCGGCAGGGAGCAGCATCGAGCTGGCGCCGACCGCGCTGGACCGGCTGAGGCTGACCACCGAGACGCCGGCGCGGCTGGAGCTGACGCGCGGCGCGGCCGACCTGGGCGAATTGGCGCTGCACACCGCCGACGGTGCGGCGCGGATGACTGTCACCGGCTGGCAGGTCTCGGAGCCGCAACCCGACGCCATCGCCGCACGGCCGGTGCCCGCCGGATGGAGTGAGCCACAGGACGGGCCGTACGGCGGGCTGACGGTCAAGCGGGATCTGCCGGGCAAGGGCGACCTGACCGTCGCCACGCCTTGGTGGGAGGTGGTCCACAGCCAGGGGCAAGGCGGCGCGATCAGCTCCATCCGGTACCTCAACGGCACCGCGCGGAACATCCTCACCGAGCCGGTGGCGACGCGCCTGCTGGCCGACCGCGACTACCGCGACACGGCCGACCCGCAAGCGCGGATCGAGGTCGTTCAGTCCGACCCGGATCGGGTTCAGCTCCGGGTCACCGGCCGGCTGATGGCCGAAGGCCAGGCGCTCGGCTCGTTCGAGCACCGGTACGATTACCGCCCGATGCTGGTGCGCCGAACCTGCGGGTACGAGCTGGGCGAACGGAAGGTGGCCTGCCGCGGGCTGAGCGTCGGGTCGCTGCACCTTCAGCCCTGGCTGGACGAGGCGGCGGCGCGGCGGCAGACCGAGCGGACGACCTGGTTCCAGGCGGTCTTCCCCGGCCCCACGGTGTTCGAGGAGCGCAGCTTCTCGCAGTACCTGTGCCTCTTCCGCCGCGGGGTCGAGGGCATCGATTGGGTCCCGGCCAGCGACCTGAAGCAGTGGTGGCGGAACCTGGACGGTGGGCCGGCCGGCTCGCGCTACGCCATCGACGGCACGGCCAAGGGCGAGCCGTTGATGGTGATCGAGCCGGTGGCCTGGGACTCGGCGCCGGTGGAGTTGACCGGCACACTCCGCTTCGAGAGCTACCACAGCCTGCCGCAGACCAAGCGGAGGCTGCGCCGCCGCGACTTCGTGGCCTGCCTGAACACCGGCGAGTGTACCTCCGAAATGCTCAAGCTCAGCGCCGACAGCGGTGTGACCAATGTCATGCTGGGCTGTGGCAACGTGCCCGGCACGTTCGAACTGAGCGACCAGAAGGATGTCCAGCGGGTGGTCGCCGCGGCCAAGCAACACGGCTTGAAGGTCTACCCGTTCGATCCCTTTCAGCTCGTCAACCGCCGGGCGAAGATCTGGCCGGAGCACCATGAGGAGTGGGGCCGGGAGGTGCTCCAGAACGGCCGGCCGACGCTCAAGGTCTACAGCTCCTACGGCGACTACTTCTGCCCCACCGCCGACGGCTTCCGCCAGGCGCTCAAGGACGGTTACGCGCGACTGATTGCGTCGGCGGGCTTCCAGGGCAACTACCACGACTTCACCCACCCCTACACGTGCTGGAACACCCGCCATGACCCGGTCCCGCACCTGAACACCGACGGGGTGCTGGACGAGGTGGTGTGGGAGCGGCAGCACCTCGGACCTGACGGAGTGTTCTGCGGCCACACCGGCTGGTGCCCGGTGCTGTTCTTCCAGGATCTCTGCACGGTCAGCGCGATCTTCGAGGAGTACCCGGCCAGCGAGCCGCTGCCGCTGCACCTCACCCCGGCCCAGGGCGAGTTCGTCAACGCCGCGCAAATGACTCTGGTCAGCAGTTTCCTCAACAACGGTGCGGCGGCACCCGGCGAAGCGGAGAGCTCGCCCCCGCCACCCGAGCTGGTCGAGGCCTACCTGGCGCGCTGCGCGCTGGTCGGCATCTTCCCCTGGGCCCACTCCGGCAGTCTCGGCGCGACCGACCAGTACGACCTGATCGAGAAGCTTGGCCCCTGGTACCGTCTGTTCGCCCTGCGTGGCGACTGGGACCTGGCCTCGATGCAGTTCCTGCCCTACCACCGCCAGACCGCGGTGCAGTCCGCCAACGCCTTCGTCCGGGCGGCGACGTACTGGAACCGCGACCAGGCCATCATCGTCCTGGCCAACTCGGAATCGGCCGCGGCGCAGCGGTTCACGGCCCGCATCCTGCCCGAGCAACTCGGGTGGCCGGCCAACAGCCGGCTACAGGTTGCCCCGAGCCTGGGCAGCCCGCCGGTGCAGGCGAACGGCACCCGGTGGAGCGGCGAGCTGCCGGGCTTCGGCTGGGCGGCGTACCGGGTCAGCCGGGGGTGACGCGCACCGGCCGGCCTCAGCGCTGGTCGGCGTAGGTCCTGGTGCGCATGCCGGCCTGGCGGGCCAGGGAGGCGGCGATGGAGCCGGAGGCCAGGGCCGATTCGACCGGCCTGACGGCCGGCTCGGGCGGCTCGCCGGCCTCTTGCTCGACCGGCGCCGCCAGCCCGAAGGCCTGGGGGCGCAGGCCCTCCAACTGGAGGGTCAGCGTCGCCTCCATCAGCTTGTCCGCGGCGGCGAAGTCGTAGCGGTCGTGGTGGGTCAAGAGCAGCGCCACCAGGCCGTGGCAGGCGGCCCAGAAGGCCTGTGCCGTCTCATCGGGGTTGGCGCGCCGGAAGACGCCCTTGCGAACGCCTTCGCTCACGGCCTCGCGGAACCGCTCCACGGCCGCGGTGAAGGCGTCGCTCTCGATCACCGGCACCGTCGGCCCGCGGAGCAGGAACAGGACTTCGTACTGGCGCGGGTACTCGAAGGCGAACTCCAAGTACGCCCGGCCGAGCATCCGCAGCCGGGTCAACGGTCCCGGCGTGGCGGCGGCGTCGTCCAGGGCCTCGATCAGCAGCCCCGAGGTGCGCTCGATGACGGCGGCGAGGATGGACTGCTTGTCGGGGAAGTAGCCGTAGAGCGTGCTCGGCGCGTACTCGACCGCCTCGGCCAGCTTGCGCATCGACAGCCCGGCATACCCCTCACCGACCAGGATCTCTTCGGCGGCATCGAGAATCCGGTGCCGCAGCGCATCGATCTCCCGCTCCCGCCGCGCCCGCGGACCCCGCTCTGAATCACCTGGCCGCTCGACCTTCGCCAACACGCTGCGATAGTACATGGACCCGTTCCTGCCTGGTCAGTCCCTAAGACAGGGTCCGAGTCCGAAGGTTGCGGGGTGGAGCGGGCAGTTGGCAGCGGGCAGTGGGCAAACGCGTTGTCCACCTCGTCCACGTCGTCCACTCGCGGCTACCCCGGGCGCTACGCGCCGATCTCCGGCACCTTGACCGGCGCGCCGTCGGCCGCGGCCGATTCCAGCGCCGCGGTGGCGGCCAGGAGGGAGCGGGCGGCGTCGGGCAGGCCGACCGACGGCGGGCGTCGGTCGCGGATGGACTGCAGGAACTCGTCCAGCGCCGCGTCGAGGCAGCCGGCGCCGGGGTCGCTGGGCAGGCAGTGGCGGGTCAGCTCGCCGCGATCGGAGGTCCAGACGGCGTTCTCGCGGCCGGCCAGCGACCCGTGCAGCGAGCCGGCCGTGCCCAGGGCGTGGATCGCCAGGTCGCGCGGCCGGCGCGCGCCCAGGGCCAGGAAGACCTCCACCACCGTGCCGGTCGCGGTGGTGAAGCGCGCTTCGACGGTGTCGTGGAAGGGCAGGCGCAAGAGGATCCGCCGGGCGCCGTGGGCGCGGACCTCGGCCAGATCGCCGGCCAGCCAGACGGCCAGGTCGAGGGCGGCCAGACCGGGCCCGAGCAGCGGCGGCGTGCCAGTCTTCGGGTCGGCCCGCGGCGAGTCGGGCTGGTCGTAGTGCCCGGCCGGCTCGTACTGCTCGAGGCGCAGGTGGTACAGTGTGCCCAGGCGGCCCTCGTCGATGGTCCGCCGCGCGGCGGACGGAAACGGGTGGAAGCGGGGCGCCAGATCGACCATCACCCGCTGTTCGGGATACCGCTCCTGGAGCTTGACCAGCTTGGCCGCCTCGCCGGCCGCGAGGGCCACGGGGAGGGCGCAGTAGACGTGCCGCCCGGCTTCCAGGGCGGCCGCCAGGTGCTTGCGGCGGAGACGGTCCGGGCCGGCGATGATCACGGCCTCGACCTCGGGACAACCGAACAGCCGGTCGTCACTGGTCACCGCCAGCGGCACCCCGAACCGCTTGGCCGCCTCGCCCAGGGCTTCCGTCTCGCGGTCGCAGATGGCCGCCAGCCGGATGTCCTCCCGGTGGCGCAGTGCGTGCAGGTAAGGCAGGCCGTCGCGGACGCCGAGCAGGCCGACGCGGACCGGGTCCATGGTGCTGAGCTCCACCGCCCGATGCGTCGTGAATCGGGGCGATCCTCCCGACCACGGAGGAACCATCGCGCGGCGGCGAACGATAGTGAGACCGTCAGGCCGGCCTGCGCGCTGCGCCAGGGGCCGGTTCAGTCGTGGCGATGGGAGTCCGGCGCGCTTCGCGGCCGCCGGCAGTGGAGGGCGAGATGAACATCGGACGGATTCGCTATTTGGCTGGTCTCGGCATCGCGCTCGGGCTAGCCATGGCCGGTCCGCAGCCGCTCTGGACGCAGAAGGTTGCCGGCTATGCCGACAAGCCGACGGTCGCCGACCTGAACGGCGATCACCGGCTGGAGGTGATTCTGAACACGGACAACGGCAACATCGTGGCCGTGGCCGGGTCCAACGGCGCCGAGCTGTGGAAGCTGGCGACCGAGGTCGAGCGGTTCTACAACTGCCCCATCGTGGCCGACGTGGACGGTGACGAGGGCGTCGAGATCCTAGTCCTGGGCAGCCGGTACGGGACCATCCTGTGTCTCAACGGCGAGGACGGCAAGATCGTCTGGGACCGGCCCGGCAAGGGTGACGGCATCGTCGGCTCGGCCGCTGTGGCCGACGCCGCCGGCGACGGCACACCGCTGCTGTTCCTGGTCGAGCGCAACAAGCTGACCTGCCTCAACGCCGGAACCGGGAAGGAGCAGTGGGCCGAAGAGCTGCCCGACAAGAGCGACGGCGCCGTGACCGTGGCCGATCTGGACGGCGGGCTAGCCGAGATCTTGGTGGGCACCAACTCGGGCAAGCTGCTCTGCTTTACTCCCGCCGGTCAGGTCAAGTGGACCGCTGCCGTGCGGGGACGGATCGTCAAGCCGGCGGTGGTGGCCGACCTCGACGGCGACGGGTCGCCGGAGGTGTACGTCCCGGGCGACTCCGGCCTTTCGGCGTTGGACGCCAAGGGCAAGGAGAAGTGGACCTGGCGGCCGAAGAGCGGGCGCGGTCTGTCGTCGGCCATGGCCTGCGCGGACCTGACCCATAGCGGCCGGCGCGACCTGGCGGTGTGCAGCTCGGACGGCGGGCTGTACGGCCTCAAGGCCACCGGTGCGCAGCTCTGGCGGTACGAGATCGTGCCCTCGTCGCTGCCGTTCGTCCCCGGCTCGACGCCCGCGGCGGCGGACCTCAACGGCGATGGGGCGAACGATCTGATCCTGTGCTCGCCGCGGAGCGATGATCCGCGACTGCTGGCGGTCGACGGCCGTTCGGGCAAGTCGCTGTGGACGCTGCAGACCAGCAAGTTCAGCCAGTCCTGTCCGGTCATCGCCGATGTCGATAGCGACGGTGTCCTGGACGTGGTCTACTGCGTCCCGGGCGGCGGCAGCAAGGCCTCGCTCAGCGCGGTCCGGCTGGGCGTGCGCGGCCCGGCCGGCTGGGCCAAGTACGCCGGCGACCTGGCCAACACCGGCAACGTGATGACGGCGGTCACCGATTCGGCGGCCATCGCCGTGGGCCGGTCGCCGTTCAAGGTGGCCGCCATTCAGGTCGACTGGGCGGCCAAGAGCGGGCCGGCGCCGGAACGGCTGCCCGGCGGGCCGGCGCCCACCACGGAAGCGCCCGGCGGCCGGCCGGCCGGCGACGTGGCCGTGCAACTCGACGGGAAGTGGCTGCTGCTCGATCCCCCGGCGGCGATGGTCGGCGGCCGGGTGATGGTCCCGCTGCGCGGCATCTTCGAGGCGATGGCCGCCGAGGTCAAGTTCGAGCCGGTGACCAAGACCATCACCGCCACCAAGGGTGAGGTGGTGATCATTCTCCGCCTCGGAGACAGCAAGGCATCGGTCTCGGGCAAGGCGGTCAAGCTCGATGTCCCGGCCCAGGCCGTGCGCGGCTCGACCTTCGTCCCGCTGCGGTTCATCGGCGAGGCCTTCGGCGCCGAGGTCAAGTGGGACGGCGCCGCGCGCAACGTGGTGATCGCCACCGCTCCGTCCGGCGCGTGATGGACAGCCTGACGCTTGCCGCCGTGGCCACCGAGCTGCGGCGGCAAGCCTCCGGACGCCTCGGACCGGTGCTCGTCCCGCGCCGCGAGCAGATGGCCATCGGGCTGCCCGCCGGCGCGCTGCTGATCTCGATCGTCCCCGCGGACCCGCGAGTCCACCTGATCCCGAAGCTGCCGCCCGGCCCGCGCACGGCACCCGGGATCCAGTCGCACTTGGACTCGCTGCTTTCGGGCGGCCGGATCGTCGCGGTCCGGGTGGTCGACTTCGACCGGCTTCTGCGGCTCGAGATCGACAGCCTCGACCGCGTCGGCACGCCTCGCCGGTACGAGCTGGTGGTCGAGTTGATGGGCAAGCACAGCGCCTGCCTGGTGCTGGAAGACGGGCGCATCGTGGCCACGCTCAAGACGGTCACCCGCCAGTCGAACCGGCACCGGGAGCTGCTGCCCGGTCTGGAGTACGTGCCGCCGCCCGACGGCGGGCGGAGCGATCCGCTGCTCCTGACCCGAGCAGCGTTCGACTCGGCCTGGCCGGAACTGGTCGCGGCCCCGTCGCTGAAAGCGGGCTGGCGGGGGCGCTGGCACGGGCTCAGCGACCCGTTGTGGGCGCATCTGTGCCGGACCGCCGGACTCGCTCCGGAGACCGCGGGAGAAACGGGAAAGGGAGCCCGCGACCGCCTGTGGCGGGCTTGGCGGCAGGTGGTGGAGGTGGTCGAGACCGACGGCTGGTCGCCCTGCCTGGTGCGTGACGGGGCAGGGGCGCCGTGGCTCGCCTATCCGTTGTTGCTGCCCGGCGGCGAGCCGCTCGAGAGCCTCAGCGAGGGCTTGTGCCGGGTGGCCGAGGCGGCCGCCGGGCGGGCTGGGTCGGCCTCGCTGCGGGGCGAGCTGAAGAGCCGTCTGAAACGGCTGATGGCGGCGGTCGAGGCCGATCTCAAGGGTGTGCAGAAGCGGCTGGAGCGGGCGGCCGAGGCGGCCGGGTGGCAGTTGCAGGCCGACCTGCTGCTGGCCAACCTGCACCGGCTGACCCCGGCGGCGACCGAGCTGACAATTGCCGACTACCCCGAGCTTGGGGCCGAGCAGGTGATCGAGCTGGACCCGAAACTGTCCGGCCCGCGCAACGCCGAACTGCTCTACCAGCGGGCGCGCGCGGCGCGCCGGGCGGCGGACGGGGCGGACGCCAAGCGTGCCGAACTGGTCGCTGAGCGCGCCCGGCTGGCCGGACTTCGCGCCGCCGTCGAGTCGGCGGACGACGCCGCGCTGACCGCCCTGGCGGCCGAGCTTCCGGCCACGGGCGGCCCGCCGCCGCGCACGCCGCGCGAGCGGGCGCTCGCCAAGCTGACCCGCCGCCAGTCGTCGGACGGGTACACGATCCTCATCGGTCGGAACGCGGCGGAGAGCGAATTCCTCCTCTCGCGCATCGCCGCGTCCAGCGACCTTTGGCTGCACGTGCGCGGCGCCGGCAGCGGCCACGTGATCGTCCGCACCGAAGGCCATCCCGAGCGGGTGCCGGCACGGACCATCGAAGAGGCCGCGGTGCTGGCGGCGAGGCAGTCGAAGATGCGCCACTCGGCGCTGGTCCCGGTGGTCTGCACCGAGCGCAAGCACGTGACCAAGGTCAAGGGCGGGCAGGCGGGCAAAGTGGTCTATCGCCACGAACGCACGCTGTTCGTCAGTCCGGGATAGTGAGCGGTGGCGACGGGCGACCGGACGTCGCGCTGTCCATCGGGTCCACGGCGTCCACCGCGTCCACCGTTCGGGCAGGCTATCTGGTCGCCTTCCGCGCCGCATCCAGGGCGGCGAAGATGTGGTCGAGGAGCACCGTCGGCCGATACGGCTTCTGCACGAATCCCGCCAGCCCCTGCCCGGCGAACCGCGCCATGGCGTCCTGCTCGCTGTACCCGCTGGAGAGGACGATGGGCAGGTCCGCGGAGACCTTGCGGATCTCCTTGAACGTCTCCTCGCCACTGAGGTTCGGCATGGTCAGGTCCAGGATGACCAGATCGATGGCCTTCCCGTGCCGCTCCAGCAGCTCCAAGGCCTCGCGGCCGTCGCTGGCCTCGACCACGTGGAACCCGGCGTCCTCGAGGATGCTGTGCGCCACCTGCCGCACGTAGTCCAGGTCGTCGACCACCATGACCGTGCCCACGCCGTGTCGCTGCGCCGCCACGGCCGGCGTCTCGACCGCCGTCGGCTCGGCCCCGGGCAGGCCGGGGAAGACCACCCGGATGCGCGTCCCACGGCCGGGCTCGCTGTCGACCCAGATCGCGCCGTGATGGCTGCGGACGATGCCCAGCACGGCGGCCAGGCCCAGTCCGCGACCGGCGAACTTGGTGCTGAAGAAGGGATCGAAGATGCGCAGCCGCGTGGCCTCGTCCATCCCGCAGCCGTCGTCCTCGACCTCGACGAAGGCGAAGGGCCCGTCACCCAACTGGTCGGCCACCACGGCCTTCTGCAGGAATCGCCCGTCGAGCTTCATCACCCCGGTGCGCACCCGGACGTGGCCGGTTTCGCCGCCCAGCGCGTCGGAGGCGTTGGTGATCAGGTTCATGACCACCTGCCGCACCTGAGTCGCGTCGGCCTCGATGGCCGGCATCGAGTCGGCCAGCTCGTAGACCACCTCGGTCTTCTTGGAGATTGAGACCGACAAGAGGTGGGCCATCTCCTGCACCAGGCTGGACAGATCGACCGCTTCGAGCACGAACTTGCCCTTGCCGGAGTAGGCCAGGAGCTGGCCGGTGAGATCCGCCGCGCGTTGCGCCGTGGTGCGGATCCGGCGCACCAGCCCGTAAGCCTTGGCCTCCTCCTCAAGCTCCATCAGGGCCAGCTCGGCGTTGCCCATGATGCCCATCAACAGGTTGTTGAAATCGTGCGCGATGCCGCCGGCCAGGACGCCCAGGCTCTCCAACTTCTGGCTGTGCTGCATCTGCGCCTCGAGCAGCAGCCGCTGCTGGACGGCCCGCTGGCGATGGATAGCGCCGGCCAGCACCTCGCCGACGATGCGCAGCAGGGCGATGGTGTCGTCGTCCCAGTGTCGCTCGCCCCGGACGCTGTCGACGCCGATGAAACCGACCATCTCGCCGGCGCAGACCATCGGCAAACAGAGCAGTGACTGGATGCCCTCGCGCTGCCACTCGGCCCGCTCGGCCACCGCCTCCTCGGGCAGCTCGGCCAGCGAGGGCAGGTGGACCGGCCGCTGAGCGCGCATCTGGCGGTCGAACCAGGCGAATTGATCGCGCTCGACGTCCTGCAGTCCGCCCTGCGCTCCGGCCACACTCGGTGCACACCACTCGTGGGTGTTGCTCATGGTCCGGCCGTCGTCGCCGTAAAGGAAGATGTAGGCGCGATCGGTCTCGAAGAACTCCCCGACCTCGGCCAGCGCCTGCCGGATCCGGTCGTCGATCTCCTCGGCGTCGATGTCGATGAAGTCGCTGGAGACGGAGGTGATCAGCTTTTCCAGCCGCAGCCGGTAGGCGAGTTGGGCCTCGGCCAGCTTGCGCTGGGTGATGTCCTGGACGAACCCTTCGTAGTACAGGATCCCCCCGTCGGCGTCACGGACGGCGCGGGCGTTTTCCGAAACCCAGATGGTCGCCCCGTCGGCCCGGCGCACCTCGGACTCGAAACCCTCGACCTTGCCGAGGCTTTCGATCAGCGAGACGAACTCGGTCCGTCGGGTGGAGTCCAGGTAGGTCTGGCTGGCCACGTCGGTCAGGGCGACCACCAACTCGAACGGCGTGTCGTAGCCGAGAATGGCGGCCAGGGCCGGGTTGGCGCGCAGGAATCGGCCGTCGACCGAAGTCTGGTAGATGCCGACGACGGCGTCCTCGAAGAGGCTTCGGTAGGCGTCGGTGCCGACCGCTCCTTCGACCAAGGTCGAGCGTTGCATTCGCTGCTTGCTGCTCACCGTCCCATGCGCCTCCCACGACTAGTGTACCGCCCCACGCCGGCGAAGTCATCCGCCGTCGGTCCAGCGGGCTTCACTCCGGCTCCGGCGTGACCACCCGGCCGGCGACCGTCGCGCCGGCGGCGACCACCGCTCCTTTGAGTACCACCGCCTCGCGGATGGTGGCACCGGTCTCGATTCGGCAGCCGTCCTCGAGCACGGCGTACGGCCCGACCACCACTCGGTCGGCCAGCTTGGCGCCCGGCGCGACGTAAACCGGCCCGCGGCACTCGGCGCGCGGATCGGGCCGGCGCCGGCCGCGGTCCAGGAAAGCGCGGTTGATGGCCAGCAGATCGTCGGTGCCGGTCACCTGCCAGCGCCGGGTGACGGTGAACGGCGCCACCGGCCGGCCCTCGGCGATCAGCGCGGCGATGGCATCCTGCAGCTCGTACTCGCCGCGCGGCGAGCGCCGCACACCGGACAGGTGGTCGAGCAGCTCGGGCTCGAACACGTACAGCGGCAGGCTGGCCAGGTCGGACGGCGCCTCGTCCGGTTCGGGCTTCTCGACGATGCCACCGATCAGGTCGCCGTTCAAGGTCACCACCCCAGTTTTCCGCAAGTCCTCGCGGCGCGCGACGCGTTGCACGGTCAGCGTCGCGGCGGCGCCGCGCGCCCGGTGAGCCCGAACCAGTTCGGCCACCACCTCGTCTGGCACCAGGCTGTCGCAGGCCGACATGACGAACGAGCCGGTCAGCCAGGGCACCGCCTGGAGCAGCGCGTGGGCCATGCCCAGCCGCTCCGGCTGCATGGCGAAGCGGATCGGCCGGCCGTCGGCCCAGGCCATACAGCACTCGGTGACGTCGTCGCCGACCGCTTGGACGACGACCACGAAGTCGTCCGCCCCGGCGGCGGCGAGACTGTCCAGGACCCAGGTGATCATCGGCCGGCCGACCACCGGGACGGTCGCCTTGCTGCGGCTCAAGGTGACCGGCCGCAGCCGTCGGCCGGCGCCGGCCGCCAGCACTACGCCCTGCAAACCATCAACTCCGCGGCCCCCGCCGACGAGCAGAAGTGGACACTGTAGGCGGTGGCCACGTCGGGAAACAGCGCCGGGTAGCGGTTGGCCAGGACGGCGGCGATCTGCACCCGGCGGTCCGGGTCGGCCAGCGCCACGCACGAGCCGCGGAAGCCCGCGCCGCTGAACCTGGCGCCGTGAATGCCCGGCGTCTCGTTGAGCATCTCGTACAGCGCGATCAGGTGCGGCGACCCGCACTCGTAGTTGGTGATGGAGCTGGCCCCCGATTCGCGCATCAGCCGTCCGACCGCGGGGAGATCGCCCAACCGCCAGGCGCTCACCCCGGCCTCGACCCGATCCATCTCGGTGAAGTAGTGCCGCGCCCGCTTGCGCAGCGGGTCGGGCAGCCGGGCCTCGTGCTGCTGGTAGACCTCGACGGGCACCAGCCGCAGTCGCGGGTCGCCGGGCGGGGTCTGGCCGGCCAGCCAATACAGCTCCGCGGCGGCCTGCCCGCACTCGGCCACGCGGCGGTTGTAGTCGGTGCCCATCAACGCCCGGCTCAGCCCGCTGAAGGCGACCACGATGTCGTACCGGGTGCCGGGCGGCGCGCTGACGTGCTCGAACTCGAAGCTCTGAGTGTCCAGGAAGGTCAGCGCGCCGCGGCGCGACTCCAGGATGATGCTCTGGTCGAGGATGCCGTTGTTCAAGCCGATGTAGTCGTTCTCGATCCGCTGCGCGAGCCGGATGCTCTCCTTCGGCGTCACCTCCAGCTCGTTGGCCGACTGCAACGCGAGGAGATAGGCCACGTCGACCGCCGCGGAGGAGCTCAACCCGCCGATGGGCAGCGGGCCGGACAGGACCCCCTCGATCCCGGTGGTGATGCCGTACGTCTCGCGCATCACCCAGGCCGCGCCGCGCGGGTAGTTGCCCCACTCGCCGGGCACCGGCGCCCCGATGTCGTCCAGCGCGAACTCGACCACCCCGTCGAAGTCGCGGCTGCCCAGCCGGACCACGCCGTCGGACCGGGTGCGGAACGCCAGCAGCACGGCGGCGTTGAGGGTCAGGCCGGTGACCTTGCCGAGCTGATGGTCGATGTGTGCGCCGAGTGGGCAGACCCGCAGCGGCGAGCGGACTACCCGGATCTCATCCAGTGGCTGGCCGACCAGCCGCCGTAGCTCACGCACCAAGTCCTGGACCCGCCGGGTCTCTCGCGGCATCGACCTCTGCTCCACCGGGAGCTTCGGCGCCGGGCGCGGGAGTCCTTTGCCTTAACACCCACCCCCTCGCGGGCCACACTGTCGGCGGTGGAGTGGCACGATGCGGACCCGTACCTATCCCGGTACCGACCTGACCGTCTCCGAGCTCGGGTTCGGCGTGTGGACCGTGTCCACCGGCTGGTGGCCGGAGACCCAGTCTGGCGATGATGCCGTCCGGCTGCTGCGGCGCGCCATGGACTTGGGCGTGACCTTGTTCGATACCGCCGACGTGTACGGCGACGGGCAGGGCGAGACCATCCTCCGCGAGGCGCTGGGCGACCGGCGCGACGAGTTGGTGATCGCCACCAAGGGCGGGTACGACTTCTACCACCACCCGCCCACCAAGGGTCAGCGCGAGCGACCGCAGGACTTCACGCCGGAGTTCCTCCGGTTCGCCGTCGACCGCTCGTTGGAGCGCCTGGGAACCGACCGGATCGACCTCTACCAGCTCCACAACGTGAAGATGGCCCACGTCCTGGCCGACGACCTCTACGCCGCGCTGGACGACCTGGTGGCGGCGGGGAAGATCCGGTACTACGGCACCGCCCTCGGCCCGGCCATCGGCTGGGTGGTCGAAGGCGTGGCGGCCATCCGCCTGGGCCGCGGCGTCAGCCAGCAGATCATCTACAACTTGTTGGAGCAGGACCCCGGCCGCGAGCTGTTCGCCGCCGCCCGCGAGCACCCGCACGGGTTCCTGGTCCGCGTGCCGCACAGCAGCGGGATGCTGGAGGGGCACTACACCGCCGAGACCGTCTTCCCGCCCGGCGACCACCGCCGCCACCGGCCGCGGAGCTGGCTGCTCAACGGACTGCGGAAGATCGCCCAGCTCGACTTCTTGACCCGCGACGGGGCCGTGACCCTGGGCCAGGCGGCGCTCAAGTTCATCCTGGCCGAGCCGACGGTCATGGCGGCGCTGCCGAACATCTACACGGAGGACCAACTGGTCGAGTTCGCCGCGGCCTCCGACCAGCCGGACCTGACCGCCGAGGAGCTGAGCCGGGTGGCCGAGCTCTACGCGGCCAACTTCGGGGTGGTCGAGGAGCCGATGGCGTTCAAGGGCCTGGACCCCACCAGCGACGAGGCCCGCAGCGTCCTGGCCGTCTCCTGACCGCGGTCAGGCTCGGACCGGCAGGCTGCGAACGTCGAAGTCGTCGTCGTCGACGAAGTACCGAACCCGAGTCTTCTTGTATTCCTTGGTGCTGTACAACAAGTCGTACTCGGTGATGCCCGTGGCCTCGCTGATGGCGCGGGTGACCGCGACGCAATCGTCGCTGTGGCGGCCGTGGATCATGGTGAAGACTGAGTACGGCCAGTCGGGGTAGGTCGGCCGCTGGTAGCAGTGGCTGACGGCCTTGAACGAGGCCATCTGCTGACCGATCTCCTCGATCCGCTCCTCGGGCACGACCCAGACGCCCATGGCGTTGGCCCGGAACCCGGCCCGGCGGTGGTGCAGCACGGCGGCGAAACGTCGCATCCGTTTGGTGCGCAGCAACTCCTCCGCCAGCTCCAGCAGGCGCTCCTCACCGTAGTCGGCCTCGCTCGCCAGGGCTTCGAAGGGGCAAGGGACCAGTGGCAGGTCGCGCTGCAGGAGCCGAATCGCGGTGAGGTGCTGGGGACTCAGGTCCAACGGCTCGGCCTCGCTGCTCCACTGCCTGGCCGAGCGGAGGCCGATGCTGTCCTCCTCGTCCTCCCGCGCGGTCACGTCGCTGTGGCCGGTGACATCGAGGTTGACGCCGATCTTGAACAGCTTGATGGTCGGCAGCAGCCAGGTCTGCTCCGGCCGCGCCCGCTCCGCCAGCGCGTTGACCTCGTCCTCGACCGTTCGGCCCGGCGGCACGGCGATGGTGAACCACAGGTTGTAGGCGTGATTGCGCTTGTAGTTGTGACTGACGCCGGGGTGCTGGTTGATCACCTCGGCCCCGGCCTCCAGGTCCTCCGGCCGGAGCTTCATCGCCACCAGCGACGAGCGGTAGCCCAGCCGCCGGCTGTCGAAGATGGCGCTGATCTGCCGCACGATGCGCGCTTCCTTGAGCCGCGCCACGCTGGTCAGCACCTCGTCGGCGCCGGTGCCGACCCGCTCGGCCAACTCGGCGAACGGGCGTGCGATCAGCGGGAAGTCGGCCTGCATCTCGTTGAGCAGCACCTGCTCGGTTTCGGTCGGGTCGTACGCCGTCGCGCCGGCGGCTGCGGGGGTATGGGTGGTCGCCATGGTCTTATTCTGCCTCATGTGTCCAGAATAGTATCATAAGGCACCGTGGCCCCGGCGGCCATGCGCGTACACAGGTCGACCACCAGCAGCTCCAATTCTTGGCGCGGCTCCAGATGGCTGCTCTTGAGTGCAAGGTCGGTCTGCAGCAGCCGCTCCAGCGCGGCCTCGATCACCGGTGAATCCAGCCGCTGCGCGACGTTGAGGGATTTCCACAGCGGGTAGTAGTGCTGGGTCAGGAGGCTCTGCTTGCCGTCGGCCGGCAGCACCCCGGCGCAGGCCGACTTCCACTCGTCCAGGAGGCTGACGCCGTCCTGTTTGGCGGTCAGCCGCTGGTTGAAGTCGTACGGCCGCATCCGGACCAGCCGGGAGTCGGCGAGTCCGGCGTCGAGCAGGTACCGGGCCTGGAGCAGCAGCCGGAACTGGCGGATCAGCATGGCCAGGATCATGAACGGCTCGGCCTGCTGCCGGAGCAGGCCTTCGAGCTGGCTGATCGCCGCGCCGGGCCGCCGCTCGGCGGTGGCGTCGACCAGATCGAAAACGTTCAACTCGGCCGTGGCGGCGACCAGGTCGCGCACGTCGTCGGCCTCGATCACCGACCGTCGCCCGACGTACGCGGCCAGCTTGTCCAGCTCGTTGGTCAGGCGATTGCTGTCGGTGCCGCACCGGGCGACTAGCTCCTCGACCGCCTCGCGGGTGATCTCCAGCCCCACCGGCTCGAGCCGCTCGCGGGCGAACGCGGCCACGTCGCCGGCGTCGGCCAGTGCCCGGAACTCGACCACCGTGGCCGCGGCCAAGACGGTCTTGGTGAACCCCATCCGTTTGTCGACCGACCCACGCACGTCGAGGATCAAGACCACCTCGTCGAGCAGCCCGGCTTCGATCCGTTTGCGCAGCACCTCGGCGTCGTCGCCGCCGGCGGCCAGGAACGGCGCGTCGCGGACCAGGACCACCCGGCGCGGCTCGTCGTCGAAGCGGAAGCCGGACGATTCCAGCTCGGCCGCCACGGCCCGCGCTCCGGCCGCGCCGTCGAGCTGGCGCACTCGCGTGTCGTGCTCGGACTCGGGCACCAGCCGCTCCACCAGCTTGTGGACCGCCTCCTGGCGCTGGTGGTCGTCCTCGCCGTAGAACAGGTAGACCGACGCCGGCCGGCCGCGCTCGGCGGCGGCCAGCAGCTCGTCAACCTGGCGGCGGGCATCGCGGAAGCCGCCCTCGCGCGACCGGCCCTGAGCCCTCACGACGGCACCTCGCCGGCGGCCGCGGCCAGGGCCGCCAATAGCTCGTCCAGCTCGAACGGCTTGGCCAGTGGGACCCGCCGCGGCGTCTGGGCGCCGCGCGAATCGCCCACCCCGCAGAGGACCACCGCCGGCCGGTCCGCGGCCACCTCGCCGGCCGCGGCGGCGTCGACGATGAGCACCTCGCCCGGCTCCTCGACCACCTCGTGCCCGGCCCCGGCCAGGGCCTCGCGCAACGCCTCGGCGAGCGGCTCGGCGGCCACGCGGAGCGCCACCTTCAGCGGCCCGTCGGCGGTCCGGTCGCCCGGCTGGTGCGCGCGCCCGGCGAGGGCCGCCGGGTCGGCCGCCGGAAGCTGGATCTCGACGCTGGTGCCGGCCTCCGGCGCGGTGGCGATGGCCAGGCTGCCGCCGTACGAGCGAACCAGGCCGTCGCAGCGGGTCAGACCGAGCCCCTCGTGGCTCGGGCCTCGAGTGGTGAAGAAGGGATCCAGCACCCGCCGCGCGACGTTGTCGGTCATCCCGTGGCCGGTGTCGATCAGCCGCAGCAGCAGACCGGCGGTCGGGTCGCCGCTGGTCTCGACGGTCAACTCCCCGCCGCCGTCCATCGACTCGACGGCGTTTGCCACGAGCTGGGCGACGATCTCCTCCAGCTCGTCCTGAGGCACGGCCACCAGCGGCGCGGTGGGCAGCAGGTCCAGTTCGACGTCGATCTCGGGATGGCTGGCGGCCAGCGGCTCGGTCACCGCCGTCACCGCGGCGTTGACGTCACCGGTCGCCTCGCGGCGGGCCGCCGCGCCGGTGAATCGCTCGAACCGCCCGACCTGATGGAGCGCCCCGGCCAGCGCCTCGCTCAGCCCCCGATCGTCGTGCCCGGCCACCTTCAAGGCGATGATGGTCAGCAGATCGTCGAGCGGGCCGGCCAGGCCGGTGGCCAGCCGGAGCAGGGCCTCGCCCTTGTCCCGGACGAAGCCGCGCTCGCGCTTGTCGCGCTCGGCGGTCACGTCGACCACCGTCTCGATCACTGCCCAGGGCGTGCCGGCCTGGTCGCGCAGGGGGGAGAACATCACCAGGTGGCTGCGGCCATCGAGCGGGTTGACCACATCCTCGCGCAGCACCGGCCGGTCGAGGTGCAGCGCGTCCCGCAGGCCGCACCACTCGCACCGCTCGCCGCGCCCGTAGAGCGCCGTGTAACAGTGAGTCCCGGCCACCGGCCGCCGCCGCCGCCGACTGACCCAGGCGTTGGTCTCGCGGACGATCAGGTCCGGGGTGATCAGGCACAGCCCCAGCCCGAGCTGGTCGAACACCGCCCGGTACTTGCGCCGGCTCTCGGAGACGGTCCGCTCGACCTCGCTGCGAGTCGACAGATCGTTGCCCAGGCCGACCGTGCCGACGAACCGCCCATCGGCGTCGTAGCGGCCGACGGCGCTGATCTCGAACTCCCGCCGCCCGCCGTCGCGGCCGGTCAGGACCACCCGCATCCGGCTGGCGGCCCGGTCATCGGTGCGCCGCTCGCCGAACATCCGGCCGACCCGCTCGCGCTCGCGCGGGTCCATGATGGTCGAGAAATGCTGCCCGATCAGCTCGTCCGGCGTGAAGCCCAGCGCCGCCGCGGCGTCTTCGCTGATCAGCAGGAACCGGCCCTGGTCGTCGAGCTGGTAGTCGAGCTGCGCGGCCTCGCCGCTGACCGCGCGGGCGATCCCGTCGGTGCCGATGTAGCTGCCGTCGGCGGCGTAGACGCCGGTCGAGCTGACGTCGAATTTGCGCAGCGTCCCGTCGGCGGTGCGCAGCGTGACCCGCGCCCGCCGGGTGGCCCGGTCGTCGCGCCGGCGCTCCTGGATGAAGTGGCGGAACCGGTCGGCGTCCTCGGGCTGCATCAACATGCCGTAGTGCTGGCCGAGCAGGTCCTCTTTGCGGTAGCCCAGCAGCTCGGCGGCGAGATGGCTGATGTCGGTCAGCCGCCCGTCCTCGTCGGTGCTGTAGATGATCGACGGAACGTCCTCGGCCTCCTCGGCGAAGGTCTCCAAGGCCTTGATCCGCCGCTCGTCCTCGGCCGCCTTGGCGCGCAGGTAGTCGCGCAGGAAGCGCTCCCGGCCGTCCTCCAGCAGCGACCGCGCGACATCGCGGCCATGCGGGTCCTCGTCGATCTGGTACAGCCGCGAGAGGACCAGGTCGAGCCCGACCAGGACCGCCTCGACCCGCAGCGCGTTGCCCGCCCGCGCCTCGCGGTCGGCGATATTGGCCATGCTCGCCGCGAACTGCGCCGAGTCCCGCTGCGAAAGGGCCACCAGATAGGCGTTGACGCACGACTTGATCAGGAACTCGGCCTCGTGCTCGGGGAGCGGACTGCCCGAGGCCGCCAGATGGTCGACCGCCTCGGACACCAGGTCCCAGCGCGCCTTGCGCAGCGAGGTCAGCAGCCGCAGCATCAGCCCACCTCCCCGCGCCACCGGCCGGCCGCCGGCAGCGGCAACCCGGAGTCCACCGTCAGGGCCAGCGAGTCGGGCCCGCCGTGTTGCCGCCGGTAGTGTCCGGCGCAGGCGATCATCGCGGCGTTGTCGGTGCAGTAGCGGAAGGCCGGCACGGCCAGCTCCAGTCCCGCCTCGGCCGCCGCCTGAGCCAGCTCCCGACGCAGCCCGACGCTGGCCGCCACGCCGCCGCAGACGGCGATCTGCCGCGCGCCGTGGGCCTCGGCCGCGGCGATGGTCTTGCGCACCAGCACGTCCACCACCGCCTGCCGGAACGAGGCGCACAGGTCGGCCAGCCGATCCTGCACGCCGTCGGGCCCGAGTTGCTCGCACAGCCGGGCGACGGCGGTCTTGAGTCCGGAGAAGCTGAACGCCGGCTCGCCATCCAGCCAGGCCCGGGGCAGGTCGAACGCCGTCGCGTCGCCCGACTCGGCCAGTTGGTCCAGCCGTGGGCCGCCGGGGTACTCGAGCCCGAGCACCCGGGCCACCTTGTCGAAGGCCTCGCCGGCGGCGTCGTCGCGGGCCCGGCCGAGCACGTCGTACCGGCCGTGGTCGCGGAACAGGATCAGGTCGGAATGCCCGCCCGAGGCGATCAACGCCAGGCACGGCAGCGCGGGGTGCGGCGGCTCGATGAACAGGCTGTAGAGGTGTCCTTCGAGGTGGTTGATCCCGAGCAGCGGCAGGCCGGCCGCCAGACACAACCCCTTGGCCGCGCAGACGCCGACCACCAGCGAGCCGGCCAGACCCGGCCCGTGAGTCACGGCCACGGCGTCGAGCGATTCCGGCGTGGTGCCCGCCTCGTGCAGCGCCTGCCGCACGACCACCGAGATGGCCTCGACGTGCATCCGCGAGGCCAGCTCGGGGACCACGCCGCCGAACACCTGGTGCGCGTCGAGCTGGGAGGCGACCACGTTGGAGCGCAGCCCGTCCGCGCCGAACACGGCCGCGGCGGTCTCGTCACAACTGGATTCGATGCCTAAGACGACGTGACTCAAGGCAGCACTCGCACTGCCCCAAAAATACCACACCGGCGCGCCTGCCGGACCAATCCACCGCGTGCGAAGAACCAGGACATAGGTGTCCTATTCCGTCGTGGTGCCTGCCCCTCGCCGCGGCGCCAACTCGTGGAAGCGGGTCATACTGACCACTACCATCCCCAGCGGCAGTCCGCGCAGCCCGTAGAACCAGGGCTGGTTGGCATCCAGCTCGCGCAGCGCCGGCATGAAGGCCACCAGCGCCGACCAGACGCCGAACAGCAGCCACACGGTCAGGTGCGGGAAACGGTTGCGGAACAGGCGGCCGGCGAGCAGGTAGCCCACCACCGCCAGCATCAGGATGGCCGCCGTGGCCGTGTGCTGATCGGCGATGGCGAGCTGCGTGTCGAGCGGGCTGAGCTCCTTCACCGCGACTCCTCTGGTGGTCCGAGCAAGCCGGGCAGTTCGGCCAGGGAGGCGATCTTCCGGACCCCCTCCGGCGCCCGCGCCGGGCCGATCAGCACGGGCGTCAAGCCCGCTGCCAGCGCGCCGGCCGCGTCGGCCTCCGGCTCGTCCCCGACGTGCCAGGCCTGCTCGGGCCGCACCGCCAACTCGTCCAGCACGGCCTGCCACAGTGCCGGGTCCGGCTTCTCCCGCCCGACCACCGCCGAGACCGCCACCGCCGCGAACCGGTCGCGGATGCCGAGGCGGGCCAGAACCAGGGGCAGGCTGCAATCCCAATTGCTCACCACCGCCAGTGTGACGCCGCGCTCGGCCAGCGTCTGGAGACAGACCGCGCAGCCGTCGGCGAGGGTGAACTCGAGGCTGCCCATGAGGATGTCCACCAGGGCCTCGACGCCGAGCCGGTGCGGCACGCCGGTGGCCACCCGCTCGCCCATGATGGTCGCGCAGCGGCGGCGCAAGCGGTCCAGGCCAGGCTCATCACGCCCGGTCAGACAATGACTCCGATAGTAGCGGATCTCGTCGCGGAAGGCTTCGGCGGCCAACTCGTAGGGAACCGTCAGGCCGAGCTCGGCGAACCGCTCGACCAGCCGCGGCGCCGGGTCCGACAGCCGGACCAGGGTGTCGAAGGCGTCGAAACAGATCAGCTTGGGGTCCACGCGACCATCACGAGCGGTGCCGCCCGAGCGGCTCGTCCTTCCGCTTGATGGCGAGCTGACGCTCGACGTCGTCGCGGATCTCGACCCACTCGTCGGCCGACACCTGGCAGAACGCGCTGACCACGTCCGGATCGAACTGACTGCCGGCGCACCGCTCGACCTCCTCGCGGGCCGCGCTGTACGGCAGGGCCTTGCGGTACGGCCGGTCCGAGGTCATCGCGTCGAAGGTGTCGGCGACGGCGAAGATCCGCGCTCCCAGCGGGATGGTGGTCTCGAACAGGCCGCCGGGATACCCCTTGCCGTCGAACCGCTCGTGGTGGTGCAGGACGATGGGCGCGGCACCGGACAGGAAGCGGATGTTGCGGATCATCTGGTGCCCGAGCTGCGGGTGGGTGCGCATCACCGCCCACTCTTCCTCGGTCAGCCGGTCGGGCTTGAGGAGAATCGAGTCCGGCACGCCGATCTTGCCGATGTCGTGCATCAGCGCACCGCGCTCGATGTCGATCAACGGCTTGCCGTCCAGACCCAGCTCGCGCGCCACGCGGACGGTGTACCGGGTCACCCGCCGGGCATGGCCCTCGGTCTCGTTGTCGCGCAGGTCGAGCGCGCCGCTGAGCGCCGCCAGGGTGGCGTCGTAGGTGCTGCCCAGCTCATCCAAAGCCTTGGCCAGCTCCTCGGCGTGCTCTTGTGTCCGACGGAAGAGCCGGCTGTTGTCGATGGCCACGCCGATCTGCGAGGCGATGGTCTCGACCAGGGCCTGGTCCTCGGTCGAGAATCCGTGCTTGCCGGCGCGGTCGACCACCAGCACCGCGCCCGTTACGCGCCCGCGGGCGCGTAGCGGCGCGCCGACCAGGTCCCGCCGGCCGTGGCCCTTGGGCGCATCGGACTCGCCGAAGTCGTTGATGATCAACGGCCGATCGCGCTCGACCGCTTGACGGGTCGCCCACTCGACCAGTGGCAGCAGCTTCCGGGGCACCTTCTGGCTGCCGATGAGCTGCAGCGCGTCGTCGCCGACCAGGGCGACGAACCCGCGGTCGGCCTCGATCAGCTCCCGCAGCCGTTCCACGGCCCGGTCGGCGATGTCGGTGGCATCGAGGGTCGAGGCGATCTCGCCGCCCATGTCGTAGAGCAGCATCAGCTCTTCGTAGATCAGGCTGAGGTGCGCGGTGATCTGCTCCAGCTCCGCTTCGTACCGCTCGACGATCCGCTGCGCCACCGGCAGCACCTCGGCCGGCAGCTCCGACAACGGCCCGATCATCTCGGCCAGACGCTTCATCACACTCTCTTCCCAAGCCCCGGCGGCAGCCTTCCGAGCGTACCACCATTTCCGTATCGTCGCCCGTCGGCCCGCCTTAACCCACGCGGCCCTACGGGCCGGTGGCGGCCGACAGAAGTCGGATGGCCTCCGATTCCGAGAGCTCCTGGAGCCGCGCCAGCATGGCCAGCTCCTCGTTGGCCAACTGTTCCAGCGTGGCCGTGCCCTGCGGGTCCAGGTTCCTGGCGGCCATGTCGGTCAGCAGCCGGTAGGTGTCCAGCTCTTCCTGAATCGCCAGCTCGATCACCTCCAGCGGCGCCAGACCACGCGGCGGCGGCTCGAGGTCGGCCAGCTCCGCCGGCGGAGCGTCCAGCGTCGCGGTCGGCTCGAGCAGCCGGAACCGCTGCTCCAGGACCTTCAACCGCCGGGCCTCTTCCCCGGCCAGGTGCCGGTACAACGTGGCGCTGTCGGCGTCGGTCGCCTGGTCCGCCGCCGTCAGGTAGTAGGCCCGGGCGTGGCGGTCGGTGACCAGGCACATGCCGATGGCCTCGACCGCGGAGATCTCCATCGGCGCCGGCGGCGCGTCCTCCGCCTCGCCCGCCTCCTCGAACGGCGCCAGCGCCGCCAGCAAGTCCTGGCCGGGCAGCTCGCCGCGCGCGGTGGCGCCGAGCAGGCCGAAGATGGTCGGCGCCAGATCGGCCAGGGTGAACGGCCCGCCGCCGGCGACGTGGTAGCCCTTGAAGGCGTCGTTGATCAGCAGCAGCGGCACCGGGTTGGTGGTGTGCGCGGGGTTCGGCCGGGCGGCATTCGGCAGGTCGAGCGCCTCCACGTTGCCGTAACAGCTCGACAGGAGCACCGTCGCGCGCGCCTTGCGGGCGGCCCGGACCAGGGGCGAGAGGGCCGCGTCGAGCGCCTCGACCGCCTGTCGCGCCGCCGCGCTGTCGCCCTGGTGGCCGGCCAGATCGGCGTTCACGTAGTCGACCACGATCAGGTGGCACTCGCCGCCGGAGATCAGCTCCACCGCGGCCGAGGTCAGCTCGTCGACCAGCCGGCCGGGGTGGTCGGTGACCGCGTCCAGCGGCGGCGAGGGGAGGAATCGGGTGGTCACCCGCTCGGCCCCGGCGCCGGCCACCAGCCGGCGGAGGTGGCTCTCCATGAAGCTCTCGGCCACCAGCCCGATTCGCCGCCCGTCGGCGGCCAGCCGGGCGCCCAGGGTCTCGACCTGCTCGGGCGCCGGGAAGGCCACCGCGCAGTCCAGCTCCGCGGCGAACGAGTACTGGGTCAAGGCCACACAGCGCAGCTCCGGCCGCTGCTCCCGCGCGAAGCCCTCGAACGAGTCGGCCAGCAGCGCCTGGAGCAGCCGGCGGAGCCCGTCCTCGCGGTGGTCGAAACAGATCAGCAGGTCGCCGTCCTCGAGTCGGCCCAGCGGCAGGCCGTCGGGTCCCAGGACCACCGCCGGCGAGAGCGAGGTGTCGTCCTCGCCGCGGCTGTAGCCGGACTGGATGGCCTGAATGGCCGACGGCACCAGCCGCCCGGCGCCGTGGACCAGCGCGGCATAGGCCCGTTCGGTCTCGCCCCAGCCGCCGGTCGAGGCCAGGCCGTAGCCGCGGCCGAGCATGGTCGCCACGCGGCCGATCCCGGTCCGCATCATCTCCGCGGCGAACCGGGCCAGGTAGTTCATCCCGCTCCTCGGCGGGGTGTCGTAGCCGTCCAGGATGGCGTGAACGAAGACCTTCCCGCCGGGCACGCCGGCCTCCGCCAGGAGTCCCAGCAGCTCGAAGTAATGCCGTTCCGAGCTGATCACCTGCCCATCGGAGACGACACCCAGGAGGTGGATCCGCCCGCCGCCGGCGATGGTCTCGGTGGCCGCTTGCACCAGCACCTCGTTGGACCGGAAGGTGCCCCGCTCGACCGCCCTGTCGAGCCGCAGCGGCGGCTGCTCGATGGCCCGGCCGGCGGCGATGGTGGCGTACCCGGCGGCGGCCGAGCCGACCATCTTCGGGCTCAGCCCGACGGCCGGGCCGGAAGCCTCCAGCAAGACGTGCGGGTAGGCTTCCCAAAGCTGGTCGTAGTTCGGTGTCTCGGCGGCGGCCAGGGTGTTGCCGAAGGTCTCGGAGCGGTGCCCCCAGCCATCGAACAGCACCAGCACCACCGGCCCGCGCGTGGTGGGCATCGGTTACCCCAGTTGCGCGATGGTCTCGCGCAAGACCCGGGCCGAGTTGACCAGGGCCTGTTCCTCTTTCGGCCACAGCCGCGGCAGCACCTGCTCGCGCCAGCCCTCGCGCCCGACCACGGTCGGCAGGCTATAGCAGACGTCGCTGACGCCCAGCAGGCCGGCCTGCAAGGTCGAGATGGGCAGCAGCGAGCCGGTGTCGCCGGCCACGGCCGCGACGACCTCGGCGATGGCCAGCCCGACCGCGTAACCGGCGCCGCCCTTGAGCTTGATCACCCGCGCCCCGCTGGCCTTGGTCTGCTCGGCGACCTGGTCCAGCCGCCGCTGGTCGACGCCTTGGAGGCTCTCCAGCGGGACGCCGTTGACCGCCGCCGACGACCAGATCGGGACCTGGCTGTCGCCGTGCTCGCCGAGGATCAACGCCTGGACCTGGGTCGGGTCGCAGTCCAGCGCCTGGGCCAGATGGGACCGGAAGCGGAGTGTATCGAGGACGGTCCCCAGGCCGTAGATTCGCTGGGGCGCGAAGCGCGTCTCGCGGGTCGCCAGCCAGGTCAGGATGTCCACCGGGTTGGCGACCACGAACAGGTGCGCGTCGGGCGCGGTCTCGACCGCGGCCAGCTCGCCCAGGATGGAGCGGAACAGCTCGACGTTGCGGTTGATCAGGTCCAGCCGGCTCTCATCGGGCCGGCGCCTCAGCCCGGCGGTGACGATCACCAGGTCGGCCCCGGCGACGGCCTCGAACCCGCCCGAGCCGAACCGTTGCGCGGCGGCCAGGGCGCTGCCGTGGAGCAGGTCCAGCGCCTCACCCTCGGCGGCCTCGGCGTTGACGTCGACCAGCACGATCTCGCGCCCCAGCCCGCGCAGTTGCAGCGCGTAGGCGGCGTTCGACCCGACCCGGCCGGCCCCGCCGACGATGGCTATCTTCAATCCCGACACCCTCCGCAATCGAGCGCAGTCTAGTTGCGCGCCTGGGGGGTGTCAAGGAACGACGAACGCCCGGGGCGGCGCCCCGGGCGTTCGTCAGACCGGCTCTCGAAGTTGTCCGTTAGGTCGCGTCGGGCATGAACAGGGACGCGTTGAGCATGTTGTTCCACGCGTTCCACTTGACGTGTCCGTCGACGTAGCCGTAATTGCCGCCCTCGTTGTGGCGCCGCGAGACGCCGTAGGTGGACGAGTAGTTCGGCGCGTAGAGCAGGTAGTTGATGCCCGCCCGCACGCCGGTCGACAGGGTCCAGTAGTCGCTGTCGCCGATCAAGACGCACTCGGCCGGCTTGTTGATGGTGCCCAGCGCCACCGAGTGGAACCGCCGATGGTCGTTGTCCAAGTACCCGAAGTTGTAGAAGTTCCAGCCGTAGTTGGTGTACCCGTTGGCGGCGCTGCCCGAGACCGTCTGCTCGCTCGGGCAGATCTTGACCTGCTCGTTCTTGAGGTACGGGTTGAGCGTCGTGTGCCAGTACCCCGCCGCCGTGTAGCCGCCCACCGGGAACCGCTCGTCGTAGTCCTCCGCGTACTGCAACAGCCCGAGCATGAGCTGCTTGACGTTGCTCTGGCAACTCGACTGCCGCGCCTTCTCACGAGCCTTGGCGAAGACCGGGAACAGGATCGCCGCCAGAATCGCGATGATGGCGATCACCACCAACAGCTCGATCAGGGTGAAACCTCGCCGTTCACGCATGATGCGCTCCTTTCGTCCCAACCTACCCCTGGCGGACCCTGGCCAATCCTGTGTACCATAGAACGGACCCCGGAGTCAAGAAGGATCACCGGCCGGCGCGCCGGCCGGTGACGGCTCCGAGAGGAGGATCACCATGCGACGTTTCGTCTGCCTCGCCGGCCTCGCCGCCGCCCTGGTCGCGTTAGCCCAGGCCCCAGCACCGTTGCGGTTTGAGGTCGAGGAGTGGACCGAGCCGAAGGACGCCTGGCTCGCGGACAAGATGACCGCGGACCACTGGTGCCTGTGGAGCACCGACCAGGACGCCGCCAAGAAGTGGTCGAAGGGCGTCGTGCTGCGCAGCCCGGAGGTCATGGAGGACCGGGCCAAGGGAGAGGACGGCGCGCCGGTGCTGCACACCAGGATCACCGGCATCCCCAACGGGTTCTACGACGTGGTCATGAACGGCGGCCGGCTGATCGGCCTGTCGTTCGACAACCAGACCTGGGCGCCGTCCAAGGGCGGGACAATCGCCTCCGGCCACGAGATCACCGACGGCACCTTCGAGCTGTGGGTCGATGACCGGTACACCACCACCGAAGGCCCCGGCCCGTGTTACTACGACTACCTCGAGTTCCGGCCGACCATGCCGATCAAGTTCGGCGTCAAGAACGGCGGGTTCGAGGTGGTCGACGGCGACAAGCCGGCGGCCTGGGCCTGGTGGTCGCGCGAGTCGGTCGGCGGTGCCGTGCCGACCACCGAGACCAAGCACTCCGGCGAGCGGAGCGTCAAGATCACCCACGAGGGGACCAAGGACTTCGCCTTCACCTGCTCCGGCAGGCTGAAGGTCAAGCCCGGGGACCAGTTCACCCTGCGCGGCTGGTTCAAGTGCCAGGAGGCCCGGTCCATCGGCGTCTTCGCCGTGGCCAACGGCGGCGGCAAGCTGGTTACCTGGGACTGCGGCTCGGAAGACACCAGCGGCGCCGGCGACTGGACCGAGCTGTCGGCCGACGTGCTGGTGCCCGAGGGCGCCGACGAGATCTACGTCCGGGTGGTCGGCCAGGGCAAGGTCATCGCCTGGGTCGACGACATCTCGCTGACGCCGGGGAAGAAGCCGGTGGTCCAGAAGCCGAAGGTCGAGGGCGCGGCCAAGGCGCGGGTGGGGGAGAAGCTGGACCGCGGCCTGGTCGCGCTGCGCGGCGACGACGGAGTGACCGTCGGCTGGCGCCTGCTGCGGTCCGACCCGCCGGAGGTGGCCTTCAACGTCTACCGACATGTCGCCGGCAGTCCGGCGGCGCGGGTCAACCAGCAACCGCTCCGGCAGACCACCAGCCTGCTGGACAGTAGCGCACCGGGCGACAGCCCGGTGCGCTACTCGGTCCGCGCCGTGGTCGGCGGCAAGGAGGGCAAGGACGAGGGTTCGGCGACCACCAACCCGAACGATCCCGCCGGTTACGTGGCCATCAAGCTGGAGGCGGGGGAGACGGTGCAGAAGGTCGGGATCGCCGATCTGGACGGCGACGGCCGCTACGACTACGTCATCAAGCAGCCTCATAACAACATCGATCCGTACGAGTCCTACTGGGAGAAGTCGCCCGATACCTACAAGATCGAGGCCTGGACCCACGACGGCAAGATGCTCTGGCGCAACGACCTGGGCCCGGCCATCGAGCGGGGGATCTGGTACTCACCCTACCTGGTCTACGACTTCGACGGCGACGGCAAGGCCGAGGTCGCGGCCAAGATCGGCGAGGGCGATCCCCGTGACCCCGACGGGCGGGTGCGGACCGGACCGGAGTGGGTCGTCGTCTGGGATGGGTTGACCGGCAAGGAGCGCGCCCGGGCGCCGTGGCCGAATCGCGAAGGCTTCACCGGCTCCGACGGCGGTTACAACCTGGCCTCGCGCAACCAGCTCGCGGTGGCCTACCTGGACGGCAAGACGCCGTGCCTGATCGTCCTCCGCGGCACCTACACGACCATGAAGGCCGACGCCTACGAGCTGCGCGGCAAGGCGCTCCGGCCGCTGTGGACCTACCACAACAAGGAAGGCGGAGCGAAGTACCGCGGTCAGGGCGCGCACTTCACCCAATGCGTCGACGTCGACGGCGACGGCCGGGACGAAGTCGTCCTGGGCAGCGCCGTGATCGACGACAACGGCGTCCCGCTGTGGTCCACCGGACGCGGACACCCCGACGGCGCCTACACCTGCGACATCCTCCCCGACCGGCCCGGGCTGGAAATCGGTTACGTGATGGAGACCCGGCAGCAGAAGAACGGACTGGCGGTGGTCGATGCCCGCACCGGCCACACGCTGTGGGGGCTGGACAAGCCGACCGAGCACGTCCACGGGAAGGGCATCTGCTCGGACATCAGCCCGCTGTACCCCGGCGTCGAGCTCTACGGCGCGGACAGCGCCGACCACAAACCGACCGGTGAGCGGTGGCTGTACACCGCCGCCGGCGAGCTGCTCAGCACCGAGGAGAACTACAGCTTCGGCTGGCGAACGGTCTACTGGGATGCCGACCTGCAGCGCGAGCTGATCGCCGGCCGCGAGCCGCGCGATCATGGCGGCGGGCCGGTCGGCAGCCGCTTCGAGGGCAGCCTCGTCCAGGTCGCCGACATCCTCGGCGATTGGCGCGAGGAGGTGATCTGCAGCCTGCCCGGCGAGCTGCGCATCTACTCGACCACCATCCCCGCCACCGACCGGCGCGTGTGTCTGATGCAGGACCCCATCTACCGGCTCGACACCGCCATGAACGCCATGGGCTATACCCAGGAGCCGGTGCTCAGCTACCTGCCCGAAGCGGTCTCGCCGAACCTCAATCTGACCGCGGTGCCCGCCGCCGATGAGACGGCCACGGTCCGCGTGGTGGCCGTGGCGCCGCTCGACCGCGCCGTCTCCGGCGAGGTCGCCCTGACCGCCGACGGCGCCGTCCTGGCTCCCGCGAGCTTCGCCGTCGATCTGGCGCCGGGCAAGCGCCTGGTGCAGTCGGTCAAGGTCACCGCCAGCGGCGGGCGGCGGCCGGTTACGGTCAAGGCGTCCCTGACGGGTCCGGGCGTCTCGCTGACTGGTCGCGTGACCACGGTGGTCACCGACCGGCCGCTCAGCGGGGTGCCGCTGGCGCAAGCGGAAGCCTTCTCCGCGCAGGGTGGCGGCGAGGTCCATCAGAGGACCGACAAACCCGGCGTGGTCGGCGGCGCCATCTCGCACTGGGACAGTCAAGGTCACTGGCTGGAATGGCGGCTGACGGTCCCCAAGGCGGGCGATTACCGGCTGGTGGTCCGCTACAGCGCCGCGTTGACGGCCCTGCGGTCGGCCAAGCTCGACGGCGCGGAGCTCCCCCGCCAGACCTTCCCCGAGACCGGCGGGTTCGGCGACCAGGCCCACGAATGGGCCCACCGCGAGCTGCGCGCGGCCGACGGCCAGCCGTTGCTGGTCACCCTGACGGCCGGCGAGCACGTCCTGCGGCTGGAGAACCTCGACGGCAAGGGTCTGAACCTGGACTACCTGGCGGCCGTGGCCGGCGGGTAGTCCTGGGGCGATGGCAGCCTGGGGCGGTGCCCCAGGCTGGTATGGGGCCGCGCCTTTGGCGCTGGGCGAAGCGGAGGGCGGGGCAACGGCCTTGTGGGACCTGGGGCGGTGCCCCAGGCTGGTATGGCGCCGCGCCGTTGGCGCTGGGAGGGTTGGCGGCCTGGGCAGGGCGGGGCAACGCCCCGCCGGCATAGCAGCCTGGGGCAACGCCCCAGGCAACCACCGATCAGTCCCAGACATACCGCTCGTCGTAGTCCACCCCGTATCGGGTCAGAAACGCCCGGTACTCATCCTGGAAGGTCCGCGTCTGGTGGTGCTGCTCCTGCGCGTCGATGTAGCTCAGCAACGCGGCGCATTGGTCGGGATTGACGGAGAACACTCCATAGCCACGCTGCCAGGCGAAGTCGCAGAGGTCCGGCGACTGCGTCTTGAGCCATTTCGATGACGACGTTTTCACCTCCTCGACCAGCGCCGCGACGGTGATGGTCCGCGTGAGCCGGATGGCCAGGTGAACGTGGTCCGCCGTGCCTCCGGCGCGGTAGCACTCGCAGCCCGTATCGCGCGCGACCGCGGCCAGGTGCGCATGGAGAGCAGGTCGCACGGCCGGCACGAGCCAAGGCACGCGGTTCTTGGTGCTGAAGACGAGGTGGAGGATGATCTGGGCGAGCGATTGGGGCATGGGTGGTGACTCAAGATGCCTGGGGCGGTGCCCCAGGCTGCTATGGGGCCGCGCCTTCGGCGCTCTGCGTGAACAGCAGCCGGAAGTTGCGCTTGACGATGGGGACCGTGGCCACCCCGCCGCTCAGCGGGTAGGTCTCGCCGGTCTCGAAGTCGCGCAGGGCCTGGGCCGGGACCTTGAGGGCCTGCAGGTCGAAGGAGAGTCTGGCCTGCGCGTCCGTGTCGCGGTTGTTGAACAGCACGATCAGCGCCTTCCGACCGTGCCGGTAGATGGAGGCGACCAGGTCGTCGGTCATCGGTTTGAGGACCGCGGTGTTCTTCCAGTAGGGAAGGAACTCCACCTCGTCGCCCCAGCCCAGCTCGTCTTGAGCGGCCCAGATGGTGGCGTACGGGGTCAGGTCCGAGTACGCCGGCCAGGGCAGCGAGTCGTGGAGGAAGATCATCCCCGCCAGGTGGCGCACCTCGGGGATCTTGGCCGGGCTCTGGTACAGCTCCTTGCCCGCGTCGGTGAGCTGGGCGCGGGAGAACTCGGGCAGGAAGGCCGTCGCCGGACCCCACTGGTGGCCCATGAACTCGGCCCGGAACTTGTCCAGGGGAAGCAGCCCGTAGTAGTTGTCCTTGAGCAGGCCGGTGTAGTTCTCACCGTCGATCACGATGTCGCTGAAGGACTGCGTGACCAGGTACAGGTCGCCGGACATGTGGTGGCTGATCAGCCCTTCGGGCCGAAGCTGGTGGACCATCACCCACATCCGCTTCTGCAGCTCGCGGTTGGCCAGGAGCTGGGTTTCCGGCTGCCACTCGCCCTGCTCATCCAGGTAACCGCACCCGTGCAGCTCGTTGGCGCACAGCGGCGGGCGGGAGACGTCGTAGTAGAGCCCGTCGTAGTCCAGCTCGCCGAGCATCTTGGCGAACGACCAGACAGTCCAGTCGCGCCACGAGGCCGAGCCGGGGCAGACCGGGTTGGCGTTGCCCCAGTCCGGGTCGTCGGGCCGGTAGTCCATCCGCGGGCCGGGGTGGACCCGCCAGTCGTCGCGAAACACCTCGTACCACGGCCCGCGCACCGAGCACTCGCACAGCCGGGTGTAGGCGTGGACCTTGATCCCCGCGCCGTGGAGCGTGGCCACCGTCTTGCGCCCGCCCTCGGTGACCGGGATGGGGTAGCTGCAGCCCAGGCTGTAGTGAGTCGACCAGAAGGCCAGATTCGGTTTCGGCGTCATCCCCTTGCCGTACGGCCGAATCAGCCGCCGACCCTTGAGCGGCGGCTTGACCGGCGTGGGGTGCAACCCGAAGGCGAACGAGCGCGTGGTGACCTGGACCGGGGCGTCGATCAGGTTGATGGTCAAGGTGTTGGCCTGCTCCGACGGCAACACCTCGATGGCCCGGTCATCGGCGGTCAGGTGCCAGCCGCGCTTCGACTGCGCGCACCATTGCAGCCCGCGGGATCCGTCCGACAGGCCAAGGCAGGGGATGAACGTCCGCGCCCAGGGCTTGGCCGGAGTCAGGCCGGTGTTCTGCGTCTGGTAGGCGCCGGAGTAGAGCAGGGTCGAGTGCTCGCGCGCCAGCGGCACCTCCAGCCGCAGCGCCTGGACCTCGACCGGTCCGCCCGACAGCGCCGTCTCGAACCACATCATCCCGTCGAACTCGATCCAGCCGGTGACCTCGACCTTCAGGCCCGCCAGCCTGCCGGTGGCCCGCCAGCGCCCGGCCAGCTCACCGCGCTCGGTCCACCGCAGCTCGGCGTTCTCGCAGACCGCCTCCCGCCCGCCGACGGTGGCCACCAGCCGGACCGGAGCGCGGAGCAGGTCGGCTCCCTGGGAGATCATCTGCCGCGGGAACAGGCCGCCGGACAGGTCCACCGTCCGGCCCCAGCACGAGACCCGGTCGCCGTCGTACGTCAGCGGCGTCCACGGCGCCGGGACCCGGTCCGGCACGCCGATGGTGTTGCCGAGCCACTCCGGCCGCTCGCGCAGCTCGAACGGCACCACCGCTTGGCCGAGCACCCGCTCGCCCTCGCCGATGGCCACCCGCGCGGCGTACTTGCCGGCCGGCAGCCCGGTCAGCTTGACCTCGACCCGCCGCTCGTCCGCGCCGCCCGCGGCGTGTTCAGTACGGACAGGCTGCTCGGCGCCCGCCGGCAGGACCGTCACCGTGGCCGGCGCGGCCGAGGCCGCGCCGCGGGTGGCCACCAGCACCTGAAGCAGCTCCTTGGAGGGCGAGACCTGCGCGCGTACGTCGAGCATGGGCGGGTAACAGAACGGCAGCTCCGTCGTCAGCAGCGGCGTCTCGCCGGCGGTCACCGCCACCTTCAGCCGGGTCACCGAGGTGTCCGCCAGCACCTGCCGCACCGCCAGCTCACGCTGCCCGGCGGACAGCTCCCGGGCCACCTTCACCTCGCCCGAATCGGTCTCCACGGAGGCCCGCGCCGGGACCTGGCCGGGCACCGCCAGCGCCAGGTCCAGCTTGCCCTCGGCCGGCTGGCCCAGGTCGGTCAGTTGCGCGCCGGGCAGCTCGCCGTTCAGCGTCGCCGCGGCGAACCGGAGCCCGCCCGGCCATAGGCTGCTGCCCTTCCTGAGCAGGCGGTGGCTGCGGCCCAGCAGCAGCTCGAACGGCTCGCCGGGCTTCAGCCCCAGGTCCTTGAGCGGGACCGCGAATTCGGTGATCCAGGCCTGTTGATCGACGGTCGCGGCGACCTTCACGTCGCAGTTCCAGGCGGTGTCGCCTTCGCGCTGGTCGGCGATGGTGCCGATGGCGTTGGCGCGGAGGGAGTAGTCGTGACCGCCGGCGCGGACCGTCACCGCCACGCAGTCGTCCTCGTCCAGGCCCTGGTCCCGTGAGCGCGCCTCCTTGCGCACCGGGCCGAAGCTGTACAGGTCCGGCTGGAGCCGAACCTTGGCCGGCACCGCCCACCTTTGAGCCACATACAGGTTGGCCGAGTCGAAGCCGAGCCAGGCCACGCCCTGCTCGTCGTCCAGGAGGCCGGTGACCCGGTCGCCGAAACCAGTCACCGCCGCCGCCGAGGCGTACTCATCCGCGTCGATCCGGCCGTCCAGCCTGGGCGCGGTCAGCTTCGGAATGCTGATGGTCGCCGCCGGCGGCTGGTGACCCAGCAGGTATAGCTCGCGCACCTCGACGTCTTCCAGCGCGCGGGAGAAGACCATGAACTCGTCCAGGTGCGTGTCGGCCACGCCCTTGCCCGGCGCGCCCAGGCTGATCTGGTCGCCCAACCGGCCGAGGTCGACCCGCGCCTCCTCGGGCACTTTCTCGCCGTTGACGTACAGCCGCAGCCGGCCGTCTTTCCAGCTCGCCGCCAGGTGCTTCCACTCGCCCGGCTGCCAGTCCATCGGGCTCTTGACGATGGTCGGGTGCTTGCGGCGCTCGTCCATGTGATAAAAGAAGATGCTGTTCGAGTGCAGGTAGTGGTAGACGATGAACCGGGTCGGGCCGCTGACGTCGATCCACCACCGGTTGACCTTCTCCGACCAGTCCCAGTCGATGGCCTGAACCCAGATCGAGAAGGTCCCCTCGTTGGGGTTCATGTTGCCGGCGGTGGGGTACCGCAGCGCGGTGTCCTTGGCCCCGACGGTGATGCACCAGGACGAGACCCCCTCGACGTAGCTGAACTCGCCGGTGATCTCGGGTGACTGCTGGCTGTGCGAGACCAGCGGCGCCGTGTCCCCGTCGAACGGAACGTAGAGCAGCACCTCGTCGCGGGTGTAGGACCAGGCGGCGGAGGCGAGCAGCAGCAGCCAGGCGGCGCGCATGGGTTTCTCCACGTGACGCAGTTCGGCAGGCGCCGTCGCCCGACCTCTCCGTCTGCGCCCCTCGCCGGTGACGCGCCCATTCTCGCCGTCATCCTGCGCGTCTGGGTTCAGAATCGGGGGGTCTGGGTTCAGAATCGGGGGGTCTGAAATCACCCCAAGCCCACGCAATCCCGCTCTAGGAGCGGAGTCGGTGTCCGGAAATCGCGATCTTTTTTCAATTCCACCTGCCACCGCCTCGGGACCCGCCCGCAGCGCGGGCCTCTAGTGTGATCAGGCCATCGCGAGGGGCGATGGATACTGCATTTCTGTTGCGACCCGGCCCGCCACGGCGGATCCACAGATGACGCAGATGTTCACAGATGCCCCGGAACGGCGATCAGGATGGGCAGGAGGAGCGGCGCAGGATGAAGCCGCCGGGTCGGGCGGGGTGGCTGCCGGCGTTGCCTCCGTCGTCGCCATCCTGCTCCTCCGCGACTCCGGGCGGCGGCCCCGGTCACCGCTTCAGCCGTCGTGGACTCCCGGCGCTTATTACCGTCCATCTACGGCGCGAGTGCCAACGCCAGCGCCTGGGTGGTGCGAGTCAGCCCCTGGGGACCGACCACCCAAACTCCTCGCCCTTCAGGGAGAGGTCGGCCCGAAGGGCCGGGTGAGGGTGGTCCAGAGGCGCCTCGCGAGCCCACCCTCACCCGCCTCGCTGCGCTCGGCGACCTCTCCCTGAAGGGAGAGGGGTTTAGC
>JAANMV010000331.1_pt1 | contig 58764 bp, 54 predicted proteins | sample 7279661 | NCBI WGS metagenome assembly JAANMV01 (sample SAMN14094540, study PRJNA606508) | bioreactor metagenome | isolation source: A lab-scale SPAN reactor treating ammonium-rich wastewater day 121 | place: Ireland: Galway | collected 2017-05-16 | reverse complement strand
TGCTCAGCAGCCTGGTCGTCCTGGTCGCCCGTTACCGGCACCTGCCGCTGCTGGGGCCGAAGGCGCGGGATTGACCCGCTTCGGCGGCCAGACGAGGACGTGGATCTTGTTCACAAAAAGCAGATGGGGCGCCTCCTCCGGCAGGCTGAGGCCGAGGGGGTCGAGCATGGTGTTGGCCTGCGCCTGAAGCCGGGCGGATTGGAGCTCCCAGGGCTTGTGATGGATCTCCGCCCGCAAGACCTCTTGCCGGGCGTTGAGGGTGTAGAGGCAGTAGCGGGCCGTCAGGAAGTATTCCAGCGAATCCCGTTCCGCGAAGAAGACGGGTCCCGTCGGCGCGTATTGCGCCCGCAGGACGGCGTCCTTTCCGCGCGGGTCGCTACGCGTCGAGCTGTAGCGGACCTCGCCGCCCCGCGCGCGGCACTCCATGGTCGCCTTGAAGTAGGGGAGGTGAAACCAGGCGCGGGCGATTTCCACCGCCGCGCGGTTTCCGGCGTCGAGGGAGAAGAAATAGACGCCGGGGCGTTGGTCCAGGGTGACGTAGGTGCGGACGTTCAATTCGGGGAAGAAAGACAGCCAGGGCAGGGGCGGCAGGAAGCGCGGCCTCACGTTGGCCATGCGGAAGGGGACGACGCCGACGTAGGCCTCGCCGCGGAAGGTGTCCAGCGGCAGGGACGCGGGCACCAGGGCCCTTAAGAGCTCCGCGGGGACGCGGTAGTGGATGAAGAGCAGGTCGTGCCAGGACTGGTGCATCACGAAGGGGGAACGCGGCGCGGGGTAGGGGCGGTAGGGGTCGTCGAGGTTCATGTGGTAAGTCTCTCCCAGGCCGGAAATGTTTTCCCTTTAGGGAATGAATTGTAGGGGCGAAGCTTGTGTTCGCCCTCTCACTCGCAGGCAATGGTCGGTATCTTCTTTAGGGTAGGACGGCAAGCAAGTGAATCAAGCCGAGGCCCGCGAAGCCCGCCAGGATCCACCAGTCGCCGCGTCTCCTTCCCATCTTTAATTGCGTGATCGCGCGCAGGAACCAAAAGAGGGCGATCCACACCGCGATGTAGGGGCCGTAGCTCGAAGGCAGCCACCGCGTCCAAGTCAAATCCAGCAGGCCGACCGTAAGGATCGCGAAGCTGGCGGCATGGTTCATCACCCAGACGAGTCCGTAGATATCCTGGCGCGTCGTCGGGTAGGCGCCGAGGATCAGCGGAAAAGGCCTGAGCGTCTCGCCGCGCTCGGCAATCGCCCCGCGAAAATCAAACCAGCGCGGAAACCAGAAATGCAAGAGGCCGAGGAGGACGGAGAAGATCCCGGCGGGGTAGAGGGCGTAGGGGAGGTATTGGGCCATGGGTCGGCTATTTTTAGCATCTCATGGTCCGGGCCGAAATAAAATAGTATCAGGGGCACGCGCCTTGGCCATGGGCGCAGGCCATGATCGCGCCGGCGAGGGCGAAGTCGAACGCCAGTTTGGGCTTGCCCCTTCGCGGGGCGGCGAATTTTCGGTTGTATTCGTCGACGTAGGAGCGGGCCAGATCGAGCCACCTGCGAGCGGAGCGGGAAGACAGGCCCCTTGCCGCGCTCTTGGCCAGTTTGAAGTTGTCGGCAATGCCGTTGACGAGGGCGGCCTCTAAAATCGCATCGGCCTGCTTGGCGTCGAAAGACAGGTTTAACTGAAATTGAAAATTAGCGTTGTTGATTTGGTTTTCCAGGTGACGGAGCCGTTGCCTCACCAGCATCGTTTGGCCGCGCAAGGCGGCTTGGTGGATGTTTTGATAAAGCTGCGCGTTTCCGATGATGAAGGCGTTTTCCACCGCCTTGCGCACGAGGATCGGGTTGTAATTAAAATGGAGCCCAAATTTTAGATTGGCCGCCGGGATCAAGCGCTTCAAATCCCGAAAGCCCGATACGGCCCCAAAGAAGTCCCCCGCCGCGGCCTTGCCGTGGGCGTCGAGTTCGAGAATGGGAATTCCATTCTGGTAGGCGTCCTTGAGGATGCTGTCGGCGCGAACCTGATCGAAGGGGAGGGGGAAGTTAAATTGAGATTGCAGGCGCTGGTGGTAGCCGGCCGCATCCTGCAGGAGGGCCTCGACTCCATGGATGTCTTGCCCGGCTTGGGCCTTCGCATCCGCATTCTGAAAATTCTCCGCCATGCCGGTTTGCAGGCCCGATTCGAGGATGCCGTCGGCCCGAGTTTGAGGGAAGGGCAGCCCGAGCCTCTGCGCCCCGAGCTCGGCCTCTTTCAGACGATGTTCCACCATGGGGACATTGCCTAGCTGGGCATGGGCGGTTGCATCCCGAAGCCCGTTGACCATCGTGGCCGCGTCCGAGAGCAGAATGCCGTTCCAGCCGGAAGTCCCTAATTCTTGAGTGATTTGATGAAGCTCGGCGGCTTCCTGGGCGGGGGAAAAGGGCTGTCCGGAGGGATCGACGACCGCGTCCACGCCGGGGTCGAAGAGATTGTTTTGATTGAGGTCTTGGATGACGACGGGACCGATTGGGATGTCGCTCATGTGCTCCCCTGTCTTCTTGTCCTGATATATCCATCGTCGGGATGGGGGAATCGTTGCGTAGTGGGTAGAGAGTTAATCTTCGAACGAATCAAAGTCATCAAAACGGGAGGTGTAACTATAAGTGTGAAGAAATAATATTTTGGTTATGCTTCGGCTGGCTGACCATGACTTAAATGGCGTCTGGATGATTGTATTTGCAGAGTCTCTTTTGGTATTTAAGTTTACGCCGGGCAAATTTAAAAGGCCGTGATTTCGGCATTAAAGCTTCCAGCCCTGCTTTGGGCGGCTCGTCTCAAAGGAGAAATGACATGACGATTCCAGCAAAGAACACGATTTGTCTTTGGTACAACGGCGACGCCGAGGAGGCGGCGCGGTTTTACGCCAAGACCTTTCCCGATTCGTCGGTCGGCGCCGTGCACCGCGCACCGGCGGACTTTCCGTCGGGGAAGAAGGGGGACGCGTTGACCGTCGAGTTTACCGTGATGGGCATCCCGTGCCTCGGGCTCAACGGCGGACCTGCGTTTAAGCACAGCGAGGCGTTCTCATTTCAGGTCGCAACTTCCGACCAGGAAGAAACGGATCGCTACTGGAACGCGATCGTAGGCAACGGCGGCCAGGAGAACGCGTGCGGCTGGTGCAAGGACAAATGGGGATTGTCCTGGCAGATTACGCCGATCGCCCTGACGAAAGCGGTCACTAATCCCGATCCCGCTGTCGCGAAGCGCGCGTTCGAGGCGATGATGCAGATGAGGAAGATCGACGTCGCGGCGATCGAGGCGGCTTGCCGCGGGTGAGGAAGATTTCAAAAAAACCGCCGGATAAAATCGGTCCCGGCCTTCTCAACCGCGAAGGCTTCATCAAGATGAGGAAAAAGGACCATTAGTCGGCGCCCACCCATCATTCCAGGGTCCGCTAGATCATCGCAGTGGAAACGAGCGGGATCGAACCGCCGACCTAAAGTGCACTAAAAATTCGAATACAAAATATATTAGTGCACAGGATTTGGCTGGTCGCTGTTCAGCTAGCGGAAATCTGCTCTTCTTCCGATTCACTTTTGAGGTTTACGGGATAAGGCTGATCATCGATGATGATTCGGACTTCCAACTCACCGCCAAGTGCGTGGGCATAATCCCTGAGTCGTTCCACCGTTACGTTTGAACGCTGCTCTAATCTTGAGACGCTGGACTGCTTTACCTGAAGAATCGTCGCAATATTTTCCTGGGTGACTTGATGGTGCTCCCGGATCTCAGCCAGGCTCATTTCTTTTAGGGTGTTTTTGACTTTAGCGTTGATTCGAGCCTGACGTTCGGGCGACATCTTTTTAAATAGCTCATTAAATTTCTTAGCCATATTATTCCTCCCCGATTTCTTTAAGGTGGGCATCGAAAATTTTATCCGCTTGTGGGACAAAAATTTCGTACCACCTGTCGTTTCCGGTTTTATCGCCACCGATCAAAAGAATTGCGACACGTCGCGGATCGAAGGCATATAAAACGCGATAAGGACGATCCGTATACTCAACCTCCCAGGCCATTCATCGTCTATGCACTCAAATGAATATTCCATCAAGTGCATTATCGACACCAGGTCAAAATAGGTTGTTGTAAAATCGGCACCTCGTTAGTCGGACCTATCTATTTGATATTATTAGAAGTTTTTACGAAGCTAAAGAAACAGAAGCAGAGAGCAGTGTACTTTGCAGTACAACCAAGAAAAACAGGCGGTTTGTACTGTAAGGCGACGATTTTTATGAACAGTAAATTATTAATAATTTCAATATAATAACTAAATAAACGATATTTAACACGACATAATAAACTAGAAATAGTACGACATGATAAACTAGAATTGGTACAGCATGAAAAACTAGAAATAGGACGGACCCCCAGAGAGAAGATTTTTAAAATGGCACTGCCCTCCGAAAAATTAGCCGAATCGTTGGAGGTCTTGGAAGCTCTCCAAAGGCGCGGCATTGTCGCGATCAAACCACGCGATCTGGGCAGGATTCACCGGGAAAGGTTAGTCAAGAATGGTTTCCTCAAAGAGGTCATCAAGGGCTGGTATATTCCGGCCAAGCCGGATGAGTCGAAGGGTGAAAGCACCGCATGGTACGCCTCATATTGGGATTTTTGCGCGGCTTATTTAAACGAGCGATTCGGCAATCAATGGTGTCTATCACCCGAGCAGTCGCTTTTGCTCCATACCGGTAATTTCACGGTTCCTGAGCAGCTCCTGGTTCGTTCACCGAAGGCACATAATAACATCACCCCTTTGCCGCATGACACTTCGCTCATGGATGTGCGTAATGAGATTCCTAAGCCGAAGGATATCGAAGAAAAGAATGGTTTGAGAATATTCGCCCTGCCCGCGGCTTTGATGGCAAGTTCCCCAACTCTCTTTACCCAAAACCCACTCGATACACGCGCCGCCCTCGGGATGATACGCGATGCTTCAGATGTGTTGGGGGGATTACTGGAGGGGGGGCATTCAATTGTCGCCGGTCGTTTGGCCGGTGCCTTTCGCAATATTGGCCGAGAACGCATTGCCGATGAAATCATCAGGGCGATGCGTGCCGCCGATTACGATGTGCGTGAAAACGACCCTTTTCAATCCAAGATTCCATTTTTGGAGACGGGGAGAAGAGTCTCCCCTTACGTCAATCGTATTCGGCTCCTGTGGCAGGAAATGAGGCAGCCTGTCATCGAGCACTTTCCCAAAGCTCCGGCGAAGCGCCGAGAAATAAAAGCTTATCTGAAGAGCGTTGAGGAAGCCTATATCAACGACGCCTATCATTCGCTTTCGATTGAAGGCTATCGCGTTAGCCGCGAACTCATTGAAAGAGTGCGCGGCGGCATTTGGAGTCCCGATGCCAATGACGTGGACCGAGAACATCGCAACGCTTTGGCCGCGCGTGGCTACTATCTGGCCTTTGAAAGAGTCAAAGTTAGCGTACAGCGGGTTCTTAAAGGAAATAATCCCGGGGTAGTTGCCGATGAGGATCATGGCGACTGGTATCGTGAAATGTTTGCGCCGAGCGTGACGGCAGGCTTGTTAAAGGCTTCGGATCTTGCGGGATATCGCAATGGCCCAGTTTATATCCGGCAGTCCAAGCATGTTCCGCCAAGCGCCGAAGCGGTTCGCGATTTGATGCCCGCTTTCTTCGAGCTTTTAAGGGAAGAAAAAGAGCCCTCGGTTCGGGTTGTCCTTGGGCATTTCGTCTTTGTCTACATTCATCCCTATACTGACGGTAACGGTCGCATCGGGCGTTTCTTGATGAACGTCATGTTGGCGGCGGGTGGTTACCCTTGGACTGTCATTCCTGTGGAAAAGCGTGATGCGTATATGTCAGCATTGGAAGCGGCGAGCGTGGATCGAAGTATTTTGCCGTTTGCCAAATTCCTGGGAGATTTGGTGACGAAAGCTCTTGGGAAGTAAATTTACACCGTCTTTCTTTTTTTACTTATTCTTTTCCGGGACGATTTCTTTGAAGTAGTTTTAAATTTGGTAAGGATTCTAGACCTGCGTTCGGACGACATTGTATTGAAAAGCTCGTTGAATTCCTTAGCCATAAGAATTTTTCCAAACGTGTGTTAGATAAAGAGGATGTCAAAAATCGCTGGAATAAAATCGGCACCGGCTTCCTCAACCGCGACGGCTCCATCAATGTCATCCTAGACGCCTATCCGGCCAATGGCCGATGGCATTTCCGGGTCCGCCGGGATAAGCAAAAATCTGAATAGGAACAGGGGAGGGCCCTCCTCCCCATCCCTTTTTTCCTTCCAAAAAGGGCCTTTGCGGCCTTGTCCATTCCTCCTTTGACAAGGTGCCCAAATTAGGGAAAAATAACAATAATTTCATCCGGGTAAGGAAACTTTTTGAGGGAAACCAAATGCTCCCTAATTTAGATCCTTGTCTCCTGAGCCGGTTAATTCGCAAAATGCTGTTTTTGACTGTCCTCCCGAGCCTTGGATCATCCAGTTTAGAGAAGTAGAGACCCATGGTCCGAGGTAACCAAATTGCTCGTCAGTGAACGAGCATCGAGCTCTTGGCCGCCCGCGACCTCTGGAAATCGAGCGCCGACTAAGAAGATGTTCGCCACCTGGTAAATCTGTTCAGAAAGGCGTGGCAATTCCTGGCACGGCTTCGAGCTTGGAGGGCTGCGAAGCGGCGAGAACAAGAAGCAGAGCAATAACCTGAGGCCACCGAATGAGCGAAGGCACTTCGCGTATTGGTTCAAGATTAGATCAGCAACGTTACACGCGACGGTCTGCACCATCGGCGGGGTCCTGACGAGTGAAGCGTATGATTGACCCAGCACCCGTCAAACTGCATTTCGAGGACTCTGGAGAGTGGTACAGCCTGCCGGAGTGGGCGGAGTATTTCATCTCGATCGGCAAGTATCTGGCCTCCGCCTCGCAGTCAGACAGTCGGATCGTCACCGCCATTGTTGTGCCCACCCGGGCCTTTGGAGCGGCTTTTGTCAGTTTGGGGATGGTTATCAGCGATGCGGCTGCTCGCGACAGCGCTTCGGAAGCTGCCCACTTCGGAAAGCTGTTTGAACTTCCGCCCGGCACACACGTTATCTATCGCCCTAAACCGGGAAAGACTCTAAGGGGCATCTTGCAGGAACCAACTGAATTTAATGGCAAATTGTACGTTCGGGTTCAGGTTCATTCCAGTGCAGGAGGCTCGCTCACTCACCTGATTGACGAATCGAGAGCACTGCAAGTGCAACCCGCTCGCCACTCCGGCAGGCTGCCAAAGAAGCAGGATGGGAAAAATCTCCGCTTCGCCAATGCGTTTGTTGACCGGCTCTTGGGCGACGCCGATCCCGTCCAACTCGGGCTCCGGTCGAAACTCGTCTGTGCCCTTGTCGGCCGCAAGACCGCCCTCGAACACGAAATCCGCAAAACGCCACTGGCAGTCCATGTCAACGGCAACCTCCATGCAGACGGCGTACTGCAAGACGTTCTCCGCGTGAATCGATTTGTCACAGAAAAACAATCGCACCGCTCCGCACTTGTGCCCGTTGGAGCAAACCCTCCATCTAGCCGGATTCTAAGCAACGTCGAGATAGGTATTGTTTTTGACGGCGCACTCGGCTTCCTCAAGTGGGGGGAGATGGAGCACAACCGCCACCAGGTCATCATTCTCGACCGCACTGAAGCTTACTTCGAAGACGCAATCAGTGCCATTAACGCGAGGTTCTCCCAAAACCGTGTTGATGGGGAAACTGTTCTACCCGAATGCGAGCCCCCTCCGGGTGGAGAAGTTGTCACGTTCCGGGAGGCGGTCAAATGATACCTCTTTCCATCAGCAGCACGACAGAGGTTTACGGAGACGCCTCCAGATGCGAAATCATCCGCCACTGGGTAGACCATCCAGCCCTGGCAGAACTCTCGCGCTCTCTGCGGGCATTTGTCCAGTCGCTGGGGGACGAAGCCGCCGATGAATTCTGGCGGCGCTCTCTCGGTCCCATTCGCCGCCTTGGTTTTACATTTTGTTCTACGCCGCTTCCTTTCGCGGCGGCTGCCGCTGCGGCGGGAATCGATTGGTCAAGGCTGCATCGGCAGGTACGCCTTTGCGAGCAGTTGTTTCCCGATTCGCACGAGATTCTCGCGAACCTTGTCCAACAACTGGAAAACTTAAGCGCAGAGACTGATTCGCCCTTTATTGCAACGCTGGAGGAAATCTACCAGCATGGCGGAGAATTCGGCCTCATCCTGCGAAATCCGCGTATGAACCAGGCGGTAGCTGACTTCTTCGCCCGGACCGTAACTCTCAGGAATGCCAAGGTAGTAAGTCCGTCACAACTCCGTGGCGGGCACGTGTGCAATATGCTTGCCGCCATCGGTCCCTGTGGATGGTTTCCCGAACATGTTTTCTTAGCCCCTCGTGCCGCCGCTGTCCACGTCATTTCGCCGCGATGGATTCGCGACTCCTGGAATCCGGCTCCTGTATTCCTGCACAATTCCGATAAGTCCGGCAGCGGAGACCGCAGCCACCTCATTGGTGTGATGCCAAAAGTCAGCGAAGAAACTCGCCCAGAGAACCAATCTCCCCCCGAACTTCTTCCAGTGGACATGCTCCCGCCAATGCCAACCTTCGGCGGGAACGGGCGTCCTCTTGCAGGCGAATCCGGGATCAGCGAAGAGACCGTACCTGCACGCCTGTGCTATCTCAGCGGCCAAAGGGCAGTCTTCATTGCGGCCGATAATGTTTCATCGTCGCTGATAATCGACACCTCGGAAACGGGGTACGCCGCCGTTAGACGCGTGCCGACCGGTGAATTGGAACCAGGTCATTATCTACTTTTGCGCACATCCGGCGGCGGTGATTACATTGCTCCGCTCGCTGATCGCATAATGGGAGATCTGGCAGGCAAACGCCGGTCCGAGCAATCCGAATGGAAGCAACGGCTGATCTCCAAAGCAACTGAGCGGTTCGGCGAGGTTGGCCGCCGGGAACTTTCCAACCGTATCAGCACTGAACTGCAATCGCAGAAATTCTCCCAGGCACACCCAGCTAGCGTCCATTACTGGATGTCCTCGAAGTGCATCCGGCCGCGTAAGATTGAGGATTTTATCGCGATCCTGACATTCGCCGGGCTTGAGGAGCGATCCCAAGAGTTGTGGTCGGCAATGGGCGACATTGATCGCGCTCACAGACGAGCGGGCCACGCCATCCGGCGCATGCTGTTGTACAAGATCGCAACTACATCGCTCGAACCGCTTGAGCGCGACGGTGAGATGGACTTTGAACTCGGGTACGAGGATGGCGGTACTGTCTCGGCATTCCAGATCACCGAGATTGTGGCCGAGGATTATGAGGTGCCCGCCGACCGGATCGGGGTCTTGCTGGAAATGGAGGATTAGCCGTGGCGCGCATGATTCCGCCGATAATTCCGGCATCTTGCCCGAGCCCAGGTGAAAAGGAAATCTTTACGCGCCTCAAGGATGAGCCGGGCACAAAGGATTGGATTGCCCTCCACTCTCTGGATATTGCCCACCACCTCCGGCAGGTCGCCGGGGAAGCGGATTTCGTCATCATTGTCCCGGCACTTGGCGTGCTTTGCCTCGAAGTGAAGGCATGCCATTCCTTGCGCAGAGAAGATGGCCTGTGGTACTACGGCCACGATTCCAAGGGCGATCCTCGCGGCCCATTCAAGCAGTCGTCGGAATGTATGCACAGCCTCCGCCAGCAGGTCGTGCGGAGTGACCCCGCGCTCTCGCGTGTCCCATTCTGGTCTGCCGTTGCTTTCCCGTTTATCGATTTCGCAGCGACTTCTGACGAGTGGCATCCGTGGCAGGTGATTGATGCACCGCGATTCCGCCGACAACCACTCGCAACATTGATCTCAGGAATCTTGCGGAGTGCCCGATCGTACTTGAGTTCACAGCCGGCGACCCGCTGGTTTCGCCAATCGGATAGGTACCCGGATCAGCAACAAGCTGCCGCCATCACCCGGATACTCCGTCCGAATTTTGAATTTTCCGAGAAGGCCCCTGATCGGCGTTCCCGCAAGCAGGCCGAGATTCTACGGTACACCGAAGAGCAATTCGCCGCGCTCGATGCAATGGCCGAAAACGAGCGCGTTCTGTTTTCTGGACCAGCGGGCACGGGGAAAACAGTTCTCGCTCTCGAAGCAGCTCGCCGGGCAGCCAACGCGGGAAAGAAAGTCTTGTTGCTCTGCTTTAATCGGCTTCTCGGGCGGTGGCTCTCGCAGCACCCAATCGCCCAGTGCGAGGGGGTTACTGCACGGACTTTTCACCAGTACCTCCTCGGCGTCGCCGGTACCCCATTTCCTGGCGACCCGGGCGATACGTTCTGGAAAGTGGAGTTGCCTGACGCAGCGATAGCGAAGCTCCTAAACGGGCACATCGGCGTTGCCCAGTTTGACATCCTTGTTGTTGACGAACTCCAGGATTTGCTTAGCCCTTCCTATCTCAATGTTTTTGACTTGGCAGTGAAGGGTGGACTGGTGGCGGGCAACTGGATGCTCTTTGGCGACTTTGAACGGCAGATGCTATACGGGCAGGACCGCGACCTCGCTAAAGAATTGCTCCGCACGAGACTGGGTGCATTCGCCAGGTGCTCGCTGCGGGTCAATTGCCGAAACACTCCGCGCGTGGCGACACTTTCACATCTTCTCGGGAAGCTCGCGCCGGATTATTCGCGGGTCCTGCGCCCAGATGACAAAGTTGAGCCAGTTATTGTGTACTACGCAACGCCATCTCAGCAACGAAAGCAGCTTGTAAGCATTCTCGAACGGTTGCACCATGACTCGTTCTCAGGTGAGGACATCATGATCCTCTCGCCGAAAGCGGAATCGCGCTGTGCCGCCGCCTCAATTGCGGACAAACCCTGGGCTGAAAGGCTTGCCCCCTATGAGGAAGCAGCACCTGACCAGATTCGCTTTTCAACAATCCAGAGTTTCAAAGGACTTGAATCTCCCGCAATTGTCGTTACTGACATTGAACACCTGGCTGGTGAGCTTTTTTCATCACTTTTCTACGTTGCGACGACGCGAGCCCTGGAGAGACTGTGCATTGTCGTGCACGAAACGGCGAAGCCCGATATTATCCATTCGCTATTGTCGGCCAGGTCAGAAGTGAAACCGGAGGATGAAAATGCCAAGACATATCGCAAATCGTGACACAATTCTCCGGGCGCTCCGCGAGGAACTTGTCGGCCCGTGCCCGACTGGAGATGAGATCGACTGTAATGCGGCCATTCAACTTGATGATGCCGGGGCGGCTTATAGGCCGTATCGGCAGATCGGGACGGGCGAAGAGATTCTCCAGCGCGACGCGCCCACGAAACGATACGGTGTGGGTGTCCTGTATCCGATGGAAGCGCCGATTGCCCCGGAGGAACTCGAAACCCAGCCTCCAGCACCAGATGAGGAAGGTGGTCCCGAATCACTGGGCAGTGTCCCGGAGCCGCTAACTGCGTCGGCAATCCGCGACTGCGAAGCTATTGCCGCGCGGGCTGAGCACCGCCTCCCAGAGGCCGATTCCGATGACTTCGATCTTTCATCGGCCAATGCGTACAAGCCTAGCAGCATGGCGGTGAGCCTTCTTGTGCGGCTCACGGAAGGTGCCGAGTTGGTAGTGACCGCCACTGGCGGCCGCTATACCATCAAACCGGTCATCCTGGTTGGGCGAGAGCGTGAATGGTGGCTCCGCTCACCGGTTAGCCTTTGCAGCCGGCTCCGGCGCGAAGATTTTCCCGCGTCGCCCGGATACATCACCGACCGCGAGCCCTTCCGAGAGAATGTTGACAACCTCGATGTACGAATCGAAGTGTTCGCCAGGCCGTACCAATCGCAGCCGGACGAATTCCTTATTACGGTCTGCCTGATCAATCGCCAGCGGGCAGACGGCCGATTGGATTTGCAATCGCTCTTCCAGTGCCACATCAATGTGGAGGTCGAAGGAGGTACTTCCGCCGGTGCCGCCATACTGCCGTATCCAACTGCAGAACCCTTGGATAGCGAAGAACGTTCGCATGAATTGCTTTACCGGGAAAGGCTCACGTTCGCCGTCGGGCACGGATGCGCCGCTGACTGGAAGCGTGGCGATATAGCTATGCACGCCAGCAGCGTGTCGGCAGAGTGCCTGCCGACATTTGAGACACCAAGCACGACGCCGGATATCCGTAGCAGCGCCGGGCAGCCGCTAGTTGCGTCCATGCGGTCACTGGCGGGAATCGACCCCGAAACAAACGGCTTCGAGGAACTCGGCGGAATCGTAAGCGAGTACGAACGCTGGATCACCGGGCAGGAGGCACGAATAGCAGGGCTCAGTACCCGGCTTCAGGAGACAGCTCGGTCCCACATGGGAGCATGCACCGAGGAAGCACGCCGGATGCGCGACGGACTTTCCCTTTTGCAGAGTGATTCGCAGGTCAGGCGGGCATTCCAACTCGCAAACCTCGCTATGCTAATCCAGCAGATGCGGTCCAGACGCGAAGCCCGCATTGCGTCGTTCGACCAGCCCACGACAACGCTGGTGTTCGAGGAGCCCTACGACGCACTCGATTTGCATTCGGATGGAGCGAGAAAGTGTGCGTGGCGGGCCTTCCAAATCGCTTTCATTCTCGCGTCGCTGCGTTCGACCGCCGATGCTGCTGATCCCGACCGCGAGCGTGTCGAGCTCATCTGGTTTCCCACCGGAGGCGGCAAGACCGAGGCATATTTCGGGCTGGCAGCGTTTAGCATCTTTCTTCGCCGACTCCGGAATCCTGCTGACACTGGAGTGCAGGCATTGATGCGTTACACGCTCCGGCTCCTGACAGCGCAGCAGTTCCAGCGAGCGTCACGCCTTATCTGCGCGATGGAATTAGTCCGGCGGCAGAACAGCGCCGACTTGGGGGATTCAGAAGTCTCCATCGGCATCTGGCTTGGAGGCTCAACGACACCGAATACCCGTACTGAGGCCGTGGCTGTGCTCCGCAGCCTAAAAAGGGGCGACGGTGCCAAGGAGAACCAGTTCGTGCTCGACCGCTGCCCCTGGTGCGGAGCGCAAATGGGGCCGGTCAACCTCACGGGCCGTGGTCGTGGACGCTGGGGCGTCCCCAAAGTCATTGGATATACGCAGCGCGGTAATACTGTTGCCTATGCTTGCCCTGACCGCAACTGCGAGTTCCACCAGTCTCTCCCGCTTTATGTGATAGACGAGGATATTTACGAGATTCGCCCGGCACTTGTAATCGGCACCGTGGACAAGTTCGCAATGCTTGCCTGGCGGCCGCAGGCGCGTGCACTGTTTGGCATCGCAGACGATGGGACAAGAGCGCATTCGCCACCGGGACTTATCATCCAGGATGAGCTGCACCTCATCTCAGGCCCGCTCGGCTCAATGGTTGGCCTTTACGAACCGATCATCGAGGAGTTATGCACCGACCGCCGCGGGCCGGATGCTGTCCGGCCGAAGATCATCAGTTCCACCGCGACAATCCGCAGCTATACGGAACAAGTGAAGGGATTGTATGCGCGTGGGCGGACCAGCCTGTTTCCTCCACCGGGTTTGGATGCCGATGACTCGTTCTTCGCAAGGGTCGCCTGTCGGCCAGACGGCAGCCTGGAAAGAGGGCGCATCTACGTCGGCGTCCATGCTCCCGGACTGGGATCGCTCCAGACAGTTCAGGTCCGCACATTTGCAGCGCTGCTGCAAGCCCCGCAGCCACTTCCTGCTCCAGACCGCGACCCCTGGTGGAGCCTGCTCCTGTTTTTCAACAGTCTCCGCGAGCTTGGAACGACGCTCACGCTGTTCCAATCGGACATCCCGGATCTGTTGAAGGGGGCACTAAAGCAGCGTCTTGGCATCGGATTCCAGGATGTCCGGCAAATCAGAAAGATGCTTGAACTCACGGGCCGGTTGCCTGGTGACGAGGTTCCGAAGGCCATCTCCGCACTGGAAGTGCCAACCGATTCGCAGCAGGGGCACGCTGTAGATGTTTGCCTCGCCTCGAATATCATCGAAGTCGGTGTGGATATCGACCGGCTGTCGCTCATGGCTGTTGTCGGCCAGCCAAAAACAACCTCGCAGTACATTCAAGTGACGGGGCGTGTTGGCCGGAAATCAGACCGGCCGGGGCTCGTGGTGACGATCTACGCCGCGTCAAAACCCCGCGACCGCTCGCACTTTGAAAAATTCCGCAGTTATCACGAAAGGCTGTACGCCCAGGTGGAGCCGACGAGTGTAACGCCATTTTCTCGCCCGGCACTCGACCGTGCAGTACATGCGGTAATCGCTAGTTACGTCAGGCAGGTGGGGGATTCGGATCAGGCCGAAAGCCCCTATCCATTCCCCGCTTCACTTGTTGGCGCTGCGGCCAGAATTCTTGATGACCGCGCGGCAATCGTCGATCCAGACGAACTCGCAGCGCTCAGCAGGATACTCCAGAAACGAGCCGACGAGTGGCAGCGCTGGCAGCGGCTGAGATGGTCCGGCGCACTGCACGCAGAAGACATGCCTCTCATGCGGCCCGCTGGAGCCTACGTCGCACCGGACAAGGCGCGAGTATCGTGGGCTACACCCCTATCTCTTCGCAATGTGGATGCAGAATGCCAGGTGGAAATCACGCAGCTTTACATGCTGGAGGAAAAGGAGGATACGGAAGATGCCTAGAGGACCCGTGCGGCGCGGCCAGCTTATTTCGCCGTTTGGCCCCGGCGCGATGATGATTTTACCGGACGGTGTTTCCGTCATCTGTGCCGGGCTTGACCACTGGTTTAAGCACGAATCTGGAGACGCTGAAAACATCGACCCGCGAGAGTACCAGGTCGACGAGTGGCGGCTCGCGGCTCGCCTCAACGTTGTATATTTCTACCTGCCTCCAGATCATCGGCGTGTGCGTCGGCACGACCCCCCGACCAATGGTTACCTGACTGTCCCATTCCTCCGGTTCCCACAATGGCATTATTGCACGCGCTGCGGATTGATGCGTAAAGTTCCGCTGGTCACGAAAGGCCGTCTCAAGTGCGCAGAATGCGAGGGCCGTAGATGGACCCGCTACATCGTCCAGGTGCCCTTCGTTGCGATGTGCGACGCCGGTCACATGCAAGATTTCCCGTGGGTCGAATGGGTGTATCAATCTGCGACTCCGCCGCAGATTCCGCCCCCGATGAGGCTCCTATCAACCGGCGGGATGACGCTCGCAGGCCAGAAGGTAAAGATCGACGGTGGGCCCGAGCGAACTCTCGCGGGAATCACCAATGCAAGCCCCGACGGCACCGACACCGAACTGAGCCGGACACTGGATAACAACAAGACGCCTTTCCTGTGTCCCGGCCTACGCCCGTGGCTCGGCACTGATCATGGCGAGGGATGCGGAAGGCCACTTCGCGGTACGCTCCGGAGTGCTGCTAACGTCTATTTCGCACAGGTCCACAGCTCGATCTACCTCCCCCGAAGTGATGATAGCACAGTAGCCGAGGTCATCGCGCTCCTCGAAGAACCCCCGATAAGCACTTTTGTCGAAATTCTCTTGGGGGCAGGTGTTACACCCGAACCGGCCCAGCTGCGAAAACAATTTCCGGAGTTGCTCGCTGCGTTCCATGACCGCCAACTAAAACTTGCCATCGACACGGTGTGCGGTGGTGGAGCGGGCCAACAGCAAAGCGCCCGGACAGAGGGCGACGATGCAGAGACAGGATTCCGGCGGCAAGAGTACGATACCCTGATTACCTCTACCGACTTTGATCAACTTGTGCTGAGGCCAGCCAATCTCAGCCGATACGACTCGGTGTTCTCACAGTATTTTGCCAACGTGACGCTGGTTCACAAGCTCCGAGAGACCAGGGCGCTTACTGGATTCACGCGGGTATTTGCCGATACGGACCGCGACCTCAATTACTTGCAGGGAATGCTCCGTAAAACGGAGCCTGACGAGAGGTGGTTACCCGCCTACATGGTCTTCGGCGAGGGTGTGTTTCTCATGCTGAACGACCAGCGATTGCGGCAATGGGAAGCGCAGCCCGAAATTCAGAACCGCGTGCAGCCGCTTGTGGCTCGATACCATGCTCTGCGCCAAGCCCGCCATCTCCGAGACCGCCATATCGGCCCGCGATACGTTCTCCTCCATACAATTTCGCACCTCCTCATCAATCGGCTGACATTTGAGTGCGGCTACAGTTCGGCGGCGCTCCGGGAACGCCTGTACGTATCTGAGAATCCGGCTGCGCCGATGGCCGGGATACTCATCTATACTGCGGCTGGTGATGCTGAAGGCACGCTCGGCGGACTTGTCCGGATGGGCAAGCCGGGCAGGCTGGAACCACTGCTTGAACGGGCGCTAAGTGGTGCGCGGTGGTGCTCAGCAGACCCTGTATGCATGGAGATGGGACAGCGTGGCGGGCAAGGTCCAGACTCGCTAAATCTGGCAGCGTGCCACGGATGCAGCCTGGTCCCTGAAACCGCGTGCGAGGAATTCAACCGCCTGCTTGACCGAGGACTGGTAATTGGGCCATTCGACAATCCAACCATTGGATATTTTAACAGAGCCACCGAGGGCTAGATGGCAATACCATTACTATCTTTTTTCACCGGGGGAGGGTTTTTCGATCTCGGCTTCAAACAGGCAGGCTTCTCTGTTTGCTGGACAAACGAGAATTGCCCGGCATTCATTTCTGGCTACGAGTACGGAATGTCCACATGGCTTTCCTCACTCGGGAAACGAGCCAAGGTCGCCGAGATCGCCAACACAGAGAGTATCTGCGATCTGACGCCCCGCGCGGTACTTCGAGAGGCATTCGCTGGACCACGGCCCGCACTATTTGGAGTAATTGGAGGACCACCATGCCCCGATTTTAGTAATGGCGGAACTCACGCTGGAGGTAACGGTTCAAACGGTGTACTCACCAGCGTTTTTACGGATATGATTTGCGATGTGCGCCCGACATTTTTCATCATTGAGAACGTATCTGGGCTATATCGCATCCGGAAGCACCGTGCCTTCCTGGAACTCAAAATCGCCCAGTTGCGCACACACGGCTATGCAGTTGATTACAAATTGCTGAATGCTCTTGAGCTGGGTGTGCCACAGGATCGGGAGCGGCTGTTCGTCGTCGGCATTAAGAAAGTCATCGCTCAGCGAGCTGCCGAAAGAAAAATTGCTTCGGACGAGGAAGGATGGTTCCACTGGCCGGTGATTGATGAATACACGGGCGCGAAATCGCTCACTTGGCCAGACACAGCGCCATTCGGGGAAAACCCCAGCAAGCCTAAAGGCATTCCCCTCGAACTCACCGTCTATCCCGCATTATTTGGAAGCGGTGACCCGGAAAAGCTCTCTAATGGTTGCGAGTTCTTCAATCCGTATTCCAGCCGGTTCAATACGATCCCGGAAGGGGATGTCCGGCGCAAGTCGTTCAAGAGGTTGCACCGATACCGGTACAGTCCAACGGCGTGGTATGGGAATCAGGAAGTGCATTTGCACCCGTCGAAGCCGAGGCGCTTGTCGGTCCGCGAAGCGCTGCGAATCCAATCGGTGCCGGACGAGTATGAATTGCCGGAAGATATGTCACTCTCCGCAAAATTCAAAATGATTTGCAACGGCGTGCCGTGCGTCATGGCGCTTCATCTTGCCACAGCAGTGAAATCGTTTCTTAAGCGAGCCAATTTATGAGTTGCGCAACCCGAGTCCGCCGACGAACATTTTCAGAGGTTGAGAGCGTTGCGCGCATCCTTTCGGAATGCTATGGGGACTATTCGCACCGCAACAAGTCAAATCCGCTGAACGAGTTATTGTTCATCATGTGCAGTTTGCAGACCAACGAGGTGCTCTACCAGTCCACCTATGCGAGTCTGAAATCGAGATTCCCCACCTTCAGCCAGCTTGCCGAGGCAACAGAAAATGAGATCGCTTCTGTCATCGCTAACGGCGGGCTCTCGCGGCAGAAGGCACAAAACATCTGCGCGATTGTGTCCCGCTTGGAGGCTGACTTCGGAGCGCCGACGCTTTCACCGTTGCGGGAAATGGGCGACGCTGAATGCGAGAGTTACTTGGTATCGCTGCCCGGTGTCGGAAAAAAGACTGCTCGTTGCGTCATGTTGTATTCGCTCGGCCGCAACGTATTTCCCGTCGATTCCAACTGCTGGCGCATTTGCCGCCGTTTGGGCTGGGTACGCTCAACGCGGCCTGACCGGTCATGCTCGCCCCGCGACATGGACCGCGTACAGGCTGGCATCCCCCCGAACATCCGGTTCAGTTTGCATGTCAACCTCGTATCGCACGGGCGTGCCTGCTGTCTCCCATCGACAATGCTGTGCGACGAGTGTTCGATTCGGCGGTTCTGCAAGACGGGTAGACGCCGCGCGGTTTTGCGAAGCGATGAGGAAGCCGGACTAAGTTCAGGAGTGGATTGAGCTACGTATTGTGCGATAATATCCTGATTCGGCGCTTAATCGCAACATCTCGATGGGCCAGCAGCTTCTGTCAAAAAAAATCGCGTCTTCTCTTCAGGTTATTTTCGTTTTAGTTTCGTCGATCAGCCTGTTTTAACCTCTCGACTGATTGCACTAACCCGGTAAGCATTTTAGCTAACCTTTCCAATAGTCCGTAGGCACTCTCGTATTCGGACGCCTTAAGCAACTCCTTCCTTTTCAAAACTTGGATAATCGGCACGCATTCAAAGGTAGATCCCCGGGCAATCCAGAAAAATTGCCGCTTTTCTGCCTTGTGCCAGCGGCCGTTGCCTTCCGCGATATTTAGGGAAATAGAAGTGGAGGCCCGCATTAATTGATCGAGGAGGCTTCCGCTGACTTGACCTTTGAGAGTTTTGCAAAAGTGGTCCGCCCGTTCGACCCATTCCAAAGCGGTTTGATACACATCGAGATTTTCAAAAGAAAAAGGCATGACCTACAATTAAGCAAAGATCATGCCTTAATACTTCCAACCTCCAATTTCGATTTACGCATGCGAATTTCGGCTTTTCTCACGGCACACGTCAAAAGGCCGCATTCGATTATCGCATTCGAAATTGGAGGATTTTTTCCTTCGGAAAAAATGGTGGAGACGAGCGGGATCGAACCGCCGACCTCCTGAATGCCATTCAGGCGCTCTCCCAGCTGAGCTACGTCCCCATTTTCAAAAACAAATTTTACGGCGGAACCTCTATAAGGGCCAAGGTTTTTAGTCAATCATTATCACTATTTTTGGCCCGCCGGGCTAGCGCTGCACCTCCGGGCAAAACCAGGTCGATCGGGCCTGCTGGACGATCCGCTTCACCATCCCCCGGCCGTCCAGCGTCGGTTGCCCCTCCCGATCGTAGACCTGCAAAAACTCTTTCATCACCCCGCGATTCCCCAGGCCGTCGAAGTAATCCCTCAGGCTGCTGCCCCCGTGCCGAATCCCCAGCTCCAAGGTCTCCCGGGCCGCCTGCAGCAGCGCCGCCAGCTCCGCGTCCTTCGTCCGCCGCACCCGCCGCCGCGGGTCCAGGCCCGCCTTATACAGCGACTCGCAGGCGTAGATGTTGCCTAAGCCGGCGCCCACGCCCTGGTGCAGGGTCAGGGCCTTCAAATTCAGGCCCGGGTGCCGGCGGCAGCGCGCAAGGTAGGCCGCGGCGTCCAGCGCAGGGTCGAGGTAATCCGGCCCCAAGCGCCGCAAAAAGGCGTTGTCGCCGCCCTCCGGATCCGCGCTCAGCGACAGTGTCCCAAAGCGCCGCGCGTCCTGATACGCCAGCACCGAGCCGTCGTCGAATTTCAATTTAAGATGGGTGTGCGCCTCGAAGCGCTCGGGAGGTTTTGGAAAGTAGGTGAGACGGCCGCTCATCCCCAGGTGAATCACCAGGGCCGCGCCGCCCTCCGAGCGGATCAGCAGGTATTTGCCCCGCCGCTCCAGGCGCCGGATGGGCCGGTCCGCCAGGGCCCGCCGGATCTGCGCCGGCCGGGTGGTCTCGACGGGGGCGAGTTTCGAAAAGTCGAGCCCCACCACTTGCTTTCCCTCCACCAGCCTCAGGCTGCGGAGGATGGTCTCGACTTCGGGCAGTTCGGGCATGACTCTTTTCTATAAGCCCGAAGGCCCCGCTTCAATCTATTTTGCCTTCCTTTGGATGCCGGGGTTGAGGCCCCGCTCGTGGACCAGCTCCAAGAGCGGATACCCGGAACCCAGGCGCCGGTTGATCGCCTCGAAGTAGCCCCGCATCTCCGCGCGTTCCAGGAAAAGTTCGGGATGCACGCTGTGGATCCGATAACGGCCCTCCGCCAGGCTGAAGCCGAATTGGAGTAGGAATTCCCCGGAGCTGCTGTAGAACGACCACTCGATCTCCCGGGTGGCCTCGTCGAAGCGCTGGAAGACGTCCAGCACCGGGCTTAGGTCCTCGAAGGTGAGGGCGATCTGCCGGGGGCCCTGCGGGCGCTCCCGCGTCTCGGGGAAGGGCGGGGGGTGCGGCGATTGGCGGCGGATTTCGTCCAGGCGCTCCCGCCGGCGCTGCGAGACCAGCTCGGCCAAGGCCTGGAATTTAGGTGGTTGGGTCATGGTTGCCTCCTTGTGGCCATACATTACATGGCACATAAGTTACAAACAGCATGCCAATAACCTTGTGGATAAAATTTTCCTTACAGAATGATTTCAGAAGCTTAGCGTCTGTGGATAAACTGGGGATTTCTCAGAATGAAAAACGATTTTGAGAAATTCTCAAATTGGCGTGGGTTTTGGGGGGCTAAAGCGGGCCGACGTCGCCATTTTCGCGGATTTTTTCATCCTCGTAGGGGGCGGCCCAGCGGCGGTAAAACTCCTGCGTGACGCAGTTCAGCACCCCCATGATTTCATTGATGGTTGAGTATTTTTTTCCCTTGGCCTCGAGGTAGCTCAAGAGCTGCCGGGTGATCAGGTAATTGAGCTCTCCGGCGTCGCCGGGGCGGGGGTCTTTGTCGAGTTTTTGACGCTGTTCCGGCTTGATGTAGGGCATGGCCGCTCCTCAAGAAGAAAGACTTGGTCGCGATTTCGCTTTGGCGTAGCTTGCCAGCATGACGCATCCCGAGCAAGCCATTCAATATATCCACACCAACTTCGAACGCTTCATCCGGGAATTGTCCGAATACGCGACGATCCCCTCGGTGAGCTTCCCCGGCTACCCGCAGGAGCCGCTGAACGAATCCGCCCAATGGACCGCGCGCAAGATGAAAGACGCGGGCCTCGAACACGTCGAGATCCTCGAGATTCCCGGCGCGCCGCCCTTCGTGGTCGGCGACTGGCTGCACGCGCCCGGCGCGCCGACCGTCCTGCTCTACGCCCACCACGACGTGCAGCCGCCGGGCCGCCCCGAAAAGTGGCTCTCGCCGGCCTTCTCGCCCCAGCGCCGCGGCGACCGCCTCTACGGGCGCGGCGTGGTCGACGACAAGGCGGGGGCGCTGATGCACCTCTTCGCCCTCGAGGCCTATTTGAAGACCTCCGGCAAGCTGCCGGTCAACGTGCGCTTCCTGATCGAAGGCGAGGAAGAGACGGGCAGCGAGCACCTGGGCGAATTCGTCCGCCGCTACAAAGACCGCCTCAAGGCCGACGTGATGGTCCTGACCGACACGGCCAACCTCGACCTCGGCCTGCCTTCGCTCACCTACCGCCTGCGCGGCTTGGTCGATGCGATCGTCGAGGTGCGCACGCTGGACCATCCGGTGCACAGCGGGATGTGGGGCGGGCCCACGCTCGACGCGCTCAGCGCGCTCAACCGGATCCTCGCGCGGCTCACGACGGAGGACGGCAAGATCGCCATCCCCGACTTCTACGAGGGCATCCAGCCCGTGGTCGGCCTCGAGAAGGAACGGCTGCGCGCCTTGCCCTTCGAGGAGAAGAAATTTTTAAAAGAGGTCGGGGCCGTCGAGTCGCTGCAGCTCGCCGGCGAGCGCGACTTCAGCGTCTACGAGCGCATCTGGTGCCGGCCCGCCTGCGCGATCTTGGGCATCGACGCGCCGCAGGTCGCCAAGACCAGCAACCAGATCGTCGAGTCGGCCCGCGCGAAGGTCTCGATTCGTATCGTCAGCGGGATGGATCCGGAAAAAAGCCGGCAACGGCTCTGCGATTTCCTAAAACAAGACCCGCCCTACGGCGCCCAGGTCACGGTGAAGCCCGGCACGGCGGGGCGACCCTGGAAGGTCGACCCGGTGGGGCCCGCCTACGAGGCCGCGGCCCGGGCGCTGAAGAAGGGCTTCGGCCGCGACGCGGTCTTCATCGGTTGCGGCGGGTCGATCCCCTTCGTCGAGCCGCTGACCCACGAGTTCGGCGGCATCCCGGCCCTGCTGATCGGCCTCGAGGACCCCTTCTGCAACGCCCACGGCGAGAACGAAAGCCTCTACCTTCCGGATTGGAAGAAGGGGATGGAGTCGGCGGTGTGGCTTTTTTCGGAACGAATCGTCTAGCCTGTTTATCAAGCTCATTGGGAGGATCTATGAAGCACACCCGAGTCTTTCTCACGCTGTTCAGCATCCTGGCCTTAGGCGGCCTCGCCGCCTCCGAAGGGCTGGCCAAGTCCGTCGAGCCGAAAGAAGAGACCTACCAGGCCCCCAAGCAGGGCAAACAGCGCCTGGCTTACTGCTACGAACCCGACAAGGGCTGCGGCAAAAAGGCGGTCGACGCCTGGTGCAAGACCAAGGGCTACAAAACCGCCAAGGAGTGGAAGGTCTTGGAGCAGAACGGACGCAAGGTGAAGGCCACCCGCTACATCGGCAGCGAGGGGACCTGCCGCGCGCGCGGTTGCCATACCTTCGAGTCGATCACCTGCCGCATGGGGCCGCCGACTTTCTTTTAGCCCGCTTTCCGTTGCGCTTTAATCGTTGTCGTGGGCCTCCTCGCCCTTAGGGTTCGCCTCCGGACCGCGGACCTCTCCCCCCGGCTCCGCCTTGCCTCCGCCGGGTCCGATATGGGCTTGTGCGGCTCCGTATTGGTAGACCAGGGCCCCGCCGCTGTGCCCCACCTGTAGGGATAGGCCGGCTACCGCCAAGAGACCCAGGACCGAGGCAGTCCGTGCAGCGGCTCCCAATTTATCCTTCCGAATCAGGCTGGCCCCGCCGCTCAATATCAGGGTGAGACCGGAGGCCCAAAAAAAGACATCAGCCTTTTCCTCGTGCTCTTCAACGACCGTTTTGACGACGACCTTCTCGACCTTTTCCTCGTCGTTCTCCCCAGTTTGGAGCGCCACATAGGCCGAGGCAAAGAGTATCAGGTGAAAGAAGGCGACGATGGCCCAGCTCTTTTCGGAAAGCCAGCCGCGCCAGATGCCCACCGCGAAGGCGATGGCGAGGAGGGGCAGGAATATCGCCAGCCCCAAGGGGAGGTGGACCAGGGCGGGGTGCAAGGGAAGGTTTGACATGGGGAACTCCTTTGAAGAGATATTTCGGCATCCGATAGGGGCCGAATTTCCAATTTATAGTTAAGTAAAGGGATTTCCCATGACCTTCGTCATGAGTCGGAGGCGAGGGAAAAGTTCTCGGCCTTCTTAATGGAAGCCCTCCTCTTGTCCCTTCTTTGTTATATTTTTTCCTTTCCCAATTAGTAACTGATCGGTTACTATCTTGCATGGCAATAGAACTGCCTATTGCGGCCCTTCAATATAAATTATGGTCCCAAAATCCGCTCCCTACGACGTTCTCATCCTCGGGGCCGGGCTCTCCGGCCTGGCCACCGCTTATTACCTTAAGAAGACCCGACCCGAATGGAGCATCTTGGTCGTCGAGCGCTCCGGCACGGCCGGGGGCCTGACCGGCAATTGGATCGATCACCGCTTCGGCCCCGACAAGAAGCTCCAGATGCCGATGCACATGGTGTTCCGGCAGAAGTACAAGAACCTGCTCAAGCTGGTCGACGAAGAGATCGGCGGCTCGCTCTCGCCGCTCTACAAGGGCTACACCATCATCACCGGCGACGGGCAGCGCCACCGCCTCGCGATGGAGGACTGGACCTCGCGCCGCCTGCCGCCGCCCTTCCACGCCCTCGGGATGTTCGCCAAGCTCAAGATGCCGCTGCGCGAGAAGTGGGACCTCTTCAAACTGGCCTGCGTCTCCACCTACTGCGCCAAGGAAATTTTGGAAGGAAAGCAAGAGCCGCGGCGGGTGCCCAACACGCTCAGCCTCGAGAGTCTCGAGCTGATCCTCAACATGGGCGCGAAGTCGCGCGACTTCCTCGAGGCGGTGACGCCCAGCATCTACAACCTGCATCCCTGGTACACCAGCGCCCCGCGCATGGCGGGCGTGATGGCGGGGACGATGACGCTCTCGCAGGACTCGCTGCACTACCACGTCTTCGCCAAGAACTATAACGCCGCCTTCATCGACCGCTTCGTCGCGCGATTGAAGGAGATGGGCGTCGAGTTCCGCTTCTGGACCGAGGCGCGGCGCCTCGAGGCCGACGCCGACGGGCGGCGCGTCGAGCGCGTCTGGGTGCGGCCCTCCGGGCCCGAGCATTCGCAGGCGCGGCGCTACGTCTGCGAAAACTGCGGCGCGGAGAATTACTTCCTGGACCGCGCCTTCTGCACCCGCTGCGGGCGCGACACCACCTTAGACCGCGTCCGCTCGGGAGAGATCGCCAAGCCGGTGGCCCGCGAGCTGTGGATGCATTCCGAAGAAAGCGGCTGCGTGCCGCTGGAGTGCCGGCGGCTGGTGACGGCCATGTACCCCCACATGATCGCGAGGCTCTTGCCCGCGGGGTCGCCGCTTAGGCGCCACCCCTACGTGCGCTCCTTCTTCTCCGCGCGCGGCAATCAGACCCAGCTCTCGGTGGGACGGGTCTACTACCGCAAGCCGGTCACCCGCGGCGACGGCGAGATCACCGGCACGCACAATCCCTACCTGTGTTTCAACGGCTGCCAGTCGGTCTACAACAACTTCGGCGGGGCGGACTTAGGTTACGAGGGCGACGTGGTCGATGTCCTGCTCGACGTCGGTGTCGTCCGCGACGCCCACACCCAGGAAGAGCAGATCCAGCGCATCCTCTTCGACTTGCAGCGGGTCTATCCCGACGCCGATCCGGCGTTGGCCGAGCACGTCTCCTTCGCCGACATCTATCCCGACGTCCTCTACTTAAGCGAGCAACCCGCGATCGCCGGGCTGCACCGCTTCTTTGACACCCACCGCACCGGCGCCGAAAACTGGTACGTCGCCGGCTGCCACAGCGGCACCATCGGCATCGGCATGGAGTCGGCCGTGCAAAGCGGGATGGCGACGGTCAACTGCCTCCTCGAGGACGCGCGCCTGCCCGACCGCATCCCCATCCAGAGCTACGAGATCCACTGGGGCAGCCGCATGACCGCCGGGCTCGGCAACGCCATCGTCTGGTGGAAGGGGAGGGGGCGCTCCTTGGGGCGGCTGGCGGGGAATACCTACTCGATGCCGCCGAAGTGAGGACCTCGCCGTCGGGACGACGTCCCAACTCTACTTAATGCCTCTGTCTCTCCAGCTATTCTCCAAACCCCAGGAAACTTTAGGAATTTGATGCGGAGCTCGGTTTGATTCCGCCCCAGGCGCCACAGAGTGGGGGCTTCGAAGTATATGTGTGGTTGAATGTAAGTTTTTGTTGAATTATGGACTATCTGCAACACTTTGGACACTTGGTTAGATATGTAACTATATGTATTTAATATTAAATTTATATTCCACTTCTGGCAAGCCCTTTGCTTTATCTAAGTGCAGGAGGACGGAATGGAAGCGCTGGTCAATCTCATTATTCAGAACTCGAAGGCCCAACCCAAGGCGATGAATCCCCGCCAGGTTTTCTTCCAAGAATTCGACCGCGCCCTCCAGGCCGCCAATGCCGGCGCCTCCGTGCCGGGTTGGGAGACCCTCCTGAACCACCTCGAGGTCTGCAGCCGCGCCGCCGGCCTCTCCGCGACGGACTGGGCCCAGCGCAAGAGCACCCTCCTTTGGACCGCGGCCCAGGCGGCCTAAGTTATTTTCCAGCCGATTTCATGGACTCGCCCCGACTCCGCTCCTAAAATGAAAGGCTCATGCAGCCCTTCCGTTGGCGGGATCGTTGGAACTTGCTTTTCCATGAGGCGGATCGCCGTTCCCTCGCCTTGGGCGGACTGGCCTTTCTGCTCCACTTGGGCTTCGGCTGCGGCATGGCCTCGGCCAATGCGCTCTTCGTCAGTCGCGTCGGGACGGAACCGCTGTTCTACGCCTACCTCGGCGCCTCGGTCCTGACCTTCCTGTTCGCGGCGGCGATCTATTACGGGGTGGACTCCCGGTTTCGTCATCGGATTTTCCTGCTCAGCTTTCTCTTTTTCTCCAGCGGCGTGTTTTGCTTATGGGCGTGGATCGGCCATCGCCCCGAGCTTCTGTGGCCGGTCTTCGCGGCGCGGATCGCCTCGGACGTCCTCTTCGTCCTGGCGCTGTTGCAGTTTTGGCTCTTGGCCGGGGATCGCTTCACCCACTTCGAGGCCCGCCGCCGCTTCCCCTGGTTCGTCGCGGCCGGCGGCCTGGGTTACATGGCCGGGGCCTGGCTGCTCCAGGCATTCTCCGGAATCTTTCCGGCCCTCGATTTCTTCCTGGTCTGGGCGGGGGTCCTGGCGGCCGCGCCGCTGTTTTTGGTCCTGCTGCCGCGACCCATGGCGTCGTCGGCGGTCGCTCCGGAGGCCGAGGCCGCTGCGGCCGTAAGCACCGCCTCCGCCCACCGGCTGCTGAAGACCTTGTTCGTCTTCTGCTTCGCCTTCACCTTTTTCCTCTACGGCGTGGACTACCTCTTCAACACGGTCGCCCTGCAGGCCTTGTCGGATGAAAATCGCTTGGCCGCCTTTTACGGGCGCGTCTCTTTCTTTTCGCTGCTGGGGGTCCTGCTCTTTCAGGCCCTGATGGCCGGCCCGCTGTCGCGGGTGCTCAGCGTCGATCGTTCCATGCTGGTGCTCTGCTTCGCCTTATTTCTAGGCATCGCCCTCTTGACCTGGCAGCCCTCGCTGGCGACGGCCGCCTTCGCCGAGGGTCTGCTGCTCTATTTTTTGGATTCGAAGGCGGTGGGCCTGCTGCAACCGGTGGGCAATCTCTTTCCCGATCGGCTGCGGGGCAGGGCCAAGGTGCTGCTGGACGGCTTCGCCCCGCCTTCCGGGGACTTGGTCCTCCTGCTCGTGGCCACGGCGCTCGCCGCCACCGTCGGCGCCTTTCGCCTCGCCTACGTCTTGGCGGCGGGGAGCTTGGTGTTTTTGCTCTACCCCTGGCTCTTTCGCCGGCATTACCTGGCCTATTTGCTGGATTGCCTGGCGAGCCCCGACGCCAATCAGGTCCTCAACGCGGTGCAGGCCTTGGGCGAGCCCGACAAGAAATCCGCGGCGCCGGCCTTGCTGCGCTTGCTCGAGGGATCGGCGGATCCGGTCTTGAAGCGCCACCTCATCCTCAGCCTGGGCCGGATGCGCAGCGAGGCGGCCCTGCCCAAGCTAATCGCGCAGTTCTCCCAACCCCACGAGGCCCTGCAGCTCGCGGTGGTGGAGGCGCTGGGATATTTTCGGAATTATCCGGCGCTCTTCGCCCTCCACGAACTGATGAAGTCGCAGGACAACGTGAGCTTTCAGGTGCGGATGAGCGCCACCCGCCTCATGACGGAGACGGTCGGGCGCCGCATGATCCCCTTGCTGCGCGAGGCCCTGGCCGAGGACAACCCGCGCATCCAGGCCAACGCCCTCGAGTCGCTGGCCCTGTTGCGGCGCAAGGAAATCGTCCCGTTGGTGCTTTCCTTCCTGAACAGCGGGCACCGGCGCCTCCGGGCCAACGCGGCGATCGCCCTCTATCCCTTTCGCGCGCATCGCGCGGCCGCGCGGAGGACGGTCGCGGAGTTGTTTCGATCGCCCGACCCCTTGACGCGCTTCGCGGGTATTTATGCCATCGGCGAGTTGAGGTTGGCGGAGTACGAGCCCGATCTGAAGGGCCTGCTGAGCGCCTCGGAGCCCCGGCAGCGCCGCGCCGTCTTGACCGCGCTCGCCAAGCTGGGCGGGGCCGAATACGTCCGGGAATTCTCGCGCGGCCTGGCGGAAGAGGACGAGGTCGCGGCCGCGGAGTCCTTGCAGGCCCTGGCGCGCTTTCCCGCGTCGAGCCGGTGGCGGGTCTTCGAGGAGGTCTCGCGGATGGGGGCGCCCGAGCGGAAGCGAATCCTGGCGCGCCTGGACCAGAGTCCCTTCGACTTCTCCCAGGAGCGGAGCTTGCTGGTCAACCGCGAGGAGTTGATGTTTTTGCCGAAACGCTGAACCGGTATCGTCTCAATGCCCCATGTGCCCGGCCGAGACGTTGCACGCCGCGCGCTCCGCGGGCGTCATCGCCTCGCGGTCCACCGAGGAGGGCGAGCCCGCCTCGCAGGCGCCGGCCGTCTCGGAGACGGAGATCCGCTGCATCATGCCGTTGTCCTCGTGCTCGCCGATGTGGCAGTGGTAGACGAAGTCGCCCAGGATCACGGGGTTGGTGAAGGGCACTCGGATCTTCACCGAGCCGCGCGGGTCGGCGGGGGTGGGGCAGGTGCAGTTCGTGCAGTTGCCCGAGTCGTCGCATTGGCAGCGGTCGGGGTTTTGCGCGTTGGCCGCGCGGAAGTCCAAGGCCACGGTGTCCTGCCGCCCGATGAAGTCCACCGGCTGGCCGTTCTGCTCGATCACCTGAAAATCCAGCTGATGGATGTGGAAGACGTGGTTCTCGCCGGTGCAGTTGTTCAGCGTCCACTCCTCGACGCAGCCCAACTGCACGTTGGTATTGGTGAAGCTGGGGTCGAACTGGGTGTTGTTGATGCAGAATTGGGAGCCGTCGCCCATCTCGGAGAAGTCGAAGGTTCGGCTGCAGCAGAGCGGGGCGTCCCGCAGGTCGGCGACTTGGGGGAAGTTCTGCGGCAGGGGGACCTCGGGGACCGCCTCGCCCTCGGAGACCAGCGTGGCCAGGGTAGTTTGCGGGTAGGTGTCGCCCTGCGGCCCCATCGAGATGCCCCGCGTGAGGAAGGCGTATTCGCCCGGCGGCCCGCCGACCACCAGGAACTCGCTGCGCGCGCTGGTCGGCAGCAGGATGTGGTCGCGGGGCACCAGCTGGTTGTGCAGGTTGCCGTCGCGGGCGATTTCGTAGAGGGTGTGTCCCTCCAGCTGAATGTCATAATAGATGTCCGCGCCGATGTTGCCCACCCGCCAGAGCTGCACCTCGTTGGGCTGAATGGTCACGGTGGGGTTCACCTGGCCGTTGAGCGTGCGCATCGTCGGATTGGCGCTGACGGGGGGATTGGGCACCAGTCCGTTCACGATCTGGATGTCCTTGAGCATCATCACGCGCTGGGTGATGCCGCTGAGCTCGGGAAAGGGATCGAGGATCCCGTCGACGATGAGGGCCCCCGACATCCCGCTGCCCACCTGGAATTCGGTCAGCCCGTGCATGTGCGGGTGGTAATAGAACAGCCCCTCCGGGTGGTCGGCCGGGACGTGCACCTCGTAGTCGAAGGTGTCGCCCGGCGCGATCGTGAGAAAGACGTTGTCGCCGGGCTGAAGCGGCGAGACGTTCATGCCGTGATAGTGGAGGTTGGTGTCTTGGTCGATGAAGTTATTGAGATTCAGGAAGATCGTGTCGCCGGGCCGGACGACCAGCGTCGGCGGGACGAAGAGGTCGTTGTAGACGCGCGTGGTGACGGTGACGCCGCCGACCTCGATCTTGCGCTCTTGGGCGGTGAGGGTCGTCTGCAGGACGCCGTCCTTGCTTTCGACCCGCGGGGGCTCTTGAAAGCCGGCGGCGCCGTTGGAGCAGGCGAGGGCGGTCCAAGCTAGCCCCAGCAGCGCGTAGTATCGTCCCCGTGGAAGTCTCATGGTCCCTCCTTGCCGATTCCTCCCAGATCTTCCCGGGCTAGGCAATTCTTTTCGGGCGCCGTTTTTTGAATTGGCCCTTTTTTGGAGGGAAGATTATGATGATAAGGGATTATTCATTCCAACATGCAGATCTTCGTCGGAAAAAATTCCCTGCTGTTCTGCCTCCTGTCCTTCGCCTTGTTCATGGCCTTCATCGAGGTCGGCTACTCGTTCGGCCTGCGCTACGCGAAAAAATACCCCTCGCGGGAAAGCTGGGGCGGCGGCGCCATCGAGGCGGCGGTCCTGGCCCTGTTCGGCCTGCTGCTGGCCTTCACCTTCGCCGCGGCCCAAGGCCGTTTGGAGGAGCGCCGGCAACTCATCGCCCAGGAGGCCAACGCGATAGGGACCGCCTACCTGCGCCTGGACCTGCTGCCTCCCCACGAGCGGGAATCGCTTCAAGGGAAATTTCGCGAGTATTTGGACGCCCGCCTCCGCGCCTACGCGGCCCTTCCGGACCTGAAAAAGGCCTACGAAGAGCTGTACCATTCCGAACAACTTCAAAAGCAGATTTGGAGAGAGACGCAGGCCGCCGTGCGCCGGGAGGCCTGGCAGCCCGCGGGGATCTTGGTCTTGCCCGCGCTCAATGAGATGATCGACATCACGACTTTGCGAACCATGATCGCGAAAAGCCACACGCCTTCCGTCGTCTTCCTGCTGCTCTATGCGGTGGGTATGATCACCGCCGTCATGTCGGGCTTCGGAATGGCGAAAACGCCGGGACGCAATTGGCTCCACCGTTGGGTCTTCGCCCTGGTGGTGTCATTGACGCTCTACGTGATCCTCGACCTAGAATTCCCCCGCCTCGGCCTCATCCGCCTGGATGCGGCCGACCAAACCCTCACCCAGCTCCGAGAATCCATGAATTAGGCCGGCGCACCCGGAGTCCCCCCTTTTTTTTATCCGGTATCCAAATTTCGGAAAACGACCGGGGTAATTTCATTTTTTAATCGTATAAATTTCAAACCATTCCGGGTTCAGTATAATAAATATAATTATTTCATATAGTTATATGACAAGCCGCGTTGGCCCCAGGCTTGCTTTGGAATCCTTCCATCCACAACCCATCTCAAGGAGGATTTCATGTCGAAACGACTCTTCACCCTGATCCAGGCCCTCTTGGTCTTCGGCGCCGCCGGGCAAGTCTACGCGCAGAACACCACCTATGAGGTCTACGAGCGCGGACGCTACGTCGGCACCACCAGCATGCCGGCGGATCGCTACTCGGGGATGGCGGGGCGCTTGAACGCCACCGGGCTGACCTTGAAGCCGAAGGTCGATCCCGCCGCGGCCGCCGCACGGCGCGAGGCGGCGGAGCGCAAGCAAGAGCAGTGGCGTCGCGAGAACGAGCAGCGCCGGATCGCCGCGCAGCGGAAGCAGGAGCAGTGGAAACGTGAGAGTGAACAACGCCGGATCGCCGCGGAGCGGAAACAAGAGCAATGGAAGCGCGAAAATGAGCAACGACGCCGCGCCGCCCAAAACCAGATGCAGCAGTGGAACCGTCAGTTTGAGCAGCGCCGGGTCGCCGCCGAGCAAAAAATGGAGCAATGGAAACACGAAAATGAACAGCGCCGCCGCGCCGCTCAGATCCAACACCAGCAGTTTAAGGATAACTTCGCCCGCCGGCACACGGCGGCCCAGCAGGGCTTTCGGGCCTGGCAGATGGCCCGATAACACGGAGCGCGGCGAGGAGCCCCGTCATGGTGACGGGGCTCTTCTATTTTGCAAAAGCTGGCTTAGGGCAGCGCCGCGCAGCGGGCGCGGCCGGGGAGAAACTCGGGCCTCGCGTTCGAGAGGTCCCTGACTTGAACCGGCACGGATATGGCGAGGGCCGCGGGGGTATCCCGCGCGATCGGCTCCTTGCGGAAGGCCCCTTCGCAGTCCGGCATGGGCAAAGACAGGTCGGAAGGGATCTTGTGGTCGGCCTTGATGCGCTCCCAGCAGGCGGGGTTTTGCCGAGTAGGGACGCATTTCGGCTCCAGCCCCGCATAGTAGCGCAGGGAGACGAGGCCGGATTTTTTTTCGACGACGAGCTCCGCGTCGACGTCCCGGGAGGCGGTGAAGGCGACCTTGCCGTCGGAGAGCTTCAGCGCATAGAGCACGGCGAGATTTCCCAAAGGCTCGTCTTGCATCAAGAGGAAGGGGCCGGCGACGCCCAAGGGCCATCCGCTGAGGGTGGCGATGGGACGGCTGGGGCCCGCATAATTCTCGGAGCAAAGCGCCTTGGGATCGGGACCCTCGCGCAGGGCTATCTTTTCGATGCCCTTGATCCCGGGATCCTCCTGCCAGAATAGGGCGAAACCGCCGTAGGCCCAACAAGTCTCGCGGATCTGCTGGGGCGGCTCGACGAGGCGGCTTAAGCCGGCCTTGCGCTCTTGCACCTTGAGCGGGCGGTCGAAGCCGCGCTCCTTGGCGGGGCAGGGGAGGGAGAGAAAAAATATCAGGGCAGAGAGTAGGAATCGCATGCGGCGACTTTAGCAATGGGACGGAAGTTTGGCCAGGAGCTTCCTATTGCAAAAAATCGCAATCTGGATTTTCATAGTTCGGCGCTCCCTGGGAAAGACGGTGTTTCATGCCAAGGCGTTTGCTCACGACGTGTGTTTTGATCTTGTTCGGCCTCCTGCTGGCCGGGCCGGCCCGTGCCACGCGGGATCCCAAATCGGACGAGATGCCCGCCATCCAAGAAATCGCCTATTACCTCCAGGCCAACGCCGCCGCCGTGGAATCGCTGGCCCTGGCGCAGGCGGCCACCAACCCCGGGGTGCGGGACCTGCTTCCCTCCCTCGAGAAGCTGCGCGAGCGTGCCGTCGATTTCTACGACCGCGTCTTGAAGAACACGAAGAGCCCCTGGCGCACCGCCTCTCCCTACGAAGAGCTCGACCGCGCCTTCAACGAGGCCAGCCGGGCCTTTGTCTCCAGGCCAGTCTACTCGCTGGACCCGCGCGCCTTCGAGGAGATCGCCTACCTGATGGGCGCCCTACTGTCCTTTTATTCCGAGCCCGTCTATTCCGTCACGGTCTATCCCGCCGGCGGCTATGCCGTTTATCCCCGGCTGGTCTATCCCTGGATTCCGGCTTATTATAATTTTTCCCGCTGTCGCTTCGCGAACCCCAACTTGTATCCCTGGGGACGGAGGGTCGTCTTCGCGCCGAAGCGCCGGTAAAAAAACCAGCAAGGAGGAAGGCCATGGAAGTCCGAGAGCTGCATCGCGGGCGGATGATCGACCATCTGCAACTGGTGGTGCGAGACCTGGAGGCCAGCAAGAGATTCTACTCGGCCGTCCTGGCGGCCCTGGGCATCCCCATGAGCGGGGAGGGCAAGGACTGGTTTTGGGCCGACGAGCTCTTCGTCTCATCCTTGGACAGCCCGGCCGCCCAGGGCAAGCTCACGGGGCGCTGCCACTTCGCCTTCCAGGCGAAAGACCGCGAGACGGTGGAGCGCTTCCATCGCGCGGGCCTGGAGGCCGGCGGCAAGGATCTCGGTGCACCCGGCCTGCGTCCCTACCATGCTGGCTATTTCGCCGCCTTCCTCGAGGATCCGGACGGCAACAACGTCGAGGCCGTCTTTCACGGGCCGGCGAAGCGCTCCTCCGAGTCCGTCAAGATCGAATTCTAAAAACGTAGAAATATCGCAACGGAATCCCCGGGCCGACGATAAGGCCGACGGTTCATCACGGTCCTTAATCTCTATTTTCGGAGGAATCCGCGATGAACTTGTCCGTCCTCAAGGGACTATTGGCCAGCCCCCCCGACTCGAATTTCGAAGCCTCGGAACCCGCCGAAGCGGTCGCGCAAGCCGCTGAGGCCGCGGCTTCAGAGACGCCCCAAACCTTGAAAAGGCGCTTCGGTCTCGGCACGAAGAAAAAGGCGCCTCCGCCCGATCCGGCCCAATACCCGGCCGCGCTGGAGCGGAGCCTCAGCCAGCACCGCTTTCGCTGGGACAACCCGCATAGTTATTCGGTCGCCCTCGCATTCGGTTACGGGCGCCACGGTTTCCTCAACGGCAAGGGCTTCGAGCACCACGGCTTGCAAGGCCGGCTCGCCGCGGGGCTGCGGATCCCCCTCGGGCTCTGGCGCGACCACGTCCTGATGCCGCGTCTCTTCTACGAGTACCAAGGGAACAATTATCTCCGCTTCGGCGACGCCTATCTCAGCCGCGCGCAGGCCCACCGTTTCGGCGCGGAGTTGAATTATCTCTACGAGGCCGTGCCGACCTGGTTGCAGGTCGGGGCCGCCTTCAGCTTGGGCGGCGCGGTCTACCGGACGCAGGACGGCCTGCTGCAAGGGTTGATCTTCAACGACCGGAACCTGCCTCGCCCGGTGGATTCTTCCGGGATCCACGTGTCGGGCGCTGTCTTGCTCTGCACCTTCAACGGACTGGCCTGTCTCAGGCCGGCCCTGAACATGGACCTGGGCATGGGCCTGGGGCCGGAGCCCCTGGAGGCCAGGGGTTTTTCCGTCTCCTTGCAAGTCGATGCGATGCGCTTTTTCCATTATCCGACCCCGAAGGCGGTTCGGAAGCGCTACGGGCGAGCCCAGGAGGGGAGAGCTCCGAGATAAGCCTTTACCCTTTGCGGGGGATCGGTATAATTATTCCAGGGGGAGATGATGAGCTTTTCGTTGCGGAGAGCCTGTTTCATTCTCGTCTTGACGCTATGCGCCGGCAACTTGCAGGCGCAGCCGGCAAACCCCAATCCCAACCCGCAAAACCCCCCGGAAAAATCCTCCAATAATCGCCCGAAGGGATCCGGCGGCCTTTTCGATTTTCTGCGCGGCGACCCGGGGCCTCCAGGCCCACCGGGACCGCAGGGGCCGATGGGCCCGGCCGGACCGCCGGGGGCGCCGGGCGCAGCGGGGGCCGCGGGAGGCGCCGCGGAATTTTCCATCCCTCACACGGGGACGCCCAAGCCGGTCCAATCCAACTACACCTTCGGATGCCCTCAGGGGACCCGGATCGAGGGGACGGACCGCATCGGCCGCGTCATTTTGCCGGAGGGCCAGCCCAAGAGTACTTGCGGGATTAATTTCGCCAAGGCCTTCGACAAGGCTCCCGTCTGCGTCGCCAACGTCGCGATGGGGTTGGACGACTACTACGACGCGATCCCGGCGGTCGCCGTCACGACGACGCCGGGTTTGCTGCGTTTCGTATTGGGGAAGGAGGCCCACGACAACTACAGCGAGATGACCTTGAACTACTATTGCTTCGAGGCTCCGGAGCCCAACCTGCTCCAGTATCGGGTGCAAGAATCGGGCAATGTCATCCAATATTTGAACAACGCCCCGGCCGCCGAAGAGGGCCCCGTCAAGTCCTTCAGGAATTCCACTTCGATCATTCCCTGGATTTCGCGTTGATTTTGGCGCAAAAAAAGGCCCATTCCGACGGCGGAATGGGCCTGGGTAATCGCTTGCGCCTCGGAATTCCTAGCGGCGCCGTGCGACGCGAATGGCGCCGCACCCCGTCACGGCCGCCGAGAAGATTCCAAACGCGATCCAGGGTAAGCCCGCGGGACCCGCGACTCCGGGCCGCAGGCTGCACCCGCCGCTGTCGGCAGATCCCACGGGGAAGCCCGGGGGATTCCCGCTGCCGCCGTTGTTGCCGCCGTTGCCGGGTTGATCCTCGGGCGGCGTGATCAGGCCCACGCCCAACTCGCGCGCGATCGAGGCGTTGCTCGGCGTGAAGAGCTTCACCGAAAACTCCTCCTCGCCCTCGTCGAGCTCGTCGCTCTTGATCGAGACCACGATGTCTTGCCGCGTGATCCCGGGATCGAAAGTCAGGGTGCCGTTGGCCACCGTGTAGTCGTCGCCGGCGATCGCGGTTCCGGCCGCCGTCGCGTATTTCACGGTGATCGTCTCGTCGCTGGCCTCGGTGAGTTCCGCGACGAAGGTGGCGGTCGCGGTGCCGGAGGCGGGCTCGGCGATCGTCATGTCGTTGATCGAGAGGGTGGGGATGGAGCTTAAAACCACGTCGTTGCCGTCGCCGCCCTGATAGTTGATCTTGAAGCCGACCTCGTCGCGGCCCACTATGCGGAAGGTCTCGTTCTGCGAGAGGTCCTTGAAGGTGCCGGTGACCTGGTCGTTGCCGTCGTTGTCGATGATCTTGTAGTCGTCGCCGGCCCGAATCCCTTCGCCCAGCGCCATGCGGAAGATGGACTGGTCGAGGACGACGCTGCCCGTCACCTCGAGGCCGCTGTACTCGATGCCCGGGATCTCGCCTTGGACCTGGATCACCAGGACGCTGTTCGCGTCGAGGATCAGGTTGCCGGTGGCCAAGAGGGCCGGTTCGTCGTCGCCCGGCGAGAGCTTGCCGCCGGCCTTGATGAGCACCTCGCCCCCGATCGCGCCGCCCCCCTGCAGCTCCGCGCCGTTTTCGACGATCACGGGGCCGCCGCCGGTGCCGGAACCGACGGCGTTCTTCACGTCGAGGGTTCCGCCGTTGACGGTCGTGCCGCCGCTGTAGAAGTTGTCGCCTTGCAGCCGCAGGAAGCCGGGACCGTTTTTTACCAATTCGCCGCTGCCGAGGACGCGGCCGCCCAGGATCGTGTTGCCCAAGCCGCCGACGCTCAGGTCGAAAGTTTTAATATCGATGTCGCCGTTGAGGGTGAGAAAGGTCCCGTTGTTCTGCACGGTGAAGCTCTGCGCTTGCGTCAGCTCGATGCCGAAGGCCAGGATGTTGGTCCCGCTGGCCTGGCTGGAGAGGATGCCGTTGCTGAGCCGGATGTCGTTGCCGCCGATGTTGTAGTTGGCGGAGGAGAGTTGCAGGGAGTGGAAGTTGGTCAGGTCGGCGAAGTCGTTGACGTTGGTCAGCTTCAAGGCCCCGGGCGGGAACAAGAGTTGGCTGGCCGCGGCCGGCGCGCCGTTGGGGTTCCAGTTATTGGCGGTCGACCAGTTGTTGTCGGCGCCGCCGCCGTCCCAGGTGACGGCGAGGAGCGGTGAGGCGAGGGCGAGGCTGGCGAGGGCGCCAAGCCGGGCAAGGGTTTTGATGCTTTGCATATGGACTCCTCATGTGGTTTACCCCAGCCCTGAGCCGGCTGCCTAGCGAAGGGCGGGCGCCAAAGTCAACGCCGTAATAAGGAGTGCTCGATGAGCTTGGAGCTGAAAGGCAAAACCGCATTGATTACGGGGGCTTCACGGGGAATCGGCCGGGCCGTCGCGCTCAAGCTGGCCTCGTTGGGCGCCGACATCGCGATCCATTACCGAAAAAACCTCGAGGAGGCCGAGGCCCTCGAGGCCGAATTGGGAAGCCGGTTCGGCGTGAAGTGCTCCAAGTTTGCCGCCGACCTTTCGGAGTTGAGCGACATCCATCGCTTCATGGACGAGGTCAAGGCCGCGCATCCGCGACTCGACATCTACGTCGCCAACGCCGCGGCCACCGCTTTTAAACCCCTCGAGCAGATCCGAGAGCACCACATCGCCAAGACGATGAACATCACCGTCACCGCCTTCATCCTCGCGATGAACGCCTTCAAGCCGCTGATGCCGCCCGGCGGCAAGGTGATCACGGTCTCGGGCATCGACACGAAGAAATATTGCGCCAACCACGGCCTGCTCGCCGCCGCGAAATCGGCGCTCGAGACCCTCACGCGCTACTACGCCGTCGAATGGGCCGCGGAACAAATCTTCGTCCACGGGGTCAACCCCGGCTTGGTGGACACCGATTCCTTGAAGGTTTACTTCGGTTCCTCCTACGAGGAGGCGAAGGCCGGCCTCTCCCGGCTCGTCCCCATGGGGAAGCTCATGCCCACCGGAGACGTCGCCGAATTGGTGGCCTTCCTCTGCTCGCGGGCGGCCGACTGGATGAACGGCGAGACGCTCTACGCCGACGGCGGCGTCGGTTTCATGATGCCGGTATATTCGGGGAAATGAGTCTTGGGGTGGCCGAGCCTCCCGTCTCCTGGAGAATTGCGGAGCGGAGTCCCCAAAGCCGGGCCTTCACGGATCTCTCCAAGTCCCCGCGAAAATCGGAAATACTCCTTTTCCTCTCCTGGCTTAGCAAGGGGAGCTCGAATTTTTTCCTCCCGTGGCATGGGCATTGCTGCGATTTCGTTTTGGGCCGAAGCCGGCCCGAGATGAAGGGGGGAAGGCCATGGGATGGATCGAGCGCGGCGCGCGCTTCCTTTCAGAGGTCAACCGGGAATTCACGCTCGAGGGAAGGGGGTTGGGAGAGCCCCCGGAGCCGGCCCCCGAAGCCCCTCCCGATCCTTCCTCCCCCGGCCCCGCCACCGCCTTCCGCCTCGCCGCCTCTCCCTTACCCTTCCTTGCCGACACCTGCCGATGCCTAGTTCCAGCCTTGTTTTCCCAACGCGTCTTGAATTTCCTGCATTCCGCCGATTGTCGCAGCGCCGAGGCCGACCGTCCCTCGGGGGCGCCCGGCTTTTCGGCCCTGGTGGGCATGCAAGCTTCCTACGGATTTCTCCTGCAAGAGTTGCAAGGGAACTCCCTCGCGGCCGCCGAGCATCCCTCCGATCTCTTTTTTAATTCCGGAAGGGTGGGGGAGGCCCTGCTTTGCCTGCACGACGCGCGGCTCGACCGCTTGCTCGTCAACGGGAACGACCGCGAGGACCCGGAGATCCTCCGCTTGGAGGCGCTGCAGGACCATGCCTTGGAAGACTTGCGCCGCCTGCGCGCCCTCCGGGAAGATCCTCCGCAAGGCGCGGCGGCCTGGGAGGAATATTTCCAGTGGGCTCAAGAAGCGGGCCCGCGTCTCGACGCCGTCTACGGGGAGATCGAGGTCCCGCTTTCGCAAGGCGGCTCCAACCTGGAGGATCTCTTCGCCGAGTCCGCCTACCTCGCGGCCTATGAAGACATCTATCGGGAGATCGCCTCGGCCCCGGCAGACTCCGCCTGTCTCGCCGATCTGCCTGCGCTGCGCGAGGGGCTCTGCCGGCTGTGGATCCAGACGCCCGCGCCGGATGGCGCCCCTTACCTCGCGGGGGCCGGCCGCCGCCGCTTGGCGGAGATCCTCTTGGGCGAGGAACGATTTCCGGAGGCGGAGGAGTGGCGGGAGATTTTTCCCGAGGCCCCCGAGGCCTTTTCCGGCGGGACACGCGGCGCCCTCGAGGCCTTTCGGTTCCTCAGCCTCCGGCACCTGGGACAACTGGACGAATGGAATCGGCGCGAACGGGGCCGCGCCCGGACCGAGGCCTTGGAGGCGGGCCATTCCCAGACCGAGATCGAATCCGTGGGAGGTTTCTTCGAGGCTGCTGAGCGCGTGGTGACGCATGAGATTCGCGAGCTGAGAGCCTGGGAGATCCCCGCCGACGAGGCGCGGGCCTTGGCGGAGCTGTCGGGCCTGCTGGAGGCGATGACCTCGGTGCGGATGCGGACCCGCTATGCTCGCGAACACCTGCCCTTTCTGCACCTGCGCGCCGCGCGCTGGGCAGGGATGGACGGCGGCGAGACCTGGAGCCGGATGCGCCGCTTGGCCGAGGGCCTACCCTTGGATTACGAGGGGCTCGGCGCCGCCTACCTCCTGCCTTCCCCGGCGGAGATCTTGCGCGAGGGATCCTTTTTGAGTCGGTCGATGCAGTTGAGCCTCGCCCAGCAGTTCACGCGCGACCTGGATGCGGTTCACGCGGTCATCGCGGGGCTGGACCGGGTGGTCGGCCCCAATTTCCTCGACGACGTGATCCTCGGCAACGCGGCGGTGAGCCTGGTGGGGCCGGAGCTGGAGCGCGGCGCCGACGCGGCCTTCCTCGAGGAGCTGCTGGGCTTGCGCGGGCGCTATCACCAAGCCTTGGACGAGCTGGCCGCGCTGGGCGAGGCGGGTGGCGGCGCGGCGGCCTGGGAGCGCGGGGCGAGTCTGTTCGAGACCCTCGGCGAGCTGCACCAGGCCTCGTTGTTCGGCGACCTCTCCTACCAGCAGACGCGCACCTGGCAGCTGCTGCGCGACCGCGAGACCATCCAGGCCTGCGTCATCGCCGCCGCGGCCTCCTTCGGCGGCGCCTATCTGGCGAGTTTCCTGACGCGGCTGCCGTCGATCGTGCGGATCGCTCGGGGCATGGAGGGACTACTGCGCGAGACGCGAATCTTTCAAAGCCTCCGGCCCTCATTCCAAAGAAGCCTTCTTAACGGATTTCGCATCTACGGCGCGGCCGCGCCCGAGGCCTTCTTTCAAAGCGGGCTCTCCACCCTGCTGCGGGGCATGGCGGCCTACGACGCCGGGGCAAGCGACGACGGTCGAGGATTGGCTGCGTCCTTCTTCGAGGGAATGGGCTTCGTCTTTTTCCAACGGAGGCTGCGTCCCTTGTTCAGCCGCCTCACCGCGCCTTGGACGCGCCTGGAGCGCGCGATCGTCCGGTGGGGAGAAGACGGGGCCTCGCCGCTGCGCCAGGCTGGGACGGTCTTGGGGGGCGAGGCGAGCCGCCTGGGATTTCACCTGACGCAGCTGGGCACCGAGACCTTAATCTTCAGCCTCTACCGCCTGCGCGAGATGGGCCTGCAATGGCTCGCCGGAATTTCCCCCGATTGGGAGCGGGCCTTTTCCACGGAGGCCCTCGCGGAAGATGCGCTGAACGTGCTTCGGGAATACGTGACCGAGCGGCCGGCGGAGCTCTTGGGGCGGATTAGCGCCGGCGTCGTGGGGGAGCCTTCGGTGCGGGCCCTCTTAGGGGAGGTCGAGACCTCGCGGCAAACCCTGCTCCGCGGCGATTTTTTGGACTATCCGCCCCCCTGGCGGGCCCAACGCCTGCGGATCTACCGCGATCAATTGGAGGACTTGCGGGCCCTGCTCGTCAGCCAAGGGCGGTCCTTCGAGGATCTCCGGCCGATCGAGAACGCCGACCCCGAGCTCCAGGGGACGCTTCAGAATCTGGAAAGAGAGATCGGCTTGGTGGAGGACTCGCGCCGCCGTGAGGAGGCCGAGAGCCGGCGCTGGCTGGAGGCGAATTATTCAGGACCTGAGCCGCTTGCCTCGCCGCGGCCCGAGACCGGCCGCGACGCCTCGCTCGGCCTCGCGGCGGGGTGGCGGATTCCGGCCCTGGGCGAGACGCAGGAACTTCCGGGCCTCGGCCTCTCGATCTTCGGAGGTCTGATATTGGCAGGCTTCTGGTCGTCCTTGTTCCGCTCCCGCGGTCCGGCCACGTTTTCGGAGTTGCTGCGCCGTTCGCGCTCCGAGCCCGATTCCCTGCCGCCGCGGGATCCGAATTTGGCGCCGAATCGTTTCTATCCCCTGTCTCCCGAAGGGGTTCTGCGCGCGCACCCCGAGACGCTTGCCTTGTCCTGGGGGGAATTCCCCTTGCGGTCGGGAGGAGCGGGAGGCGAACGCGTTTTCTCTACGGGGAGGATTTACGGAAGGGGCGGATCCAAGACGGCCTACGAGGCCTTTCAGGTCGACGGGGAAGATCGGTACCGGCGCGTCTGCGTGATCGTCGCCGATCATATCTCGCAGTCGGGCCGGCCCATCGGGGACCCCATGACCGACGCGGAGGCCGAGGAATACGGCGGCCTGATTCGATGGGCGGAGGAACAAGGCCTGGGAGGCGTGGAGTATTTCGGGACCGTCGACCTGCCGGGGGGCCATGTGGGCTTCGTGACGAATGCGGCGCCGGGGATCAATGTGGGAGACATTCGCTTCGATCGGGCGGAGGACCTGCCCTACGTTCGACAATTGCAAGCCCAGTTGGGAGGATGGATCCAGGAAAGGACCTTGCGCGAATTGGCGACACTCCTGAGGGATATCGGAGACGCGGGCCGGGGAATGTCGATCGACTTTCAATATACCGTGGCGCAAGACGGGTCGGTGCATCTGGTGGATTTCGACGCCCTCAGGGGTTCGGATACGCCGAGGAATATTTGGGAGCATTCGCTTCGCGGTTTACGCGAATGTTGGCTGCGTGCCGGTCGATCCGAGGAGGAATTTGAGGATTTGAGGCGGCGGATCGAGACTGAGATTTCGATTCCGGATGCTCGATGAGGCCTTTGGCTATGTCGCGAGGAAGCCAGGCGCTGCGGCTAAGGTAGGGGAGTGCTCGCTGGAAGACTCTCCGGAGGATTGGGCGCGGCGAGGAAGTCCAGGATGGCGTTTTTTAAACGCGTCGGCTGATCCCAGACCGGCGCGTGCCCGCTTTTTTCCAGCGCGACCATCGCGGAACCCGGGATCAACCGGTGCAGGCGTTCGCCCACCTCGAAGGGGATCACCCGGTCCTCGCGGCCGTGGATCACGAGGGTGGGCTGTCGCACCTGCCAGACCTTGTTGTCCAAAAGGCGAAGCTTGCTGTTCTCGACGAAGCCCATGAAGACCGCCTCGTACTTGGCCTTGATCCGGGTGGAGGACTTGACCAGCTGGTCGAGGACGAAGCCCGGCAGCGGCGGCGGGTTGTAGAAGAGCAGCTCGAGGAAGCGCTTGGCCTTCTCGCGGTCGGTGAGGGTGAGGCGGGCCAGCTCGGGGATCTCGGTGCGCAGGCCGGCGCTCTCCACCAGGACCAGTTTGCCCACCTTTTCGGGGTGCTCCAGCGCGATGATCAGGCTCACCCAGCCGCCGACCGAGAGGCCGACGAAATCCGCCTTCTCGAGGTTCAAGGCCTGCATCAGGCCCAGCACCAGGTCGACCTCCGAATCGACGGAATAGGTCGCCGGGTTCAGTCGCAGGAAGCTCGAGGCCAGCAGGTCGGGGGCGATCACGTGGTAGTTCTTGGCCAGGGCCGGCATCAGCCGCATCCAAGTCATCTGCGCGGTGCCGCCGAAGCCGTGCAGCAGGAGCACCTTGCGGGGGTTTCCCTTTCCGCCCTCGTAGTAGTTGACGCGGCGCTTGCCGATCCGCACCTGATTTTCCTCGATGCCCGCCACGTGCTGCAGCAGGAAGTTCACGGTCTTGCGGAAGTGGGGGATGGGGTTGAGCGCCAGGTAGATCAGCAGCGCGGCGACGGGCGCCAGGAGCAGGAGGGGGATCCAGAGGCGTTTGCGTTTGTAGAAGGGTTTCGGCATTGCCCCACGATCACCAATAAACCTGCGCCTTGTAGTTCTTCTCGAAGGCCCCGATCTCCTTCTCGCGCTGCAGGGTCAGGCCGATCTCGTCCAAGCCCCGGATCAGGTGGTTCTTCACCGCGGGGTCGATCTCGAAGTGGAAGGAGATCTCCTCCGGCAGATGCAGGGTGACCCGCTGCTCGTCCAGATTGACCGTCGCCTCGAGGCCCTCGTAGCGCTCGACCATCTGGAAGATCTCTTCCACCTCCGCGGCCTTCAGCTCGACGTTGAGCAGGCCGTTCTTCACCGAGTTGTTGTGGAAGATGTCCGCGAAGGCCGGCACCTCGCCGACCCGCGGCGCGATGATGGCCTTGATGCCGTACTGGGTGATCGCCCAGACCGCGTGCTCGCGGGAGGAGCCGCAGCCGAAGTTGTTGCGCGTCACCAGGATGCTGGCGCCCTGGAAGCGGGGCCGGTTGACCTCGAAGTCGGGGTTGGGCTTGCCGTCGGGCAGGTAGCGCCAGTCGAAGAAGAGATTTTCGCCGTAGCCGGTGCGGCGGATCGACTTGAGGAACTGCTTGGGGATGATCTGGTCGGTGTCGACGTTGGCCCGGTCGAGGGTGACGAGTTTTCCGCGGTGCGATGTGAAGGCTTCCATTAGGACCATCTCCTGAGATCGACGAAGTGACCGGCGCAGGCCGCGGCGGCGGCCATCTGGGGGCTGACCAAGTGGGTGCGCCCGCCCTTGCCCTGGCGTCCTTCGAAATTGCGGTTGCTGGTGGAGGCGCAGCGCTGCTGCGGCTTGAGCTGGTCGGGGTTCATTGCCAGGCACATGCTGCAGCCGGACTCGCGCCACTCGGCGCCGGCCTCGAGAAAAACTTTGTGCAGCCCTTCGGCCTCGGCCTGCTTCTTGACCTGCTGCGAGCCGGGGACCACCATGGCCTGGACGCCCTGGGCGACCTTGCGGCCCCGGAAGACCTGGGCCGCCGCGCGCAGGTCCTCGATGCGCGAATTGGTGCAGCTGCCGATGAAGACCACGTCGACGGGCACCTGGGCGATCGGCGTGCCGGGCTTCAGCCCCATGTACTCGAGGGCGTGCTCGGCGTCTTTCTTGGAGAGGCCGGGCACCTTGTCGGGCTGAGGGATCAGGCCGTCGGCGTCGATCACCATGCCGGGGCTGGTGCCCCAGGTGATCTGCGGGGCGATCTTGTCGGCGTCGATGACGAGGGTCTTGTCGTAGACCGCGCCTTCGTCGCTGGGCAGGGTCTTCCAGTAGGCGATGGCCGCCTCTAGGTCCTGGCCCTTGGGGGCGAAGGGGCGCTCGACCTTGCGGAAAAAGTCGAAGGTGGTCTCGTCGGGGGCGATCATGCCCGCCTTGGCCCCGGCCTCGATCGACATGTTGCAGACCGTCATGCGGCCTTCCATGGAGAGGGCGCGGATGGCCTCGCCGGTGTACTCGAGGACGTGGCCGGTGGCCCCGGCGGTGCCGATCAGCCCGATGAACTTGAGGACCAGGTCCTTGGCGGTGACGCCGGGGCCGGGTTTGCCGCGGAATTCAACCTGGAAGGTCTTGGCCGGCTTTTGCCGCAGCGTCTGGGTCGCCAGGACGTGCTCGACCTCGGAGGTGCCGATCCCGAAGGCCAGGGCCCCGAAGGCGCCGTGGGTCGAGGTGTGGCTGTCGCCGCAGACGATGGTGGTGCCGGGGAGGGTAATCCCTAAGTCGGGGCCGATGACGTGGACGATGCCCTGCTGGTCGCTGTTCAGGTCGTAGAGGCGGACGCCGAAATCCTTGCAGTTTTGGGTGAGGGCCTCTATCTGGGCCCGGGCGATCTCGTCCTTAATGTTGTAGCGGTCGACCGTGGGGACATTGTGGTCCATGGTCGCGAAGGTCAGGTCAGGGCGGCGGACCTTGCGGCCGGTCAGGCGCAGGCCCTCGAAGGCCTGGGGGCTGGTGACCTCGTGGACGAGCTGGCGGTCGATGTAGAGGAGGGCGGTGCCGTCCTCGAGGGTTGAGACGAGGTGTTTTTCCCAGATTTTTTCGAATAGAGTCTTAGACTTGGACATGGGCTGGAACTACGATAGCGAGCCGCCCAGCGTCAAGAATCGATATTTACCGGAGTTTTCGCATTTTCCGCCTTGAGCCCGGGCCCCGCCTTTGATATGCGGGGCCGCCTATGGTGCTCTGCCATCACTGCGGAAAGACCAGCGAATCCGGCGATCGCATCGGCCGGAACGAGACCTGTTCGCACTGCGGCTACGACCTTCACGTCTGCTACAACTGCCTGCACTACGACCCGAAGGCCTACAACGAGTGCCAGGAGACGCAGGCGGAGCGGGTCTTGGAGAAGGACAAGGCCAATTTTTGCGACTACTTCGCCCCTAGCGACCGCGCGATGCGGGCGGGGGAAGACAAGAAGAAGGACGATGCGAAGGCGAAGTTGGACGCCTTGTTCAAGAAACCCTAGTGGATGTTTTTGCGGCGGCTGTAGGGGCCGTTCGCGGATGATTTTCAAAGTAACAGGCGCAAAGCCCCAGGAGAACCCAAGTGGCAAAGATTTTAGTCCTCGCCGGCGACGGCATCGGCCCCGAGGTGATGGCCGAGACGGTCAAGATCCTCCAATTCGTCAACGCGCAGGAGAAGCTCGGCCTCGAATTCGAAAACGCCCTGGCCGGCGGCTGCTCCTACGACGCCCACGGCAAGCCCTTGACCGACGACACGCTCAAGCTGGCGAAGGCCGCCGACGCGATCCTGCTGGGCGCGGTGGGCGGTCCCAAGTGGGAAGACCTGGATTATTCGCTGCGCCCCGAGCGCGCCCTATTGGCCCTGCGCAGCGAGCTGGGCCTCTTCGCCAACCTGCGCCCCGCCAAGGTCTACCCGGCCTTGATCGACGCCTCCTCGCTCAAGCGCGAGGTGATCGAGGGCATCGACATCATGGTCTTGCGCGAGCTGACCGGCGACATCTATTTCGGCAAGCCCAAGGGCGTCGAGAAGCTGCCCGACGGGCAGGAGCGCGGCGTCAACACGATGGTCTACACGACCCACGAGATCGAGCGCATCGCCAAGCTGGCCTTCGAGATCGCCCGCGGCCGCCAAAAGAAGGTGACCAGCGTCGACAAGGCCAACGTCCTCGAGACGACCGAGCTCTGGCGCAAGATCGTCACCCAGCTGGGCAAAAATTACCCCGACGTCGAGCTCAAGCACATGTACGTCGACAACTGCGCCATGCAGCTGGTGCGCTATCCCAAGCAGTTCGACGTGATCGTGACGGGGAACCTGTTCGGCGATATCTTAAGCGACGAGGCGGCGATGCTGACCGGTTCGATCGGGATGCTGCCCTCGGCCAGTCTGGCGGCCTCGAAGAAGGGGATGTACGAGCCCATCCACGGCAGCGCCCCCGACATCGCCGGCAGGGGCGTGGCCAACCCCATCGCGACGATCCTGTCGGGCGCGATGATGCTGGACTTGACCTTCGGCAAGAAGGCCCCGGCGCAACGGATCGAGGCCGCGGTCGAGAAGGTGTTAGAGGCGGGGCTGCGCACCGCCGACATCGCCAAGCCCGGCGAGGCGAAGGCCTCGACGCAGGAGGCCGGCGAGCGGATCCTGGCGGAGCTGAAGAAAAATTATTAATGTAGGGGCGAACCTTGTGTTCGCCCCAGGTGCACGGAGGGGAGGGCGAACACAAGGTTCGCCCCTACAAGCGATTATGAAAAAAGAAAAATACAACGTCGCCGTCGTCGGCGCCACCGGCGCGGTGGGCAACGTCATGCTCGAGGTCCTCGAGGAGCGCAATTTCCCCGTCGACAGGCTCAAGCTGCTGGCCAGCGAGCGCAGCGTCGGCACGCGCCTACGTTTCAAGGGGAAGGAAGTCCCCGTCGAGGTCCTCGACGCCAAGGCCTTCGAGGGCGTCGACATCGCGCTTTTCTCCGCGGGCGGGACGATCAGCGAGCGCTTCGCCCCGGTCGCGGCCCAGGCCGGAGCGGTCTGCGTCGACAACACCTCCGCCTTCCGGATGCACCCCGAGGTGCCGCTGGTGGTGCCCGAGGTCAACCCCAAGGCCATCGGCGACTATAAGAAGAAGGGCATCATCGCCAACCCCAACTGCTCGACCATCCAGATGGTCGTGGCGCTCAAGCCGATCCACGATCAGGCCAAGATCAAGCGCATCGTCGTCTCGACCTACCAGGCGACCAGCGGCGCCGGGAAGCGGGCGATGGACGAGCTGGCCCAGCAGACCAAGGCCCTGTTCAGCGGCGAGGAGCTGCAAAAGGCGAAGTTTCCGCACCAGATCGCCTTCAACTGCCTGCCGCACATCGACGTCTTCCTCGACAACGGCTACACGAAGGAAGAGATGAAGATGGTCAACGAGACCAAGAAGATCATGGGCGACGACTCCATCCAGGTAACGGCCACCTGCGTGCGCGTCCCGGTCTTCGGCGGCCACAGCGAGAGCGTCAACGTCCAGACCGAGAAGAAGCTCACCGCCCGCGAGGCGAGGGCCCTGCTCGAGAAGGCGCCCGGCGTGATCGTGAAGGACGACGTTGCGCACAACCAGTATCCGCTGGCCATCGACTGCGTGAACAAAGACGAGGTCTTCGTCGGCCGCATCCGCGACGACGACTCGGTCGAGAACGGGCTCAATTTCTGGATCGTGGCCGACAACATCCGCAAGGGCGCGGCGACCAACGCGGTGCAGATCGCGGAGATATTGATTCGGGATTACTTGTAGGTTCGAAGACAAGATTCGCCCCTGCGGGCCAATGCGTAGATTCTTCGCGGAAGACTGGCCCTAAAGCCCGGGGTTCGGCACCGCGGTGAATTTCTGAAACATCTCGGTCAGCGGATGGTCTCCATGCCCGTGCTTCCTGAAGATGAGCGTTTCATGAAAATGGCCCTGGAAGAAGCCCGCATCGGACTCGCGGAAGGGGGAATTCCGATCGGCAGCGTCCTGGTCATCGACAGCCAAGTCCGGGGCCGGGGCCACAATCGCCGGGTGCAGAGCGGAAGTCCTATCCTCCACGGAGAGACCGACTGTCTCCAAAACGCCGGGCGCCTATCCGCCAGCGAATACCATCGAGCGACGCTCTACACGACATTGTCTCCCTGCGACATGTGCACCGGCGCCATACTGCTCTATAAAATCCCCCGGGTGGTTATGGCGGAAAATATAAGTTTCACCGGGGCCGAGGAGACGCTGATCCGGCGCGGTGTCGAGCTGGTAAATCTGGAGAGCGAGGAAGCTGCCCGCATGATGCAAGAATTCATCCGCAATCATCCCCGCCTCTGGGACGAGGATATCGGTCTCTAAGGGGTCAAGCGACGGAGGTGAACCCGAAGTTCGCCCCTACAACAATTCCTGCAAATTCTTCGCGCGGCGTCGCCTCGCCAGCAGCAAGAGCAGCAATCCCCACCCCGCCGAGGCCGCGGCGAGCTTGTATTCCCGCAGGTAGAGCGTGACGCCCAGATTGAAGAAATAGACGCCGAGGTACAGCCCCACCCCCAGCAAGACCGAATCCGTCTTGCGGGGCACTCCTTCCAGGGAGTCCGTCAGCCGAAAGGCCCCCAGGATCGCGAACGCCACCAAAAACCACCCCGCGAAATTGCTCATCGGGACGTCGAAGTACCAGCCGGGATTCGGGTAATAGTAGATGTCGCCCAGGAACCAGCGCGCGCCCAGGTGCGCGACCGGGTCGATGACCACGTCGAGCAGCACGGTCAGGGCCGCGCCGAAGACCACCGTCGCCCAGGAGCGTTGCAGATCCTGAAGCGGCGCGAAGCGGTTCCAGCGGCTGCGCAGGAACAGCGCCATCATGTAGCCGGCGAAGCTCAGGAAGACGTAGGAAATCGAGTCCCACACCGGCACGCCGTAAAAGAAGATCTCGCCGGACATGTTTTCATACTTATATTTATAGTCCCCGTAGGGAAATCCGTTGCGGATGGAAGAGGCCTCGGAGGCCCAGGCGATGAAATAACCTAAGACGAGCAGCTTGAGCGTCCGCCGCCAACCCCAGTGATGGGACGCGATGCCCAGGTAGCTGATCAGGAAGGCCACGACGTACCAGCGCTTGACGATCGTGTGCAGGACGGATTCCAGCATGCCCGACCCCTAGTCGGTTAGGCCGCCGAGGTAAACTCAAATTTGCTGGAGCTTTTTCAAGGAGGCGACGTGCCGTTTGAGGGCTTCCCAGATGTTGCTTTGCGGGAGCCCCAGCTCGCGCCGCGCGAGGCCGGGGTCGAAGAAGAGGGGGCGGGAGAGCCGGTCGATGACCGCGTTCGGGATGCCGTCTTTTTTTTGCAAGACCAGCCGCGCCAGGGTGTTTCCGAGTTTGGCGAAGGTCAGCGGCAGGGCGGTGCCGGGCGCGGCCACTCCGCTGATTTTTTGCAGGTTGCGCAGGAGCTCGAGCATGAAGACGTTCTGGTTGCCCAGGATGTAGCGTCCCCCGATCTGCCCGCGTTTGGCCGCGAGCAGGTGGCCCTTGGCCACGTCGACGACGTCGACGAAGTTGAAACCGGTGTCCAGGTAGAAATGCGTCTTGCGGCGCAGGTAGCGAAGCAGGTAGCGGCCGAAGGGCGAGGGGTCGCGGTCGCGCGTGCCCAGGCAGATCGTCGGATGGACGATCACGACGGGCAGGCCCTGCTGTTTGAGGCGGCTGACCTCGCGCTCGGCGAGGAAGCGGGTCTTTTCGAAGTCGGTTTTCAGGTCTTCCAGCGCCACGCCGTCGGTCTCGCGGATCACCTCTTCGCCGGGGGCGAGGGCCAATGTCTCCATCCCCGAGGAGTAGACCACCTTTTCGACGCCGTGGTGCAGGGCGGCCTCCATGACGTGCTTGGTGCCCAGTTGGTTGATCGCCTGCATCCGCGCGCGGTCGGCGTTTGAGAAGGAGCAGAGAAAATCGGCGTGGAAAAGCGTCGTGCAGCCCTGCACCGCCTGAAAGACCGCGTTGCGATCGGTCACGTCCAGCGGGAAGCTCTCGAGGTCGAGGCCGTCGATCATCACCTCGCTGTCGTCGCCCGAGATCGTCGTGCCCGGGCGGAAGCCGGCGCGCAGCGGCAGGCCCTGCTTGGTAAGCTCTTCGACGATGTGGGAGCCGAGGAAACCCCCGGCCCCGGTGACGAGGATTTTCATGGGAGATTAAACGTTCGCTTCGCTCTTGATGAGTTGGATGAAACTCTTCACCAGCTCGGGATCCCACTGCCCGCTTTCCGATTCGCGCTCGAAGATCTTGATCGCCTCGCCGGGCGGGATACCCTTACGGTAGGGCCGGTTGCTGGTCATGGCGTCGTAGGCGTCGGCGATCGAGACGATGCGCGGGCCCAAGGCCAGCTGGCTCCCGCTGACCCCGTCGGGGTAGCCGAGGCCGTCGACCCGTTCGTGGTGGTGGCGGATGATCGGCAGGACCGGGGCCAGGCTCTTCAGGGCCTTGCAGATCTCGCAGCCGCGCGCGGGGTGCGAGCGGATATGGGCCAACTCTTCCTGTGAAAGTTTTTCGGGTTTGTTCAGCACCAGCTCGCGGACGCCGATCTTGCCGACGTCGTGGAGCAGGGCGCCGCGGCGGATCAGCTCTTGGTCGGCCTCGTTGAGGCCGAGGCGCCGCGCCAGCAAAAGGGCGTAGCGCGCGACCCGCTCGGAGTGGCCGCGGGTGTAGACGTCCTTCGCCTCGAGCATCTCGGCCAAGGTGAAGATGATCGTCTCGCTGCTGTCGACGTCGTCGTAAAGTTCTTTAAGCTTGAGCAGCGATTTGACCCGCGTGACCAGCTCGACCTTGTTGAAGGGCTTCATCAAAAAGTCGTCGGCGCCCATCTCGATGGCCTTCAGCTTGTCCTCGAGCTCTTTCAAGGCCGTGATCACGATCACCGGGATGAACTGGGTCTTCTTGTCGCTCTTGATCTTCTGGCAGACCTCGTAGCCCGAGAGCTTGGGCATCATGAGGTCGAGTAAGATGAGGTCGGGCGGGTCCTCCTCGATCTTCTTCAAGGCGGCCTCGCCGTCATAAGCGGTCATCAGCTGGTAGGGATAGGGCTTCAGCTGGGCGAGGAGCAATTCCACGTTGGTGGGGTTGTCGTCGACGATCAGGACCTTGGGTTTTTTCTGCGGTGCGATGCTGGAGGTGCTTGCCATGGCCATAAACCGAATCCTAACAAGGACTTCCTTAGCGGTCTAGCGATCTATCGCACCGCTGAAAATCAGCCGACCATGGACAAAAAGCCCCGCTTTCGCCTATAAGCCCTCCCATGGTTTCTCTCATAAAGAAAGGCCTCTCCCTGGCGGGAGTCCTGGCGGTGGTGGCCTTGGTGCTCAACCTCAATATCGGCGGTCGCCCCTCCCGCGACCTGGCCATCGAGCTCTGGCAGAGCGAGGGGGTCCAGAAGGTCTACGGCGTGGTCCGGGATCGCGTCCTGGCCTTGATTCGCAAGGACATCTCGGTCGAGGACGTCTTTAAGCCGGAATTGCCGGGTAAAGCCCCGGCGCCTTCGGCCTCCGCCCCGGCCGCCCCCAAGACCCCGGTGGCGGCCCCTTCCGCCAAGGCCGCTCCGGTCCCCAAAGGCCCCGAGGGCGAGCGGGTCATCCACCTCGAGAAGCTCGACGAGCAGGACCGGAAGGCCCTTGAGAAAATTTTAGAAAAATCCTCGGATTAAGATGGTTTAGGCGGCAAGCTTGAAGTCATTGTTCAAATATATCGGCGCCGCGGCGGTGGTTATTTTAGGGGTGGTCTCCGTCAGCTATCTCCAGCACCGTTTCGATCAATCCGACCTCCGCCACGCGGTGGGCGCGGTGCGCTTCGCCCGGCCCCAGGGGCCGCAGGGGGCGACCCTCGAGGAACAGGTGGCCTATAAGTTCCAGACGCGGCCGGAACTGATCTCCTGGGAGCCGCAGCTCGAGTCCAAACTGGAGGGCACCGTCCTGGTGCGGGCCCTGCCCCCGCAGGGCGGCGAAAATTTAATCTGGAAGGTTGACTTGGTCCGCATGAGTGTGGTGCCTATCACCCCGGAGGCCGAGGCCTTCAGCAAAACGAATCCATAGGAGGAGCCGAAATGGCCGAAGCGAAGAAGTGCAAACAGAAAGACTGCAAACGACCCTACCGCGCGAAGGGATACTGCAACGTGCATTACAAGCAATGGCGCCAGGGCAAGCTGGGCAAGACCCGCTATAAGACCTGCAGCCAAGAGGGCTGCAAGAAGCCGATGGGCAAGCGCGGGCTCTGCGACGCGCACTACGAGGCCTGGCTCAAGTCGCGCAAGACCGCGGTGGCGGTGGCCGAGTCGGCCCCGGCGGCGGCGCCCGCCGAGGGCGCGGCCTCCTAATGCGGAACAAAACCCAAGCCGCCTTGTTGCTCTTTCTCGTCGGCGCCGTCTTAGGTCCGGTCGGGGATTCTTTCCACGTGGTCTCGGGCACCACGGACTACCCGCCAAATCTCTTCCAACTGTATTTCTGGCGCCTGCCCTGGTGGGTGCCCTTGATCTTCGGCGCCGCCGGCGTCGCGATCGGGATGAGTCACCCGCAGATGGACCGCTGGCTGGGCGCGCCGCCCGACCGGCCCGGCTCGCGGGGGATTGCCGCGGTGATCTTCGGCGTCGCGGCCTTCCTGGGCATCTACGCGATGACGGCCTTCGTCCCGCTGAAGTCCGGCGGCCCGCTCGACGCGCTGATCGCCGCCTCCGCCTTGGCGGTTTGGCTGCTGTTGGACCGCACCTGGCAGGGCGTTCTGCTCGGCATGATGACCGCCGCGGTGGGCACCGTCACCGAGATCCTGCTCGTTCGCGCCGGCGCTTTTTGGTACCTGCCGCCTAAGGACGCGCTGTTCGGGGTCGGCTCTTGGTTGCCTTGGCTCTATTTCTCGGCCTCCGTCGCGGTGGGCAACCTTGGGCGGTTTCTGCAAAACGACTCCGGCGACCGTTCCGTCAAGGGTTGACCTTCTCCGGATTTTCCTCCTCGAATTGCGGCGATTCCGTGGCCTCCGGATTTTGCGGGGGGAGGCCGTCCCAGACATCCTCGAGCAGGGGGGCCTCCGTTTTCGCCTCCGCGGATTTCTCCACGGTCGGCCGGTTCGATCTCTGCACCTCGGTTAGGATCTTCAATAACAAGGCCTCTTGTTGGGCTAAAAGGCCCGTCGGAAATTGGCAGCTCATCGCCAGGACCCAGGACAAAACCTGCCGCATAAAACCCCCTTTTGTCCGTTGGATCGTGCGGGTAAAATTATAATATTCACGATGGCCCTACGCTACGGCCTTGGCAGTCGATGAGGTCGTCCATGCGGCGCGGATTTTCGCGAATATTTTCGGTGCTTTTGCTCGGTGGCCTGCTGGCCATAAGCGGTTGTGGAGATGTTACCTGGTTCGTCTCGTTCCATGCCGGCTCCTTCGACGAGACGCGGCAGGAAGGTTTGGTCGTCATCATCGGTCAGGCGCATCCCGAGCCGCTTCAGGAAGTTCGGCTCCTGGAGGGGGAACTCCCGCCGGGCATGGCCCTGCAAGAGGACGGCACGGTCCGCGGCATCCCCGAGGCGGGCGGGGTCTACGACTTTACCCTGGAGCTGACCGAGATGGGCGGGAAGGTTCTGCGGAAGTCCTATTCGGTGGAGCTGGAGGCGGGGGACCCCGGGTCTTGATATCGCCTAAACCTCGGGGGGGACGGAAGAACGCGGCGCGGTCCGATCGCCGATAAGGCGTATGTCGAGGGGCTTGACCGTATCGAGGTGCACGTCGCGCTGCGGGTAGGCGATGTTGATCTGGGCCTCGCGGAAGGATCCGTCGATCATGAAGCGCAGGTCGCTCTCGACATCGCGGCGGTTGCCGATGGCGTTCAAGCGAATCCAAAAATACAAATCGAATATCAACGCGTCGTTGCCGAAGTCGCTGAACTGGACGACCGGAGGCGGGGACTTGAGGACCTTGCCGTGCCCCTCCGCGGCCTTCTTAAGAAGATCGGCGGCCTGCCGCGTATCCGTGCCGTAGGCCACCCCGATTCGGATTTGGCTGCGGACCATGTCGTCGGAAAGAGTCCAATTCAGCAGAGGTTTTTCCAGGAAGGAGCTGTTGGGGACGACGAAATGCGTGTTGTCCGCGGTGCGGATCCAGGTGCTGCGGGCGCCGATGCGGTCTACGATCCCCGTTGTCTGCTCGACCTGGATAAGGTCGCCCACCTTCATCGGGCGCTCCAGCAGCAGGATGAGCCCGCTGATGAAGTTGTTCATGAGCGTTTGGCTGCCGAATCCGATGCCGATGGCGACGGCGCCGCCCAGGACCGCGAAAAGGGTCAACGGCACCCGCACGAGGTGGAGGGCGACCAGGAAGAACAGCAAGACGAGGGCGTAGTAGCTGAGGGTGCGTAGGGCCGCCGCGACTCCGGGCGCGACGCCGAAGCGGGGCAACAGGCGTTCGGCGATCGCACGGCTTAAGCGGCGGGCCAACAACAGGCCGAACACCACCAAGATCACCGCGATGAAGACCTTGCTCACGGTGATGGGGCTGTCGTCCACCGAAGTCAGCTCGTAATTCCACACTTTGAGGAACCCGTTCCAGATGCGGGCGAGTCGCTCCCCAAAAGTCACGTGCGCGTAGCGGGCCTCCTGTTCGGCGAGGAATTTCTCTTGGATCTTGCGGGTCAGGGCCAGGCCGGCGAGATGCTCCTGCAGCAGGTCGAAGTTGGCCTGCAAGGATTGCCGTTGTTGTTGGATCCAGCGCTTGGTTTCGGGATCGGCGTCCACTTTGGCACGGGATTTCTCCTCGTTTTCGACCAGGGCGTTGCGCAGCGAATTCAGTCTGAGATTGAAGAGCTCTTCCTCGCGTCCGAGTTGGTCGAGATATTGCCGCGTCTGCTGCTGCCAAAGGCCCAGTTCCGGCTTGTCGACCTTGCCGTTCAGCATTTTGAATCGGTGCTGCCAGAGGTCCTCGAGTTCGCTGAGGCGCCGGAGGCGGTCTCCCATCAGCTCGCTCCCTTGTTCGAGGGAGCTTTGAGCGAGCCTCCTGGCCTCGACCTCCTCGACAAGGGCGGGGGAGGGAAGCGGACTCGCATCCAGGCGCTGCCGGGCGCGTTCGTACTCTTTGGAGGCCGACTCCAGTTCTTTCTGCTGCTTTTCGAGGCGTTTGGTCGCCTTTTGGGACTCCTCGGAGACCAGGTTCAGCTCGCGCTGGAGGTCTTCCTCGGTGAACCGGACCCGCTTTTCCAAAAAATCGATTTCTTGGGCCTGTAATTTTCCCTGTCTTTCAAAGAGCTCGCGATAGCTCTTCGCGACTTCGAGTTCTTGCTCGCGCAAGGCCAGGCGCAATTCGGCCTCCCGGCTTTTCAGCTGCGCGATCGCGAGGGCCTGTTCGAGGGAAGCGCGGTCGGCGGTGTCTCGCGAGACCTCGAGGGCCTCTTTGGCCCGGCGCCGCTCCTGCTCCGCGGCTTGAAAGGCCTTCTTGGCCTCTTCCACCGCGCCTTGTCGGGATTTAAAGACTTGCTCCCGGCTGCGGGCCGTCTTTTTGGCCTCGACTTCTTGGCCGCGGAGGCGATCGAGGGTTGCGAAATCGGCCTTGAAGTCCTTGGGCGGAGCGCCGTTTTTCCATTGAGCCTCTTCCGCTTCGAGGGCCTTGAGTCGGGCCTGCACCTTCTTTTGTGCCGCGTGCGCTTCGAGCAGTTCTTCGTATAGGAAGTCCAGGCCTTCCAGGAGTTGAAGTTTTTGGCTGTTGGGCTCCGAGCCCGTAGTCTCGGCGGTCTCCGGAGCTTGGTTCAGGGCCTGCTTCAGCTGAGCGATTTCTTGAGCGATCTTTTCGCGTTGCGCCGGGATTTCCTCATCGCCGGGTATTTTTTTTCCCGGGGCCGGGGTTGCGGCCGTGCCGTTGCCTCCCGGCAGAAGTGCCTTCTCAAAAGGCAGGGAGGCGGCGGCGATACCGGGCAGGATTAGTCCCAGGCAAATCGCGATATGAAGCAGGAATCGGCGCATGGTCGGCGCTTAAAATAGTGGCATTTTCGAGGGGTTGTCGAACCTTTTTTATAAGTTCTGTTTTAGGATATCCAGGACCCTGTCGATCTCTTCGGTAGAGTTATAAAAATGCGGGGAGAGGCGAAGGCTGCGGCGTCGGACCGAGGCGTAGACCCTTTCCGCGAAGAGCCGACGTTCGAGCGACGGAAGCGCCTTGCCCTCGGGGTCGCCCGGCAGGCGAAAGCAGGCGATGCCCGAGCGACGTTCTTCCGAAAGGGGGCAGGTGATTTCAAGACCAAGTTCTTGCAAGCCCGCCGTCAATCGTCCCGTCAGTTCGAGGATGCGTCGGGAAATCCGGTCCAGGCCAGCCTCGAGGATCAGCTCGACCGCGGCACCCAGACCGTAGATCGACAGTCCGTTGTGGCTGCCCTCCTCGAAGCGCCCGGCGTCGGGACGCAGCTCGAAGTGGACGCGGTCGAAGTCGAGGGGCTGGACGACGCTGTTCCAGCCCAAAAGCGCCGGTTCGATCTTTTCGATCAGGGCCTTGCGGACGTAGAGGACGCCGATGCCCTCGTGGCCGAGCAGCCACTTGTGGGCGTCGGCGGCGAGGAAATCGACCTGGTCGCGGACTACGTCGAGGGGAAAGGCTCCCAGGCTTTGGATGGCATCGAGCATGAAATAAATGCCGGTGTCGCGGCAGAGCCGCCCGATCTCGGCGACGGGGAGGCGGTAGCCGCTGCCGTACTGCACCGAACTGAGCGAGACGACGCGGGTCTTTTCGGTGATCAGGCGCTCGAGGTGGCTTAAATCGAGCTCGGCGCCCCGGACGGGTATCTTTTTCAGGACGACGCCGGAGCTCTCCAGGGCCATCCAGGGGTAGACGTTGCTGGGGAATTCGGCCTCGCTGATCAGGACCTCGTCGCCCTCGCGCAGGCCCAGGCCGCGCGCGACGAGGGAGAGGCCGTGGGAGGTGTTTTTGACGAAGGCCATCTCGCCGGCCTCGGCGCCGACCAGGCGGGCGCAGGTCGCGCGGATCTCCTCGATGCGCTTGTGCCAGCGGGCGGCTTGGGTGTATCCATGCTCGAGGGCCTCGCGGTTGAAGAGCTCGACTGCCTCGGCGGCCCGTCGGCTGATCGGGGCGACGCCGGCGTGGTTGAGGTAGATCCAGTCGCGGGTCACGGGAAAGAGCTTGCGGTAGTTTTCGATCTCTTCGGGCGTGAAGGCCTGCATGGGGATATCGGAGCACGTCTTGGGCCTAAAATCCAAAAAAATCTTAGCCGAAATGTTCCAACGCCTGCTGGACCGCTTCGGCCCGCAGCATTGGTGGCCGGGCGAGACGCCCTTCGAGGTGATGGTCGGAGCCGTCCTCACGCAGAACACCAGCTGGAAGAACGTGGAGAAGGCCCTGGAGAACTTGAAGCGCGAGGGCTTGCTGAGCCTGCCGGCCCTGTTGGGGCTCTCCGACGCGGCCTTGGCGGAGCAGATCCGGCCGGCGGGCTATTTCAACGTCAAGACGAGGCGCTTGAAGGCCTTCTTAGAGTTCTTGAGCGCGCGCTACGGGGGCGACGTCGAGCGGATGCGCGCGCGGCCCACCGAGCGCCTGCGGGAGGAGCTGCTGGCGGTCAAGGGCATCGGCAAAGAGACGGCCGACAGCATCCTGCTCTACGCCCTGGGGCACACGATCTTCGTGGTCGACGCATACACCTACCGCGTCTTCACGCGGCATTACCTGGCGCCGGAGGAGGCGGGCTACGACGAGCTGCAGGAGCTGGCGACGGATCACGTCCCGGCGGAGGCGGAGCATTACAACGAGTTTCACGCCCTCTTGGTGTCGGTGGGGAAGGAGTTCTGCGGGCCGAGGCCCAGGTGCGAGGGTTGTCCGCTGGAGGGGTTGAATTGGTAGGGGCGAACACAAGGTTCGCCCCTACAATCAATGACCGTGCCCGGCGGTGAAATAGGGATTGGTTCCCGCCGCGTGGTCCGTCTGATCGATGACCGCCACGACTTCCGGCACGACTTCTTTGAGCCGGGTTTCGATTCCGTATTTGAGCGTTTGGTCGACGCCGTGGCAGCCCTGGCAGCCGCCGCCCATGAAGAGGTAGACCTTCCCGTCGCGATAGTCGAGCAGCTTGGTGTAGCCGCCGTGGCTGGCCACGGCCGGATTGATCTCTTTCTCGAGGACCTCGAGGATCTTGCGCACCTGCGGATTGCTTGTGTCGAGGCTGCCGGCCCCGGCCGCCGCGGGCTTCTGCACCTTGACCTCGAAGACGCCGGAGAGCACCCCGCCGTCGAGGTAGTCGACGGCGATCTCTTCGATTTCGTCGTTGGAGGTACGGTCGACGACCAGCTTGAGGTCCTCGACGAACTTCACGTCGTCGATGGAGGGCAGGGTGGCCAGGTCGATCAGCGGCAGGTGGATGTAGGTGCCCGCCTGATCGGGGAGCATGACCCCCCAGCTCTTCGGGTCTTTTTCCTTCAGCAGGCCGCGGATCTTCTCTTTGGCTTTGTCGGTCAGTTTCAACATCGTATCCTCCAAGATTCAAGCATCCGCGACCTTTGTGGCAGAGGCGGGGAGGCTTTGTCAATCCCACGGGTCAAGTCTCCTGGCTCCGGATCCACTTTTTGAGAGGGCGGGGTTGGAAGTCCCGCATCTTGGCCAGAAGCGCCTCGGGGTCGGCGTCGTCCAGCAAGAGTTTGCGGTGCTGGGGCTTGAGGAATTTTCGTCTTTCGGCCGTCGCGAGGAAGGCGAGGATCTCGTCGAAATAGCCCGCCACGTTGAGCAAGCCGCAGGGCTTGCCGTGCAGGCCCAGCTGCCCCCAGGTGAGGATCTCGAAGAGCTCGTCCAAGGTGCCCAGGCCGCCGGGCAGGGCGATGAAGCCGTCGGAGAACTCGTACATCAGGCGCTTGCGCTCGTGCATGGAATCCACGACCAGCAGTTGGGTGAGGCCCTGGTGCGGTATTTCCTTCGGGAAGAGGGCGCCGGGAATGATGCCGGTGACCCGGCCGCCGCCCTGCAGGACGGCGTCGGCGATTCGCCCCATCAAGCCCACTTGGGCGCCGCCGTAGACGAGTTCGATATTTTCCCGAACGAGCAGGCCCGCCAGCTCCTCCGCGGCCCCTCGATACACCTCGCTGTCTCCCTCATTGGAGCCGCAGAAGACGCAAATACGGTTCATAGAGATAGGATACTCCT